>Ga0207753_1000644_pt1 | contig 13291 bp, 11 predicted proteins | sample PonA233FremontCA_2_FD_187273 | JGI IMG/M metagenome (GOLD analysis project Ga0207753, IMG submission 187273) | Salt pond sediment microbial community from Fremont, CA, USA - Pond A23 Sediment 3 (SPAdes) | ecosystem: Environmental > Aquatic > Non-marine Saline and Alkaline > Saline | place: USA...
TGTTCTTCTTGCTCCTCCTGTTCTTCCTGCTCTTCTTGCTCCTCCTGTTCTTCCTGTTCTTCCTGTTCTTCTTGCTCCTCCTGTTCTTCCTGTTCTTCTTCGTCAGTGGCATCCTCTTCTTCGGGCTGTAGCTCGAAGTCGACGGTCTCCCTTTCGCCTGCGTCCAGCGTGATTTCTTTGCTCTCACTGGTGTAGCCATCAGCCTCAGCCACGACCGTTTGCTCGCCAGTCGGAACATCTTCGAGAGCGTAGATGCCATCCGGGGTTACGCTATCCGAGATCTCTGTATCTTGGATCGATACAGTCGCCTCCTCAACCACTTGTGTAATTGTAATGCCGGTGTCGCTACCCTCAACATATCCCCTGACAGTTCCAGTCTCACCGTCAGCGTCCGATTCGGACTCTTCGACGGTGAGCTCATACGCCTCCGCGTCGTTCAGCGTGACCGGGCTGCCGTCCTCGGCCTCGCCCGTAAGGGTGTACGTCCCCGGTTCGAGCTCTTCGTAAACCGTCCCCGGTGCCGCAACGTCGAGTGTGCCGGAGTCCCCCTCGTCGCTCGTCACGGTGACGATCACGTCGACTGCGGTGGGGTTCTCGACCGCCACGGTTCGCCCCTCGGTAGAGACGAGGAGATTGAGCGACTCCCCGTCTCGACGGTCGGCCCCCTCGACAGCGACGGTCTGTGTGTCGTTGTCGCCATCGGTCTCGATCCGGAGTCGGAGCTCCTCCCGGTCGTCGTCGGCCGGAAGCTCGTAGGTGAAGGTGAACGTCTCGGTGTCACCGCCCGGGAGCGTCAGCTCTCGGCTGTCGACGCTGTTGCCATCGACGGTGAACACGATATCCCGTGTCACCGGTTCGTCGTTGGGGTTTTCGGCGTCGACGGTCACCTCCAGCGTCTCGCCGGGCGCGATCGAGTCGGCCACGTCGCTGATACCGATCCCGAGCCCCTCCGTCCCTCGGGAGCCGATGATGTCGACGGCTGCTGTCGCCCGATCGTCCTCGGTTCTGACCGTGATCTCGGTCGTCCCGATGTCCTCGTGGGCCGTCCCGTCGCTGAGCACCAGTGTCGCATCCCGGCCGCCTGCCAAGGGGTAGAGCCGACTGTCGGCCCGCTGTCTGTCGCCCACATCGAGGACGACCTCCTTGTACCCCCGTCGGTCGCCCGTGTTCTCCAGTTCGGCGATGACCTCCAAGGTGTTCCCGGCGACGATCGAATCGGGGGCGTCGACGGCGATGACCTCGATAGTGGCCGGTGTCGCCGACTCGTCGTCTTCGTCGTCCTCTATCTCTTCGGGCTCGCTGGGCTCCTCGTCCGACTGTTCGAGCGAGTCGGGGTCCTCGAACCCCTCGTCGGCCCGCGTTTCGGCCTCGGTTCCGAGTTCAGATTCGTCCTCCGTCCCGGCCGCTTTGGCGTACCGAACGGTTTCGCTGGCCGTGTAGTTCGCAACCGACTGCACGACGTCGATGTCGACCGACCCCTCACTGACGCGGGTCGCCACCGACTGGTCGGCGACGAGGGCGGCCCGTTCGAGTTGGTCCGGTGAGGCCCCCTCCGCCCGCGAGACCACACCGCTGGCGGTGCCGAACGCCACGCGCTGGGCGACGTCGACGTCGATGTTTCGGATGCCGACTGCGCCCTGTGCGGTGCCGCGGGCCGCCGACTGGACCGCCTCGATGTCGACGTCCCCCGAGAGGTCGATCCGGCTGGCACACCCCTCTTCGGTACCGACTGCGACGTACAGGACCTGTTCGACGCTGGTCTGTGGGTTCCGGTCGATCCCTTCGAGACAGCCCTCGGCGGTCCCACTGGCCAGCGAGTGCGACTGCTCGGCGCTGACGTTCCGGTACTGTGAGGCCGCCGAGACGCCACCGGCTGCGGCCCCCGATGACGCCTGTTGGAGGTGGCGGATCGACACGTTTTGGGTGGCTTCGATCCGGTTGCCGCAGCCCTGTACCGCTCCGGTCGCAACCCGCTGGAGTTGTTCGATGTCGACCGACTGCGACTGGCTCACCCCACGCCCACAGCCCTGGGCGGCTCCGAACGCCGCAACGAGTCGCTGATAAGCCGTTAGGTCTTGTGATCGGCTGACGGCCCCGCCGCAGCTCCCTCGGGCGATCGACCGGGCCTGCTCGGCGTCGACCGATCGGGACCCTGCGAGACTGCCAGCCACCGAGCCGGTCACTGCCGGTTTCATGTCGGCGGCGGCTGTGTCCGGGGTGGTGTCGGTCAGCAACCGGACGAGCAGCGCGATGATCGCCTCCCAGAACGGTTGGTCGTCGGTCTCACCGGCCGACGGTGATTCGAGCAGTGCCCCCACCGTCGCCCCGGTGGCTGCGGTTCGAATCAGCTCCGCCTCGGCGTCGGTATACCCTGCCACACCCTCGACGGCCCCGGCCTCGATCGCGGTCCGCTGCTCGGCAGTTGCACCGACGCCCTCGCGTTGGGAGGCCTCGATCCCCGCCGACACACCGGCGTCGACCGCCGCTGCCACGTTTCGGGGGATCGAGCCGCTTCCGGGGAGTGTATCGTCGTCCTGCTGTGCGGTTGCGACCGGGAGTGATGTCGCTGCCGCCGCTCCCGCTCCCGCTTGGAGCACCGAACGCCTCCGCATCGGCAGGGAGCGAGCCCACGGGCTATCGGGACCGTCCGATTCGGGTTCCTGGTGACAGTCGCTTGGAGCGGGGGTATCGTGTGGGACCATAGTGAGGGGCTGTCCCGAGCCGCATCCCACTCGGGCCAGCAGTATGCTATACAGTACCACGACTCGGCGAAAAAATCTACTCGGTGCTCGCCGGACACCCCGTGTCGACCGGACAGGGGGTGTGTTTTTATACGATGTCGAACTCAGAGTTCGTGCGGCTCCGCGTGGTTCAGGTGCTCGGTGTAGGTTCGCTCGGCCCACTCACGGACCACACCGGCATCGGTTTCGGCGAGTGCTCGGGGCTGTCCGTCGTCGTCCGTGACGCCGATCTGCACCCGGTCCTCGAAGACGCCGAGATAGAAGGCGACCGCACGGTCCGTACAGTAGAGCTCGTAGTTGCCGGAGTCGACCATCTCCTCGACGAGGGTCCGGTAGGTCGGTCGGGTTTCGAGTGTCGTTGCGACCGCCTCACTGACGACGAGCTCGTGGGTACTCTCGTCGTCGACGAGACGGTCACGAGCGACGCTCATCGGTTGGACGCCGATCGCCGGGAGGAGCAGCCGACACCGATCGGTCGTCTCGATAGCGGTGAGATGGCGTTCGATCGGCCCGTACGGATCGGCTGGCGTCGAGACGACGATGCGGGCGTCATCGAGTGCACGCAGGTCGAAGTCGAGTTCGTTGTCAGGGAGCCACCGAACGAGCGGCCGGAGACGGTCGACGGTCTCGGCCGTCTCCAACGCCGGGAGCACGTCTTGGACGATGATCTCGCCGAGGGCCGTGATCTCACAGCGCCGCCCCGAGACCCCGATCAGGTCGTGGTCTTCGAGCGCGTTGACGTTCCGTCGGACCGTCACCCGCGAGGCGTCGACGGTATCCCGCAGCTCGCGCTTGCGTAGCGGTCCGTCCTCGTACAGGAGTTCCAACAGCCGAACCCGGGTCGACGACTGTGTCAAGAACCGAGCACACTCTACGTTCGTTGCGTTTGACATTTAAAACCCCCTGCTGTCGGGATATCTATTGGCAAGGATATCAATCTGATTAACAGTATCCGAACGGAGTCCGATCGAAATTTATTCGGCAATAGATGCGGCCGAAATATGGCCAGTATTCGGAATTTATCGGTGGTTACTCTGTCAGTTGTGTGACCGTTCGAGAGATCTCGTCGATCGTCGCGGCCTGCTGTTCGTTGGCGGCGGCGATCTCCTCGGCCTCGTCGGCGACCGTGTCGGCTCTGTCGACCAGATCATCGAGCATACTGGCGACCTCCTCGCTGCTTGCGGCCTGCTCGTCGGTCGCATCCGAAACCTCCCTGATCCCGTGGGCCGTCTCCTCGACGGCGTCGGCAATGTCGTCGAGGAGTTCCATCGCCTCGTCGACGCGTTCGACGCCGCGTTCGATCTGTTCGGTCGTCGCATCGAGGCTGTCGACGGTCTGTTCGGTGTCGCTCTCGATGGCCGACACGAGGCTCTCGATCTCCTGGGCTCGCTCCTGGGAGTCGCTCGCGAGGGATTTCACCTCGTCGGCGACGACTGCGAACCCCGACCCGGCCTCGCCTGCACGGGCGGCTTCGATCGAGGCGTTCAGCGCGAGGATGTTGGTCTGTTCGGCGATCTCGTTGATCACCTCGACGACGGCGTTGATCTCGCCGACCCGATCCTGGAGATCGTCGACGTCGGTCGAGACCTCCTCGACAGCCTCGCCGACGTCGTCCATGACACCCATCGCGTCGGTGGCGGCCGTCTGCCCGTCTTCGGCCAGCCCTTTGGCTCGCTGGCTGTTTTGTTCGACCTCGCTGGCGCTGGAGGCGATCTCCTCGACGGTCGCACTCATGTTCGAGACCTCGCTGGCGATCGACTGGACCCGGCCGGACTGTTCGTTTGCGAGCGTCGAAATCTCCTGTGAGGATTGGGACACGTCATCGGACGACCGCTGGAGTTCGGTCATCGGGGCTTCGAGGTCGGTTTCGACCTCGCGGGCCAACTGCTCGCGGCGCTGGATCTCTTCGTGGAGTCGCTGGCTGTAGGAGTGGATGTAGGTGTCGGCGACGACCTGCATATCGAGGTTGATGATCCGGAGGACCGAGGTGATATCCGCCCGCAGCTCGCGGAGCTCGTCTTCGACGATCCGGTCGACCTCGTCGAGAGCGGCCTCGGTGCCATCGGAGGGAGCGTCGCCCGCCGACAGCGTCGACTGCAGCCGTTTTTTGAGCTGTTCGCTGGCCCGGTCGGTCAACAGCGGCAAGATCAGATCGTAGTAGATGCCGTACTGGCCGATGTAGTGTTTCATCGGCATTTCGAGGACGTCGTGGAGCTTGCCGATCCGTGCACGGTTGGCGAAGTAGTCCCGACCGTACTGGCCCTCGGCGAGCGTCGCAAAGTAGGCCTTTTGGGTCTGCTTGAGTGCGTCGACGGCCTTCGGCGAGCGACTGATCACCTCGACGGTCTGGTCATACTGGGTGAGGTTCTCGTAGAACCGCTCGCCGACCGCCTCGGCGTGCGTCTCGAACAGCGGCCGGAGGCTGTTGAGCCGTTCGGCGTCCTGCTGATCGAAGTCTATGAACTCCTTTCGCCACGCGATCTCTTCCCGGTCGAGTTCGATCTCCCGCATCAACGAGTCGATGTCGACCTGATCGTTGAGTCCCCCTTGCCCGAACAGCGCCGCGTACTCTGACATACGGGCACAAAGCTGAAGCTGGTATATATACCTGTATCGGAAATATTCAAAACTGATACTCGAAACGACGTATCCGACAGCCAGTTGAGTGGTTATATTCTCTGCTCGGTAACGCCACCGTCGGACTGACGGATCAGCGCTGAGAGCTTCTCGGGCGTCTCGACGAACACCGCCTCGCCGCCCGTGGTTTCGACCGTCTCGCCGGGGTGTCCCCGACTGCCCGTGGACGGCGAGTCCACGTTGTTCCGAAGCACGTTCTGACAGTGGACCCGTCCCTTCGTCGTCGGTGTGTCGTGGCGGGTGTGGCCGACGACCTGCGGTGGGGCGTCGACCGAGAGATGATCGAAATGAAGCCAGACGAGCCCCGCGTCGGGACCCTTGAGGTGGTTCTGCCCGACACCCAAGACGTCGGGATAGTCGGTGACGATCCGACCCTGTGTAGCGAGATCGGTGTCAGTGCCGATCGCCTCGTGGAGTTCGGCGGCAGCAGCTTCGAGCGAGTCGTTTACGGCGGTGACAGCGTAGGGTTCGTCGGCACCGGCGTGGGCGTAGGTGACGCTGTGGCCCTCGTAGGCGGCCACCACGTGGCCGTCGACGATAGCCTCGCAGAGTTCCCGGCGGGCGTCGGCGTCGACCTGTCCGGAGAACCACTCGTCGAAGCCGAACTGGTCGGGCGAGAGCGCCAGCGCCTCGTGGTTGCCGAGCGTGAGGCGCACACGACCGGGTGGGGCCTCCCTGACGAGGCGGGCGACCAGTTCGAGGACGCCCTCGTTGGCCGGGCCGCGGTCGACTAAGTCGCCGTTGAACACCAGCACGTAGTTCTCGTCGGCCCAGTGGAGTCGTCCGTCGTCGTCCGCGGTCACGACCGGCGTGAAATCCGGATGATCGGCGAGCGTCAGCAGCGCGCTCCGGGCGGGTTCGAGATAGCCGTGGATATCGCTGATCGAGACGATTGTGGGCCGGGCCTCGTCGGAACCGACGAGGCGGTCGGTGGTCGAGTCGACGAGACCGTCGACGGTGGAGTCGACGAGGCCGTCGACGCCGTCCCGCAGCGAGTCGTCGAGTTCGGTATCCGGCAGTCGTGGGAGCATCTACTCGTACTGAGCGCGCACAACACATAATTGTCCACGACGCGACCGATCAGTGAGGAGCACTCACACACGATGCACTCGTTTCCATCCGTCCCCCACGTCGACGACGCCCCCGACGCCCTCTTCGAATCGGGCCACCTGTGGCTTCTCGAATCAGTGGCTGGCGCGCCGCTTCGGTTTCGGCTGCGTGAGTCGGGGCTGATCGAGTTCGGCGACGCCGACCGGGTCTCCGACTCTCCCGACGACCTCCCGCCGCAGTACCAGCATGCAGTGCGCCACATCCGGGAGACGCTCGACCGCGAGGCGCTCCGGGCGGCCGTCGACGACGTCGAGTCGATCGTCTTCTTCGGACAGGCGATGCAGTACCGCGGCGTCGACTACGACTGGGACCGGACACCGTCGTTTCTCGGAACCGATATCTGGGCGGCCGACGCCGGACGGTTCCGCCCGCCGGATGCGGTCGACGGGATCTTCGACCGCCTCGGCCTCGACGGCGTCAACCCGGTCGCACAGGAGCTCCCAGCCCGCGATTTCCGTCCCGCGTCCTACGAGGTCCCCGAGTCGGCGTGGTACGACGGTCCGGCGGCGGGCGTCGTGATCGCCGACAAGTCGGGCCACCGCGGGCGACTGCCGAACCCTGACGTTCGGGACACCGAGACGGTGTCGCCCCGGCCAGCCGAGACGACGGCGTCCGACCTCGCCGACCGCTATGGGAGCCGACAGCGACTGGCGGGGCTGCGCAAGGGGCTGATCGAGACGGGCCAGCCGGCGACCGTCGACGCCCTCGCCGAGCGTGCCCTCGAAGCGGCGGTCCGCGAACTCGATCCGCGACTGTTCGAAGCGGGGGGCGAGACGAGCGTCGACCCCGGGGCGTTCCGTGCCGAACTCGCGGGTCGGATACACCGATACGTAAACGATCAATGATGTATGAACCGGTGTTCTGTCGGTTCCGACCCGACGCGGTTCCGCGGTTCAGCCCAAGAGACTTTTTATGCCCCATACCCTATGTATGGGTACTTGAATGACGGGACACGAATCTCGACCTCCCGGTGTGGACCACGATGCCGACTTGGCGTGGTGCCACGAGACGGTCCAAGGGGTCTCTCGGACGTTCGCGCTGACTATCGACGTGTTGGAGGAGCCGATGGCCGACCACATCTGTCTGGGCTATCTGCTCTGCCGGGTCGCCGACACCATAGAGGACGCGGGCCACATCCCGCCGGAACCACAAGCTGGCCTCCTGCGGAGCTACGACGCAGCGCTCGATCCTGCCGACGAGACCGACATCGAGGCGTTCAGAGCCGACGTCGACCAGTGGCTCCCCGCGGCCGACGAGCGGTCAGCCGACTGGAGGGTCGTCGCCGAGGCCCCGCGCGTCGTGTCGACCTTCGAGCAGTTCCCCGCCGACGTTCGGGAGGCGATCATCCCGCCGGTCCGTGAACTCGTCGACGGGATGGCGATGTTCGTCGACCGCCACGCCACTGCGGGCGGGCTCCGGATCGACAGCCGCGACGAACTCGAAGAGTACTGCTACTACGCCGCCGGAACCGTGGGCAACCTCATCACGAACCTCCTGACGCGCGGCGATCTCGCCGCCGAGCGCCGGAAACAGCTGTACGACACTGCCGTCGACTTCGGTCTCCTCTTGCAGTTGGTCAACATCTCGAAGGACGTCTACGACGATTACACCGAGGAGAACAACGTCTATCTCCCCGCCGACTGGCTCGCCGACGAGGGGATCGAACAGGAGGCCGTGGTCGACCCAGAAAACCGGGATGCGGCAGCCGAAGTCGTCAGCCGGACGGCCGGTCACGCCCAGTCGTTCCTCGGCGACGCCGAGGGGTATCTGAAGGCGATGCCGCTCCGCCACGGCAACACGCTGGCGGCGTGGGGCGTCCCGTTCCTGCTGGCGGTCGGCACGCTGCGGGAGCTCACCGCCAACCCCGAGGACGCGCTGACCGAACGGGGCGTGAAGGTGTCCCGACAGGAGGTCTTCGCGGTGATGGGCGCGATGCGAACCGAGGGCAAGGAGTCGCTGAGCGAACTCCGGAAGACGATCTCCAAGCGACCCTACCATCTGGTTGCGAAAAACGCCGACTGACGCGGGTGGACTCGTCGACGTCGCTCCCGTCAGATGTCGACAGTCCACCGGACGACGAAACCACGCGCTTTTATTGGTCGTAGCCGGACGAGTAGCCATGAGCTTCGAGAAGGACGACGCGGCCGTGCTGCACGACAAGCACAGCGAGTACGACGGCGAGACGGGAACGATCACGCAGGTCACCGAAACCATGTTCGGCGATGCGACCTACACGATCAGCTTCGAGGACGGCCAAGAGACCGGAATCGCCGAAGACCAGCTCGATGCAGTCGACGCTGACAGCGACGCCGACGAAGCCGAGGAATAACCACTGCGAGCCGAGCGGTTTTTCCCTCCAGTCACCAAGAGGCCACTAATGCCGAGAGTGCCGTTTCACTACATCGATCTCCGGACCTTCTGTTATGCGACTGAGGACGAAAAGCGGGTCGAGGATGCGATCCGGGCGTTCCTCCCCGAGGAGTTCGAACTCGACCGCATGACGAACACCGGCCACCACGGCGACCGGATCGTGGTGCTGTCGGCCCGCGTCGAGAACGCCGACGCGATGCGGCACGTCCTCGACAGGCTGGCCGAACTCGACGAGATCGACCGGGTACTGGACGAGCTGGACGAGCGCGTCGACGACAACTGCTCGTTTTTCATGCGGCTGGACAAACAGGCCGCCTTTCAGGACGAGATCAGACTCGGCAGCGGGATCACTCTGCGGGCGAAAGTCGAGGCCTACCCCGCGAAGCACGAGGCGGCAGTCGAAAACGCACGCGAGGCGCTGGCGAAAAACACGTAGTTCGGGGCGGAGAGGCTACGCGTCGACCCACTTGATCGAACAGCCACGCGACGGCAAGTCGTCGTGGTCGACGTCCTCGCCAGTGAGCACCGACTCGATGGCTTCGCGGGCGTAGAACTCGGTCGGCTCGGCGTCGGGACTCAGCGCGTCGTCGAGTCGACCGTGGTAGGCCAACTGCCACTCGCCGTCCTCACGGGCGAAGAGGAACGGGTCCGGCGTACAGACCGCGCCGTACTCGCGGGCGACGGTCTGGGTTTCGTCGTACAGATAGGCGTCGTAAGCGATGGTACCGTCGTCGACGAACTCGACCATGCTGTCGAAATCGTCGTCGGGATACTCGGGGTTGGCGTTGGGGTTGATCCCGACGACTGCGGCGTCGTCGAACTCGGCGGCGAGCTCGTTGAGGAACTCGAACTTGGCCTGCGCGTAGGGGCAGTGGTTGCACGTAAAGACGAGCAGCAGGGCGTCGTTGTCGGCGAACGAATCCAGCGTGTACGTCTCGCCGTCGGTGCCAGTCAGTTCGAACTCGGGGGCGGCGTCCCCGCGGTTCAACTCGGAGTCGGATTCTTTGAGTACCATACCCTACATTCGGGTCCGCCGTTCATAATCGGTTTGGACGCTGCGGACACGGGATCGATAGTACTGTTCGAGTCTCTGGCGTTCGTCGACGAACTGGTCACCACACTGTCGGCAGTACCGGTCGGCGTGGACGACCACCTTGCCGTAGTGCGGACACGTGACATCGGCGACCGCACACAAACGGTCGCTGACCGCCAGCAGATGGGCCACTCGCTACGAGACGAGGCTGATCAGGACGAACAGCGAGGCCAGCGAGGCCACCGTCGTTGCAAAGACGTTCAGCGAGGCGAACTGACTGTCGCCGCCGAGTTCACTGGCGAAAACGTAGGTCGACACCGCCGAGGGGGTGCCCAACATGACGACCACGCCAGTAAAGGTCGCCGCGCCGACGCCCAGCAGCGAGAACGCGGCCCACGCCAGCGCGGGCATGACGACGAGTTTGAGCCCGACCACCGAGCCGGTCGCTCCCCAGTCGAGGGCCGTGTGGTCGACCTGCAGGGTCGCGCCGACACAGAGCAGTGCGACCGGCAGCGCGAGGGCCGCCAGCACGTCGAGGACGGCAACGGTGGGTTGGGGGACCGGCAGCCCGAGCGAGCCGATGACGATTCCGGCGACGAGGGCGATCAACACCGGGTTGGTCACTAACTCGGTGAGTTGGTCGAGCAAAGTGGTGTCCGCGCCGTTGAGCGAGACGAGCACGACGACGGTGATCGGCACCTGTATCAGCGAGGCGATGCCGAGGACGACAGCGGCGATGGCAGTCACCTCGCCGTCGAACGTCGCCGCGACGAGCGGAAAGCCGAGGTAGCCCAGATTCGAGTGATACGACTGGATCATCGCTACGCTCTGACGGGCTGGGAGCGCCCGGTGGCGGTTGAACAGCCACGCGAGGCCAGCGGTTGCGACGAAAACAACCGTGATTCCGACGACCAGTGTCGGGGTCAAGATTGCGGCGATGTCCCGGTCGTAGGTCGCCGTAAAGACGAGTGCTGGCAGCGCGAAGTAGTAGGCCACCGTGTTGAGTCGCGCCGTGCGGGTGGCATCCAAGACCCCAGCCTGTCGGAGCCCGGTCCCGATGAGGAGCAGCGCAAGGAGTCCGAGCAGCCGGGCGAAAAGCTCCATACCGGCCATGAGTGGGAGATCGGTTTGACAGTCACGGTTCGGAGACGGTCCGGGCGACGACCTCTCAGTCGACGGTGGGATGGGCCATCAGTCGACGGTGACGAGATACACCGCGACCACTGCGAGTCCGATCCCGACGAGCTTCCGTGCAGTGACCGATTCGTCGAGGAACGCCATTCCGAAGGCCGAACTCGTGACCAGAAACATCCCGAAGACGGGTGTCACGACGCTCACCGGCCCCAGCGAGAGCGCCCGGTAGTAGGTCAGGATGCCGATAGCAAGGAAGACGCCAGCGGCGAGCGCATACGGGAGCTTCGAGCTACTGAGATGCGGCCCCACGCGCTGGTCGGTGCCGACGACGACCGCGGCCGCCCCCAACACGAGGACCGTGTTCGAGATGATCGCTGCGACGTCACTGGGGATCGCATTCGGACCGGTCGTGGCGATCCGCATCAACAGCGGGACGAGCGTATACGCGGCTAGCGCGACAAGTGCCCACGGGAGATAGTTCATACCGATTCAACGGTCGGCGAGAAGGTATGTGTTCTGAACCGGTCGACGACGTGTCGAAACCGGGACTCGACCGGCGCGGCCCCCGGGCTTCGTGCTGAGTATGAAACGTCGGACGCGGTGTGTCGCTCACACGACCTGCAGGTACTCGTTCACAGTCGAGTTTGTGTGCATCAGCCATGACTATTGACCTCCTCCCGCGCCTAAAGTCGCGGGAATCCCACCATGGGATTTCAGGCCGAGCGTGGCCCTAAGGTTTCAAGACGCATACGTTCCAAGCGTCTCTTGCTGGGTGTCAGCATCAGCTTGGCTGTCTTGTGGGACGGTCAAACGTCCCCCTTCCTCAGCCGAGTCATCGCCACTCGCGTATTCTCTTGAATGGCTCTCTCCGCTGAGGTAGCGGTCTGCGATATTGAGCGCGGCGTTCACGTCTGCTTGGTACTCCGAAACCCAACACGCCGCGTTGGAACATTTGAACGTCGCCTGCTTCCGACGGTAGCCCTGTTCTCCGCAACAGTGGCACGTCTTCGAGGTGTACGCGGGATTCACCGTCTCCACACGAATCCCTTCCTCAGCCGCTTTGTAGCGAATCTGAGCGTGCATCTTGGCGAATCCCCATCCGTGGAGGCGGCGGTTCATGAACGAGCCGTAGTCCATATTCTCACGGATGTGCGTCAAGTCTTCCAACACCAACACGGGGTTTTCGAATTGGTCGGCGTAGGCGACGACCTCCGATGTGACCGTGTGGAGGGTGTGGTCGATGTGTCGCCACAACACGTCGCCGTAGGATTCAGCGATACGTTCGCTTCCGCGTTGCTGAAGGCGTCGGGTCGCCGTGAAGTATGTCTCACGGAGTTGTCGGACTCGCTTGCCTTCGTCGTTCCAGAGGTTGGGTGCAGTCGGGGAGCCGTCGCCAGATCGCAAGCGATCTGGCTGCCCATCAGACAAAGTCTGATGACCGCGCTCGTCACGGTGACACACCGTTACCAAAGAGGCTTCCCCGATGTCTACCCCAATCGGCGTTTCCGCCGAACTGGTTTCTCGTTCCTCCACGTCTCGCGTGGCGACAATGTGGAAGTACCACTCACCGTCACGGTCGAACAGCCGACATTCACCCATCGCCGCGTCTCCCGCGTGCAACGCTTCCAACCACTCCCGCTGTTCGGGGTTCGGTTGTGCGGGCAACCAGAGGTTGTAGTCGTCGTGGTGCGGGATTTTGACGTACCACTCGATGGCGTTCTGTGGCTTGTGGTCGAGCTTCGGCCCTTCGTTCGTGAAGCGGACGGGGTGGTCGTCGTGAAGTTCTTTCGCGTTGTAGCTTCCGCCACAGAGTTGCGGGACGTACTTTTTGAGTGCGTTCTTCGCGTAGCCGCTTAAGTCGTAGTTGACCACTATGTCGTTGGTCGCTGACTGTGAGGTGCAGTTGGCGTTGAACGCGGCTTCGAGCGCATCTTGGTACGCCCGTTTCGTCTCACAGAGTTTCCGATGCTTGTGGGCGTTCGGCTCCACAAGCTTCAGTTCCAGCGTCTCGGTGAGTTCGGTCACTGTTCGTCCTCCTCGTGACGGTGCCAGATTAGATCTGGCAGGCAGCCAGCACTCATGAGTTCTGGCAACGCCGGATGTACTTCTCGACAGTCTCACTCGATACGTGTCCCGCTGTTCCTGCGTAGTAGCCGCGTGCCCACTTGATTTTCTCACTGTCGTTGTCGACGTGTCGGTGGTTGTATTTCCGCGAACTGATGCCTTTGAGCCAGTTGGCGAGAAGTGACGGGGCGTGCTTCGGTGG
>Ga0207753_1000647_pt1 | contig 13140 bp, 14 predicted proteins | sample PonA233FremontCA_2_FD_187273 | JGI IMG/M metagenome (GOLD analysis project Ga0207753, IMG submission 187273) | Salt pond sediment microbial community from Fremont, CA, USA - Pond A23 Sediment 3 (SPAdes) | ecosystem: Environmental > Aquatic > Non-marine Saline and Alkaline > Saline | place: USA...
TCGCCGGCCTCAAGCCGGTCCAGACAGTCGCCGACGCTGTGGTGGTCACCGTCGAGCCAGCAGGGGTACAGCCCGACGAGGTCGCCATCGCGCCGGATCGTCGCACAGGCGACGGGGAAGACGACGACGCGCTCGGTCGAGGCCAGCCCCAGAAGCGAGTCGTTCTCGCGCTGGTCGAAAAACGGGGTGAGGCGCCCGCCGACCGCGTCGACGGTCGCTTGCAACTCGTCGAACAGTTCGACCGCGCGCTGTTCTTTCTGATTCGACGTCGGCGCGCTCACCCGCTTGTACCACCGTTCTGTGGACAGCGAGTCCGTGCCGAACCGACCCTCCAGATCCTCGAACCGGTCGCGGATCCGGCGCTGACAGCGCTCGACTGCCGCCGAATCGCCCGGCCGGAGATGGAGCGTACACTCCAGGTCGGCGTAGGCGTCGACTGCCCCGTGCTGTTTTGCGTCTTGATCCTCCGACCCAGTCGTCGACTCCTCCCCCTCGTTCGCGCCCTCTGCTTTCGTCGCGTTCATCCGTAACCTGTTTACGAAATGAATATAGAAAAGGAGGCGAGTATTGGTAAGTCTTGCCAGTATTAGGCCCCAAAAATGTACGAATATTGTATTTTAACTACATTATATGGGTATACATCCAATATTTGTTGCGAAATCACGTCAACAGTTATCACACGTCGAGCGTCGCGGGAGTGATACTGATTATTGCGAGTCTTTACCGCCGAGTGCGGAGAGAGTCGCTCTCTCAAAGCCGGAACAGTCTGGTTTCCGTGGCCGTGCCGAAAATTACCGCAATAATCACTATGAGCTCCGTGCAGCGGTCGGGACGTCCTGGCGGAGCTGGTTGAACTCGGTCTGGCTCTCCGAGATGACGAGCGTCGTCTCCCCGTCCAGCGCGTGGAACTCGTACAGTTTCGGATCACCGATCTGCTGGAGCGCGTAGTGTGCGACCGGGAGCACGAACCGGTCGGCGGTCGGCCCGCTGAGCGAGAGTGCCGCGACCGCTTCGTGACCGTTCAGTTCCGTGTAGATCTCGGCGAGTTTTTCTATCCCCTCGATTTCGAGGTACTGCGGCGGTGTGACGACGTCCGGTGTGGAGACCGGATCGATCGCGTCGGTTTCGGCGATCGTCACCGCCTCGGTGTCTTCGGCGTACGGTTCGAAAATCGGGTTCACGTCCTCGGTCACTGTGGCGTCGAGTCGCGCGTGGAGGTTGAATTCAGCCATAGGGGTGCGTTCGGGCTGGAGGTGCAAACCCGCTTCGACAGGACTGTCGCTCCCAGCTACCGCTGTCGCTCGACGGTCTCGACCGCGCGTTTGCCAGCCTCCTGTACGTCGTCGGCGAAGCGGTCGCCCTCCTCGTCGAGTTCCCCAGGGGTGAACCACTCCCACGCGTCGGCGGGGGCTTCCCCGGGTCCGGGTTCGATCTCCCGCGTGGGCGCGTGGCCGTAGTAGACGAAATCGACGTGCTGGTGGCCGACCGATCCCTCGCAGACATTGATGTCTTCGAGCAGGAAGTGCTGGGGTTTCGGGATCGATGTCGCCGTCGTCGACTCCAGCTCACCGCGGGGCGCGATCAGGTCGACGTCGACGCCGATCTCCTCGCGTGTCTCCCGTCTGGCCGCCTCGTGGGGGAGTTCGTCACGGTCGATGTGGCCACCCGGCGGCAGCCACATGTCGAGTTTGTCGTGTTCGTGTAACACGACGGCACCGTCGTTGACGACGTACACCGTCGCGACGAAGTGGCGAGTCGTCTCCATACTCCCCACTCGGTCAGCGTCTGCTTGTACGTTGGGTCTTGCTGTCACTCCGTAACTACATCGCCGGATCGTCGACGAGTCGCGCGAAAGCCACGTTCTCTTTGACCTGTTCGATCTCGACGGTGGGCTCGTCGCCGGGGGTCGCGCCGGGGACGATCACGACGTAGCCACGCTCTACTTTCGCGATCCCGTCCCCCTGGTCTCCGACAGATTCGATTGTGACGGTGCGGACCTCACCTTCGTCGACGGGCGGTTCGGGCAGCCCCTGTTCGGTTGACGATCGGTCTGTCTGCTCCGACTGCTGGGTGGACTCCTCGGTCCGGTCGCTGTGGGGTAACACGGCGATGCGGTAGGTGTGACCCGGGCGTGCGGCGTCGTGCTCGACTTCCGATTCCGGAATCTCGATATAATATCGGTCATCGCCCTCTTCGACAGTAGCAGTGAACAGACTCTGCAAAGAGTCGGGAATCTCGACCATATAGCGTGTGCATTCAGGGCGGGTGTGGATATATAATCCAGGGATCAATCTAGTACGTCCGTGCGAAGTAGGCAGTTTCTTCGGCGTCCTCGCCACAGATCGCACACTCGTCGTGGATCGGCTCCTCGTCGCGGTCCAGAGGCACCATCGCGATCTCCGCGGCGATCGCTTCCTTGATCGGCTCCTCACACGCCTCGTCACCACACCAGCCACACTTGACGTAGCCGCCGTGCTGGCCGAGGGTTCCGAGGATCTCCTCGCGGCTCGTCGCCTCGCGGGTCGCCCCTTCCAGGGTCTCCTCTGCACTCGCGTACAGTTTCGCGAAGACGGTGTCGAGATGCTCCTCGACGGTCGGCGCGATCCCGTCGCTGTCGACGGTCTCCGACTCGCCGTCGGGTCGGTGGACGAGTGTCGCCGTCCCCTCGTCGACTTCGTTGGGGCCGATCTCGATCCGCAGCGGGACGCCTTTCAGCTCCCACTCGTTGTACTTGAAGCCTGGGTTGCGGTTCTCGCGGTCGTCGAGGTGGACACGGACGCCCGCGTCCGCCAGTTCTGCGGTGATCGTCTCCGCGTACTCGAGGACCGACTCCTGTGTGTCCGCCTGCCAGATCGGGACGACGACGACCTGTTCCGGTGCGAGTGTCGGCGGCAAGACGAGTCCCTGGTCGTCGCTGTGGGTCATCACGAGCGCACCGATCGCGCGCCAGGAGAGCCCCCAGGAGGTGGTGTGTGCCGTCTGCTCGTTCTCGTCCTCGTCGACGTAGCTGATGTCGAACGCCTCGGCGAATGAGGTGCCGAGGTAGTGGGAGGTACCTCCCTGGACGCTCTTGCCGTCCGGCATCAGCGCCTCGACTGTCGTGGTCGTGTGTGCACCCGGGAACTTGTCGTGTTCGGGTTTGCGGCCCACGAGCGGGGGGATCGCGAGCACTTCCTCGTAGACCCGCTTGTACTGATCGAGCCGTGTCATCGTCTCGTCCCAGGCCTCCTCTCTGTCGGCGTGGGCCGTGTGGCCCTCCTGCCAGAGGAACTCCTTGGTCCGGAAGAACGGTTTCGTCTCCGTCGCCTCCCACCGGACGACCGAACACCACTGGTTCAGCCGCAGCGGCAGGTCCCGGTGCGAGCGGATCCACTGTGACATAAACGGCGCGATGATCGACTCGCTGGTGGGTCGGACGGCGAGTCGTTCTTCGAGTTCGTCGTACCCGCCCTGGGTGACCCACGCGACTTCGGGATCGAACCCCTCGACGATGTCTTTCTCGCGTTCGAGATAACTCTCCGGGATGAACATCGGGAAGTAGCTGTTCTGGACGCCCGTCTCCTTGAACCAGCCGTCGAGATACGACTGGATGCGCTCCCAGATGGCGTACCCGCGGGGTCGCGTGACGATGAACCCGCCCATCGGGGCGTAATCCGCGAGCTTCGCCTTCTGGACGACTTCCGCGTACCACTCCCCGGTACTGTGTTCTTTCGACTCGGTGATCCCGAGTTCTTGATCGCTCATACCCGTACTGTCTGCCCGTCGGTAATAAACGTACTCCGTTCGGATCCGTCGCGCGGTTTCGCAGCCGCGATAGCCACCTCGCGCCGGGCCTGCGGGGTCCAGTTGCAGTGGTACACCCGCAAAATCGCTTACCGGCTGTTCGACTCTCTTCTTCAGTTCCTCATACTGGTGGATATAAATCAGTCTGTCTGCGGGAGCAAAACGGCGGCGATCACGAAGGCGACGACCGCGAACACGGAGAGGATGAGGAGATCCAGCGACGGCGGCAGACCCCCCGCCGCCTCCGTGTAGGTCAGTGCCCGGACACCACGGGTGAAGTAGGTGAGCGGGGAGAGTTCGAGCGGGAGCCAGCCAGGCAGGAGGTCCGGCTGGACGAACGCCTCCGAGAGGAAAACGAGCGGGACTGCGATCCCGTTGCTCGCGGCGATCACGCCGTCCTGTGAGTCGACGATGCTACCGAGGATCGCACCGACGGCACAGAACAGTGCTACTCCGATCCCCACGAAGGGAACCACGAGCAGCAGTTCCGCGGAGACGGCGACACCCGCGCCGGTCGCCCCGAAAAGCAGGCCGAGCAACAGGATCGAGGCCAGCCCGATCACGACCGTGTTGACGACCGTCTGTGCGAGCAACCACTCCCAGCGGGCAAGCGGTGTCGTCGCCAGTTTCTCGAACTGGCTGCCCGACCGGTGGCGTGCGACCTCGCTCCCGACCCGGGAAAGCGGCGTAAAGAGGACGATGACGGCGAGGTAGCCGGCGATGTACCACCCCACAGGCTCGGTGAACAGCCCGCCGTCTGTCGGCTGGGTCTCGACAAGCAGGCCGAAGATCACGACGATGATCGCCGGGAAAAAGAAGGTAAAGAAGACGGCGGTCCGGCGGCGCAGGAAGCTGTGCCAGCCCGCCCGTGTGGTAGCGAGGATGCGCCGACTCCGGCTCATCGTCGCACCTCCGTCCGGCGGCCGTCGGCCGTCACACTCTGTCCCGTGAGTTCGAGATAGACGTCTTCGAGATCCGGCTCGGTCCAGGTGAGTGAGTCGTAGCTGACGGCCGCGGCGTCGAGCGTTCGCGTGATCTCGCCGATCTCCTCGGGGGCGACGTTCCGGACGGTGAGCCGGCCGTCGTCGACTGTCGTCTCCTGATCGAGCAGCGTCGTCACGTCGTCGGGGAACTCGCCGTCGACGTACAGCAGCGTCTCACCGCCGTAGGTTTCGATCAGCCGTTCCGGCGTGTCGAGTGCAACGAGCTGGCCGTCGGCGAGCAGTCCGACGCGCTCGGCGAGTTCCCTCGCTTCCGCCATGTAGTGGGTCGTGAGGAAAACCGTCGTGCCGGCGTCAGCCAGATCGGTCAGCAACCGCCACAGCTGTCGTCGTCCCGCGGGGTCGATCCCCGTCGTCGGTTCGTCCACCACGAGCAGGTCCGGATCGTTGATCAGCGCCGTCGCAACGCAGGTCCGCCGTTGCTGACCGCCGGAGAGGTTCTCGTAGTAGACGTCTGCACGGTCGGTCATGCCGACGTCGGCCAGCAGTTCGTCGGTGTCGCGGGCGTCGTCGTAGAGCCCGCCGTAGTACTCGACGAGTTCGCGGGCGGTCAGCCGCGCCGGCGGATCGAACGACTGGGGCAGGAGGCCGATCCGCTCCCGGTCCGCGTCCCGTGGCGGTTTCCCGAACAGTTCGACGTGTCCCTCGGCCTCGGTCGTGCCGGTGAGCGCACGAACCAGCGTCGTCTTCCCGGCCCCGTTCGGGCCGACGAGCGCGACGATTTCACCCGCGCCGACAGCGAGCGAGACGCCGTCGACGGCGACGGTCTCCCCGTACTGCCGGAACACGTCCTCGGCAACGAGTACGTCCATACCGGAGGTTACCACGACGAAAGAAATGCCGTTCGGTTGCCGCGCGTGCCGATCGTTAGGTGTGCGAACGGATCTCCCGGACGAGTTCGTCCACGTCCAGGTCGTCTTCGGCCTTGTCGTAGACCACGTCGTCGTCGACGCGGACCCGGAAGACGCCGTGATCGCCCATCACGAGCGAGAGGGTGTCGAGTTCGGGTTCCAGACCCGAAAGGATCGCCTGCTGTACGTCGAGCGCTCGCTGCCGGAAGCCACACGGGACACAGTACTCGATTTCGACATCGGTCATGGGAACGGCTTCGGTATGCGGAGTAAAAAGCGTTTGTCAGAACGCGAGCGCGTCGACGACGACCGCGATGAGCAGGGTACCGAGGTAGGCGTTCGAGGCGTGGAAGGCGCGGAACGCGGCCTGTTCGGTCTGCTCGCGGTGGAGGCGGATCGCCGCCCACAGGAAGACGGTCCCGAGGACGGTCGTGGTCACCGCAGCGATCCAGCCCAGCGGCGTCAGCCGGATGAGGACCGTCGTCGCGGCGAGTGTCGTCCCGATCCACAGCAGGATGTGTTTGCGCGTCGTCGTCTCACCACGGACGACGGGCATCATGGGGAAGCCCCCGCGGGCGTAATCCTCCTTGTAGGCGAGCGCGAGATTGTAGAAGTGCGACGGCGTCCAGACGAAGATGACCGTCGCCAGCATGAATCCGGCGACGTCGATCCGGCCGGTCACCGCCGCCCAGCCGATCAGCGCCGGCAAGGAGCCGGCTGCCCCGCCGATGACGGTGTTCTGGACGGTGTTCGGTTTGAGCAAAAGTGTGTAGATGATACTGTAAAAGAGGATCGCCGTCACGCCGAGGGCGGCAGTAAGCGGGTTCAACTGGAGAAAGGCGACGACGGAGAGGACGGTGAGCACGAGCCCGAACGCGACAGCGTTGCGCTCGGGGATCTGGTGGGTCACGATGGGTCGGTCGTTCGTCCGGGACATCTTCTCGTCCCGCTCACGTTCGAGCACGTGGTTGAACGTGCCGCTCGCACCGATGGCGAGGACGCCCCCGCCGAGCGTGAAGACGATCGTCCGGACGCCCAGCGCGGGTCCGGCGGCCAGCGCCATCGCGGCCGCAGCGACCAGCGAGAGCAGCCACATCAGCCGCGGCTTCATCAGCCGGAAGTAGGCGAACGCGCGGAGTTTGAGCCGGGCGGCGAGCGGGCGTTCCGCGAGCGGTGTCGGGCTCTCTTCTGGCTCTTCCTCGGTCGAGACCGGCTCGACTTCCTCCGCCGAGAGCGGATCGTCGGCGCCGCCGGTTTCCGCTTCGAGTTGCCAGGCGAGTGCGACCACGAGCGAGGCGAAAATCGAGAGCCCGACCGCGAGGTGCAGTCCCGGAACGGGAAGCGAACTCAGTCCCATGGCGAGAAAGGCGCCGAAGGCGATCTGGGTCGGATAGAGAACGAGCGCGATCACACCGGCGGCTCTGACACGCCGCGGGGTGTCGGTGCGGAAGGCGACGACGACGGCGCCGAGCACGGCGATCCCGGCCAGGGCCGCGAGCAGCCGGTGCCCGACGGCGACGGCCACGGCGGGGTCGGTCAGCGAACCGGCACAGAAGGGCCACGAAGAGCACGCTTCCGCTGCGTCCGCGAGCGACGCCGTCGCGCCGACGACGACGAGCAGGTACACTGCGACGGTCGCGACCGCGAGAGCAGCCGTTGGTTGATTGACGAAACGACGCAGGCGCATATCTACCACTTTGACGGCATCTACTTATGCTCCCCGTTTTTGACGGGCGGATCACTCCGGCTCCACGCCGCAGACGACACCGACCGCGTCCAGGAGTCCGGCCTCGGTTTCGACGCTCCGGTCGACGCCGACGTCGCCGGTCGGTGGTTGCCCACCGTCACCCCGTGCCGGGGTCGTCGGACCGCCAGCCGTCCCGTCCGTGAAAGCCGCCCGGATGCAGGGCGAGCGGCCGGCAACGTCCGGGACGGTGCCGGCTCCGTCGCTGACGACGAGGGCGTCCGCTTCGCTTGCCAGTTCGGTGGCTGCCTCGCGGTGACTGGCGCTGACCGGTTCGAACGGCGGGGCGGTGACCGACGGACAGCCCAGTTCCGCGGCGAGTGCCGCCGTCCGGTCGCCCGCCGGGAGCGGACCGACGGAGAGGTCGAAACCAGCCCGCCAGAGCGCCCGGACGACACGTTCGCCGGTGGTCCCGCCGCCGACGACGTGGACACGGCCGTCGACGTCGGGTCGGTCGGGGAGCGCCGCGACGGCCGGGGTACCGGTCACGGGGTTGCGCGTGACTGCCGTCCGCGTCCCGAACGCCGTCGCGAGTTCGTCGGCAGCGAGCACGGCGTCGGGCTCGCCCCGGGCACGGATCTCCCCGTCCGCGAGCAGACAGAGCCGCTCACAGAACCGCGCAGCCAGGTCGAGGTCGTGGATCGCCGCGATCGCGGTTTTCCCCTCCTCGACGAGTTCGCGGACGACCCGCAACATCCCGATCTGGTGGTTGATGTCGAGACTGGCGGTCGGTTCGTCGAGGACGAGCACCGACGGCTCCTGGGCGAGCGCACGGGCGAGCAGGACACGCTGGCGCTCGCCACCCGACAGTTCGTCGACCGGACGGTCCCGGAACGACACCGTCTCGGTCCGTTCGAGCGCGCGCTCGACGGGTTCGTCGTCCGAACTCCAGTCCAGCCGCGACCGGTGGGGGGTCCGCCCCATCTCGACGACCTGCTCGGTACTGAAAGCGAAGCCGACGTGGCTGTGCTGTGGCACGGTCCCGACCCGCCGACTCACCGCCCTCGCGGAGAGCTCCGCGACCGGGTCGCCGCCGACGGTCACGCGGCCCTCGTCGGGGTCGAGTACCCCGTTCAGGGTCCGCAAGAGCGTGGTCTTGCCGGCGCCGTTCGGGCCGACGACGGCGACGAACTCGCCGGGGTCGACACTGAGATCGACACCGTCGAGGACGGGCACGTCGCCGAAGCTGTGGCCGATGTTCTCGGCACGGACCGCGGGCGCTCCATGGGAGTGGTGGCTCACAGCGCATGCACCTCCTTCCGAAGGAGCAAAAAGAGGAAGAAGGGTGCACCGACCGCGGCGGTGACGATGCCGACCGGGACCTCCGCGGGGCCAGCGCGGGCGAGCGTGTCCGCGGCGACCAGGAACGTCGCGCCGGCGAGCGCGCTGGTCGGGAGCAAAATTCGGTGATCGGGCCCGACCAGCAGGCGCATGATGTGTGGAATGATCAGCCCGACGAACCCGATGATGCCGGCGACGGCGACGCCGGCGGCGGTGATGAGGCTCGCACCCGCCAGCAGGATCCGCTTCGTCCACTCGACGTCGATCCCGAGTGTCTGTGCGTCTTCCTCACCCAGCAACATGACGTTCAGATCCCGGGCGTACGCGAGCAGGACGACGAAGACGACGGCAGTCAGCGGGAGTGTCGCCTCGACGTCGGCCCAGGAACTGTAGCGGAGATGGCCCATCAGCCAGAGCACCGCCTCTTCGAGGCTATCGCCGGTGTAGAGGAGGAGATACGAGATGACCGCACCGAGAAAGGTTTGGATAGCGAGGCCAGCGAGAAGCAGCGTCGCGACCGGAGTCCGGCCGCTCTCCGTCGCGATCAGATAGACACCGAAGGCGGTGATCAGCGCGCCGACGAAAGCCGCCGTCTGGAGGCCGAACGGGACCGCGACCGGGAAGGCGATCACCGCGACCGCACCGACCGCGGCGCCGGAGGAGACACCGATGATCGACGGGTCGGCCATCGGGTTCCGGAAAAACCCCTGCATGACCGCGCCCGCGGTCGCCAGCGCGAAGCCGACGACCGCGCCCAACAGGATCCGCGGGAGACGGAGTTCCCGGACGATGACCTGCTCGGAGCTGTCGACCGGGAGATCGAACGGGCGCGTGTAGCCGAGATCCGGCACCGGGACGGGGACGCTGTACCCCCACAACCCGGCACGGGCGGAGTCGACGCTGACACCCGAGGGGTACGCGAGCGTGTTGATCGTCGCCCGCAGGACAGTCCCGGTATCGATGCCAACGGGGCCGATGCGGGCGCTGACGACGATCGTACACAGCAAGGTGGCGGACAGCCCCGCCGACCAGACCAGCACGCGGGACCTGATTCGCATCGTTGGTTCAAATCGATTTTCTTTAGCCAAATATTTGTTGCATTAGCGCACACCCCGATGTATGCGAACAAAGACAGCACTCGTTGCACTGTTGGTGGTGCTGGCCGCGGGGCCGGCGCTGGCAGTCGGTGGCGTCGCAGGCACAAGCGTCGATCAGACGGCGACAGCAGTCGCCGACGAACACCTCGACTGTGAGTTCCCGATCGAGGTCGAGGATGCGACCGGTGAGACGGTGACCATCGAGGAAGAGCCGGAGGATGTCGTCGTCCTGGGGCCGAACGTCGCCCAGCATCTCTGGGAGATCGGCGCACAGGAGAAGGTGACGGGGATGCCGGTCAACCAGTTTACTGCGTACCTGAACGGCAGTACGGAGCGGACCAACGTCGTCGGGCAGTTCGGCCAGCCAGTGAACGAGGAAGTGATCGCGCTCGACGCGGACCTCGTGCTGGCGCCGAACATCATCTCGGAGGATGCAGTCGGTGAACTCCGGAGCAGCGGGGAGACGGTCTACTACTACCCCGTCGCGAACGACCTCGACAGGATGTTGCAGCTGGTCGAGCGGACCGGCCAGCTCGTCGGCGAGTGCGAGGCCGCAACGGAGAAGACGGACGAACTGGCCGAGCGGATCGCCCTCGTCGAGGAGGCCGTGGCCGACGAGGAGCGTCCGACGGTCTTCTACGACCTCGGTGACGAGCCGAGCGGTCCGTTCACCGTCAACAGCGGTGCGCTCGAACACGACGTGATCACGACCGCCGGCGGCGAGAACATCGCGGCCGATGTCCCCGCCGACTCCGGCTATCCGCAGATTTCGACGGAGGTCGTCGTCGCCGAGCAGCCGGAGTGGGTGATCGCGCCCGGGAACCTCTCGACGTTCGCCGGCTACGAGGAGACGCCCGCACTCGCGAACGACCGCGTGATCGAAGTCGACGGGAACCTCATCAGCCAGCACGGTCCGCGCAACGTCGACGTCCTGGAGCGGATCGCCGAGCAACTCCACCCCGAGGCGGTGGCCGCGGCACGGCAGGCTGCCGAGGAGGACGCTGACGGTTCGATGGACGACGGGATGGACGACCAGTCGACCGGGGACGAGTCGGACGCGGACGACTCCGGGCCAGGGCTCACAGTCGGGGCGGCTGTCGCCGCCGTTGTCGCGCTGGCTTTCCTCGCGGGCCGACGCGAGTAACTGATCGGTCCCGGAAAGCGGTTTTTATTGTGCTGGCTCCCCAGCGACGGGTATGTGCGGTCGCTACAGCCTGTTCGTCCCGCCCGAGAAGCTGGCTGCCCGGTTCGATGTCGATGTCGAGGCCTACGAGCCGAGGTACAACGCCGCTCCCGGCCAGCAGCTGCCGGTGATCACCGACGAGTCGCCGGGGCGCCTGCGCCGGCTGGAGTGGGGCCTGATCCCCGAGTGGGCCCATAGCCGGACCGACGGCGGCCACATCAACGCCCGCGCGGAGACGGTGGCGAGAAAGGAGAGTTTCCGGAACGCCTTCGAACAGTCGGGGGGTGAACTGGCCGCCGGGCGGTGTCTCGTCCCCGCCGATGGGTTCTACGAGTGGGTCGAGGAGCCGAGCGGCAAACAGCCCTACAGAGTGACGCTCGCGGACGACGAACCCGTCGCGATGGCGGGACTGTGGGCGCAGTGGCGGCCGCCGACGACACAGACGGGCCTCGATGCCTTTGTCGGCGGGGAGGCGACGGCGGAGACGGAGGTCGTCGAGACGTTCAGTATCGTCACCACGGAGCCAAACGACCTCGTCGGGGAGTTACACCACCGGATGGCGGTCATCCTGCCCGAGGGGAGAGAAACGGAGTGGCTCACCGGCTCGACCGAAGACGCACGGGAACTGCTGGCGCCGTACCCCGACGACGAGATGCGTGCCTACCCGGTCTCGACGGCCGTCAACGATCCTGCGAACGACTCGCCGGAGCTGGTCGAACCGGTCGAGTAGCAGCCGGAAGCAACCGCGTCGGACGCCGGGCGCTCACCGGTTGCCGTCGGGCTCGCCGAAAAGCACGGCTCTCAGCCGCTGCCCGACGCCCGGGCGCTGGACCGCGATCTCCTCGTCGACAGTCGGCTCCGAGGGTGTTCCGTCAACCTGCGGGCTGTCGCCTGACTGTTCCTCGTGGATGAGTTCCTGGTACTCCATCTGGAGCTCCCACAGCTTGTCTTCCAGTTCGTCGACGCGCGCGGCCTTCTGCTGGAGTTGCTCGCGCCGGTCGCGGAGCGTCTCGACCTCGGCTTCGAGACAGGAGAGCTGGTTCGAGAGCTCCTCGACCCGCTCGTAGGACTCGATACACTCCCGCACGACCTCGGATTTCGACCGGTACGGGGCTCCGACGTCCGATCTCGCTTCGAGTATCTGCTCGTGTTCCTCGCTGATGGTGACTGTCAGGCGTGGCATGGCTCTATCCCGTGACTGTGCGAGTCAGTACAGTAAAACCACGTCAGACGGCCGGCGGACGACGTCTAACGGATTATCCAATCTCGACGACAAGAACCGGTTCGTCGGCGTTTTTGACGACCCGTTCGGTCGTGCTCCCGAGCGTCGCGATCCGCTCCGGACCCGTCTTGCCGTGGGTACCCATCACGATCAGATCCACCGCCTGCTCGGTGGCGAAGTCGGTGATGGTCTTGTGCGGGACGCCTTCGAGCGTCGCCGTCTCGCACTCGATGCCTTCCTCTTCGAGACGGACCCGGGCGTCGTCGACCGCACGCTCGGCTTCCTCCTCGAGCGAGCGGCGGATCTCGTCGGTCGAGTCCTCGCTGGCCGCCATGTAGTGGCGCTTGTCAAGTACGTAGAGCACCTGAACCGTCGCGTCCTGATCCGCGGCGATGGTCACCGCGTGTTCGAGTGCCTCGGTCGTCGCCGAACTCCCGTCGGTCGGAAGCAAGATCCTGTCGTACATACCCGTAGGTGCGACCACCAGGTGTTTGTAGGTTTCCCAACTCCCCGGTGACCTTACACGACGGGACCGAGGTCGCTGACGTATCTGGGGAGGAGCGATCCGTCCGGCTGGGCCGGCCGGTCGTCGGTGAGCAACTGTTCGAGTTTGGCCGGCGACAGCTCCGGTTCGCGACCCTCGCGGCGAACGGTGACGCCGATACTGTCGGCTCCGAGTTCGTCGTCACCGATCACAGCGTAGTAGGGGATCCCCGCCTCGTCGGCGGCCGTGCGCCGCTCCCGGACCGCCGTATCACGGTCGTCGACGTCGACACGGACCGACGCCGCCTCGAGCCTGTCGGCCAGTTGCTCGCAGTACGCGAGATGGGCCGCGGGGTCGATCGGGATGAGCCGGAGCTGGACCGGCGCGAGCCAGAGAGGGAGCCGGGCGGGATCGCTGGCAGCGAGCACGGCCCCGAGCGTCCGCTCGAGTGCGCCGGCTGGCAGGGAGCGGACGACTGTCGACCCGTCCGCCGG
>Ga0207753_1000648_pt1 | contig 13128 bp, 14 predicted proteins | sample PonA233FremontCA_2_FD_187273 | JGI IMG/M metagenome (GOLD analysis project Ga0207753, IMG submission 187273) | Salt pond sediment microbial community from Fremont, CA, USA - Pond A23 Sediment 3 (SPAdes) | ecosystem: Environmental > Aquatic > Non-marine Saline and Alkaline > Saline | place: USA...
GCGGGCCGGGCCGCCGGTGGAGTCGCGGGCCGACGGGGTGGCAGTCGTATCCGTCGCCATCGCGGCCTGCTGGGTCGTGTCGCGCCCGGCCGTGGCAAGGCTGTCGGCGAACGGCCCCATGGCCTCCGGCGCGATGGATGGCATCAGCAGGTACGCCCCGAGCAGGGCGACCACAAAGGTCCCCAGCGCCGCACCGGCAAGAAGAAGCGTGTACTTGATCACGGTCGCCTACGGGGTCGTCTCTACAGTAGCGACAGGGCCTCGTCGGTGCGCTCATGCCGAATCACCGCCTGCTCGTCAAAGAAGGCCTCACTCGCCTTCTCCTGTTCGTGGTCGTGCTGGTCTTTTTCCTGGCTTCGCAGCTCCTCCAGGGCCTCCTCCCCCTGTCGTCGTTCTTGGACCTCGGCGCGGGCCCGCTCCACGCGCTCTCGGCCGGCCTCCACGGCTTCCCGGAGCTCGTCCACCGTCTGGCGCGCCTCTCGGCGGAACGCGTCGGCCTGCTGAATGCGGGCCGGGTCCTGTCGGCGCGCCGCTTCCATTCGGCGCCGGCACTCTGCCAGGCGGGTCTGCGCCCGCTCCAGCTCGGCCTCCTTCTGCTCGAGTGCGTGCTCGGCGTCGGCGAGGGCCTGGCGGGCCTGTTCGGTCTCGTGCCGGCGCAGCTCCAGCACTTTCTGCAGTGAGAAACGGAACTTCTTTCCGGGCATCGTTCGGAAGCGGCTGTGATTGAATGCGTGCAGAAAGGGCGCCCTCGGCATGGTTTCCACCGCGGGGTCTGCCTGCGGACCCGCAGCGCCACGCCCGGCGTGGGACCGCCTCCCCCGGTATCCATTCTATGACTCAAACTCCCTGCCACGTCCACCGGGGCGCGGGGCGGTTACTCCGGGATGTCGTCCAGCAGCTGGCGGAGCTGCGTCGAAGGGGGCGGGTCCGGGGGCGGCCCGTCCACGGACTGCTGCAGGAAATCGGCCAGCGCCGGGTGGGCCTCGACGGCGCGGTCCGTCTCCGGGTCGCTCCCCGCCTCGTAGGCCCCCACGTTGATCAGGTCCTCGACCTCCTCGTAGGCGGAGAGCAGCTCGCGGGCCTCCTGGGCGGCGGCCTCGGCCTCCGGGCTCGCCACGCGCGGCATCACGCGGCTGACGCTCTGCAGAACGTCGATGGCGGGATAGTGCCCCGCCTCTGCCAGCTCGCGCGACAGGACGATGTGCCCGTCCAGGATGCCGCGGGCCGCGTCGCTGATGGGCTCGCTCATGTCGTCCCCCTCCACGAGCACCGTAAAGATGCCGGTGATCGTGCCCGCCTCCGCAGGGCCCGCTCGCTCCAAGAGCCGGGGCAGCAACGCGAAGACGCTGGGGGGGTAGCCCCGCCGCGTCGGTGGCTCGCCCACGGCCAGCCCAATTTCACGCTGGGCCTGCGCCACCCGCGTGATCGAATCCATCATGAGGAGCACGTCCTGCCCCCGGTCGCGGAAGTGCTCGGCGATCGCCATCGCCGCACTGGCCGCCTTCACGCGGCTCATTGCGGCCTCGTCCCCCGTCACGGCCACGAGCACCGATCGACGGAGCCCCTCCTCCCCCAGGTTGTCCACGATAAACTCGCGCACCTCGCGGCCCCGCTCCCCGATGAGGGCGATGACGTTGACGTCGGCCTCCGCCCGGCGGGCAATCATGCCCAGCAGCGTGCTTTTTCCCACCCCGGAGCCCGCAAAGATGCCGGTCCGCTGGCCCTTTCCCATCTTCAAGAATGCATCGATGGCCCGGATGCCCGTGGAGAGGGGCGTGTCGATGAGGGGACGATCCAGGGGCGGCGGCGGGTCGCGGTGAATGGGCTCTCGGGCTTCGGTCTGGAGGGGCCCCTTGCCGTCCATCGGGCGCCCCCCGGCATCGATGACGCGACCCAGGAGGGCCGGCCCCACCGGGGTGGTCATGCCCTCGTCGGCGGGGCGGATCAGGCAGCCGGCCTGCAGGCCGTGCGTCTGCTCCATCGGCATGAGGACCGTCGTGCTCTCCTTTACGCCAACCACCTCGGCGCGCACCGTGCGCGTCTCACCGCCCTCCTCAACGTAGATGCGACACATCTCTCCCACCGCCGCGTCCAGCTCGCTGGCCTCCACGAGCAGCCCCACGACCGACGTCACCCGGCCGTAGCGACGGGCCGGGACGGTCGTCTGCTGCACATGGTCGATTGAGCGCGCGAGCGTAGAGGGCATGGGGCGGAATGTGTCGGGGAAAACAGCAGGGGGCTACTCGCGGTTCGGGGCCGCGTCGGGCGCGTCCGAATCGGTGTCGGAGGTCGAAAGGGCTCGCCCCAGCTCGCTGCGGAGCGTCTCCAGGACCTCGCCTCGCAGCCGCCGCACGACGCCGGTGGGGGACGCGACGCTCCAGTCCCCCTCTTCAAAATCGGGCTCCGGCTCCAGGGTGAGGCCGTCGAAGTTGTCGTTCAGCCGCTCGATGAGTCCCGATTCTCGGACCCGCTGGCAGTCGACCGGATGGAGCCGGATCGTCACGGGCGGGGTGCTCGCCAGTTCGGTCACGGCCTCGACCACGGCCTCCTCGGAGGCCTGTCGCATCGTCTCGGTGAACGGCGCGTCGACGATCGCCTCGGCCAGGCTGAGGGTCAGCTCCACCATCTGCGACTCGGCCTCGTCGATGTACGTGTCCCAGCACTGCTCGAATCGGGTCGTGTCCTCGACCAGCTGCTGCTGCGCCGCCTCGAGCTCGGCGCGCACGGTGGCCTCCGCCTCCGCGTAGCCGTCGTCGTACCCGGCTTCGTACCCGTCGTCGTGGCCCGCCTCGTACCCCTCGGCCCGAGCCGCCTCTACCTTTTCTTGAAGGTGCTCCCGCCACTCGTCGTCGGTCCGTGTGGGGGCGGGGCCAGCCTCGTGATCCTCGGGTCCCTCCGGCGTCGAACCGTCGTCTTCGGCGGAGGGCGCCGGCTCATCGTCGGAGGCCTCTCGGGCCTCCACCGCCTCCGGCCGTACGGTCACCGGCTCGGACGACCGGCCCGCCTGGCCCGCTCGCAGGACGCGGCCCTGGGGGGCCCCGGCGTCCGGCGCCGCCGCGTCGGCCTCGTCCGTCTCCACCTGCTCGGCGGGGATCCGGTCGGCGCCATCCGCAAGCACCTCCTCATCGAGCGAGACGGACGTCACGTCCGACGTTTCCGCGTTTTTGATGATACGTCCCATGCAGTGGGTGCCTCGATGATGCGACAGAACATGATGCGACAGAACGGGGAAGGGCGGGCAGGCCTACTCGATCACCGCCTCCTCGGAGGCGCGCGACAGGGCGATTTCCTCCTTCTCCTCGAGCTCCTGCGCAATTTCCAGGATGCGGTGCTGGGCCTCCTCCACGTCGCTGACGCGGACGCGGCCCAGCAGCTCGATTTCCTCCTCGAGCGCCTCGGCCACCCGGTCGCTGACATTTTCCATGACCTTGTCCTGCAGCTCGTCGGAGGCGCCCTTGAGGCCAAGGGCCAGGTCCTCCTGGTCCACCTCCATGAGCAGCTTCTGCAGGTCCTCCGCCCGGACCTGGGTCAGGTCGTCGAAGACGAACATGAGGTTCTTGATGTCGGAGGCCAGCTCCTCGGAGCGGTCCCGGATGCTGTCCAGGATGCTCTTCTCCGAGGAGCGGCTCGTCGTGTTCAGAATCTCGGCCACCTGTTCGATGCCCCCCATTGTGCTCGTCTCGGCCCCAATCACGGACCCCAGCTGGTTGCGGATTACCTCCTCGATGTCGTTGATCATTTCGGGGGAGGTGTTGCCGATCGTCGCCAGGCGGTAGATGATTTCACTCTGGAGCTCCTCCTCCAGCCCCGCAATGATTTGGGCCGCCTTCCGGGGGTTCAGGTGCGCGAGAATGAGGGCGGCGGTCTGGGGGTGCTCCCGGCGGAGAAAGCTGGTGAGCTGGTCCGTCTCGACCGTCTGCAGCAGGTGAAACGCCGAGACCTCCATGGCCGCCTCCACCCGCATCATGACCTCCTCGGCCCGGCGGTTGCCCAGCGCCTCGTTGAGCACCTCCCGCGCGTAGTCCACGCCGCCCTGCGTCACATAGTCCTGGGCGCGGGCGACGTCCCGATACTCCAGAAGCACCTCCTCTACCAGGTCGCTCGGCGCGTTGCGCATCCGGGCCACCTCCACGGACACCTTCTCCACCTCCTCGTCGTTGAGGTGCTTAAGCACATCGCTGGCCGTGTCTACGCCGAGGGCAATGAGGAGGGTGGCGGCCTTCTGCGCGCCCGTAAGGTCCTCCGGATCGTCGGGAAGGGCGGTGCCCGGGGCTGCCTCCGGGCTCGCGGCCATGGCGCCCGCCTCGCCCCCCGGGCCGGACGGGTCCGTGGGGGTCGTCGGCTCGTCGGAAAACGGAGAAGCAGGAGATCCCATGGTCTTTAGGCAACTGCGTCTATGAGAAACTGGGTGCAAGCGTCGAGCGACAGGGCCCCGGCCAGGCCCCTACACGGTCTGGTCCTCCACGAGCCAGGACCGGATCATGTCGGCAGTCTGCTCGGGATTCTCCTCGACCTGGTCCTGGATTTCTTCGAACATCTCGCTCCGCGCCTCCAGGCGGGCCTTGGCCTCGTCGGACAGCTTGTTTGTGTACATGTCGTCTTTCACCAGGGCCTCGTCGTTCTCCGTCTCCCCTTCGAGGGCGGCCGGCTCCTCCGCGCCCTCGCCCCCCGACTCCGGCGTCCGGCCCTCCACCTGCCGGGACTCGGACGCCTGAAGCGGCGTGGGCTGCGCCTCGGACGTCGCAGTAAGGGCCTGGATGAGCGAACGCGCTACCCAGACGGCCGCCCCGAGCGCCAAAAGAATGAGCCCGTAGCGCAGGTACAACTGCGTCGAGGTCCCGCCGCCCGTGCCCCCATCCTCGGCGACGGGACCAGCTGTCGTATTGAGGCGCGTCTGCTGGATTGTGAACTGGTCGCCCCGCTCCGGGTCGAACCCAACGGCATTTTTGACGAGGGACTCGATCTTGTTTATCTCCTCCTCCTCGCGCGGCTCGTACGTGGTCTCTCCGTCCGGCCCCGTGGTCCGCTTCTGGTCGACGACCACCGACACGCTCAGCCGATTCACGTCCCCCACGCTCTCCTCCAAGCGCTCCTGGGTCCGGCTCACTTCATAGTTCCGCACGACCGAGTTCGAGTTGCCCGCCTCGTCGCCCCCGCCCTCCTCCTGCATGCGCTCCTCGCTGACAACGGTCGCACTCTCCGGGTCCACAAGGTCCTTCTCCGTGACCGTGCGGTCGAAGTTGAGGTCGGCCGACACCCGAACGACCGAATTCTGCGGCCCCACGACCTTCCGGAGCATCGACTCTCCCTGCTCCACAAGCTGCTTCTCCACCGACCGCTGCATGTCGATCTGCGTGGAGGTCATCTGCACGTTTTCGTCCGCGGCGTTCGGCTCGGACAGCATGGTGCCCGCCTGGTCAATCACCTTCACCTGGGAGGGGCTCAGCTTCTCCACCGCCCCCGCCACCAGCTGCGTCACGCCCTGCACCTGGGCCTGCGACAACGAGCCGCCCGCGAGGGCGAGGACGACCGAGGCGCTCGCCTCCACCTGCTGGGCCTGAAACGGGTCGTCCTCCGGCTCCACGAGGTGCACCCGGGCGCTCTCCACCTGCCCAATGCTGGAGACCGTCCGGGCCAGCTCCCCCTCCAGCGCGCGCTTGCTGTTGAGCTTCTGCATGAAGTCGGTCATCCCGAGTGAGCCCTGGTCGAACAGCTCGTACCCGGTCTGCCCGTCGTCGATGGTGCCGTCCGAGCTGAACTGGAGGCGCAGCTCGTGCATCGAGGCGCGGGGAACGTAGACCGCCGATCCCTGATTGCGGAGCTCGTAGGAGACGCCCTCCTCCTTCAATCGGCTGACCACCTGGTTGGCGTCCCCGGGGTCGAGGTCGCCGAAGAGGAGCGCGTAGTCGGGCTGGCTCGACCAGTAGGCCGTGCCGACGAGCAGCCCGAGCGTGCCGACGGCCAGCAGCCCGAGCCCCACCTGCTGCCCCGTGGAGAGCCGTCCCAAGAATTGCTGCAAGCGCGCGAAGAACGTCTGCATTCGAGGATGAGAACACCACTAGCGCAACGTGAATCCCCCCAGCTGTTCGTCTCGGCGTCGGGGCAACGGCCCCAGGGCCGGACGGAAGGGCCCCGATTAGATTTGCGTCTGCATCAGCTTCTGGTAGGCCTCGAGGCCCCGGCTGCGCACCTCGTTCATAAGCTCAAACTGAAGGCGGGCCTGGTTCATCGAGATCATGACGTCGTGCAGGTCCTTCTCCTCCCCCGCCACGAAGGCGCTGACCTTTTCGTTGGCCACGTCCTGCGCCTCGTCGACGCCCTCGACCGCGTTCTCGAGCGTGTCGCCGAAGCTGGGGCCGTCGGTCGCCTCCTCCAGGTCGGGAAGGTCGCCGCCCCCCTCGTCCGTCTGCTGGAGGGCCGCCTGTCGAAAGTTTTGGAGCTGTGACGCCTTCATGGCCGTTGAACGTCTGTCGTCGAATGGAGGACTGTCGGGGTCCTAAAAAATCAGCGCGAGCGTCTTGAACTCGGCCCGGGGCCGCGGGGGCTGTTACCCCGTCACGTCCAGGTTGCCGCCCACAGCGTTCGGATTCACTGTCTGGGCCCCTCGCCCCCGCCCGTACAGCCGCATCGACAGCTCCGGGTCCTCCGGAAAGTTTTCCGAGATGGCCTCGCGCTCCTGTGTGGTGAGCGTGTCGTCGGAGGCGTCTTGTGCCTCCGACGGGCCTGTGGCCTGCTGCGTCTCGGAAGATTTCTCGGGACTCGAGGCAGATTTTTCTGGGCTTGAGGCCGCACCGGACGACTCCTGGGACGGATTGACGCCCTGTGTGTAGGCGGCGCGGCCGGCCGCGGAGGAACCAATTGTGTTCATGAGGGGCGAGACGACGCGTGCAAGAGAACGAAGCGAGGAGGAAGCACGGGGGCCTAAATCTCGAAGGTGCGCTGGGCCATGCTCTTGGTGGCCTCTACCGCCGAGAGGTTGGCCTCATAGACCCGGTTGGCGGACGTCATTCGGGCCATCTCCTGCGCCACGTTCACGTCCGGGTAGTGGACGTACCCCTCCTCGTCGGCGTGCGGGTGCGACGGGTCGTATTCCAGGCGCTCCTTCTCCACCTCCTCGATGTTTGTCTCGGGCCCCAGATGTTCGGGCCCGCGCCCCGGCGGGAGCGCCCCTCCAGGGAGGTGGCGCGCGTCGGTGCTGCGCAGCTCCGTCTGTGGGTTGAGGCCGCTCCGGTTCAGGCGGGCGTAGTTCGCGTCGTCGACCTCCTGCACGGCCCGCTTGATGCGGAACGGGTCTCCGTCTTCGGTCCGCGAGGTGGAGGCGTTGGCGAGGTTCTCCGTGGCGGCGCCCAGCTTGCGGCGCTGGGCCTCCAGCCCGCGCGCAGCGGTCTTCATGGCGGGCAGGAACTGGTTTCCAATGGGCATGGGACAGGGGTCGGCTCTGGGTGAAACGAGACGCGAGCATGCGGGCACGGCGGCTACCGCGCGCTTCCGGTGATGCCCATTCGCATGAGGTCGAAGTGCTCGGTGAGCGCCCGGGAGGCCAGCCGCGTGCGCATCTGCGTGTCCGTCAGCGCCATGAGCTCGTCCTCCAGCACGGGCGGCCCGTCTTCGACCTCCATGTTGGCCTCCACCTCCGACTGCTCGCGGAGGCTCCCCGAGTGGCGGCGGGCCTGCTGCAGCTTCTCCTCGAAGGACACCGACATCCGGTTGTAGCCGGGCGTGTCGACGTTCGCAAGGTTGCTGGACGCGGCCCGCCGGCGCTGGGTGTAGGCCGACATCGCGTTGCGCAAGAGGCGGACGTTGGTGGTTTCCATGGCCCCGTGGGTCCTGTGAAGAAAGCGCGTCGGGCCTACAATCCTATCAATCACTGTGCCACGATCACGGCCCGGCCCGCAGCTCCTCCTGCCCTCGATCTGCCGTCGTGGTAAAATGGAAGACGGCCGGGCCGAAACTGGGAAATATTTACACCGAACGGCGGAGCCGCGCCCCCATCCCTCCCCCACAGACGCGCGCTGCGGTCCGGTTGGCGGCGTTGCAGGGACGGGCGGCCGGGGTCGGCGTATGGTTTGCAGCCACGGTGGCCGCCGCATTGGCTCTCCTCATCGCCCCCTTTCTGCGCATGTCTCCCGACGCGTCTTCCGAGCGTGCCCCGGTCCCGACCCTGGAGGTCCCGTCTCTCCCGAGCGAGACGGAGCACGCCGACGGGGCCGGGCCGCTGGCCCCGGCCGGTGGGCAGCACGACGCCCTGAAGCACCTGACGTCGGTGCTCACCCGCCACCTCGCCCCCCTCACCAACACGATTGCCCGCCACGCAGACGGCCTGGTGGACGCCCCCGACCCGCAGCGCCGGCGTGAAAGCGCCCTGGACGTGCTGGCGGCCTCCAGTCGCATCGACGACCTGCTGGCGGCGCTGCGCCACTACAGCCGCCCCACCGAGGCGTCCCCGCACCCCGTGCCCGTGCCCGAGGTGGTGGCCGACACGGTGGCCCTGCTCGACGACGCGGCCCAGGCTCGAGTCCGGACGAAGGTGGAGCCCGAAGCGGACGGCCGCATCGACGCGGACCCGGCACTGCTCCACCAGGCCCTCCTCAACCTGCTGACGAACGCCCTGGACGCGACCACCGCCCCCGAGACCGTGCTCCTGCGGGTGGCCCGCTCCACGCCCCAGGTCGCGTTCGAGGTGTGGAACGACGGGGAGATTGCGCTCGACGACCCCTCCGCGGTCTTCCAGCCGTTCTATTCCACCCGCCCCCAGCACCTCGGGCTCGGGCTGCCCATCGCGGCGGACATCGCCGAGCAGCACGGCGGGGCCCTCCGCCTGTCCACCAACAGCGTCGCGGACGGCGGGACTTGCTTCACCCTGCAGGTCTGAGCGGTCGCTGCCTGCTCCGTCCCTCCCCACCGGCGCGCCGCCCTCCGACGGCGCGCGGCTCTCCTGCTGCACCGGATCCCCCTCACCCACCGACCTGATAAGCATGGAAACGAAATCGCCTACGCCCTGCACGACCTCCTCTCCTCACATTCTGGCCGTCGACGACGAGGTGATGCTCCACGACGTCTTCGAGCGCCTCTTCCCACGGGAGGGCATCGCGGTGACGGCCTGCTCCAGCGGCACGGAGGCGATGGAGCAGCTCAAGGATACCGCCTTCGACCTCGTGCTGGCCACCCACCAGATGCCGGGCCCCGACGGGATGGAGCTCCTGGACCACATCCAGGAACAGCACCCACAGGTCCAGGTCATTTTGCTCTCGGACCAGGACAACGCGCAGAATGCCGTGCGGGCCATGCAGCGGGGCGCGGTGGACTACATCCCGAAGCCCTTCTCCACCGACGAGCTGGTGGACCGCGTGAAGGCCCTCCTGGAGGAGCCGGAGCCGGCTTCCCAGCCGACGGCCGACACGCCGAATGGAGACTCCCTCCCGAACGCGGCGGACATTGCGGCCTCCGACGGGGCCCCCGCCGGCAAGGACGGCGCTCCCGTGTTGTCGTCGTCCGCATCCCTCGCCTCGGACGATCCCGACTCGTCCCGGTTCGTGGGGCAGCACGAGAGCATCCAGCACCTAAAGACGATGGTGCCGCGGGTTGCGCAGAGCGAAGCGCCCGTCTTCATCCACGGCGAGAGCGGAACGGGGAAGGAGATTCTCTCCCAGCTCATTCACGACCAGAGCGCCCGGGCCGACGAGCCCTACGTGCCCATCAACTGCGCCGCCCTGCCGAGCGACCTGGTGGAGAGCCACCTGTTCGGCCACGTGGAGGGCGCCTTCACCGGCGCGGTGGACGACATGGAGGGGGCCTTCGAACAGGCCGACGGGGGGACGCTGCTCCTCGACGAGATCACAGAGATTGACTGCGGCGTCCAGGCGAAGCTGTTGCGCGTGCTGCAGGAGCAGGAGTTTCAGAAGGTGGGCGCCTCGAAGAAGAAAGAGGTGGACGTTCGCATCGTGGCCACGAGCAACCGCGACCTCAAAGAAGCTGTGGAGGACGGGGCGTTTCGGGAAGACCTGTACCACCGCCTGGCCGTCTTTCCCCTGCACGTGCCGCCGCTCCGCGGGCGCCTGTCCGACATTCCCCTGCTGGCCCGGCACTTCGTGCAGAAGTACGCGGACCAATACGGGCTGCCGGAAAAGGCCCTATCGCCCGGATTGCTGAAACACTTTCAGACGCACGACTGGCCCGGCAACGTGCGGGAGCTCGAAAACATGATCCATCGGGGCGTAGTGATGGCTACTGATGCGGACACCATCACGAAAGAGCACGTGCTGAACAATTCGTTCGTCAAGGACACGGCCGGGGCACCGGATGGCAGTGCGTCTGCCACGCTCACGGACCTTTTGGACGGGGACGATCCCCCGACGATTGCTGAGATGGAGCGCAAGCTGATCCTCCGCACCCTCTCCGAAGAGGACGTGAGCCAGAAGCGCGCCGCCGAGCAGCTCGGGGTGAGCGCGCGCACGATTCGCAACAAGCTGCAGGAGTACCGGGACGAAGGCTTTTCGATCTAGCGTCGAAAGGCCTGTTGGCCGGTCAAGCCGAAAGCGTGTGGGACGCGGGCTGCACTAGCCGAAGAGCTCCGTGAGGGTCGACGCCACCTCTTCGGTCACGTCCGGCTCGGTAAACCGCCCGTTCTCCACCTGCTCCTGGAGCTCCGTGCGCCGCTCCTCCGAGAGCGACGCCTCCTCGGTCAGGGCCTGGCGGCCCCGCTCCACGAGGGCCACGTCTTCGCCGCTAAGCTGCTCCTGGGCGGCGCGGGCCGCGTCGGAGATTTCAACCTGATCGGTGCCGGCGGCGTCGGTCGTCTCGCCCGTCTCCTCCGGCGTCGACCCCTCCGTGTTTGCGGCCTGCTGCGCCTCACTGACGTCGTCGTTGCGCGCCGAGTTCGGCTGCACCGGCCCCGTCGATGGGTTTTGAATGGTCATGGGCGTAGGCGCTGCTTGTGTGAAAGGTGTGCTGGGGCCCCGTGCCTCAGGATGCCGCAACTCTGGTACGGATTATCGGGCTAAGCGGGGCACTTTTAAATGAAGAAAAGATTAAGGGATCTGTCAACCGCTGAGTTCGGGGGGCAGAACCCCATCGTGGCCGCCCCCGTCGGCCGGGGACGCGGCGTGGTCGTCGTACGAGTCGTTCGCGTGCTGCAACTGCTGGAGCTGTCCGAGCTCCGCCTCGATCGCGTCCCCGCGTTCGCGGAGCCGGGCCAGCAGCGTCTCGTGCTGGTCGGCCAGGGCCGCGCGCTTCTGCCGAAGCGTGCGGTCGGGCACGCCCGTCTCGCTTGATCCTGCTTCCGTGGACGACGACACGTCGCCGTCTGTTTCGTCGGGGGCCGGCGCGAGTCGATCGATGATCCGCGCCCGCCGCTCGAGCAGGTCCGACACGCGCGTCCAGTCGTCGGCCTCCATCGCCCCGGCCACGCGCTCGCCGAGGCGGAGGAGGGCATCGAGACGTTCAAGGGACACAGCCATTCGCTCAGAATCGTGCTGTGGCAGAGTGGGGCGCAGCGACGCCGGCTAGAAGAGGCGCTGGCTGATGGCTCGCTGCTGTCTGGCAAGCGACTGAATGGTGCTTTGCACCTCGGAGAACCGGGCCCGGAGCTGCTCCTGTCGGCGCTGGAGGCGCTCGTCGAGGCGGTCGATGCGGTTGTCGATGCGGTCGACGCTGTCGTTAATGACGTCTTTTCGGTCATCGATGATACCACCCGTCTCGACATACTGGTCCACGCGGGTCTCCAGCCGCTTCGCAACCCCGTCATCGGCGGCAAAGAGATCCTTCAGCGCCTCCTGGTCGTTGCGGAGGGCATCGGAAAAGGCATCTTCGTCCACCAATTCGAGGGTCCCATCTCGGCTGGCCTCAATACCGATGTCTTCGAGCGTGTTGAGGCGGTCCGGAGCGCCCTCCACCGGCCGGGTTGCGTCGTTACGGAGCTGGAGCCCGAGTCGCCGAAACGTGCCGTCGTTGGCGAACGCACCCCGCTCGTCCGAGTCCGGGTTCACTTCAGTTTCATCTTGAAGGAACTTAAGCACTTCGTTGTACCGATCGACAAATTCATTGACGGCATCTTTCGCCCCTTCCTCGTCCGCCGACACCTCGAACGACGACGTGGTGCCGGTCGCCTCCTCCAGGTTGATCGTGACACCGTCCACCGCGTCGGTCACCTCGTTGGAATTGCGGGTGAACGTGAGGCCGTTCAGCTCAAATTCGCTCGTGAGCTGCGAACTGCCCTCGTCGGTCCCCACCTCCGTAATCTCGCCGCCCTGCGTGTCGCTGGCCAGCTGGTCAGCGTTGACCTGCAGTTCCGCGAGCAGTCCGTTCGCCGAATCCGTAAAGCCGAGGCGCCCCTGATATCCACTGTCTTGACTTTGGAGCGAGAGACGGGCCGTTCCGCTCGTGGGATTGATTACCGAGGCGCTCGGGCGCTCGTCGGACGAAATTGTGCCGTTGTCCACGGCGGTCTGAAGCGCGTCGTCGATGGCCGTCTGAATGTTGCCCAGAATTTCCTTGTTGGTGCTCCCGCTGGGATCCACCGTCACGCTGATTTGCTCACGGGCGTCGGGATTACTGTCCGTAGGCGTGGCAACTTCTAGATCAAAGGTCTGCTGGCCATTATTGTCAAAGAACGTGCGCAGCCCCGAACCGCCGGAATTATACGCTTGGGAGACGCGCCCATCCGCCGAGGCGAGGCGGTTGACAGCGACCGAGTAGCTGCCCGTGTTCGCGGTCTCGTCGGCCGAGACGCTGAACCCTTCTGTGCCCTCCACGGCGCTGGCGCTCCGGCCCTCGAAGGGGCTGGAGATCGAGTCGGCGAGCGTGCTGAGCTGGCTCTGGAGCGACGACAGCTTGCCGTCCAGGTCGCTCACCACCGACTTCGTGTCCTGCTTTTGCTGGCGCTCGTTCTGAAGCTCCAGCTTTGGCTGCCGCTCGATCTCAAGCGTGCGCTGAATCAGTCGCTGGTACTGTGGGCTCAGGTTGGACGAGGGGCTGACAGACGTTCCCATGGGTTTGTGGGCGTCAATGTGCAGATGAAGCGACTGGTTGCCGTATTGGATGCTCTTGCCAAAACGACCACCCCCGTCACTCCAAACTCGATTTGGAGTCCATCCGACCGGCGAACCAAGCTTTCTCGTACAGTCGGATGGG
>Ga0207753_1000650_pt1 | contig 13104 bp, 9 predicted proteins | sample PonA233FremontCA_2_FD_187273 | JGI IMG/M metagenome (GOLD analysis project Ga0207753, IMG submission 187273) | Salt pond sediment microbial community from Fremont, CA, USA - Pond A23 Sediment 3 (SPAdes) | ecosystem: Environmental > Aquatic > Non-marine Saline and Alkaline > Saline | place: USA...
CTCCGGTCGAGCAGTATCTGGACAAGTATCCGAACGAGCTCTCCGGCGGCCAGCGCCAGCGGGTGGCGATCGCGCGGGCACTCGTCATCGACCCGTCGTTCCTGATCTGCGACGAGCCCGCGTCCATGCTCGACGTGTCGCTCCAGGCGGAGGTGCTGAACCTGCTTCGAGGCCTCGCGAACACCGAGGAGATCGGCGTCCTGTACATCTCCCACGACCTGGCGAGCCTCACCCGGATCGCCGACCGGCTGGCGATCATGTACCTCGGTCGGTTCGTCGAACGGGGGCCGACGCGGCGCGTCGTGACGGCGCCCGAACACCCGTACACCGAGGCGTTGCTCGCGGCGGTGCCGGAGACCGACCCCCGCGGGAGCCGCGACCGCGTCGCGCTCGACGGGCGCCCGGCCGATCCGGCAGACCTCCCGGCGGGGTGTCGCTTCGCATCCCGGTGTCCGAAGGCCACGGACGAGTGTCGGACGGCGGAGCCGGAACTCGACGCGTGGACCGACGGCGAGCACGTCGCGGCGTGTTTCCACCCGGCCGAACGGTCCGAGATCGACGATCCGGCGCGAATCGGCAGCACCGCCGACGACGACTGAGGGCGACCGTTCCCGTCACGTCCGAGCGGCCGCTTCCATCGCGTCCGGGCGACCGTTCCCGTCACGTCCCGGTGACCGGTCACCGGGTCGCTTCGAGGAGGAGCTTGTGGTTGGCGAACGACGTCACCCGCCCGTGGGTGCGGGTTATCTCGAACGCCGACTCGGCGCCGTCGGGCGGATCCGCGAACGCGGCCGCGACCCGCCGGCGACGCGCAGTCGGCGCGTCGACGGTGTCGAGCCACGCCTCGTAGTCGAGCGTTTTCGTGACGACGTCGGTCGTCTCGACCGTGAAGCCCGCGGCTTCGAGCCAGTCGACCCAGTCGCCGACGGTGTGCGACCGGACGTGCGTGGGGTCGCGACGCCGCTCGACGGTGTTGATGAACGCGTCGAGCGCGTCGTCGTCGGGGGCGACGTTGTCCTCGAACGCGAGCGTGCCGCCGGGTTCGAGCACCCGCGCGACCGCCGCGACGAACGCGGCCGGGTCCGGGAAGTGGTGGGCCGCGATCCGACAGGTCGCCGCGTCGAAACTGTCGGCGTCGAACGGCAGCCGCTCGGCGTCACAGACCACACCCTCGACCTCGGGGTACGTCGCGGTCGCGGTCCCGACCATCGCCGGCGCGGCGTCGGCCGCGACCACCCGGCCGACCCCCGCCTCGACGAGCGCCGCCGCGGTGTGGCCGGCGCCGGTGGCGACGTCCACCGCCCGCTCGGCCGACGCACACCACGCCGCGAGCCGATCGAGGTCCGCGCCCGCGCGGTGGACCGTGCTGTCGCGGTAGGCGGCGGCGTGGTCGCCGAACGACGCCGCCGCCGCCCGCTTCCGGTCGCTGTCGTCGCTCATACGCCCGCCGTCTCCCCGTTCGGGCAAATCGGTTCCGGACCCGGCTGCGACCCCGGCCGGGTCACCGGCGGCGCGGGCGGCCACGACCCCGCACTTTTCACCCGACCCGACGTGGGGCCGGATATGGTCAGACGATCGCTGCTGTACTGCCCCGGCGACGACCGGGAGATGATGGAGAACGCCGTCGCAACCGACGCCGATACGGTCATCTTCGACCTCGAAGACGCCGTCGCGCCCGAGGCGAAACCCGAGGCGCGGCGGACCGTCGGGTCGCTACTCGACGACCTCGACGTCCCGGGACCGGAACGGTGCGTCCGGATCAACCCCTACGACGACGGCGGCCGTGCGGACGTCGAGCGGGTGGTCGGCGAGGGTTCGACCCCGCCGGACAGCATCGTGCTGCCGAAGGTCGACGGCGCCGCGACGGTCGCGGCGCTCGCCGAACACCTGGAGGAGCTACACGCAACCGACGTCGAGATCATCCCGCTGATCGAGACGGCGGCCGGCGTGATCGCCGCCGACGAGATCGCGTCGGCGCCCGGCGTCGACGCGGTGGCGTACGGCGACCAGGACTTCACCGCCGACATCGGCGCGACCGTGACGGCGGACAAGACCGAGTCGCTGTACGCGCGCCAGCGGATCGTGGTCGCGGCCGCCGCCGCGGGCGTCGACGCCGTCGACACCGTCTTCACCGACATCGGCGACCGAGACGGGCTGGCGGAGCAGGCCGAGTTCGTCGTCTCGCTCGGGTTCGACGGGAAGCTCGCGATCCACCCGGACCAGATCCCGGTGATCAACGACGCGTTCACCCCCACCGACGACCAACTCGAGTGGGCGGAGAAGGTCCTCGCCGGGCAGGAGCGCGCGAGCGCGGCCGGAAAGGGTGTGTTCACTGTCGACGGCCGGATGATCGATCCGCCGCTGGTTGAGCGCGCGCGGACGTTCGTCGAGCGGGCCGAGGCCGCCGGGATCAGGTGACCCGGCCGGCGGGCGCCGCCCGCGTCACGCCACGACGTGTTCGGCCGCGATCCGCTCCATGGCGTCGGCGAGCCGGTCGCGGTAGGTGTCGAGGCCGTCGGCCTCGATCGGGTTCCCGTGGATCGGCGCGACCGCCGCCACGTCGACGTCGTCGAAGATGTCGTCGAGGGTCCGCTCGACCTTCTCGGGGGCGACGTACCGGAGCCACACCAGGTTGTCGCGGTGGTACTCGTAGATGTCCTCGGCCGGGGTCACGTCGGGAAAGTCCCCCGAGAGGTTGTCGCACTCCCCGGGATCGTGGTAGTTGCCGAAGCCGTCGGCGGTGAACAGGACGCCGTCGCCGTGTTCGTAGATCCAGGTGGTGTGCGAGCGGTCCGCCAGCGGCGGGTCGACGAAACTGAACTTCCGACCCTGGATCGTGAGCGTCCCCCCGATGTCGCACTTCCGGGCGTCCGGGAGGCCCTGTTGGGCCGGCGACGCCGACGAGGCGACGAGTTCGACGTCGTCGGTGTCGCCGCCAAGCGGCGCGACGTTCGCGGCGTGAGGGTAATCCGAGTGTGAGAGCACGATCGCGTCGGGGCCCTCGCCGTCGGTCGCGGCGTCGACCGCGTCGGTGATCGCGTCGCGGTGGTAGAACGAGCCCGAATCGACGAGTACCGTCCCCTCAGGCGCGCGGACGAGATACAGCGAGACGTGCTCGTGACGCCCCTCGTGGTCGTAACACTGATTGAGCCACTCGACGGTCGGGGTGACCTGCACGGTCATCGGTCCGGCTCCGTGATGTCGTTGCCGTTCATGGGTCTATCCCAGGGTCCCGATCCGTTCCTGCCCGTCGATCGTCCGGGTGACCTCCTTCATCATCGCCATGTACTCCGTGGCGTCTTCTCTGATGACGAGGCCGTGGGCGGGGGCGACGATCTCCGGGTCGAACCGCCGGATGAGGGAGTCGATCTCGGCGTTGGTCTTCTCAACGTCGATGTACTGGTACCAGAACAGCACCCGGCCGTGGAACTCCACGAGCCGGCTGCGGTCGAACTCGCCGTCGAGCTCGTCGACGAACCGCAGCTTCTCCTCGTCGAGGTGGATGAACCCCATCCAGTCGACCGGGAACAGCGTCTCGGTGGTCTCCTCGGTCATCCACACCGACACCGGCGAGTCGAGAAACGTCGCCTCGTGGAACTTCACGGTTCGGTCGCCCAACTCGAGTTCGTCGCCTTCGTCGACGTGGAGCCCCTCGTCGAGGTGGTAGAGCTCGTGGTCGTTGCCGTATTCGGGCGCGACGAGCGTCGCCTCCGGGTGTTCCTCCAGGATCGCGAGCGTGTTGCCCGCGTGGGGGACGTCCGGGTGGGAGACCACCAGGTAGTCGAGCCCGCGGTCGCCCACGAGGTCGTCGATCGTGGCCAGGATCTGGTCGGTGCTGGCGGGCGACAGCGTGTCGAACAGCAGCGTCTCCTCGCCGCCGTCGACGAGGTACGCACACTGCGGGACGTACGCCTCCCGTCCGGGGTCGTACCACTCGGGGTTGCGGTCGGCGAGGTCCCACGATTCGGTTCGGTCCGGCCCGGCCTCGTAGATCCAGTGGATCCCGGGCACGATCTCGCGTGGCATACGTTCACGATTGATAGTTGCGGATACAAAAGCGTATAGGCCGGCGGCGTTCCGCGGGTTCGGGTCGTGTCGGCGAGTCGTCGTCGGGCCGACGAGTCGAGCCGGCCGCCGTCACCGGTCCGTTCGGAACCGATCCAGCGTCTCCCGGTCGATCTCGATCCCGAGCCCCGGCCCGTCGGGGACGGGAACCGCAGCTCCCTCGTTCCGGATCGGATCGACCGCGAGATCCTCCCGGATCGGGTTGGGCGTGCGGTCGAACTCCAGTCGGGGCGCACCCGGAAGCGTCGCGACGAGTTGGAGACTCGCCGCGAGCGCGACCGCGCTTCCGAAGACGTGGGGGTACGTCGCCACCCCGGCGGCGTCGCCGATCTCCGTGGCCCGCCGCGCCGACGTGAGGCCGCCTGCGCTCGTCACGTCGGGCTGGAGAACCCCGACCGCGCCCGCGTTCGTGGCCCGCCGGAACTCCGGGGCGAACGCCCAGCACTCGCCGGCCGCGATCGGGACCTCGCTGGCCCGGTTCAACCGGGCGTAGGCGTCGATCCGGTCGGGCGGCAGCGGCTCCTCGAAGAACGCCACGTCCAGGTCGGCGAGGCCGTCGGCGACTCGACGGGCCGCGGGGAGGTCGTAGGCGTGGTTCGCGTCGGCCATCACCGCGATGTCGTCGCCGACGGCCTCGCGGACCGCCGCCACGAGGTCGAGATCGCGCTCGGGGCCCCACCCGAAGTGTCGCCGGAGTCCGATCTTCATTTTGAGTGCGTCGAACCCGGCGTCGACGTGGGCGTTCGCCTCCGAGACGACCGACGCCCGGAGCTCGTCGAACGACTCGACGGGCGGCCAGAAGTGGCCGGTGGCGTACGCGGGGACCGACTCGCGGCGCTTCCCGCCGAGGAGCGTCGCGACCGGTTCGCCCGCGGCCTTCCCGCGGAGGTCCCACAGCGCGAGGTCGACGCCGCTGACGGCCCCTGCCGGCACGGTCGAGTGGTACGCCGACCGGAGGTCGAAGACCAGGTCCTCGTGGATCGACTCCACGTGCGCCGCGTCGCGACCGCGAAGTAGCGGCGCGATCCGCTCGTCCATGAGTTCCCGGGTTCCGGCGATCGGCCCCCAGCACTCGCCCCACCCGACCGCGCCGTCCGCGGTCTCGATCCGGACCAGGCAGTACTCGCGCGCGGCGATCCACTTCTGTGCGTTTGCGAACTGGTCGTCCAGCTCCCGGCGCAACGGGACGGCCTCGACGGTGCGGATGTCCATCGTCTCCCAACCTCCGGCCTCCAGCATAAAAGATGATTAGTATTGTGGGGGTTCGGGGGTACTTTCACGCCGTCCACCGTAGAACCGAGCCCTATGGCAGAACGCGACGCGGCCGACGCGGCGACCGGAGCCGAGCCCACACCCACCGTCCCGGCGCTGGACCCCCTCTTCGATCCCGAGTCGGTGGCGGTCGTCGGGGCCAGTCCCGACTCGTTTTACTCCGGCAACCTCGTGGAGAACTTGTTGGGCTACGGGTTCGACGGCACCCTCTACCCCGTCAATCCCGGCCGCGACGAGGTGTGGGGGCGTCGGTGCTACGATGACATCGCCGACGTGCCCGCGACCGTCGACCTGGCGGTCGTGAGCGTCCCCAGAGAGTACGTGGTCGACGTGGTGACCACGGCGGGCGAACGCGGCGTTCCGGTCGCGCTCGTGCTCACCGCGGGGTTCGCCGAGGCCGACGACGAGGGAGTCGAACTCGAAGCCCGGTTGGCCGACGCCGCCGCCGACGCGGGGATCCGCGTGGTCGGCCCGAACTGCATCGGCGTGATGGCCTCGCGGGGCGCGACGCTCACCTCGACGTGCTCCCGGAACCCCGAGCCGGGCCGGATCGGGCTGGTCAGCCAGTCCGGCGCGCTCGCGTTCACCACGTTCTTCGAGCGGGCGGCGGATCGGGACCTCCACTTCAGCCACATCGTCTCCACCGGCAACGAGGCGGATCTGGGGCTGACCGACTACGTGGCGTACCTCGCCGAGCAGGACACCGTCGACGTGGTGTGCACCTACGTCGAGGGGGTCGAGGATCCGGAGCGGTTCATGCGGGTCGCCGAGCGGGCGACCCGGAACGGCACGCCGGTCCTGACCGTGAAGATCGGGCAGTCCGACCTCGCGGAGGACGCGACGCTGTCGCACACCGGCTCGCTCACCGGGAGCGACGCGGGATGGGAGGCGGCGTTCGACCAGACCGGCGTCCAGCGGGTCCCGGACATCCCGGACCTGCTCTCGCGGGCCACCGCCCACACCGCCTACGACGCTCCCGACTCCGCCCGGGTGTGTATCGCGTCGACCAGCGGCGGGCTCGCCAGCCTGCTCGCGGACATGGCCGCCGAGCGCGACCTGTCGCTGCCGGACGTCGACGGCGCGACCGAGGCGGAACTCCTCGACATCGAGGAGCTGCTGACCTACGGCGGATTCAACAACCCCGCCGACATCCGCGGGTACGGCGCGGAGGTCCTCCCGGCGATCGCCGACGCGGTCCTCGCCGACGACGCCTTCGACGCGTACGTGTTCGCGATCGGGCTTCCGGGGGTCGACGAGCGAGCCGAGACCATCGCCGCGGACCTCGAAGCCATCGCGACCCGGGCGGAGGATCCGGTCTACGTGCTCTGGACCGGCCGGAAGGAGCCCGACGACCCGACCGAGACGCCGCCGTACGCCGAGCTCCGGGAGTCGGTCCCCGTCTACGAGGATCCGGGGCGGTGTCTCGACGCGGTGGCGTCGACGACGGAGTACGTCGCGGATCGGGCGCGGGTGACCGACCGCCCGTCCAGGGTCGAACTCGCCGCGGAACTCGACGGTCCGGGGATCGACCTGCCTCACGATCGCGTCCTGACCTGGGCGGAGGCCGCGCCGCTGCTCGACGCCTACGGCGTGCCGACCGTCGAGACGCGCGTGGCGACCGACCCCGAATCGGCGGTCGACGCCGCCGAGGCGGTCGGGTTTCCGGTGGTCTGCAAGGTCGACTCGCCGGCGCTGCCCCACCGGAGCGACGCGGGCGCCGTCGCGCTCGGGCTCGACTCCCCCGGGGCGGTCCGGGCGGCCTACGCGGAGGTGACCGACGCCGCGCTGGCACACGTCGATGCGGACGAGATCGCGGGCGTGCTGGTCCAGCCGATGGTCGACGACGGGGTCGAGTCGATCGTCGGCGTCGCGCCCGGCGAGGTGTTCGGGTCGCTCGTCACGGTCGGCCCCGGCGGCGTGCTCGTGGAGGCGCTCGACGAGACCGCCACGCTGGTGCCCCCGTTCTCCCGAGCCGACGCCCGGCGCGCGGTCGAGCGTACCGCCCTCGCCGACCTCCTGGCCGACCGTCGCGGGGCCGACGCCCTCCCCGTCGAGGGGCTCGTCGACCTCCTCGTGAACGTGGGCGACCTTGCGGCGTCGGTCGACGCGGTGACCGAGCTCGATCTCAACCCCGTTGTCGTCACCGCCGAGGGGCCCGTCGCGGTCGACGCGCTGGTGCGGACGAGCGAGTAGGGGGCGGTTCGGCAACGGATCGACGAGAATCGGGCCGAAGCGGTCGGCGTTGACCGCCGACTACGGCACGAGTTCGTCCGGGACGACTTCGGTGCCTTCCTCCTGGTGTGCCTCGATGTACTGCTCGAGGAGTTCGGTCTCGACGTCGTCCACCGGGAAGAAACAGGCCGCCTCGTGGCCGCCCTCGGCGAACGCTGACCGCTCGGGCTCGTCCGCGTAGCACGTCTCCTCGGCCTTCGGACACCGGGGCGCGAAGTTGCACCCCTCGGGGAGATTGACCGGATCCGGGGGTTCGCCCGGCAGCAACACCCGCTTGCGGTCGACGTCGGGGTCGGTCTTCGGCGACGCCGCGAGCAGCGACCCCGTGTAGGGGTGTTTCGGCGTGCGGACCACGTCTTCGGTGGCCCCGATCTCGGCGATCCGCCCCAGATACATCACCGCGAGCCGGTCGGCGATCTGGGTGAGGCTCGCCAGGTCGTGGGAGATGTAGACGATCCCGATGCCGCGCTCGTCGGCCTTCTCCCGGAGGATGTTGAGGATGTTGGCCTTCAGCGACACGTCGAGCATGGACGCGGGCTCGTCGCAGATCAGGAGCTTCGGCTCCAACACCAGCGCCTGCGCGATCGCGACCCGCTGGCGCTCCCCGCCCGAGAGCTGTGCGGGGTACTTGTCGAGGTACTTGTCGGCGGGCTCGAGCCCGACGTCCTCGATGGTCTCTCTGACCTGGCGGTCGATGGTCTCGGGGTCGTGACCCTGGATCTTCAGGGGTTCCGACACCGCCGCCCGTACCCGCTGCCGGGGGTTCAGCGAGTCGAACGGGTCCTGGAAGATGAACTGCACCTGCGACCGGAACGCCTTGGTGCTCTGGTCTAAGAGGTCGTCGATCGGCGTCCCGTCGATGTGGATCTCGCCGCCGGTCCGGTCCTGGAGGGCGGCGATCACCTCCGCGAGCGTGGACTTGCCGCATCCCGACTCGCCGGCCACGCCGACGATCTCGCCCTCGTGGACGGTGAGGTCGACGCCGTTGACCGCCTTGACGTAGTCGGGCTCCTTCCCGCGGAGATCGTCGAGGATGCCCTGCGGCTGCTTGAACCACTTCTCCAACCCCTCGGTTTCGAGGATGACGTCGCCGACGTCGCCGCCGCGCCCGGCCTCGCGCCGGGCGTCGATCCCCCAGGTCTCGGGGTCGGCGGCGCGTTCGCGCATCTCGTCGGCGTCGTCGACGTGGTGACACGCCGACAGCTGTTCGTTCGCCTCGACCAGCTCGGGGTGGCTCGCCTCGCACTCCTCGGTCGCGAACGGGCAGCGGTTGCTGAACACGCACGCGGTCGGTTCCTCCGTGAGATCGGGCAGCGATCCCGGGATCGAGATGGCCTGCTCGTCGAACTCGTCGACCTCGGGGAACGCGTTCTTCAGCCCCATGGAGTAGGGGTTCGTGGGGGTTCGGAACACCGCGTCGGTGTCGCCCTGCTCCATCACCTTGCCGCCGTACAGCACCGACACCTCGTCGCAGGTCTCGGCGACGACGCCGACGTCGTGGGTGATCAGCAGGAGCGAACTCCCGAGCTCCTCCTGGAGCTCCATGAGCTTGTCGAGGATCTTGTCCTGGACGATCACGTCGAGCCCGGTGGTGGGCTCGTCGGCGATGATGAGGTCCGGATCCAGCGCCAGCGCCATGGCGATCGTGACGCGCTGGCGCATCCCCCCGGAGAACTGGTGGGGGTAGTCGTTCGTCCGGTCGGGATCGAGGCCGACCATCTCGAACACCTCCGCCACGCGCTCGTTGGCCTCGGCCTTCGAGACGCTGCGGTGTTTCCGGATGGCCTGCCTGATCTGTGCGCCGACGCTCATCACCGGGTCCAGCGAGTCCATCGCGCTCTGTGGGATGTACGCGATGTCCTCCCACCGCACGGACTGCCACTCCCGCTCCGAGAGGTCGATCAACTCCCGGCCGTCGAACCGGATGCTGCCGGACTGGACCTCGCCGTTGTCGTCTAAGAGTCCGAGCACGGACTTCGCGAGCGTCGACTTCCCGCACCCCGACTCGCCGACCAACCCGTAGTTGTCGCCCTCGTCGATCGAGAAGGAGACGTTGTTGACCGCGTGGACGTCGTCGCCGGGCATGCGGTACGTGATCTTCACGTCGTCGATTTCGAGTAGACTCATTCTTTGTCGGTCTGTAGGTCGGGGTTGACTATCTCCTCGAACGCCCGTCCGACCAGGAAGACGCCCGTGGTGACGGCACCGATACCGATCGACGGCGGCAGGACCCACCACCACGCGACCCGGATGGCGCCCGAATCGAACACCTGCTGCAGCATCCGGCCCCACGAGGTGGTGGTCGGATCGCCGAACCCGAGGAACGCCAGCGACGCCCCCGCGACGATCGACCAGCCGACCGCGTAGGCGGTGTAGAGGAAGCCGATCCCGAGCACGTTCGGCGCGACGTGCAGGAACATCGTGCGCAGGTGGCCGGCGCCCCGTGCCCGGGCTGACTTCACGAACGTCCGCTCCTTGACCGTCATCACCTCCGAGCGGATGACCCGCGCGGGCATCTTCCAGAGGAACGTGACCAGGACGGCGGTGATCAGCCAGACGCTCGGCGTGACGAACGAGAGAATCACGAGCGCCATGGGGAGAAACGGCAGCGCGAACGTGAGGTCGGTGAGCCGCATGAGGAACTCGTCGATGCGGCCGCCGAAGTACCCGCTTGTGAGTCCGACCAGGAAGCCCACCACGCCGGTTCCGATCCCGCCGAACAGCCCGACGATCAGCGTCGGCCGCGCGCCGGCGAGGAACTGGCTCAACACGTCCTTGCCGAACGACGTCGTGCCGAACGCCGCCTTCCCGCCGGGGCTCTGGAGGCGCATGATCGAGCCGCTCTGCTGGAGCGTGTCCTCGATCGGGTGGTACGGCGCGATCATCGGACCGAAGACGCCGAGGAACCCGAACGTCGCGATGATGGCCACGCCGGCCTTCGCCCCGTTGTCTCGGAGGATGAACCGGAACACGCGCCACGCCCGTCCGACCTCCGAACGGAGCCGGTCGACTGCGGTGTCGGCGTCGAGTGAGTACCCCGACATCACACGTCACCTGCCTCGATCGTCGGGTCCAGTCTCGCGTACGCGATGTCGGCGGTGAGGTTCATGATGATCACTGCCAACGCCATGATGAACACCGCGGCCTGCACGGTGGGGTAGTCCTGATTCAGGATCGCCTGCACCAGCGCGCGGCCGATCCCGGGCCACGCGAAGACGACCTCCAGGGTGATCACGCCCTGGAACAACATGCCGGTTCGGAGCGCGAAGTAGGTGACGAGCGGGAGCAGCGAGTTCCGCCCCGCGCGACCCAGCTGTTCCATGTCCGACAGCCCCTTCGCGCGGTGGAGCATCAGGAACTCCGAGCCCTTCCGCTCGACGACGGAGTTGCGCGCGAGCATGAGGAAGTCGCCGCTGTAGAACAGCACCGTCGCGGTGAACGGTAGGATGTAGTGGCGTAAGAAGTCCACGGAGAGGTACGTGTCGAGATACCCGTCGGGGTTAGCCAACGGCGAGCGCATCCCGAACGCCGGCAGCCACCCCAGCCCGTAGGAGAAGATGATGAGAAACAGGATGCCGGTCACGAAGATGGGCGTCGCACGGAAGACCGTGGTCACGACGATGCTCGACTGCTCGAACCACGACCCCCGGTTCCACCCGGCGTACATCCCCGCCAGCGAACTGACGATCGCGGTCACGACCAGCGCCGGCAGCAGGAGCACCATGGTGTTTATCAACGCGGGCACGATGATGTCGCCGACCGGGCGCTGCTGGGTGAGCGAGATCCCGAAGTTGAAGCTGAACAGGTTCTGGACGTACTTGACGTACTGGACGTATATCGGCTGGTCGAGTCCGTACAACGCTCGAATCCGTTCGAGTTCCTCCGTGGTCAACGACCCCGAGGCCACCAGCCCGCTGAACGGGTCGGCGGGGAGCAGCCGGAGGGTCGCGAAGATGACACTCACGGCGATCAGCGTCAGCAACGCCGCGATGATGGTCCGCTTGATCAGGAAGCGTCGAAAACTCATTTATAACTCTGTCCTTCTGGCCCGTTAGGAGAAGTCGGCCTGATCCAAGTCCTCGCGGCTCGCGTGGCCGTTCTCCACCCGCTCGGCGAAGGCGTCCCACGCGTCACCCTCTGGCCAGACGAGGTTGTCGTCGCCGTCGAAGGTGTACCCGGCCTGCTGGAGCATCTCCCGGGCCATCTCGGGGTCGTACTCGTAGGGTTCGACCTCGCCGTAGAACGGGGTCAGGATCGGTGTGATCAGGTTCTGTCCCTGGATCACCTCCGCGCGGCCGCCGAGGGTGTTCTCCACGAACCCCTCCTTGTCGAAGGCGTGGCTCAGCGCGTGGCGGAAGGTCTTATCCCGGAACAGCGGCACCAGGTGGCTGAGGTGGACGTCTGTCGGCGCGAAGTTCCGTGCGGTCTGCTTTTCGACGCCGCTTGCGTTCGCCGCGCGCTCGGCCTGTGCGTTCGAGACGGTGGTCCCGATCGCGTCGATGTCGCCGGACTGCATGGCGCCGATGAGCGTCGAGACGTTGCCGACGTTCGCGTGCACCATCTCGTCGATGCCGTCGCCGGGGACGAAGTACTCCTCGCCCACCAGTTCCCGCCGGATGTCGTCGTCCCACATCCAGTTGTTCTCGTGTTTCTCCATGCGGAGCTCCTGGCCCTGCTCCCAGTTGACGAAGGAGAAGGGACCGGTCCCGACGGGGTTGTCGGGGTTGTACTGCGCGGGGCTGTCGACGTCCTCCCACCGGTGCTGGGGGATGATCGCGCTCCGAACAACCCGCTGTGTGAGGAACGAGGCGTCGGGTTGGGTGAGGTTGAACCGGACGCGGCCGCCGCCGCTCTCCGAGACGATCTCCACGCTGTCGATCGGCCGGACGAACGCCGCTTGCTGGGGGGCGTTGTTCTCCTGGTAGAACTCGACGCTGAACTTGACGTCCTGTGGCCCGAACGACTCGCCGTCGTGCCACTCGACGCCCTCGCGGAGGTCCATCTCCACGGTGGTGTCGTCGACGACGTCGGCGTTCGTGGCCAGCGCCGGCACGATCTCGAGCTGCGGCGAGGCGTCGAACAGCCCGTCGTAGACGTTCAGGAGGCGCTTCTCCTCCTGGCCGCCGCTGGAGAACGGGAGGTTCGTCCCCTGGATCCCCGAGGTAACACCCTTCACCCACGTCGTCGAGTCGCCCTGCGGCTGGAGGTTCACCTGCGTCCAGATGAACGAGTCGCGGGTCGTCCCGTTGCCGGGCGTGGGGACGTACCCCTCCCAGTTGGCGGTGTTCGCCACCGTGATGACCTCCGGGAGGTTCGCCGCGATGAGGTAGGCGTCCTCGCTGAGCCTCCGTTGGACCTCCCGGCAGATCTCCGCGCGGGCCTCGATGTCGCCGATGGTCTGTGACTGCTCGTTAAGTAGTTCGGTGATCTCGCCGTTCTCGTAATTGAAATAATTCCCGCCCGTCTCCGGGTGTGCCCGCATCAGGAACGGGTTCGGATCGAGCCCACGCTGCGGGTCCGGACCGTGGAGGTTCA
>Ga0207753_1000651_pt1 | contig 13090 bp, 11 predicted proteins | sample PonA233FremontCA_2_FD_187273 | JGI IMG/M metagenome (GOLD analysis project Ga0207753, IMG submission 187273) | Salt pond sediment microbial community from Fremont, CA, USA - Pond A23 Sediment 3 (SPAdes) | ecosystem: Environmental > Aquatic > Non-marine Saline and Alkaline > Saline | place: USA...
CTTCAAACTTCGGCCTGTCGTTCACGAAGACCGTGACGGGATCGTCGGTCTTGCGGTCGAGGGGGATGACGTCGCCCTCCTGCAGCCGGGCCAGCTCGGTGACCGGCAGGACGGTGCGGCCCAACTCGGCGCTTACGTCCACCTGCGTCTCGCGAAGCATCTCCTCGTATTGCTCTCGCACCTCGGGGTCGGTGGCCGTCGTGGAACTGGAAATCCACTGCTCCATGCCGGAGCGCCCCAGCATCTGCTCCAGCATGAGGTAGGGGTAGCAGATGTTGATAAACGACGGCTCGTCGTAGACGCGCACGTCGAACGACGCCACGAGCGCCGGCTCGGCCGCGGGAATGATCTGTACGAACTCGGCGTTCGACTCGAAGGCGACCTCCTTCACCGACAGGTCGAAGGCCTTCTCCCACGCCTGCTCCAGCTTCCGGTACGCCCGCTTCATGACGCGGCTCATGATGCGCTGCTCAATCGGAGACACCTCGCGGGACTCCTCCATCAGCTCCCCGTCGCCCCCCATCAGCTTTTCGATGGTGTACGCCACCAGTCGGGGGTCAATCTCGAAGATCGACCGGTACTCGAGCTCGTCCTCGCGCAGCACGTAGAGGGCCGACGGCGGGGCGCTCGACATCACAAACTCGGAGTAAAGCACCTGGTCGACGGCCGTCAGCGATATGTCGACGATGGTGCGGAGCTGGGCGGACAGGTACACCGAGAGGTCGCGCGCAAACGACTCGTGCACCTGGTTCAGGATGCGCTTCTGGGTCTGCGAAAAGAGACGAGGCCGCTTGAAGTTGTACGGCTGCGCCTGCTTTTCCTTGTCCGACCGGCCGTCGCCCGGCCTGCTTCCGTCGCCTCCGGTACGCTCCTCCTGTTCTTCCGCCTCGGCGTCGCCGAGAAGGGCGTCAATTTCCTCCTGACTGAGGGGCTTCGACATGCCGGCGCTGCAGTGCAGTTGGGAAGATCATCGAGCGTCCCCGCGCCCGTGGCCTACGTCACTGCAAAACGAATTCCGTAAAGTAGACCCGGTCGACCGTTTCCTCGTTGAGAATCCCATTTGCCTTATCGCGCAGGGCCTTTTTCAGGCCGTCGCGTCGTTCAGGATCGGACAGCTCTTCGACCGTTCGCTCCGACAGCAGCCGCAGCACGGCATCTTTGATGATGACTTTCTTTTTCTCCAGCTCTCTTTTTCCTTCGGGGGTTCCTGTTTCGAAGGCAATACTGACGGCCAAATACCGGTTGCCCTGCGACTGCGCGGGATTAACCACAAGCCCTTCTAACTTCGAAAGGGCGCCGAGCGTTTGGGACTTTGCCCCCCCGTCGTCGCCTCCCCCCACGAACGGAAGGACGCCCGCAATCTGGTCGGCGTACGGCACCGATCCGGGCGTTCCGACCGTCTTCCCGACATAGGGAATCGACCGGAGCGTCTTTCCCACACCGCCGTAATCGGCATACGTAACCCCGACCCCCGCGACCCCCGCAAATCCGAGCGTGATGGCCAGCAGCAGCAGGAAGTGACGTTCGATAAGCGTCGACTCGCCGTCCCCCGTCACGGCTCCGTCTTCGCCGTCCGATTCGGGAATAGACGCGTCGACGTCGTCTGATCCTTGTCCCATGAGCTCCAGTTGAACATGATTTCTACACGACGATTCTGGGCCCGTCCCTCTCGGGTTTCGTTGGAGGCACGCGGGCGGGTGGACCCGTACCCGGTCGCCCGGAGGCGGGAGGGGTCGTAGTCGGGGGCACTTTCTTGCAGAAAACGTACCGACGACGCGGCCCGGGCCGTCGACAGCTCCCAATTCGACGGGAACCGTTCGGTGTCGATCGGGCGATTGTCGGTGTGTCCCTCCACGACGACCGACCCCACGTCTTCGTTGAGCAGGTTGGCCAGCTCGCGCAGCACCGTCCGGGACGGCTCGATCAGGCGGGCCTGCCCGGTCCGAAACATCAGGGAGTCGGCAATGACGACGTGAATGCCGTCCTCCGTCAGGTTTGCCTGAATCTTGTCCCCCAGCCCGCGCGCTTCGATCTCGTCGAGGAACTGCTCGTATTTCTGCGAGCGCTGGCGCGTCTCGGTGGAGGCCGACGAGTGATCGGAGGGGACCACGGACTTGCTTCCGGCGAACATGCCGGGCTGCCGCTGGAAGTTGCTGATCGCGTCCTTGAACTTCTTCATCCGGATCTCCGACATGGAGATCAGGAGGACGAAGAAGGTCACGAGGAGCGTCATGATGTCGCCGTAGGTCGTCATCCAGAACGGCGCCGTCGGCATATCGTCGCCGTCGTCCTCACCGGGGCCGGAAGAGGGTTCAGCGCTGCTCATGGAAACGCAGGGAAGCCCAAAGTATCAGAAGAGCCCAAACGGTTGAATGGCTATGCGGCGGCCGTAGCGGTCTGGGGATCGGTGGCGCCCTCCGTCGCCGCCTCGTCCGCCGTCGCCTCCCCCTCCTCCCCGTCCGGCAGGAAGCCGAGACGCTGCTCGATCATGCGGGGGCTGTCCCCCCGAGCGATGGCGAGGACCCCTTCACGCACAATGTGATGGGCCTTCGCGCGGCGCTTGTTCTGCTTTCGGGCGCGGTTGCCGAGCGGCAGAAACGCGAGGTTCGCGAGGACAGCCCCGTAGAAGGTCGTGACCAGGGCGGTCGCCATGCCCGAGCCGATCTTGCTCGGGTCGTCGAGGTTGTTCAGCATCTGAATGAGGCCAATGAGGGTCCCCACCATGCCGAACGCGGGGGAATAGGTGCCCGCCTTCGTGAAAGCGTCGGCCACGAGCTGATGCCGGCGCCGCTTCTCCGCGATGCGCTGGTCGAGCAGCTCCGCAATCTCGTCTTCCCCCATTCCATCGACGGCCCGTTCGAGGCCGAAGCGGAGGAGGTCATCGTCAATGTCGTCGAGGTGTTGGTCCAGCGCGAGGACCCCCTCCCGGCGGGCGGTGCGGGCCATGTTGCTGACCTGATCGAGGTGACGCTGGAGCGACGGCGGGTTGAACGTGAAGATCTGCTGGGTCATCCCCGGCAGGCGTTTGAGGTCCTTGAACGAGTAATTGATCACCACAGCCGCGGCCGTGCCCCCGGCCACCACCAGCAGCGAGGCAGGGTCGAAAAACTTCCCCCACGTATTGCCGACCAAGATGGACCCGGTGATAAGGGCGAAGCCACTAACCAGACCGATGAAGGCCGATTTTTTCATGTCGCTTCCGTTTGGAGAACGCCGTCAGGAGAAGGTGAGTCGGAAAGAACCCCGGGCGCCGCCCCGGAAAATCGTGCCGCCCGCACGGTCTCCGAGCAGATGCTGGCGCCTGCGCCCGCCCCGCTTAGTCGGGCCCGTCCGGCCTCGTGGACGAGGGCGTCCTCAGCGGGCCTTCGGCCTTCTCCGACGACGATGGCTGGGGGCCGCGCAGCGTGTCCGGCGATGCCCTCGCCGCCCCCCGGTACGCACAGTCCTGCTGCGGCTCCCCGAGCGCAACGAGCCCGACGAAGTGGTGGAGGAGGAGAAGCAACCTCGACCGGGCCCACGCCAGAAGGGCGAGTGGGGCAGGGGGGCGCCCGGCCGGCAGGAGCGTCGCGCACGCCGGCACGGACCTCGTGCTCCCACCCCCCGTCCAGGGAGGAGACGGGACGGCGACGGTGCCGAGGGTCGCGACGGCCCCGAGGGACAGGATATGCCTCCCCACGGGGACGGGCGGCCAACGGCCAAGAGCAAAACGGTTCATGATGCAAGACGGGAAGCAAAAGGGATCCGGCGCACCTGTGGTTATCGGCGCGTCGGAGCGCTCCTTAAGCATCTCGGGGCCCGCCGCTCCCTCGTTGGAGTCCGTTTCGTGCGCGGAGGGCCGTGGTGGGGGAGTCGGCCTGTGCCCACCGCTAGGCGGCCCCGACCGTCGTCCCACTGCGGCCGCCCGCAGACACAGTCCGTGTGGACGCCCGGGCGGAGCTCGCCGTTTCGGAGACCTCAAACTGCTCGATGAGGTCGCTCAGGGCCTCGGCCTGACGGGACATGTCGTCGGCCATTTCCACCAGCTGGGTCGTCGAGTTCGACACGCCGTCGGCCACCCCAGAGATGGACTCGACGCTCTCGGCAATCTGGCTCGTCGTGGCCGACTGCTCCTGGGTCGCCGCCGCGATCTGGTCGATCGTCGTCGCCATGTCGTCGATGGAGGCCGTAATCTCTCCGAGCGCCTCCGACGCCTCCTCGGTGAGGGCCAGCCCGCTCTCCACCTCGTCGGTGCCCTTGTCCATCGAGGTCACGACCTCGTCGATCTGCGCCTGAATCTGCCCAACCACGTCCGAGATCTCTTGGGTGGCGGAGGTGGTGCGCTCGGCCAGCTCGCGCACCTCGTCGGCCACGACGGCGAACCCCTTCCCCTCCTCCCCGGCGCGCTGGGCCTCGATGGCCGCGTTGAGGGCCAACAGGTTGGTCTGATCGGCAATGTCCTCGATGACCTGCACGATGTCACCGATCTCGGCGCTCGCCTCCCCGAGGGCCGACACCTTGTCGGACGACGCGTTGACCACCTTCACGATGCGCTCCATGGCCTGGGTGGTACGGTCGAACACCTGCTCGCCCTTCTCCGCGAGCTCGGAGGCATGACGGGCCTTCCCGTTGGTCTGCTCGGCGTGCTCGGACGAGGACGCCACGGTCGACGACATCTGCTCCACGGCCGCCGCCACCTCCGTCGTCTGCTCGGCCTGCTCCTCGGTGCCGGCCGCCATCTCTGCCGCCGTAGAGGCTGTCGTCTCCGCCGCCGTAGAGAGCTGACTGCTGGCGGCCTCCACCTCCCGAATGAGATTGGACAGCTGCTCGATCATCGCGTTGACCTGCTGCATGAGCCGGCCCACCGCGTCGTCCTCCGTCACCGTCAGCCGCTGGGTCAGGTCGCCCGCCTCCACCGCCGACAGCACCTCGGAAATGCGGTTGAACTGCTCGCGCAGGTACGCCTGCTCCTCCTCGGCCTCGTGCTGCAGCGTCTCGGCCTTCTCCAGGGCCTCCTCGGCCTGGGCCGACTTCTCTTCGAGGGCCTCCGTCGTCTCCCGGCTGGCCTCCACCATCGCGTTGAAGGCATCGGCGAGCTGGCCGATCTCGTCCTTCTGGTCCGCCTCCACCTGCACGTTCAGGTCGCCGTCGCGCACCCGGTTGGCTGCCTCCCGAAGCGCGTTGACGGGCCGGGCCACGGTGCGCCGCAAGACCATCACGATAAACACACCCAGCAGCCCAATTCCTACGATGATGCCGCCCGCGAACAGGTAGCTCGTCTGCTTCGTCTCCTGCAGCATGTCCGGCGGCATCACCGTGAGGATCGACCCGAACTTCGTTCCGTTGCTCACCACTTCCGAGCTCGTCACCAGCGCGGACGTGCCGGCGGTGGTCTCCATCCAGCGACTCGTCTCGCCGTCTTCCTCGGTCTCGATTCCCTCCATCAGGGACGGCAACGCGTCCTCCAGCCCGTACGAGACGATCAGGGCGCCTTCCGGCCCGTAAACTCCGCCCGCAAGCGCGGCACTGCCGTCTACGGTCCGCTTGAGGGTTCTTTCAAGGGCGGTTTGGTCGCTCATCTTAAACTCTACGATGGACTGCTGTCCCATCGTCTCGGCCATGAGGTGCCCGCGCCGCTCCACCTCACGTTCCGTTTGGTTGAGGGAGTGAAGGACGAAGGCAAGGAACAGCAGGATAAAGCCCACGGCCCCGATGGACAGAAGCAGGATGAAGCGGGGACCGAGGTTGAGATTCGAAAACCGCAAGGACATGTATCGAGACGTCAAGCAATGCGCCAGCTACCGGAAGGAGGAGACGGCGGAGCGCACCGCGGCCTGCGACACGCTCCGAGGGGAACGTGCATCAGTTGGCCGCTGCGATGAGCTTGGCGTTTGATTGGTGCTCTTCCGGTACCTTGAGGGCCGTGGCCTGTCCCGGCTGCTCGTTCAGCAGAATCTGGATCGACCCGTTGTTCTCTTCAATGGTCACGGACGCCCCGGCATCGACCCAGTCTCGGCTCGGTGCCACCGGAGGGAGGCCACGCTTCCAGATGAGCCGGACCCGTTCGAGGTCCGGGCGCATCGTATTCGGGAAAAACATCTGCTGCACCAGTCCGGCGCTCGGGCCGGTCGCCGCGCTGGGAAGAGCGTCGGCCGGGCCCGGGTCCGCCGGAGAGCGGGCCCCGATAGAGACCGGCGTGGCCCCCGCGGCGGGAAGGGCAACAAGAAGAGGAAGGAGGGCAAGAGTACGCATGCGCATGCTGAAAGGAAGCCGAACTCGGGAGGAGCGTCGAGGAGACAATCACACTTCACCCGTAGACATCGGCGGCGACCGGAGACCTTTAAACTGATGCGCAGGGGCTTCTCGCAGCGTTCGGGCCTACTACCCGCCCCGGCGCTGAAAGAACAGATAGAAGGCGTTCACGCGGCGGATGAGCTCGACGGTTTCCGCGTAGGGGGGTGTGCCGCGGTGCTGGCGCACGCGCTCCGGGCCCGCGTTCCAGGCCCCCACCGTTCGGGCCAGGTGGTCCCCGAACTCCGCGTTGTAGCGGTCCAGCAGGTAACAGCCGATCAGGATGTTGAGGGCCGGGTCTTTCAGATCCCCGGCCGACACATTGCGAAGGCGCTGCCGGTCGACGAACCGAAAGTCGTAGCCGGTCGCGTGGAGCGCACGGGCGGCCCGGCGCCCCGTCTCGGGCCGGATTTGCATGAGCCCGACGGCCCCGGCCGACGAGACGACCCGCGGCCGAGCCCCGGACTCGGCCGCGATCAGGGCCCGGACGAAGTTGGTGTTCAGGTTCACGCCGCGTCGGGTGTACGCCAGGCCCGAGAAGTATTGGACGTACGACTCGTAGTCTCGGAGTCGGCGACGGGTCGAGCGGGCGGGCGCTTCGGGCCGTGCGTTCTGGGCGACCTGTCGCACGTGCTCGCCCACGTGGGGACCGCGTTGTGCCCATGCGGAGGGCGCAAACGCCTCACTTCCCAAGGCGGCAAGGAGGAGTACTCCGCCGACGACGACGGGACAACCCGGGAGGCGGAGAGGGGAGGGGACCATAACGAATCGGATTCACTGAGCCACGACCGTCCGCCCCTCTACTGCACAAACAGCGTGCCTCTGCCTGATTGGGACGGGTCGCGTACTACGGCCGGGCGGGGGCCCCCACTGCGTTCTGCATCGCGCCCGCCAGGGCGTCGAGCGCGAAGACGTCGTCCGCGAGGCCGGCCTCCGAGACAACCCGGGGCATTCCGTACACCACGGACGTGTCCTTGTCTTGGACATACACCGTGCCGCCGCTGTCCTTGACCTGCTGTACACCCTCCAGTCCATCGCTCCCCATGCCCGTCATTACGAGGGCGAGCACGTCGTCCCGACACGCCTCGACGGCGGACTGAAACATCACATTCACCGAAGGACGGTGGGCTTCGTCCCGGGGCGTGTTTGGGGTTCGGGCAACGAGCATGCCCTCGCGGCGCTCGAACGCAAGGTGCCGATCCCCCGCGGCGATCACCACCTGCCCGGCCTGGAGGCGCATGCCCTCGGCGGCCTCGGCCACGTCCAGCGCACTGAGGGCGTCGAGGCGGTCCGCGAGCGAACGCGTAAACTGGGGCGGCATGTGCTGCACCACCGCCACCGGCACCGGAAAGTCGGCGGGGAGGTCGGGAAGCACGTGCTGGAGCGCCATGGGCCCACCCGTGGACACCCCGATGACAGCCAGCTCGTAGGAGGCTCCGGCGCGCGGGGCGGCAGAAGCGGAGCGCCCCCCCTTCCGGGCCTCACGGGCCCCACCCGCCGTCGCAGCGTCTTCCTCGAAGAGCTGGGCGTCCGACTGCGCAAGCGCCCGCACCTTTTCAACGAGCTTCGACTCGACATCCCCGGTGCGGAGGGTCGCCGTGGAGCCGCCCTTTGGCACAAAATCGGCGGCCCCGGCCCGCATCGCCTTGATCGTGACCTCCGCCCCCTTTTCGGTCAAGGAGCTCAGCATGAGGATGGGCCGGGGAGACGTCTCCATGATGTGACGGACGGCCTCGATGCCGTTCATCTTTGGCATCTCGACGTCCATCGTGACCACGTCGGGCTCCAGTCGTCGCGCCTTCTCCACCCCGTCCACCCCGTTGGCGGCGGTGTCCACGACCGTCATGTCGTCGGCCCGCTCGAGGATTCGTGAGATGGCCTTCCGCATTACCAGCGAATCGTCAACAACGAGGACTCGGATCATGGCGGACGCAGAAACGGTGGGGGACACGGCTGTGATGAACGGGGGCTACGCCGAGGGGGCGGCCGGCGGGCCCTCCGCATCGACGGCGTCGGGGGTCTCGTCTCCGGAGATGGCTTCCTCCTTCTGAATCAATTCGCCGACATCGAGCACCATAATGACCTGCCCGTCGCCCAGGATGGTGGACCCGGCGATCCCCGACACCGACTTGAGGTAGTCGCCGAGCGACTTGATGACGACCTCCTCCTGGGAGATCAGCTCGTCGACGACCAGGGCGGCGCGGCGGTGGGCCACGCTCACGATCACGGCGTACGCGTCGTCCCCCTCCGCGAGGCGGTCGGCGCGCTGCCCCCCGGCGTCCGGAGACTGCACGTCCAGCACCTCCCCGAGCCGCATCACAGGAATCACGCGGTCCCGGTGCTCGATAACCTCCCCCTTCTGGATCGTCTCCACCATGCCCGGCTCCAGGCGCACGGCCTCCGACACGGCGTAGAGCGGGACCGCGAAGGTCTCCGTCCCGGCGCGCACGAGCATGCTCTGCAGGATCGCGAGCGTGAGGGGGAGCTTCAGCGTAAAGCGCGTCCCCTCTCCAGGGGTGGACTCAATGTCGATGGTGCCGTTCAGCTCGGCCAGGTTGGTCTTCACCACATCCATCCCCACGCCGCGCCCCGACACCTGTCCCACCTCTTCGGTGGTCGAAAAGCCCGGCCGAAAAATGAGCTGGTACGCTTCGGTGTCGCTCAGGTCCTTGGCCTCGTCCTCGCTCAGAACGTTCTTCTCAACGGCCTTCTGCTTCAGGGCGTCCGGGTCGAGCCCCGCGCCGTCGTCGGCGATCTCAATGATGATGTGGTTGCCCGCGTGCGACGCCGAGAGGTGAATTTCGCCCCGCGGGTCCTTTCCCTTCTCCTTCCGCTCCTCGGGCGGTTCGATGCCGTGGTCCGCCGCATTGCGGACGAGGTGCAGGAGCGGATCCCCGATCTCTTCCACCAGGGACTTGTCCAGCTCCGTATCCTCCCCCTCGACCGTCAGGTCAATTTGCTTGTCGAACTCGCGGGCCAGGTCGCGCACGACGCGCGGGAACTTGCCGAAGACCTGCCCCACCTCCACCATGCGCGTCTGCATGATGGCGCTTTGCAGATTCGTGGTCGTGTAGTCGACCTTGTCGCTCGCCTCTTCCAGCTCCGTGAGCAGCGAGCCGAAGCGAGGGGTGTCGTCCGCGCCCGACCGTGCGTCGTGCTCGGTGCGCGCCTCGGTGATGAGTTGGAGGAGCCGGTTGCGCCCCAGTACGAGCTCGCCGACCAGGTCCATCAGCTGGTTGAGGCGACTTACCTCCACGCGGATGGTGTCCGGCGCCGTGCTGTCCGACCCGCTGTCGTCCCCGTCCTCCGCCCCCTCGGAAGAGGTCGAGGCGTCGTCCGATGACGTGTCGGAGGCTCCGTTGTTCGAATCGGTCGACACGAGTTCGTCGCCTCCTTCTGCCACGCCGCCCCCGGCCCTGTCCGCCGCGTCCGGGTCCGGGAGGGATGCCGCGCCGGCCTCGAACGTCCCCTCGTTGATCGCCTCCAGGGCATCCAAGAGGGGCTCCAGGTCGAGCGGCTCCAGTTCCCGGTCGATGACCTGCTGGGTGAGCACCTTCATGTGGTCGAAGGCACACAGCATCACGTCGGTCATGGCCGGCTCGAAGTCCACCTCCTGGTCCCGCATCGCGTCGAGCACCTCCTCGAACCGATGCGCAAGTGTGCTGAGCTGCTCCAGGTCCAGGAAGCCCGCCGTGCCCTTCACGGTGTGCACGTCCCGAAAGACGCTATCGACGAGCTCTTCGTCTTCGGGCGTCTTTTCGAGCTGCAAGAGATCGCCCTCGAGCCCGTCGTAGATCTCCGTGGCCTCCACCACGAAGCTCTCGACGATCTCCTGCATGCTGTCGTCGTGTAGGGGGTGTTGTTCGTCCATGGGACCGGAAACAGATTGTGCGCCGTGTGAAGAACCAGGGGCCGCGGGGGGCGCATTGGGCGCGGGCCCTACTGAAAAAGCTCGTCGATCTCCTCCTGGGAGGCCGCCTCGCCCCCTTCATTGCCCCCGTCGGGGCTGTCCCCGCCGCCGCCGTCGAACATCTGGTCGATATCGGACTGTGAGGCCGCCCCGCCCCCGTTTGCGGACGCGCCGTTCGGCGCTGCGGGCTGCGACGACGTGCCGCCCGGCCCCCCTCCGTTCTCTCGGCCCGCCGGGGCGCCCCCCTCGTTGCCTGCCATCAGGTCGTCGGCCATGCGCTGCTTGTCGCCGGAGCGGTCGTACTCGGCGTTCATGTTGAACGTCGCCGTGCGCGAGGGCTCCGCGGATGGGGCCTCCTCGCGATCGGCCTCGCCCGTTCCAATCCGGGTGAGCAACGCGTCAATCCGGTTGCGGACCGTTCCGATCAGGTGGTTCACGCTGGAGAGCTGCTGCTCCGTGATGTCCTGCATCTGCAAGGACATCATGATCTGGTTCATCCGGTCCCGGATGGGGGACAGGGAGTCGCGGGTCTCCTGAAGCTGTCCCGCCCACTCGTCTCGCAGGTCTTGCTTTTCGTCCTGGATGCGCGCCACCTCATCCACCAGCTCGTCGTGCTCCTCCCCGAGTTCGTCCCGAAGCAGGGTCAAAATCTGATTGTCGGCCTCCGCTTCTTCGGCAAACTGATCTTCGAGCGTCGACAGCTGGTCCTCGATGCTTCGGAGGTCCTTCAGCACCTCGTCGGAGTGGTCGAGAATCTCGCTCGTGGCCACCTCCGTCGCCTCCGTCACGCTCTTGAGGTGCTCGGTCGCACGCTCCATGTGTCCGGACCGCGTCCGAATGGTGGTGTTCACCTCTTCGAGGAGGACGGTGATGTCCTGGACGAAGTCGAACAGTTCGTCCAGGAAGGGCGCAAAGCGGCGGCTGAGGACGAAGATGGCCTGCAGCTCGTCGAGCTTGTCCAGAAATTTTTGGACCTGCTGGTGCGATGACATAGCGGAACGGCAAAAACTGGGGACGGGTCAGAGAAAAGTGGGGGACGAAGGGGTCTACGCAACCGCTTCGAGGCAGCTGTCGACCTTCTCCTCGAGCACCTCCGGCTCGAAGGGCTTCACGATGTAGTTGTTGACCTGCGCCTTCATGGCCGTCTTCACGTCCTCCTTCATTCCGCGCGTCGTGATCATCAGGATCGGGACGTCGGCGTACTCGGGGTGATCTCGGATGTTGGCGGTCAGGTCCACCCCGTTCATGTTGGGCATATTCCAGTCGGTGACAACGAAGTCGGGATCGGCGTCCTCAAGCTTCCCCAGCGCATCCTCGCCGTCCTCGGCCTCCACAATGTCGTCGTAGCCGATCTTCTGGAGGGCATTCCGGATGATGCGAAGCATGGTGGGAGAGTCGTCGACAATCAGAAACTTCATGGGCACGGCAGGGGATTGGAGTAAAAAAGGAACGCGTGAGGGTGAGCAAAACGCGGTTGGAGCGGGTCCTGTAAGTCCAAGGGAAGGGCTAAGGGGAGGGCGATCCATTCGTGGGGCGCTGGTAGGCGAGGGCACTCTCCATCCGGATCGGCTCCAGGGGAATGTCCAGCCCGCCCAGGGCCTCCGATCCGCCGACGAACAGGTAGCCCCCCGGGCGCAGCGACCGGTACAGGCCTCGGAGCACGTCTCGCTTGGCCGTTTCGTTAAAGTAGATGAGCACGTTGGCGCACATGATGAGGTCGAAGTTTCGCATCGTTCGCCGGTCCCCCTCATCGGTCAGGTTGAGGGCGTGAAAGTCGACCATCTCGCGGACGGCGGGCTTGATCACGAACGTGTCCCCCGAGCGGTCGAAGTACGTGCGCAGGTAGGACGCCGGCACATTGCGGACGGCCCGCTGGCGGTAGCGCCCCGTCCGCGCCGCCTCGAGCACCTCGGTGTCGATGTCCGTTCCCACGATGTGGAAGTTCATCTGCGGGTGGCGCGGCTCCAACACCTCCCGGACCAGAATGGCGAGCGAGTAGGCCTCGTCGCCGGCCGAGCAGGCCGCACTCCAGATGCGCATCGTGTTCGCCCGCTCCTGCTGGCGTCGCCGGACCAGTTCGGGCAGGATCGACGCCTCCAGGGCCTCAAACTGCGACGGGTGCCGGAAGAAGGCCGTCTCGTTGATCGTCACCGCATTCACCAGCTTCGCGATCTCGCCGGTGTGGTCCTGCTCCAGGCGGTCCGCGTACGTCTCGAAGTCGGGGAGGCCCTGCGCCAGGAGCCGGGACTTGACGCGACTTTCGAGGAGGTATCGTTTTCCGTCGGGAAAATCGAGGCCGGCCTGCTCGCGAATGATGTCCCGCAGGCGATCGAACGTCTTCTTCGAAAGCGTCGCCTCCGCTGCGTTCGACCGTTTCATGCGTACCTCCTCTGGGGGACCTGCTGGGGGCCTGCGAACACCGATTACGCCGCGACTTGGGCGGCGGGCTCCGCCTCGTCGTCCTCCATGCCCTGGAGGGCCTCGGCCTCCTCCTTGGAGAAGATGCCGCCCAGGTCCAGCAGGATGAGCAGTCGCTCGTCAAGCTTCGCCACGCCCCGCAAAAAGTGCGTGTCGATGTTGACGGCCAGGTCGGGGGCCGGCTCGATCGTGCTCTCCTCCACGCGCAGGACCTCGCGGACCGAGTCGGTCACAAACCCGACCGTCTGGTCCTCCAGCTCCACCACCAGGATGCGCGTGTCCTCGTCCGGGTCGCGCTCCGGAAAGCCAAGGCGCGTGCGCAGGTCAATGATGGGGAGGATCCGGCCGCGCAGGTTGATCACGCCCTCTACGAAGTCGGGGGCGTGGGGCACGCGGGTGATGTCGACGGGGCGGATGATCTCCTGGACCGTCAGGATATCGACCCCGAATTCCTCCTCCGCCACGATGAAGCTGACGAACTGGCGGACGTCTTCG
>Ga0207753_1000653_pt1 | contig 13056 bp, 16 predicted proteins | sample PonA233FremontCA_2_FD_187273 | JGI IMG/M metagenome (GOLD analysis project Ga0207753, IMG submission 187273) | Salt pond sediment microbial community from Fremont, CA, USA - Pond A23 Sediment 3 (SPAdes) | ecosystem: Environmental > Aquatic > Non-marine Saline and Alkaline > Saline | place: USA...
CGGATTCGGTTTCGGAGGCAGTTCCTTGCCGCTCTCGGGACCGTGTGCGGCTGGTCGAGGTAAACGTTCGTTCACTCATTGTGTGCTAATCGCTCCCGTCATACTGGATAAAAACACGGGAACGGTCGTTGCCAATAGGAAGACAGAATATTACTTAAGCAGTTTGGTATTGGACGGAGAGCCGCGCGAACGCCGCCGACTGCAGGGAACGACCCTGATAGTTTGTGGTCACAACTGTGATAGCTACGGGCTCACCACGGATACCGTCACGGAGTCGACCGCGTTGTTTTCAACCGTGGAGTGCCGAGTCGACCCATGTCCAGGCCCCGTATCGTTTCGCTGGCTCCGAGTGCGACCGCCACGCTGGCGGCTCTCGGCGTCGAAGACCAGATCGTCGGCGTTACAGCCCACTGCGAACTCGACCGTCCCACTGTCGGCGGCTGGCTGAACCCCAACTACGAGATGCTGGCCGACCTCTCACCGGAACTCGTCTGCACCAGCGACGGCCTCCAGGCAGAGATCCGCGACGAACTCCGCGACCGCGGCTACAACGTGTACCATCACGAGCCCAGCCGACTCGACGACGTGCTGGCTGGCTTCGAGTCGGTGGGCGAGACGGCTGGCTGCCCCGAGGCAGGGGCCGACCTCCGGGTCGACGCCAAGCGCCGACTGGCAGCGGTCGACGAGCGGGTCGACCGAGCTCTCGCCGAATCCAACCACGACCGAACACGGCCGGTCGTCTACTGCGAGGAGTGGTCCGACCCGCCGATGGCCGCCGGGAACTGGGTCCCAGATGCGGTCGCGGCTGCCGGGGGTCGCTATCCCTTCGTCGACCCCGGCGACCGCTCACAGGAAGTCGACCGCGAAACAGTCGCGGCGGCCGACCCCGACCACGCCGTGCTCCACATCTGCGGTACCGGCGATCAGGTCCCAACCAGTCGGCTCACTGACCGTGGGTGGAACCTCGGTGCGTCGGTCCACGTCGTCGACGACTCGCTTCTGAATCAGCCGAGTCCCCGACTGGTCGACGGGATCGAACTGCTCGCCGACCGACTCTACCCCGAGACGGTCGAAACGTGACCGACCGGGCAGATCTCCTGTTCGATCGGTTTATAGCTGGCGTGAGATAGTTGGAGGTGCCTTTTGAGTAGTCGGTGACGAGTGAGGAGTAATACTGGCCATAGCAGGCCGCGGACGCCGCTACCAGATCCCTTCTCGGAGATCGAGTATCGTCACCACGACGACGTGCGGTGCGGTCACCACGGCGATACCGACCAGATACACCGCGAAGAGGTCGGGACCGGAGACCGATGCGCCGGGGACCGCCAGCGCCAGCCCGCCGAAGACGAGGAGTGCGCCGACGGTCAGCGGCGCGGCCACTCGACCGAAGCGGGCCAACGCGCCCGCAGGATTCCCCTCGCCGAGGCGGGCCGAACCCACGTTGTCCAGCAACAGCAGCCGCGTGATGTGGCGCACCGAGTGCCAACACGGGAAGAAAACACCGATTGCGAGGACCGGCGGCACGACGAGGAAGTACGCGGTTAAAAACACAAGCTCCCCGGCGTCGACCAGCCACGTCTTCCGTCCCTCGCCGCTCCGAGAGCCGACGACGAGCGACGCAACGAGCAGCGCGGCGACGAGCGCGGCGACAGCTCCCCGGCCCGCTGGCGAAAAGACGGGATCGAGGGCGGCGAGGTCGCCCGTCTCGAACAGGCCGACGAGCCGGGCGACGACCCAGCGGTACTCCTCGGGAAACGCCACGAGCGGAACCAACATCGGTAGCGAGCCGCGCGCGGCGACCGTCAGCGCCCGCGCTGCCCGCGTCCGGAGGTGGGTCGAGTCGACCAGTTCGACCAACGGGTGGAGTTCGCCTTGCCCCCAATGGAACCACGTAATGAGGATGAACAGGGCGAAGGCGGCCAGAGGTGCAACGAACCAGATCATCGCGTACGCAAGGCCGACGACGAAGTAGAGCCCCCCGACGATCGCCAGCCACCGCCGGGTCGGTGGCTCGCCGTAGGCCCACGGCAGCGTGAGGTGGTCGACAGCGCCGTGCGGCAGGCCGAAGATGACGATGCTCACGGCGAACGGCAGTAGTTGAAGCCCTCGTGACGGGGCTCCGAAGGCGAGCACGGCAGCCGCAGTCGACGCGAGGGCGACCCACGGGCCGAGAAACGCGAGCCGGAAGACCGTCCGCTCCCGCGTCGACTCGTGAGTTGTCGCACGACTGTTCATGCCGACTGCTCACCCCACCAATCAACTAGCCACCAGTAGAGTACCAACCCTTGAACGACCAAGAGGTTGGTCACGAGAAAGAAGACTGCCTCCTCGATCGGCAGGCCGAAGGGGGCGATACCGACGGTCGTCTCGGGGGCGATCGTCCACAGTCCCATCGAGATGGCCGTCCGGTCGAGGACCCACAAGTAAACGGTCGGCACGCCGACCGCCAGCGCAATCGATCGGCGGGCTCCCCAGAGCTGTGTCCAGCCGAACCCCCACTGGAGCGCAAGGATCGGCGCGGCCCACGCCAGAATTGCCCCGAGGTAGAACGTCGACTCGCCGGTCAAACACAGCCCCCCAACTGCTCCGAGACTAACGCCCGCGCCGACACCCATCGCGCGCTGGCGGGCCGACAACGCGAGTGACTCGTCGGTGGGGATCGGAAACCGGGAGAGCCACAGCGCGGTCAGCATCGGCTGGAGGCCGAAAAACAGTACCTCGCCGATCGGCACCCGCCAGAGCCGTCCGGCGACCACGCCCTCGCCGTAGCTCCAGACGCCGCGGCCGATGAGGTAGTGGTCCCACGGCAGCGTGTAGCCCACCGCCAGCGCCGTGATGATCGCCAGTCCGCTGACGAGGCGTCTGTGGCCGTGGTCGGTGGGTCTGAGCCATGCCAGCACCGCCAGCCCCACAATCGGTGGCAGCATGGCGACGGTATGGAACTGGAGGTAGGTTTCCGGTGGGATCATGCGAACCACGCTGCAAGAGCCCTGCTGGCACTTCCAGTCGATGTCGACCGTAGATGGCCGACGAATATACCGGTTCGGTCTTTTGCTGGTAACTATCGCCCGCCGATGGTCCCACTTGATAACCGTGTCGACGAGGGGAGACCAGTCCGCAGAGAGAAGAACGAGCCTCGGCGATCTACCGCGACAGCGTGACAATCAGATCGGTCGCAATCCAGCCGTCACAGTTGCCCTCTTCGGTAAAGACGGTTCGGTCCGGGGAGGATTTGAGCGCGGAGATGCAGGGCCCGCTCTCGGCCTCTTCGGCCTCCCGACGCGGCTCGCGTGTGTCCGTTACTTCCATGCCACGAATTAGGTGGGCCTAAACTCATATAGGTTTTGGTTGGCCTAAGACGTGTCGGCCTTGTGGGTCGACTGTCGGGCGACCCGGTTCCGGCAGCCTCGACCGCCACCACACCCTTATTCTCCCCCCGTCCCAACAGCGGGATATGAGCCCTTCTCGTGATCGGCCGCGGGACCGTGACGACCTGGAGGATCGACTCGACGAACTGGAGTCGACGCTCACTGACCTCCGGGAGGAACTCCGATCGGAGCGCCGTCGTGGCCCGCCCAAACCGCCGAGTCTCGGCGAACTGCTCCGGTTTACCGAACAGTACACGATTCCGACCGTGATCGCCCTGTTGGAGGCGACCGTCCAGTCGCTCGAACTGCTCCGGCGGACGCTCCGGCTGGCCGACCCCGAACGTGCGGTCCGCGAGGAAAGCGAGACCGCCCGCAGTCGACTCGATCAGGTCGGTGCCGAAGCGGGCAATCAGCTGGCAGGAGCCCTCTCGGAGCTTCGGACCGCGCTCTCGGAGGCCGACCTGCCCGAGAACCCCGAGTCGCGTCGACTGATCGAGGACGCTCGCGACCTGACCGGCGAGATCGAAACCGGGCTTCGGGATGCCGAGGGGACCGTCCGCGAGCAGCGCGACCGGGAGCGACGGGACGACCGCGCGGACCGGCCACGAGACCACGGTCAGCAGTCACGGGACCGTGGCGTGATGATCGACGTGAGCGATGCCGCCGACAGCACGGAGCCAGCTGACGATGCTACCGACGAACCGGAAGCTCCCGAGGTCGACGTCGAATCCGAACTCGAATCGATCAAGGACGAACTCGACCGCCCACAGCGAGCCCTCGACGAGGCCGACGAGCCTCACGACGAACCTGACGCCGACACGTCGCCGGAATCACAACAGTCGGACGTCGACGAGGACGAACCCGATGACAAATGATTATATCTAATTCCTTCTAATCGCATTTGATTAGAGAAGCCATAAGCCGGTATCCGACCGCGCGCAATCGGCCCGTACTATAACTGCTGAGTGGCTACTCGATGGGCCGGAACCGGTAGCCGTCCCACGCTTGGCTTTCGGGTTCTCGGATTCCGGCCCCCGGCTCCCGGAGTTCCTCGGCGTAGATCGCCTCGACCGTGTCACCGATCTCGACACCGTCTGTCGTCAGCTGCCCGATCGCTCGGACCGGTTCGCCCTCCACATCGAACTCGACGATGCCGAGGTGGTTGGGCTGGCGCACGCCCGGTGGGGTCGCTGTCGAAGAGGTCCACGTAATGAGGGTGGCCGTATACTCGCTGAGGTCGACCGTCTCGACCGGCTCGTTGCCGTCCGGTCCGACCGGATGGGCCGGATACAGAATGCTGCCGTCGGGATAGCGGGCAGCCGCCATCGCTGGTTGGCTTTCGTCGCTCATTGGCTTGCCTCCAGGATCGTCGTAATCACACAGTTGCCAAAGCCACCCACGTTACAGGCCAGTCCGGTTTCAGCCTCGACCTGTCGCGGTCCAGCGGTGCCCATGAGTTGCTGATACACCTCGTAGATCTGTGCAACCCCGCTCGCGCCGAGGGGATGGCCTTTCGACTTGAGACCGCCCGAGGTGTTGATCGGGAGTTCGCCGTCCCGATCGGTGATGCCCTCTTCGACAGCCTTCCAGCCCTCCCCTTCCTCGAAGAAGCCCAGCCCCTCCGACTGAAGGAATTCGAGGATCGTGAACATATCGTGAAGTTCCGCCATATCGATATCCTCCGGGCCGAGTCCGGCCATCTCGTAGGCTTCCTCGCCGGAGTCGACTACCCCGCCCATCACGGTCGGATCGGCCCGCTCGTGGACGACGTGGGTGTCGGTCGCCCCGCCGATGCCCGCGATGGTGACGTAGTCGTCGGTGTACTCCTTGGCGACCGATTCGGGACAGAACATGAGTGCCGCCGAGCCGTCGGTGATCGGACAGAAATCATAGAGCCGAAGCGGATCGGCGATGATCGGCGACTCCATGACGGTTTCGAGGTCGACTTCTTTCTGGAACTGGGCGTGGGGGTTGTCGACGCCGTTTTTGTGGTTTTTGACCGCGACCTTGGCGAGACTCTCCCGTGGGGCGTCGTGGACGTGGAGATACCGCCGGGCGGTGAGTCCCGCGAACGACGGCAGCGTGACGCCGTGTTTGTACTCCGCGGGGTGGGTCAGCGAGGCGATGACGTCGGTTGCCTCGGCGGTGCTTCGGTGAGTCATCTTCTCGCCGCCGACCAACATCGTGAGATCGCTGGCCCCGGAGGCGACCGATTGCCAGGCGCTGTAGACGCCAGCGCCGCCCGAGGAGCTGGTCTGGTCGATCCGGGCGGTGTAGGCCGGGATCGCGTTCAGATCGTGGGCCACCGCGTTGGCGATTCCCGTCTGGCCTTCGAACTCCCCGCTCGCCATATTCGATACATAAAGGTGGTCGACCTCGGAGCCCTCGACACCAGCGTCGTCCAAACAGGCCTGGCCGGCCTCCGCGAGCAGCTCGCGGATCCAGGCCTCCCGTTGGCCGAACTGGGTCATCGATGCCCCGATAATCGCTACACGTTCCATATGCCCTCTGCCAACGGCCAGCCGCTTACCGATTTCCCTTTGTCGAGCACCCCTCGATTGCTCTCGGGTGATTTAATGTCCCGTCGACCGAACGGACCGATATGGAACGCGAACGGATCGCCCCGTATATCGGGGCTATCGGCTGTCTCGTCCTTGCGGTCGTGTTGTCGGCTCCCTACTTCGCGATCACGACTCGGGCACAGCTACTGGGCGACTACTACGGTGCCGGTCCCCTCGGGGTCATCGGCGCGATTTTACTTGCAACGCTCGGTGTCGTGATTTTCCTCTCCAGCGTTCGGGGCCGGGCCGACCCCGAACTGGTCGCGGGGATCATGCTGGTCGTCGGCGTGGCGATCTTCGGGATCACGGCACTCTGGGCGGTTTCGATCGACTCGGTCGTGCTGTTCAGTTTTCCCTCGAACGCTTCGTGGATCGAGTACCACCGCTGGGTGAGCCTTGCGGTCAGCGGTGCCGTCGCTGCTGCGGCCGGGATCTACGCGGCTGCGGTCTACTGATTTTCGACCCGGTTCGGTTGACAGACTCCCGACGAGACGAAAGGCCCTTAAGGTCGACTGGTCTACTCACGAATGGACTAGGTCGGGCAGTTAGGCCCTGCCCCTCGCCCGTGAGACAGTCTTTAGCGGGGACCGAACGCCGAGTGCGTCGGGTCGAACCGACGCAGGCCTCGGACGCCAACGTCGAAACCTCGTCCACCGGGGACAGTGGTCCGGTGTCGACACCCGCAGGGGTGTTACACGCCGGTTTACCGGCGGTAGTGGGTCAGGCGCGGAAGCGAGCAGCCCATCGCTGGACACCCGTCGCTCGTTGGATCGCGGGGTGGAGGAGGCACCCGAGATTCCCTGTGTCCGGAACGCCCGGCAACCTCGGTCTCGTCCGCCATTCATACCGATTTTACTCATAGACAGCGACGGCCATCCGCATCCGGAACGGCTGTCTGGCTTCCAGTTTGCTGAAAAGAGGCCGACCGCGTCGGCTACTCGTACAGGTGGCCGCCAGCGGGCATCTCGACCCTGACGTACGGTTTCTCGTCGGTCGGGTTGAGCAGTGCTGTCGAGCCGACGTTGCCGGTCGGTGATTTCCGGAGCGTCAGATACCGCATCCCCTTGCTTTGTTGGGTGGTTTCGATGATCTGCTCGGCGGAATCCCGGTAGAACGCGGCGACCGAACCGTCGACGATCTCAGGGTTCAGGAGGTGGACGAGCAGCTCGGAGTCCTTCAAGAAACGAAGCTCCTCGTCGTACCGCAGCGTGCGTGCGGCCTCGGGACCTAACGTGTGGGCCAGCACGGTTACGTCCTCGATCGTGATCCACTCGTCGCACTGTCTGTCGATCGCCTCGAAGTGCCCTCTGGCCTCGGCGACCGTGGTCGCCTGTGGAAAGACGTTGGAGCGAGTGGTGTCCCAGCTCCCGATCTGGTCGATCACGTACAGAGTATCGTTCTCGAATAGTGCCGAAAGCGAGAGATCGAACCGGTCGAGCAGCTGTTCGAGACGGCGCTCGTGGAGTTCGAGCGTCGGGACGAGTGCGACTGCCGTCCCCGCCTTTGTGACCTGCTCGATGAGCCCACCGACGAGTTCAGTGAGCTTCGTCCGACTGTCGTGTGTCAGGAGCGTCCCCGCGCCGCGAACCAATCCGCCGCCAGTTAGCCCGTCGAGCCCGTCGATCCCCGTCGAGGCCTGTCGCGCTTCGGGCAGCGTCGTCAGGTGGTTCCGCTGTTGCGGGGCGGCTGCAAGCCTGTCGTCGCGAACCGTGAGTTCGACCCGACGGCGGTCGTGGTCGACGCCGCGCATCTTCGGCACCGAGAGGAAGCGCCGGGGGTTGTTCTCGACGGTGTCGGTTTCGAGTTGGATCACGCCGTGGGCGGTGAACTGGAGGACATCACCCCGCCTGTCGTTGGGGTAGTCCTCGGCGGTAAACACCGTCGTTGCCTCGATCTCGTCGGTGAAAAACCGGATGAGGTCGAAGACGAGTCGTCGGTAGCGCTCGATGTCCTCGGTGATGACTGCCAGCCCCGAGGTGCTGTCGAAGACGACTCGGTTGCAGGGGGAGTACGTCCGGAGGTGGTCTTCGATGTACGACCCCGTAAATGGGGCATCGAACCCCCGGTCGAGCCACTCGTTGTCCTCCTGTGTCTGGAGCGTGTAGGTGTCGTTGTCCTCGATCGTCTCGCCGCGACGCGCGTGAATCGTCGCGTAGCTGAGGTTTTCGTGGTCCAGGTCAAAACCGAACCCCGAAAACGCATCCTGAAGTTCCTCAACGGTCTGTTCTGTGCTGACGTAGAGACACCGCTCTCCATTGGCGAGCCCTGCCTGCAAGAACTGCATTCCCAGCGTCGACTTGCCGGTCCCCGGGCCTCCCGTAATGAGTGTCGCCCTGTTTCGTGGGAGTCCACCGCCCAACATCTCGTCAAGTACGACGACGCCCGTCGATGCGGGCTCCGTGGAAGTACGTGTCATCAAGTTAGTGACCGACTAACACGACAACCGTATAAATACTTTCCATGCAGACAAATAGTAATGCCGAACTACCGACCGACAGTTTCGACTACCCATGGCCCGTAGCACGAATATGACCGACGACGCGACCCACTCGGACCACGAGATCGATGCTACCTACACTGAGACCGACGGCGAGCGCCGACTCAAGTTCGGCCGTGATGGTCGGACTGCCGTGCTCGCCCAGAACGTCGACGGCTACGCGATGGTTGCGGTTCGTCCGGCTGTCGAGGCGTCCGAACTCGAACGCTACTACGGGTTCGATATGGCGCTGGACCATGCCGCCGAACTGTTGGGCGTCAATCCCGCTGCCCTCCCGATCCCCGACGAGGCAGCCGACATGGGGATGTAAGAGCGGTGGCTACGCGCCCCGAAACAGATATCGGAGCCGCTGGCTGTCCAGGCCGTCCTGCCAGTAGAACCGTGGAGCCAGCGTGAGATACGCCAAGGCGAGAAACAGCAGCGCAAAGGCGAACACCCGGCCGTAGTAGCCCGACAGCAGGACCGCCAGCCCTTGGACGATCCCCATCACGCCAGCGTCTTGTGCGTGGAGATCGGGGTAGGTGATCGTCGACACCATCAAGACGGCGAGGACCCCGACCAGTGGAACAAGCAGTTCGGGGTCCGTGTAGCCTGCGAGGACGGCCGCCGAGAGGATCGTCGCCGCTAGCGTCGTCTGGACGCCCTCGGTTCCGGCGATCTCGGTATCGTAGGCCGTGTACATCCCGAGTCGGGTGACCGCCATCGCCACGAACAGCGCCGGGACGAGGAACCCCGCACAGAAGACGGCGGGATCGGCCAGCAACGCTTCGGGACCGGCGGCTGGCATCCACTGCTCGATAACGATCGCGACCACCAAGACGGCGGGAGCGACTCCGAAGGAGGCTACGTCGGCCAGCGAGTCGAGGTACGGGCCGACCGGCGTTCCGCCGCGGTAGCGAGCGACGACCCCGTCGAGTGCGTCGGCCATCGCACCCAGCAGGATGAGGCGGGCGGCGAGGCCGATGTCGACTAACGCGGCGGCCGCGGCTAGAAAGCCGAGGGCGGCGTTGGCGATCGTGACCGCATCGGCCAGTCCCAGTCGGCCGACGAACCGCGGTTGCATAGTTCTCGGTCGGAGGGGGGCGGTTTACGCTTTTATGTTCACCGACTCGCTGCCGTGGTCGATGGGCCGGGTGACAGCCATCGACGAAACCGCAGGCCTATATGCCGCAGTTGCCTACTAGACGGTATGCAGGAGGCACGTTCTCGCCGGGAGTTTCTCGCCGTTGCAGGAACGACAGCAACCGCCGGGCTGGCCGGCTGTCTCGGCCTCTTCGAGCCCGCCGACTACGATATCGGGATGACCGCTGTCGCGTTCACGCCCGAAACGATCACGGTCCCGGCGGGGTCGACGGTCGTCTGGAAAAACACCAGCAGCCGGGGCCACACTGTCACCGCCTACGAGGGCACGCTGCCCGAAGATGCGGCGTTCTTCGCTACCGGTGGCTACGAGACGGAAGCCGACGCCCGCGAGGCGTGGGAGTCCGAGGGCGTGGGGATCATCGGTACCAGCGAGACGTTCGAACACACCTTCGAGATTCCGGGCGAGTACGGCTACGTCTGTCTTCCCCACGAGACCGGCGGAATGGTTGGGACGATCGAAGTCACCGAGTAGCTGTCGCTGGCGGTATGTGAAATAAAACGGGGTGAGGGTACCAGTTAGTCGTCGGCGACGTCTTCTTCGTCGACGTCGACGGCGGTCGCTTCCTCTTCGGCAAGCTCTTCGGGGCGAGCTTCGAGTTCGAACTTCTGGATCTCGACGCGTCGTAGCGGGTAGATCGTTTTTGCCTCGCCGTAGATTGCCGAGGAGAGTCGCCCCTCGATGACGCTGTCGCCCAGCTCCTCGAAGGTGCGTTCTTTGGCGGCCTCGCGGACGAGGTCGATCATCACGCGGCGGATGGCGTGTTCCTGGCTGTTGTCGGCCTTCTTTGTGGTGAAGGCGACCGGCTGGAGTTTCACGCGGTAGTCGTCGGTGGTGACGACCGTGATCGTCGCGGCGGCCTTCGAGGCCCCACGGCGGACGAGACTCCGCAGGTAGTCACGCGTGAGTTCGTGTTTGACGAACTCCGTGTAGGCCGAATCCGAGCCCACGTCCGTGATCTTGAACGTGAGTTTGGTGTTGTTCGCCCCGGCGTCGTCGTTGATGTCGCCGAGGGTGGTCTCGATCGTGCGACCGATGACCTGCTCCGGTTCTTCGGCGATGGTCGACCCGATTTCGGCCCGGTCGAACTGCTCGGGGGCGAAAACCGTGTACCATCGCTTGCCTTGCTTCTGCTTGGTTACTGATCGTTCACTCATAGTGATCTCTGTTGTCTGGTTGATCGTCTGTTGCTGTGCGTTCTGTACTACTGTCCGCGGCGTCGCGGGCTGTGCCCTCGACGGCCTCGATGACCGCCGTTGCGACGCCGAGGTTCACGACGTAGTCGTCGACTGTCGTCTGGAGTCCACCAGTCGTCTCGCGTTCGATCTCGGTCCGAATCGTCCTGGCCTCGACCGCCGTCGCCATCGAATCGGTGTTGTCCGGCTCGACCGCCGCCGCCACCCACTCGGCGTGGGTCGGCGTGGCGTGGTTGGTCCGGAGCGTTGCGGTTCGTGGCTCGCTGCTCATTCGAGTGCCTCCCTGACGGCCGCGATGAGGTCGCCGTCCGACACGTCGGCGTCGACCGAGAGGGTCGCTCGCATCGGCGTCCCGCCAGCGGTGCCACCGAACTCGGTGGCAGCCGAGGCGAACGCATCGGCAAGCCCCTGTAGGTCGTCGACCGCGGGCGCGGCCGCGGCGGCCGCGTGTCGCTGGCCGTCGACCGGCTCGGTGGTCACGACGAGCGCGACCGGCTCCGGCGAGCGGAAGCGTTGGGCGAGTCGGGCGACCGTCGGCAGCGCCGCCGGGCGGTCGGTGTCGACTCGTAGGACAAACACGCCCTCGTAGCGGCCGGTGATCGGCTCGCCGAGGGCGGCATGGGCGGCACTCGCGTGGTCGCGCCACGTGTCCAGCGCCTCGTCTGTTATGCCGGGTGCGCCAAGCGCGAGACTGATCGCCAGCCCCGGTGTCTCGGCGGCGAGTGCCGACAGCACGTCGGCGTAGCCGCCAAGCGTTGCGAACGGGCCGTTCAGCGTGGCATACGGTCGCAGTGCGGTCTCGACGGCTTCGGCTGCCGCTGGCGTCGACGGTTCGCTGGTCGACGTTTCGACGGCGACCGCCGACGCGAGTCGCATCCACGCGTCCTCGTCGTAGTCGGCCGCGTCGACCGGGCAATCGAGGTCAGCGAGCAGTTGCTCGACGGCCTCAATATCGCCCGAAAACGGCGCGTCGACCAGCGTCGAGTGGGCTACTCCGTCGGCCATGTTCGCGGTCGGCACCGCGAGGCCCGAGCGGCGGTCGACGAGGCCGGACTGTTCGGCGGTCTCGAGGAGGCCGCCGCTGCCGTCGGTGCCGGGGATCGACCCCGCCGCAATCGTACCCGCGAGTGCGAGCAGTGGATCGGGGGCGACGCCGAGTTCTCGACTCACGGCCGCGGCGACTACGCTGGCCGGTCGACTGTCGTCAGCCGGTGGGACGGCGTGGTCGGCGGCGTCTCGCCGTCCGCCCGTGACCAGCACCGTCAGACTGTCATCGTCGACGGGCTCGGTCTCTGGGTCGGCGAGGTCGCCAGCCGGGTCGTCGGAGACGTGGATCTGGAACGGGAGGCTCCGCGCTTGGAGTGCCACTGCCAGCAGTCCCGCCGCGGCGAGCGAGTCGCCGTCGGCGTGGCCGTAGACGCGGACGAACGGCGCACTCGCCAGCGCGGTGGCTAGGGTGGCGGCGGCGTCCGGGTCGACGGGTTGGGTATGTGTCTCCGACATCGTGATCGTGCTGCTGGTGGAGTTGGGTCCTTAGTCGAGGAGTTCGACGGCGTTGTCGTAGGTGTAGGTGAAATCGGCGTCGAGCTCGTCGCCGCGGTAGTAGTTGACGAGGCGACGGATCTTCGACTCCGTGTTCTGGAGTGCGCGCTTGTTCTGGTGGTCTTGGCCGTTGGCGTCGACGTGCTCGTGGAGGCCGACCGCGCGCTCCATGAGGTTCTTGAGGTCTTCCGGGAGCTCGTGGCTGGCGTCGTGGTCCTCCAAGATTTCGGTGACCTTCTTGCCAGTCGCGAGCTTGACGTTCGGGATCGGCGTACCCTTCACGCCTTCGTCGCGCAGTTTCAGGCCGATGACGCTGGGGTCGTGGCCCTGCTCTGCGAGGTCGACGACGCGGGCTTCGATCGCGTCGCTGTCTACGTCACTCCACTCCGGGGGTTCGTCTGCCGCCGGGCGGTCCGATCCGGACGAGCCACGGCGACGGGTATGCATTCGTGCCATTGTTGAATTGGAACGGCACAGGCCGCAAAACGACGTGTCTACCGGCCGCACGGCGTCGACTGAGTCGACATCCGAACGGCTGGCAGCGCACTGTCGCAATCCCAAGCCCCGAGGGGCGAGTCAGAGTTACGACTGTGCTGTTCCCACTGGTACCTGTCCGGTGTGGGCGTTAAGGGCTTTCTATTCTACTCGGGGGTGTACGATGGTTGGGATGTCGTATTTTGAGATCGGAACAGCGACAATCCCGTTTTGAGACCGAACAGTGATTGTGAACTCCCAGAAAGCCCCCGAGCTA
>Ga0207753_1000654_pt1 | contig 13054 bp, 9 predicted proteins | sample PonA233FremontCA_2_FD_187273 | JGI IMG/M metagenome (GOLD analysis project Ga0207753, IMG submission 187273) | Salt pond sediment microbial community from Fremont, CA, USA - Pond A23 Sediment 3 (SPAdes) | ecosystem: Environmental > Aquatic > Non-marine Saline and Alkaline > Saline | place: USA...
GCATACTTGAGCCACTGAGCATACGTGCTGCGCATAAGACGTGATTATCCATGCGCACGATGGCTGAAAGGGACAGAGCACCCTGACGAAGGACAGGCAAGGTCCCTGTTGGAAACGTGTCGGATGCGAAGGACAAGGCGAAACGAAGGACGAGCCGTGCTCGCAGAGTATTCGTCAGTCTTCGAAAGCCGACCCCCAATACGCCCAATACGGAGGACCCGTCCAAGAAACCAGGCGGTCTCACCCGCCTCCTTTAGAAAAAGTACGAACCGCGCATGCGGAATCGGAGAACGGCCCGAGCGCAGAGGCCAGATCAGCGCATGATGAGACCTGCATCGACGCGCCGTTTTGAATGTCTTTTACTCCAACATTGGCAAGAAGGCTATGGGGGCTTGCTTTGTCAACTTTAGTTGAAGCCGAGCGCGAGAATTCAAATTCGACGGCGTTCCTTCCCCACACGCCGAACGGGTAGAATAGACGGGGTTCTTCCTGTGAAATGGAGCCCCCCTCACAGAAGCCCGACCGGCCCGTCTCATCACCACAGGTCTGGACATGGCGAAAAGGCATTTCTCACGTGAGAGGGGTCGCTCGTCCCCGAAGAAGCCTGTGACCCCGACGCCCGCTTCTTGTCCTACGGAGACGACAACGGGGCCGGGAGCCGCGGCCCACGGACGACTTCACAACCTGCCGGGCCGATCTTTAACGTCCTCGTCCTCTCTCCGACGGACAAGGACAGCCCCCGCAGACAGGCCGGCGTCAGAGGAACGGGCGATGCGGCCTTCCGTACTCGTCTATCCATGTTCTCATACCGGTCTCGTGACCGGCTGACTGATCTACTGCTGTCTCCTATGTCCACCACTGAGACCCGCGATCCGGAGTCCTCGGAGACCGAGCCCACCATGCCCGGCGACACGGACTTGGGCGCCGTGGAGCCCGATCCCATCGGGCCCTCGGGCGACGGCGATCCGGGCTTTGTTGAACTGCCGGTCGTCGAGAACACCAACAAGAACAAGCGGGGCCGGCGGCCCGACTGGCTTCGGGTATCCCTCCCGCAGGGCGAAACCTACAAGGACGTGCGGGAGACGGTCGACGAGCACGACCTGCACACCGTCTGCGAGAGTGCAAACTGCCCGAACATGGGCGAGTGCTGGAGCCGCGGCACGGCCACATTTATGATCCTGGGGGACGTGTGCACGCGCTCCTGCGGCTTCTGCGCCGTCAAGACGGGCCGTCCGGACGACGGACTGGACTGGGACGAACCGCGGCGCGTGGCGGAGGCAGTGGAGAAGATGGACCTCGACCACGCCGTCATCACCAGCGTGAACCGCGACGAGCGGGAGGACGGGGGCGCGCCCATCTTTGCGGAGGTCATCGAACGGATCCACGCCCTCGGCGCCACCTGCGAGGTGCTCACGCCCGACTTTCGGGGCATCCGCGAGGCGTGCGACATCGTCTTCGAGGCCGAACCGGACATCTTCAACCACAACGTGGAGACGGTGCCGAGCCTCTACCGCCGCGTCCGCCCGCAGGCCGACTACGAGCGGTCCCTAAAGGTGCTGCAGTGGGCCAAGGAGGAAGGACTGCGCACGAAAAGTGGCATCATGGTGGGGCTAGGTGAGCAGAAGGAGGAGGTCCTGGAGATCATGGACGACTTCGTTGAGATCGGCCTCGACGTGATGACGATCGGCCAGTACATGCAGCCCACCGACCATCACCTTCCGGTCGAGGAGTGGGTGGAGCCCGAAGTGTTTGACTGGTACAAGGAGATCGGCGAGGAGAAAGGCATCGAGCACGTGGAGAGCAGTCCGCTCACGCGATCGTCCTACCACGCTGAGGAGCACGTGTAGTCGCCCCGTTTGCTTTCTCATGGCGCGCGGTGCTTACGACCACCGCTCCCTCGCCCCAGTGACAGAGCCAACCGGGGGAACGTGATCGCGCCGGAGTCGCTGCGTGATCAGGAGACGTGGTACAGGGTGCAACGGATACACGAATGCCCTTGTCTGGTGTGATGACGGCCGTAGTCCCTTTTGCGGCCTTACCACGCCACTCTTCGTTGCACATCCCCCGGCCTGCCATGCGTCCCGTTCGCGTTGCGACCTTCCTCTTCTCTGTCCTCCTCGTCTTCGGGCCCGTTCTGTCCCTCCCCGCTTCCGGACAGGCCCCAGCCCGTACCGTCGCCGAGGCCGTTCCTTTGTCCGCGAGCGGTACGGTGACGGTCGACAACCACGAGGGCTCCATCACGGTCACCCCCTGGGATCGCGATCAGGTCCGGTACGAGGCCGAAATCATGCCCACCGACGAGGCCCCGAACGCCGAGAACGTCACCATTCAGGTCCGCGCCGAAAACGACCGGCTCCGGCTCGCCACCGAGCACGACGAGGGCGACGACGAGTCGGTCCTCTTCGGCTTTGGCGAGGAGGGTTTTCAGTGGGGCGGCATTGACATTCCCGCGGTCCATTACACGATTCGGATGCCCCGCGGCGCGGCGCTCCAGATCGACGACCACGAGTCCACGATCGACGTCACGGGCCTCGGCGGTCGCCTGGAAATCGACACGCACGAAGGCCCCGTCACGGTGCGCGAGCAGCGCGGGGGGCTCTTCATCGACAGCCATGAGAGTGCCCTCTCCATCACCGACCAGGCGGGCGACGTCACGCTCAAGACACACGACGGCCGCATCGAGATTCGTCGCATGACGGGGCGCCTGTCCGTGGATACCCACGAGAGCGAAGTGGTCGTGGAGGGGCTGGACGGCGGATTCCGTGTTGAGTCCCACGACGGGTCCGCGAGGGTGTCCTTCGCCGCGTTGTCCGACGATGTGTTTGCCGACACGCACGACGGGGACGTCGCCCTCACTCTTCCCACCGGTGTGGGGTTTGACCTCGACACAGACTTCGATGACGACGTCGACTGGCGGTCCGACATGGACCTCCGCTCCATCCGGATTGCCGACGAGGACGATGAGGACGTCAACTACCGGGGCGACGTGAATGGGGGCGGCCCCATGATCCGTCTCGAGTCGGACGACGGCGACTTCGCACTCCGCGTACGGTAACCCCCGGGGGATCGGGGTGCAACCTCCCGCCGAGCACCTCTTAAAAGATGTTCGAGAGAGCGAGGTCTGCGCCGGCCGTTTCACAGCCTCCCCCGAAGCGATGCCCTCTGTCCTGCGCTTGCTCCTTGCTGCCCTGGTCATCGGGGGGGGCCTTGCAGTGCCGCAGACCGTGACGGCACAGCCACGGTCCGCCCCCGTTCCTGGGTCAAAGATGGAGAGCGATACGGTCGACTTCTCTTCCACCGGCACCGTCGAGATCGACAACCGGACGGGCAGCATCACGGTCACGACCTGGTCTCGTCCCCAGGTCGGATACAGGGCCCTCTTGTCCCCCAGCACGGAGGACTCGGTCGTGGCGACCGAATTGGACATCGACCACTCCGACGAGGAGATCTCGTTCGACCACGACCACTCGTGGTCCCTCCGGATTCCTGGTCTTCTCACCATTTCGCCGGACGGGACGAGCGAGCCAATCGGCCACTTCTGGGTTGTTGTGCCGGAGACGGCCGGGTTGGAGATCGACGACCACGCCTCCACTATTGAGGTGTCCGGGGTGCAGGGAAACGTCGACGTCGATACGCACTCGGGGCCCGCTACGATTGAAGAGGTGGGAGGCAACCTGCGCCTGGAAACCTTTTCGAGCGACGCAACGGCCTCCGGACTTCAGGGACGCACGGAAATCGAAACGCACTCGGGCCGCATTACGGCCGTGTTCGAGGAATTCGCCGGTCCGAGCTCGGCCGAAACCCATTCTGGGGATCTGCGCTTCTACCTCCCGTCCGACACAGGCCTCACAGTGACGACGGATGCAGACAGCAGCCAACTGGTGATCGACGAGGCTTTCGGCTCTCCCTCGCGGGACGGAGAGCGGTGGGCGATCAACGGGGGCGGCCCGGATCTTTCCGTAGAGACCTTCTCGGGCCTCATTGAACTGCGGCCGCTCAGCGCCTATCCGGCGGATCGCTAAAGCGCGTCCAGCTCCCGCTGATCGGCGCGTTGCTCCTCGCCGTCCTTCACCTGAAAGAGCATCCACGGCTCCTCAGGCCGGTCCAGGTAACACAACACCTCGGTGCCAAACGCCTCGTGGGCGGCCCGGGCACACTCCTGGGCCGACGTCCAGGGCAGCGTGGGGGCGTTGAACCAGAGGCTCGTGTACGGCCCGTTTTTCACGTGCTCGGTGATCTGCACCGGAACGGTCATCCCCTCGTGCTGTCCCTCGTAGGTGACGATGGGCGCGTCCTGCACCCGTTCCACCTCCTCGAACACGCGGTCCAGCCAGTCGGCGGCAGCGTCCTCGGCGAGACCCCGCACGTAGATTTCAGTCGTGTCGTGGGCCATGGAAACGATAATCTGTGGACAAAGAACGGGGCGGCACTCCAGGAACGGTCTCTGTTCGTTCGGGCCAAGCCGGCGGGGCTACGGCTACGTGGAGTGGGTTTCTGTACGGGATTCTCGCTTTCCCCCCGAAGCAAGGCAAGCACGGCGCCCTTCCCCACCGGCAAAGGGCCGATCGCCTCACCGATAATCCTCAATCCGAAGCTGCCGGTCGTGCCGGTCGGCTTCGTCGGGCCGGTTCGTCGCCACGACGAGCACTCGCCCCTGCGTCCGCCAACGCTCCCCGATCGACGCGACCATCTCCCGGCCCGCCGCGTCGAGGTTGGCGGCCGGCTCGTCCAGAAGCAGGAGCGGGGGCTCCCCGAGGAGGGCGGCGGCGTACTTCACGCGCTGCTGCATGCCCGATGAGTACGTTCCGACGGGATCGTCGGCCCGGGCGGCCAGGCCAACCCGGCGGAGCACCGCATCAATTCGTGAGGTCGGGGCCGAGAGCCTCCGTGCGCGGGCGAGAAAGCGAAGGGTCTCACGTGCCGTTAGCTCATCGTACACCCCCACGGCAGGCGCCACGAGCCCTGTTCGCAGGGGATGCTCCTCGTCGGCCACAGGACGCCCCTGCACGGTGAGCGTGACCGTCCCCGCACGAGGTGTGAGCACCCCCGCCAGGATGCGGAGCAGGGTAGACTTGCCCGCGCCGTTTGCGCCCGTCACCGCCAGCGTCTCGCCCCCACTCAGGGCTACGGACAGCCCCCGAAAGAGCAGCAGACGCCCAAAGTAATGTCCAACGTCCTCGGCCGTGAGGGTGGGCATGCGTCAGCGGATGAGCGCTCGCTCGAAACACAGAAGTCATTACAAAGGATACACGCCTTCGCTTCCAACCCCAAAGGAATTGTTTACCAATCCGAGACACATTCCGGGGTCGCCGACGTTCGTGTTGGCGAGAAATGCTTCCCTTGAGCGCCCTGTCTGGTTCGCCCCCCGAACAAACAGGAAACTGCCGTCGGCGGACGGATTCTGCCTAACCCTTGTTGGCATGTCCAGATGTGAGTGTACCGCTCTGTATCCGACCCGGGAGACTCCGTCCCGACGGTGCCCTACCCCGGAGAGATTCTTGGTTGAACGCCAGCAAGAGTGATCAGGAAAATCTTTCGAGAGGCATGCTTGGGCACGAGTATACCGTAATGTCTCCCCTCACCTCATCCAATCTCCTACGAGGGTTTGCCCTGAGTCACCACGGCACACTGCCTGAACCTGGGTACATTGGGATCCCTCACGTTTCGTGTTTTCTGCGTGCATCTGTTGTATCTGCACGCTTTGCTCCCCTTTCCCTTGTGCAGCAGTTCTCGTGGGCCTCCTGAGCGGCCTGCAGGAGATCTGGCACGTGCTTTGCTCCCATTTCTATAACACGAGAGGCCTCGCCCCACTGGCTACCGGGGGAGACTCCGTCCGGCCCCTCGGCGTACCTTTACCCCCTGGATTACAGGGCCAGGGGACCACAGGGTTGTTGGCATAGCGTCGAAGGGCCGGACGGAGTTTCTCCCGAAAGTTTATCTGCCGAGCGCCAAAAGTTTCCCGTCACAGCGGAAAAGATCAAGGGGGACCATCTCCACTTCTCTCCCTTGCCGCTTTTCCCAGGTCCGCCTCTAAACAGCCGCCGGGTCGGACCTCCACTTCACTCGTGTGGCGGCCGGTAAACATCAGGTGCATTCTAATGAGGAGTAGACGCAGGTGCCCAGCCCAAAACGTCCTCGGGCCCCATTGATGAGCCTGACCGATGTCAACTGACTGTCAATTTTTCACGGTTTTGATGCCCTCATACTGCCCCGAGGCGTCAACGCATTGATTCCTGTGGTGTGTGCTGGTAGATTAGTGGTGGTTTGGCGGCAAAAAGAGGATTATAGCATACCGCTAGCTGAAAGTGACGAGCGTCAATCCCGCCAAACAGCAAAGAGCGTCTGTAGCTTGGGCCTGAGGGCCTCACGCCAAGCTGCCTCACGACCTCCACCGGGACCTGCCCTTCGGAGTGAGCTCCGCGTTCCGCCAGCGAGTGGAGGCTGTCCTGCGCAAAGCTACGCCCCACCGCTGAACGGAAGAAGAGGTTCCAACGTGGCAGGTTCTTCTTCCAAGTAGATTGTATTCTCGCATCCCCCGCTGCCTCCCTAAATCCTCTCCCCCCACATGGCCTCCTCGCATCGTCTTCTCTACGTTGCCGGATCTCTCGCCCCGTTCGCGGAGCATTCGCCGCTCGCCTCCCTCACCCGCTCTCTGCCTGAGGACGTACAGAAGGCGGGCGACTTTGAGGTGCGCATCATGATGCCCTGCTACGGGGACATCGACGAACGGAAGCACAACCTCCATGAAGTGATTCGGCTCTCGGATACCGACGTGCCCATGGGGGCAGAGACCGAGTCGGTCTCCGTCAAGGTCGCGTCGGTCCCGGACGTTCGCCTTCAGGTCTATTTCATGGCCCACGACGGCTACTTCGACCGAACCGGGCACACCGACGCCGATGGGAATGCGTTCGAGGACAACGCGATGCGGGCTCTCTTCTTTAACCGCTCCGTGTTGGAAACCCTCCGTGAACTGCGCTGGGCCCCCGACCTCATCCACGCCTTCGGATGGATTAGCGGCCTTCTCCCCACTCTTCTCGCCACCACCTACGCCGACGACGACCTGCTGGGCGCCACAAAATCGGTCTTCACGCCGGGCCGCCGCGTGCCCGACACGCGCCTCCACGCGTCCTTCGCCGAGAGCATGAATCTTCCCCTGGACGGCGACACCGGGGCGACCCTTTCGGACGTGGGCCACGCCCACGCAAACGCCACGGTGCTTCCACCGAACGGTGCCTCGGCCTCCGAATCCCGCCCCGAAAACGCCTCGACATTTTCGGAGGAGTCGGGGCCGCGCACCGAGCAGACGGTAGCGCTGTATGATCAAATGCTCAGTGAAGTCCCTGCGTAGCCGTCGGCTGTACAGAAACACCCTGCTTGCAGGCAGCATTCAGGGACCCGATTGAGGGATGTGCTCGCCTATTCCCTCTGGGGCGAGGGTGCAGCACCAATCCGCGGTATTCTCGTGGTTCTACTGTCCCATCGGTGTAGTGCCCGATGCGCGGGCCATTCCCCCTCCAACCTTCTGTACTGATCCGGCTCTCGCCGTCCGTGTTGTCGATGTCTACGAAGTCCTCATGGCTCTGCGCACTCCTCGTCGGGGGCGCCGTGCTGTTTTCGCTCACTGCCTGCAGTGACTCCTCGGACGTGGGGCTGGGCGTGGGCTCGGATCCCCTGCAGGGCGGGCAGCCGGCCACGATCGACGTGACGCCGGCGCTCGACACCACGCAGGTCGCCCCCATCACGGGCGACAACGCCCTGGACCGTCCCTCTTCCCAGGACGCGTGGCGGTTCCTTGTAGGGACTGTGGACGACCCGGTGCCGGGCACGGGGGTTGTTGAGACCAACGGATACGTCGACTTCTCGGGGCGCAGTAGCATTCCCTCCGAAATCGCGTCCGCCGACTCGGACTCCATCGACGTGGAGCTGCGTCTGACGACGAACTACTTCCACGGCTACACCACCGAGTCGATGGACGTGGAGCTGTACGACCTGACGGCCGAGGCGACGATGGACTCCGCCCGGGCCACGGCGAGCTTTGCGGCGGACGAAATGACACCGGCGTCCGTCGACATGGCCCAGATTACCCCCACCGACTCGCTGGTGACCATCGAGCTTCGGCAATCCTGGATCGACACCAATCTGGGCACCTTGCTCAACACCGGGAACGACGGGGGCGACTTCGAAGAGGCATTTCACGGATTCAAAGTTGTCGCGCCCGGCAGTGAGGCCGTCGTCGGCTTCTCCTCTTCAACTGCGACCCTGCGCCTCCGAACCGTGTCCGCCGGCGACACCGTCACGGCCGACTACGTGGGCCTAAAAACCTTCACCCACGTCGAACAGCAGAGTGCCGGCTCGCCCCCGTCCGGCTACCAGCTGATGCAGGATGGCGTCGGGACGGGGCTGACGATGGCGTGGGACTTTGAGACGAACCCCCTCGACACCCTCGGAAGCGATCCGCTGAACCGGGCCGAGATCTTTGTCCCGAACGACACGAGCGCCCTGGAGGGCTTCACCCCCACGGACTTCGAGCGTCCGCAGCCCCAGGGATATCGAATCATCGCCACCCGATCCACGGCCCCGGATGCGCCCTCCTGCTCGGCGGTGCGATCCGTCGTCTTCTCCGTTGCGAACGAAGCCTGCGTCCTTCCCCTTCTTCCGTCGGCGGCCCCCTCGGCGGCCCTCGTGGCGGACAACGTCTCCTTCCCCATTTTCGAGCGGTCGCTTCGGCGCGTCCGCACCGATCAGTCGCCGGTCTTCACCACGTATCGCGTGCACGTTGCCGACCGGGAAAACACGTCCGTGGACCAGGCCGCCACCGTTCAGCCCGGGCTGCCCACTACGCTGCCCGCCCTTGTGCCCATCGACGGGACGGACCCGGGCCCGCCCCGCGCTACCTTGACCGTAACGCCGCTTTAGACGATGATTGCTGTTCGGCCTTTTCTCCAGTCTGTGCGCGAGGGGTCCCGGCGAGCGGGCATGCCTGTCCGACTGCTTCTTTGGGGCGTCTGCCTCGTCGTCGGGCTCCTGTGGTCCGCCCCCTCCGTCCAGGCCCAGTCCAACGGCGAGGGCACCATCTACTCGCGCTTCGGAATGGGGAGTCTGCTTGAGTTCTCGTCCTCACAGAGCGACGCAATGGGCGGCGGCGGATATGCGCTCCGGTCCCTCAACTATAATCCCGACGCCAACCCGGCCCTCTGGAGCGACCAGGTCTTCACCCGGCTGTCGGGGAGTGCGAACTATCGCTCTGTGAGCGTCCAGGACGGGCAGGGCAACTCCGGACGGCTCACCTCCGGCAACGTGCAGGCCCTTCAGTTCAACTTTCCGCTCTACGAACGCACGCTCGGGGTCGGCCTGTCCTTTCAGCCCTACTCCCGCTCCAACTACAGCGCCATCCGTGCCGGCAGCGTGCCGGTCGGGCCGCGGCAAGACGCCGAAGCGGACTACGAAACCACCTTCTCCGGATCCGGCGGCCTCCATCGCCTGCGGGGCGGGCTGGGGTACCGCATCAACGACCTGCTGCGCGTGGGGGCCAGCGCCGACTTCCTGTTCGGCATCCTTGAAAGCCGACGACGCACAACCTGGACCAACACGCAGGCCCTCCGCAACACCATCGTGTCCGACGGCGTGCAGCTGTCCGGCCTTACCGGCACGCTCGGGGCCCACCTCGCTCTGGCCGACGTGTTTGCCGATGACGACGCCTTCTCAGTCGGGGCCGCGGTCACGCTTCCGGCTTCCCTCTCGGGCGAGCGCTACCGGACCCTCGACGAGGACCTCGCCCGCGACACCCTGTCGACGGAGCAGGGCGACGTCACGCTTCCCTGGAAGAGTCGCCTCGGGCTGTCCTACCAGCCCAATGCCCGGTGGACGATCGTCATTGATGGGGTCTTTGCTCCCTGGAGCACCTTCTCAAGCAGCTTCTCCAACCGCTCCCAGCAGACGGCGCCCGCCCGCTTTCCGGTGGGTGGAACCGGTACGCTGACGGACCGGTGGCGCCTCTCCACCGGCGCCGAGGTGGTGCCCGCCGGCGAGGACCGGCTGGCTGGGTACTTCGCCCAGGCGGCCTACCGCTTCGGCGGGTACGCAGAGCAATTGTACGTGCGTCCCAATCAGCAAACGACCCTGCACGAATTCGGGGTAACCGCCGGCATTAGCCTGCCCACCTCTCTCGCTGGCACGCGTATTGACCTGAATACGACTGCCGGAACGCGAGGGACGACCTCGGACTCCCTCGTCCGCGACCGGTTCTTCGAGGTCTCTCTCCACGTGAACTTCGGAGAACGCTGGTTTCAGCGGCGCAAGCTCCGGTAAGCAGTGCGGAATGCCCGGGTGTTTCCCTCGCCGAACAGGCGCCGCCCGGCGGCTTTCTTGACTGAAACTCAACGCAGAGCGTCCAGTCTAAAGCCTTAGCCTGTTCAAAATATCGGACAGATTTATCCCCAATATGCCTTTTGCTGCCCCCTCCCTCCGGTTGCAGTCCTCTGTCGTCGGCGCCCTGTGCATGGGCCTCGTCCTGCTCGCCGTGTCGCCCCCTCCGGCCGCGGCCCAGGACAGTGAGCCGAACCGGCAGGAGAAGCTGATGCACTACAGCCTCTACTACGAGAATTACAAGAACGACAATTTTAAGAGCGCGCGGAGCGACCTTCTCTGGGTCCTCGAGAATGCCCCCGGCGTGCCCGACAACGACGACGACAACTACCGCCGGGTCATTCGGCTCTACGAGGGCCTCGCCAACCAGGCCACGGAAGAGACTGCCCGCAAGGCATACCTAGACACCGCGGCGACGTACTTGACCTCCGCTGTCGACAAGATGGAGCAGCAGGGCATCGAATACGAGCCCTACAAGTGGGAGCGTCGCAAGGGCCGGTTCCTCGAGAAGCACCAAGGCTCCCTCTCCGGAGACGTCGAGGGCCTGGAGACGGCCGTGGCGCACTACCGCAAGGCCTTCGACCTCGCCCCGAAGGAGCTCGACCCGTACTACATCCAGCAGATCTTGCGGTCGCACCTCGAAAACAATGAACTGCAGGAGGCCCTCGACTTCGCCAACACGGTGGAGTCGCGGCGGGGCGACGACGAGGAGGTGGCCCAGATGGTGAGCTCCGTTCGGGAAGACATCTTCGGCAAGAATCCGCAGGCACGGATCGCCTACCTGGAGAAGCAGGTGGAGCAGAACCCGGACAGCACCCAGCTGCTCACCGAGCTCTTCAACTCGTACAACCAGCAGGGCAACGTGGAGAAGGCGTCGTCCCTCGCGTCGCGCCTGATGAAGTCGGAGCCGTCGGCCGAGACGGTCCGGGAGATCGCGCAGATGCGCCTGGAGGACGGGCGCCCGAAGGCCGCGCTCCGGGCCTATGACCGGGCCATGGAGCAGGGCGCGGAGCTGAAGGCAGAGGATCACTTCAACCGCGGCACGGCCTACCAGAAGATGGGAGAGCTTGCCCGGGCCCGCCAGGAGTACCAGAAGGCCATTGAGCTGAAGGACGGCTTCGGACGGGCGTACATCGCCATCGGCGACCTGTACGCGCGTGCTGTGAACCAGTGCAGCGGAAACGAAATGGCCCGCAACGACAAGGCGGTGTACTGGGCGGCCGTCGACAAGTACCGGCAGGCCAAGGAGGTCGACTCCTCGATCGCGTCCGTTGCCGACAGCAAGATCCAGACGTACCGCGGCGTCTTCCCCACCAAGGAGGACATCTTCTACCGGGAAGACTGGGAGAGCGGACAGTCGTTTACCATCGACTACGGCTGCTACTCCTGGATCGGCGAGACGACCACCGTCCGGTCGGCCCCCTCCTCGGGCTGACCCCCAGGTTCTTCCAGACGGAATCCAAGCCGGCGATCCTTCGGGGTCGCCGGCTTTTTTGTTGGGACTGTGTGTTGGGGCCTGGGCTTAGCGCTGGCCTCGTCCGAACCGCCCCCCTCTTCTTCGGCGCCCCTTCGCGATTTCCTCTTGTGGTTCTGGACGTCGACCACGTAGTTAACAAGTGGATTTTGCGGCCGCCGGGATTCCGGTGCCCTCGTCACCATTTCTCTCCACAAATTGCTGCGGACCCCCTCGCATGGCTTCGATTCAACGTGTCACCGCTCGTCAAATTCTCGACAGCCGGGGCACCCCCACGGTGGAGGTCGACATCACCACCGACGAGGGTGTGCTCGGGCGCGCCGCGGTTCCGAGCGGGGCGTCGACCGGGGCGTACGAGGCCGTGGAGCTGCGCGACGGCGACGCCGACCGGTACCACGGGAACGGCGTCCTCCAGGCCGTAGAGCACGTCACCGACCCGATTGCCGACGCCCTGCAGGGGATGAGCGTGCTCGAACAGGTAGGCATCGACGACACGCTCCGCACCCTCGACGGCACGGAGGACAAGTCCAACCTCGGGGCCAACGCCATTCTCGGGGCCTCCCTGGCCGCCGCGAAGGCCGGTGCCGCCACCCTGGGCGTGCCGCTCTACCGGCACCTGGGACGCGCCACCGCCCGCACCCTCCCGGTGCCCCTCATGAACATCCTCAACGGCGGAGAGCACGCCGACAATAACGTGGACATGCAGGAGTTCATGATTGCGCCAGCGGGCGCGGATTCTTTCTCGGAGGCCCTCCGCACCGGCGCCGAGGTCTTTCACACGCTGGCGTCCGTCCTTCAGGACCGTGACTACAGCACCGCCGTGGGCGACGAGGGCGGCTTTGCCCCGGACTTGGCCTCGAACGAGGAGGCCGTCGAGCTCATCCTCGACGCCATTGAGAAGGCCGGCTACACCGCCGGCACGGACGTGTTCATCGCCCTTGACCCCGCCGCCGCCGAGATGGTCGAGGACGAGGCCTACGTCTTCTGGAAGAGCGACCCGGACACCGAGCGCTCCTCGGAGGACATGGTCGAGTTCTGGACCGAGTGGGTCGACCAGTATCCCATCCTCTCCATCGAGGACGCCATGGACGAAGACGACTGGTCCGGCTGGGCCATGCTGACCGAGGCGATCGGGGACGAGGTGCAGCTCGTGGGCGACGACCTGTTCGTCACGAACACGAAGCGCCTTACGCGGGGCATCGAAGAGGGCTGCGG
>Ga0207753_1000655_pt1 | contig 13052 bp, 6 predicted proteins | sample PonA233FremontCA_2_FD_187273 | JGI IMG/M metagenome (GOLD analysis project Ga0207753, IMG submission 187273) | Salt pond sediment microbial community from Fremont, CA, USA - Pond A23 Sediment 3 (SPAdes) | ecosystem: Environmental > Aquatic > Non-marine Saline and Alkaline > Saline | place: USA...
CGGCGCCGAACCCGGTGAGGTACCACGACTCCCCCGCGAGGAACTCGTCGTCGCGGCCGGCCAGCGCCACGGTCTCGGAGACGTCGGCGTGGGTGCGGTCGATCCGGTTGCGCTCGCTCCCGTCCGACGCGTCGAGGATCACGAACTCGCCGGCGTCGGTCGCGGCGATCACCCGCGAGGGGTCGGGGACCCAACACACCGCCGAGACCCCGTCGAGCGGCGACTCCCACCGCCGGGAGCCGTCGGCGTCACAGCCGAGCACGCGGTCGTCGAGGGCGACGTAGACGAGCGGGCCGACCGCGAGCCCGCGCGGGCGTTCCCCGACGCTGAACTCCTCGGCTCCGTCGGTATCGGTCGATAGAACCGTCATTCCGCCCGAAACCGAGGCGAGGACGATCCGGGAGTCGCCGACGGCGATCCGGGCGATCGATCCCGTATCGACCGACTGCACCGCCGCGTACTCGACCGGGAGGTCGTCCGGGAGATCCCCCTCCGACGTCCCGCCGTCGGGAATCCGGCCGCTCACCGGGACTCACCCACCGGAACGCGCGGTGGTTGCCCGCTGTGTCGTCGGCGTGGCCGATCGGGTAGCATACACGCAGGTGGACGCCGGAGCGACAAAAAATCACCTCCGCGGATCCGGGGACGCCCCCGGCTGGTGAGAGAAAGCCGTGCGTGGCTCGGACTCGTCTGCGACCGGAAAGTCGCCGCCCGCTACGTGTCCGGGGGCGAACCCCGACCGCGGTCAGGCGACGACCGACGGGAGAACCGCGACCGCCGCGAGGACGAGCGCCCCGACGCCGGCGGCGGCCGCGACCCCGATCCGGACCGCTCGGCGGCGCCTGCGGTCGCGCTCGCCTACGGGTTCGACCGCGATCCCGTAGGGGTCGAGCGCGGTCGCGAGCGCCTCGCGCGTGGCGTCGGGGCCGACCACCGCCGCGAGCCGTGAGAGCGCGTCGGCCACCGGCACGACCGCCGAGTCCGCCGCCCGCCCGGGGGTGTCGCGGTCGGGGGCGTCGCCGAGGCGGACCGCGATCAGTGCGCCGGCCCACGCCACCCCGACGACGACGCTTCCGGCGGCGAGCAGCCACCGGGGCACCGAGGTGAGAGCAGCCCCGGACCACGCCACTCCGAGCACCGCCCCCACGAGGGCGGCGCTCGGGAGGCCGTACGTCAGCGTCAGCCGGAGTTCGCGCCGGGCGGTCCTCGGCGCCGACGGCGGCACCGCCCGGACGCCCAGTTCGGAGGCCGGGTCGGTCCGGTTGACGGTGGCGGCGATGTCAGGGGCAGCCGACGCCTCGCCCGTCGGGGGCGCTCCCGAGCCGTCTCCCCGTCCGGACGCGGCCGACGGCGAGGGCGACTCCGACCCCGCGGTCGGCGGCGTGTCGCCGGCCGCCGCCGCCGACTCGATCGCCCGTTCGAGGGCGTCGGTGGCGGCGGCCGCACGCCGCCGATCCAGCCACTCGGAGAACTCCGGGCCGGGCGAGACGCGGCCGACGCCGCCGTCCGGGCGGATCACGACGTCGACGCCGGCGATCGTCTCGACGTCGGTCGATTCGGTGACGGCGACCGCGTAGTCGGGGAACGTCTCGCGGGCGTACGCGAGCGCGGCCGCAGCGGTCCCGTAGTCCGGCACGAGCAGGTCGATCGCCCCCGCTTCGGCGACCGCATCGCGGACGTCGGCTTGGCCGACCGACTGATCGGAGAGGTCCCCGGCGACCGCGGCGACCGTCTCGGGGTCGAACGCCGAGCCGTCCGCGAGCGCGTCGTACACCGCCTGCGCACCGCCGGTACCGTGCTGGATCGTCCACTCCCGGCGGTCGACCACCTCCCGGACGTGGTCCACCAGCCCGGCGAGCAGGTCCGCGCCGGTGTCGTCTTCGTACGTCGCCACGAACTGCTCGGGGCTCCGCCGGTGGATCTTCACCTGCCCGCGGACCAACCCCGCACCGGGATCGTACACCACCGCGACGCCCGCGTTGAACTCCCGCTTGATCCGGTCGAGCCGCCGGTCGGCCGGCTCGCCGTCGGAATCGTAGACGGGGCGGCCGCCGCTGCCGTAGAGACGGAACCGGCTCATCGTGTGGTTACTGGTTGATCCGCTGCATGAACTGTCTGGCGCCCCTGAGCACGGACGACGGGCCGCTCACGTCGATCCGGAGCTCGTCGGTCCCGGCGGGTTCCTCGTTCGCGATGTCGTACCACAGCAGATACAGTGGGTCGGGGTCGGTCCGACCGCCGAACACCTGGTTCACCGCGGGGGTCTGCGCGCGGACGATCTCGTCGCGGACGTAGTCGCAGAACTCCCGGTAGCCGTCGGCCTGCGGGGCCGCACTCGACTCCCGGTTGGCTTTGAAGTCCTCGAGCATCCAGTCGGCCATCGTCCCCACGATCACGACGTCCTTCTCCGGGTAGATCGCCCGGATCGCCTCGTACCACCGGAGGTAGTCCGCGGTGTCGTCCCGGTTGGGCCCTTTCACCCCGTACGTCAGGCCGTTGTACTGGATGGGCCGGAGTTCGCTCCGGCGGTAGTCGTCGATCTCCGCCGGCGTGACGACCCGGTCCTGAAGATACGCGGGGACGTTGCCCCGCTCGATCACGGGTGCGACGAAGTCGTCGAGCGGGAGCGTCAACACGATCCGGTCGGCGTTGTGGATGCACCCCCGGATCCCGGGGATCATCTCCGAGAGGTTGGTTGCCTCCCGGACCGTCCGGGTGGCCGCCTCCCACGACGACTTCGGGTCGGCGGTGAACAGGCCGTCGTCGCTGTCGTCTTCGACATCGTCGAAGAGCGTCGCGTCGGATCCGTTCCCGAACCCGCCGGAGCGATCACCGAACGGGGCGTCGGGCCCGGAGCCGTCGTGCGCCGATCTACCGGCCGCAGCGCCGTTCCCGTCCGACTGTGACCGACGCGTTCCGCCGCCGCCCGCCGATCGAGAGGGCGATCCCCCGCCGCCCGACCGTGAGCCCTCCGTCTCTCCGGCCCCGCCGGATCGCGTTGTCGCGTCGGCATCGCCGCCCGAGTCGGCGTCCGTCCCCCACTGAACGGTCGAACCGTCCGACGACCCCGACTCGTCGTCGGACTCCTCGTCGTCGGAGAACGGGATGTCGAAGTCCGACGTGTCGCGGTCGCCGCCGTCGGTGGCGATGTCGGCGTTTCCGCCCTGGACCTGCTGGGTCGCCTTCTCCATCACCTCCGCCAGGATGTCCTCCAGGGCCTCGCCGGGGTAGTCGACCACGCTGAACCGGACGCGGGTCGGGACGAACCGCCCCCACGAGTACGGGAGCTCGAGCAGCATCGGCTGGCTCCCCTCGGAGCCGCCCGCCCCCGACTGGAGTGTCGACGGCGTCGGGTCCGGGAACTGTGTGCTCTCGATGCTCTGACGCAGCCTGCTGACGCGGGTCGCGGCCGCGCTCTTCTCGTCGACGTTGTCGCGGATGTAGAGGTGGATCCCGCCGAACACCGCGCTCTTGCCGCTCCGCTTCGGCCCGAGCATGATCACGTTCATACCCCGCTCGTAGGTGGTGAAGTATCGGAGCGCGGGGAGGAGCACGAGCACGCTCATCAGGTGGGTACCGACGTCTCCCAGCCTGAATCCCTGGAAGGAGAACGTCGGGCTGCCCACTTGGGCCGCCTGGACTTGGATCGGACTGGTGTACGTGACGTGCGCCTCGACGAGCCCGAAGACCGCGAGGCCGGTGACGAGCCAGAAGATGATCGCCGGGATTCGGGGGTACTCCCGCTGGCCGGAATCGAGGCTCTCGAACGTCACGCCGCCGGCGCGGAGCGTGCCGACGGCGAAGAGAACGGAGATCAGGACGGTGTTCGGGCCGAAGACCGACGCGAGCGGCTCGACGAATATCCCCTGCGGAACGAACACGATCGGAACCGCGAGCAGGGTCGCGCCCGCGACGATCAGCCCCTGGACGTATTTGAACGAGTCCAAGAGGAGACCCGCAACCAGACCGAGATACACCCCGAGCGGGACGTAGTAGAAGAACGTCTGGCTGACGCCGATGGCCTCCAGTCCGATCCTGAGGCCGTGTCTGGCGATGCTCCACGGCTGCCGGGCCCACGCGGCCGCGAGCATTTCAATCACCGAGAGGCCGGCAACGAGCAACAGCGCGACGGAGGCGAAAAACAGCAGCCGCTGGTGTCTCCTGTTCGACGGTGCGAGCGTCGGGAACGAAGCCATACCAATTAGTTTTCAGGTATTATAATAAAAGCCACCCTACCGTGGCGGGGCGGCGATTACCCGAGTTGGGGTGATAAGGCCCCCTCCTCAACGGGCGGGTAGGGAGGGGATACGGCGTTCACGAGCGCACACTCTCGTGCGTGAACGAGACGCGGAGCGTCTCGTCAAGCCTGTGGAGACCGCGCTCCCCGTGGATACGCCCGTATCTGCAAAGCGCGTCGTCGAAACGGGAAGCCCCACCCTCAAGCGCGAGCCGTCGGGCGAGCGGTAGGGGAGTGGTTCACAGCCGGCCTAAGACGTCGTCGTACCCCGTCGAGTCGGCGTCGGAGCCGACGCCGGCGACCGGGAGCACTCGTTCGCGGTAGACGGGGCCCAGCCCGAGCACGTCGGTCCGGAGGGTCCGGAGGAAGTCGGGACTCCGGAGGGAGTCCCCGCCGTGGATCTCCAGGGCGACGTCGGCGCCGGTGGCGACCACGTAGACGTCGGGCATCGACGACCCGCTGCACGCGTCGCCGAGCCTGTCGTAGATGCCCGGCGGGCCCTCCTCGCTCGTCAGGTAGTTCGGCCGCGTCACCAGCGACTCGTCGAACCCGTCGCCCTCCTCGGCCCGATACTGGTTGACGATGTCGTCGATCGGCGCCAGGAGGAGAATCACGTCCGCCCCGACGAGCCGGTCCAGATGCGGGCCGCCGGAACGCCGCACCAACGACCGGACGCTCTCGGGGGCCGCGAGCAGGAACTGGCGTTTGAACCCGAACCACGCCCGGGACCCCAGCGAGGCGCGTTCGGCGGCGACCGCCTCCATGGCGTCGGCGTCGGCGTCGCTCACGGGCCGGATGTTGTCGTACGCCACCTCCCGTCGGCGGACGAAGGTGCCGTCGCCCGGCCGGTACTGGAACGCGACGCGCCTGGTGATCCGGGGGCGGGATTGCTGGCTCCGCGCGGCGTTCAGCACGTCGCCGCCCTCGAGCGTCGTCGCGCCGTAGCGCTGGTCCGCGGCGTCGTAGAGCCCGCCGAGGAAGCCGGACACCGTGTCGTCGTCGGGCGAGGAGATGGCGACGTCCGTCACGTCGGAGTACCGCGTGAAGTAGCCCATGAGGTAGACGAGCCCCGCTACCGCGAGGAGGTCTGCCGCCCCGGTCGGCGGCCCGGCGACAGCCGGGGTGACGTCGGGCGTGTTCTCGACGACGACGATCGGACTCTCGTACGGGAGATACCGCTCGACGAACCCGAAGGCGGCAGTGCCGGCGACCGCGGCGTACAGCGCCCGCGCCGCGTTCGGGAACGACACCCGGCCGTCGCTGAACGGCGGGACGGTCCCACCGACGGCGACGATGACGGTCCCGACGCCCGCGCCGGCCGCCATCGCGACCGGATACGTGAGGAAGTCGATCTGCCACCGCCCCAGCACGACGAGCGTGGGGACGAAGACGAGCGCGACCGCGGCGATCAGGAGGATGCCCTGGACGTGTTTGTCCTCGTCGAGCGCGAACGCGACGACCAGGACCGCACCCAGCAGGGCCGCGAAGACGACCGTGCCGTTGATTCCCCAGCCCGCCGCCCGGCTGAACCCGTGGACGAGGTGGTACACCAGACCGTGGGTGTCCCACGCGGCGACGAGCATCCGCGAGGCGACGGCCGTCGCCGCGAGGATCGCGACCAGCGCCGCCACTAGACGGAGCGCCTCCGTGCGGCGCGACCCCGACCGGCTCATACGTCGCCGTCGAGGTCGATCGAACTCGGGAAGGTCGTCCGACCGATGTAGTCCTCGCGGAGCGTCTCCACCATCTCCGCCTCGGTGGCGTCGAGCAGGGTGTAGAGGTCGTCGGGATCGTCGAGATCGAGCAGCGAGTCCCGGTAGACGTAGCCGCCCTCACCCGGGCCGCTGATCGATCCGTCCCGGCCGTCGACGCCGTGGACGTGCCGGATTCGGACGCCTTCCCGGAGGTCCTCGCGCTGGGACTCGTAGGAGATCTTGTAGCCGCGGTTGGGCTGGAGCACCGGCCGGATGTTGTCGAGGAACACCCCGCCGATGAACGTGACCATGGAGAGATCCCACGGAGCGCCGTGACCGACCGACTCGTGACTGTAGCCGTTCTCACCGCCTTTGAAGTAGAGGTCGGAGTCCTCGAACACCTCGCGGACCGTCGAAAACATCGGATGGCCGGGGTTCTCGTCGTCGTCGAACGCCCGGCTCATGAACACGTTCCCGACGTAGTGGCCGTCGTAGGTGGGGTTTCGGACGTCGGCGTAATCGCCGCTGGCGTCGGTCGCGACCTCGATCTGGCGTTCCTTGAGGCACCCCAGGTCGTTGTTCTGAACCACCGTCTTCGCGAACTGTTGTTCGAAGTGCGACCGGATCTTCCGCATTTCCGTGCTGTCGCCACGGTCCCAGATGCCGGACTCGGCGATGTCCTCGTACTGGAGCAGGCCGACCTGGTCGTCGGACTGGATCTTCTTGACGTATGGGCTGTCGGTGTTCGACACGTAACTCCGGGTCTCCTCCATCTCCGGGCGGTCGGGACCGAACCCGGAGAACGCGTCGTCGTAGTCCATGACGATCCGCCGGAGGGAGTCGTAGACGTCCGCGCGCGATTCGATGTCCTCGATCCGGGCCTCCAGTTCGGACCGTTTCGCCTCGGTGGGACCGAGGTACGCGTCGTGGAGCGCGACGTAGACCAGCCCGGGGTCCTCGAAGCCGGCACCGTCGGCGAGGAGTTCGTCGAACACCGCCTCCGCGGAGTCGGCGTCGAGGGATTCGAGCCGCTCGCGCAGCGAGGACACGGCGTCGTCGGTGTCGCCCGGCCACTCCAGGCCGAAGTCGCTGCTCCCCCACTGTGCCCGGTAGTCCGCCACGATGTCCGTGGCATCGAACTCCGAGAGTGTGGATTTGAACCGCCGGAGGATCCGTTTACGGTGGGTCTCGCGCTTCTCACCGAGCTTCCGGAGTTTGTCCTCGAACAGTTCGTCGGTGGTCAGTTCGCAGCTGAAATCCGCGGTGAAGTCGCCGCGCTCGCCCTTGGGCGAGATGTCGACGTGGCTGTCGGCGGCTTTCGTCACGTAGTCGACGTAGTTGTTCTGCTTTTCCTCCTTGTCACCGAGGAAGCCGCCGATGATTCCGGTGTTGTTGATGTCGTACCACGCCTCGTAGGCGCGCTGGGTGTGCTCGACGCCCTCCGACAGCGTGCGGTCGTCGATCGGCTCGAGGCCCACGTCGCGGAGTTGGGCGTTGAGCCGGTCGAAGTCGAAGTTCAGGCCGCCGGCGGGGATGTTGTCCGGGCTGTTGGCGTTCGAGATCGTCTGGATCTTGTCCCTGAACTCGTTCTGGAGTGCGTCGAGTTGTGCCTCGATGTCGTCGGCGCTGGATTCGAGCTCGACGAGGAGTTCGAGATCCTCCTCGACCGCATCCCGCCACGATTCGAGGTTGTGATCGCGGGCGTCCGTGAGGTCGGCCTCGAGGTCGTCGAGCAGGTCGAGGTTCGTCTCGTGTTGCTTCGCCTCGCGATTGAGACCGTTGATGCGGTCCTCGAGGCGCTGTGCGCCGACCCACCCCTCACGGGCGGGATCGAGCGCCGCGGTCAGCGCCTCGGTGACCTCCTCTCCCTCGATGATCTTGAGCGCGCGGAGCAGGTTCGCACGGAGCTTGATCGCGCGGAGCTCGTCGCGGAACACGCTAGCAAGTTCCTGGTCGTCGGGCTCGCTCGGATACATGTCGTCGACCGGCTGGAGCCTGTCGACGCGGTTCGGGAGCCGGGTGACGAGCCGCTTTTTCAGTTCGTCCTCGGGGAGGTCGGAGTAGTTCTGCCTGAGCGCCTCGATCCACCCGCCGAGCTGCTCGCGCCAGTTCGCGAGCGCCTCGCTGTCGACGTGGCCGAAGGTGTCCTCGTCCTCGATCCACGACCGGAGGCTGTCGAGCCGATTCCGGAGCGAACTCGCCTCGTCGCCGCTGAGCGCGAACTGGTCGTTGTCGACGGTCAGCCCGTCCTGTGCGGTTTCGAGCGCGTCGCCGATCTCGCCGCTCCACTCCTCGATGAAGAAGTCGTGGAGCCCCTCGTACAGCGCGAGTTCCGCGTCGAGCGCCGTCCGCTTGGCCTCCCGGTAGTCGTTGATCGCGCTCTCTGTCTCGCGGATGTCGCCGACGTCGTACCGGAGGATCTGCGGAATCGCGAGCGTGAACGGGGCGTACGCCTTCGGGATCGGGTTCGGCTTGCTCTCGTCGAGGTAGCTCGAGAAGTCGTTCGTGGTCGCCTCCCTGGCGACGATGGTCTGGACGATCGCGTCGAGGAACGTCTCGCGGTTCTGGAGGTTCCGCGCGGGGCCGAAGGGGACCAAGACGATGTTGGTGAAGGGGTTGTCCTCGTTGAGCGCGAGGTACTCCAGCTCCGAGAGCGCGGCGAAGGCGTTTGCGGTCCGGCGGTCCTTCTCCTGGAGCCCGGGGATGCTCGCGATCAGGTGAAGCTCGTCGACCTCCTGTGTGATGAGTTTCGCGAGGTCGAGATACATGCCCGAGCCGGTCCCGCCGCCGAGGCCGACGACCATCGTTGCGGTGTCGCCCTCTATCCGTCGGGGCAGCACCTCCATCTCGCCCTCGCCCGCACGGCTGGCGTGGAAGAGCGCCTTGCTCAGCCCGCGTCGGCGGAGGACGCCCTGACCGTACCCGTCGGTCAACATCGAATCCTGGTTCTCCAGCCACCACGCCCGGAGGCGGTCCTGTTTCGCGATCCGTTTGACCGTGGCCTCCGAGGTCAGTCCCGCGCGGGAGATGAGATTGTTCGGGGCATGATCAAGCGGGTTGATGTACTCGAGTTCGGTGCTGACCGTCGACGCCGTCCGGCCGGACCGTTCGGCGATCCCCTTGATCCGCTCGTTGATCGTGTCTACCTGTCGTTCGTCCGCGGGCTGTTCGTCCGTCGCGGTGTCGATGATGAACGCGTTGAACCCGTCGGGGATCCGGCCGTCCTTGGCCGCGACGGCCTCCTCGAGAATCCAGTCCTTCGAGAGATAGTGTGTGACCGTGCTCTTGCCGGCGTTGCCGATTCCGATAATGTTGTCCGGGAGACTCAGATCGCCATCGTGCTCCCGCTCATCCCCATCTGCAGACATAATAACTGCTTGGTGAACGGACCAGCATAAATATTGTCGTAGCCACAGGTTTCCGCGGCCGAAAATCGACCGACAACTCCGATCCGGTGGACGGACGCGGCAGGCCCCGGGCCGTGACGCGGAAACCCGGCGGTGAGAGGCGGGAGTCGTCGTGTCAGTTCGTGTCGGGATCGGTCCCGTCGACCCCCGCGAGTCGGTCGAACACGCGCGCCCGAACCAGCGCGTCGCGCCGTCGGTCACCGAACACGTCGGCCGCGCTCGCGGCCGCTTCGGAGTCACGCTCGAACGCCACCCCGGGATACGAGACGTCGGTCAGGATCAGGGGGTCGGGCGCGGCCGTGGGAGCCCCGTCGGGCCCGTCGAGCGGGTCCGGTTCGAGCAGCCGCGACGCCCACTCGGGTGGCCGGTTGCCGGCCGCGACCCCGCGGACGACGGACGCGATCCGGCGGACCAGGTGGCGGGGGAAGCCGTCGGCCGCCGCGTGGATCCGGAGGAAGTCGCCGTCGCGCGCCACCCCGACCGACAGGTCCCGGACCGTCCCCGTCTCGTCGGTGGTGAGGTTGTGGAAGTCGTGTTCCCCGCGGAGTATCGCGGCGGCGGCCCGTGCGCGCTCGTCGTCGAGATCGGGGGCGTAGAGGTGGTAGGCGTACGCCCGGCGGGTGGCGTCGTGGGTGGCGTGGAAGTCCGCCGGGACCGGCGCCGACGCCCAGGCGCGGACGTCGGCCGGGAGCTCGCCGTTCAGCGCCCGCGGCGTGCACCACTCGGGGCACTCGACCGCGACGGTCTGTGCGGTCGCCGACACGCCGGCGTCGGTACGTCCGGCGGCGGCGTACCCCGGCGGGCGGTGTCGGTCGTCGCGGTCGAACACGCCCAGCGAGTCGAACGCGTCGAAGAGCCGCCCTTCCACGGTGGGGACCGTCGGCTGGCGCTGGAAGCCGTGGAACGGGCGGCCGTCGTACGCGACGCGGAACGCGCGCACCCTCGCCACCTACGCGACGTCGTCGTACGTCGGCGACGCGGCGTCGCCCGGGAACGACGCCACGGGGACGGTGGTCTGGTCGCCGGAGGCCATGTCCTTCACCGTGATCTCCCCGTCCTCGAGGTCCCGCTCGCCGACGATCACGACCGTGCCGGCGTTGATTCCGTCGGCGTACCCCATCTGTGCACCGAAGCTCCGGCCGGAGACGTCGACCTCGACCACGTTCCCCGCGGCGCGGAGGTCGCGGGCGATCCGGCCGGCCACGTCGCGGGTGTCGCCGACGGTGAGCACGTAGTAGTCGGTCGTGAGCGCCTCGTCGGGCCAGACGCCGGCGCGCTGACACAGAAGCGACAGCGGCGCGAGCCCGGGAGCGACCCCGACCGCGGGGGTGGGCTGCCCGCCGAAGCTCTCGATCAGGTCGTCGTACCGGCCGCCGCCGAACACCGACCGGGAGACCTCGCCCGTGGAGTCGAAGCACTCGAACACCACCCCGGTGTAGTAGTCCAGTCCGCGGGCGGTCGTCAGCGAGACGTCACAGAACTCCCGGGCCCCGAAGTCCGCGACCGCGTCAAGGACGGCCCGGAGGTTGTCGACCGCGCTCGCGACGTCGTCGCCGCCGAAGTCGGCGATCTCGTCGAGGTCACCGCGGGTCACGAGGTCGTCGAACGACTCGGCTTGATCGTAGGAGAGCCCGGCGTCGGTGAGTAACCCCAGATACTCCGCGCGGTCGATCTTCTCGCGCTTGTCGACCGCGCGGATCGCGTCGCGGACGTCGACGTCCGCGTCGAACGTCCGGAAGAGCCCCCCGAGGATGTCGCGGTGCGACACCCGGAACTCGAAGTCGTCGCCGGTCAGCCCCAGGTCGGTGAGGGCGTCGGCCGCGAAGGCGAGTACCTCCGCGTCGGCCGTCGGATCCGAAGAACCGAAGACGTCGACGTTGGTCTGGTAGAACTCCCGGAACCGACCCTGTTGGACCTGCTCGAACCGCCAGAACGGCCGGGTGGAACACCACTTGATCGGCTTCGACAGCTCCTGCTGCTTCGCCACGACCATCCGCGCGACCGTCGGCGTCAGCTCCGGGGTCAGCGACACCTCCCGGCCGCCCCGGTCCGCGAACGAGTACAGCTCCTCGACGATCCCCTCGCCACTCTTGTCGGCGTACATCTCGGTCCGCTCCAGGGCGGGCGTGTCGATCTCCCGGAAGCCGTAGCGGGCGGCGGCGTCCTCGAGCGTGTCGACGACCGCCCGCCGGGCGGCCATCTCCTCGGGGTAGAAGTCGCGAAACCCCTTGAGTCGGTCGTACATACCGCGGGGTTCGGCGGTGTCGCGCTTGAAACTGTTGAAGCGGGGCGCAGCCGCCAGATGGTCGCTCCGTCGTCCGAGATCCGGGCTGGTTCATACTGTCGGCTACACCGGCGTGAAGGTGTTCGACACCCCGTGGCGTCGAAATCCGTCACGCGACGATGGCCGGCAGTATCAGTACGTGGCGACCTCCAGGCCGTCTACGTCGCGAAAGTCGCCGTCGTTCGTCGCGACAGGTTCGTTCAGTACCAGCCCGTGTGCGGCGACGACGGAATCGACGCCGTCCAGGTCGCCGAGACCGTCGGACGCGGCGTGTTTGCCGCGAAGTGTCCCCGCTCTCCTGGCGATGCGATCGTCGACAGCGTCAACGGTTGAACCTGACGCCGTTCGTGATCGACTGGCGCCGCAGTCCGGCCTGACGGGACGGGCGGGACGGAGGCAGGAGCCGACCGACTCATCCCTCGACCGGGTACAGCCGCGTCCACCACTCCGCGACGACGTAGAGCCCGCCGCGGTGGAACAGGGCGTCGGTGACGCGCCGGCGGTTCGCGTCCCACCCGCAGCCGTCGTCGTGGCTCTCGACCAGCCGGTCCTTCGAGTCGCGTGCGCCGTCGGCGATGCGGTGGCGGTGACCGGTGCGGTCGATCGCGAACACCCCCAACTCGGGGTCGGCGGCGACCCCGTCGATCGGGACGCTCGCGTCGTACGTCCACCGGGGGCGGCCGGTGTCGGCGTCGATGCGGCCACCGATATCGGTCGGGACCGCGACGACCCGGCCGCTTCCGGGGCCGTCGTCTCCGTTGTCGAGGCCGCGTCCGCCGCCGACGTAGAGCGTATTCCCCGCGCTGGCGACGCTCGTCGCCCCGCTGAGCGGCTTCACCGTCCGCCGGATCGTCGCGTCGGGCACGTCCACGAACGCGACGGTCCCGTCGTCGGTGACGACGGTGACGATCCCCTCGGCGATCACCGACAGCGGCCGCGTGACGCGTCCCGGGAGGTTCAGCTCCCACAGCCGCGCGCCGGTCGTGGAGTCGAGGCCGTGCAGGACGCCCTCGCGTGCGGCCGCGACGATGGTGTCCGCCGTCAGCACCGGTCCGACCCACAGCCCGCCGGACACCGCCGTCGTCCACGCGGCGGATCCCGCTTCCCGATCCAGCGCGACCACGCGGTGGGTGAAATCTGAGGGGTCGGCGGGATCGGCAGTCGGATCCGGGGAGTGCGACACGCCGACGTGGACCCGGTCGTCGGTCACGAGCGGCTGGCCCCACGCGCCGCCGCCGTACGCCTCCCGACCGCCGGGGTCGTAGATCCATAGCCGCCTTCCGGTGTCGGCGTCGAGCGCACGGACCGTGTCCGAGCCGGTGCCGACGTAGACCGCGTCACCGGCGCGGACGGGCACGCCGAATCCGTCGCCCTGCGAGACCACGGACCACTGGACCTGTGCACTGAACGGCTCGAGCGCCGCGAGCCGG
>Ga0207753_1000657_pt1 | contig 13009 bp, 8 predicted proteins | sample PonA233FremontCA_2_FD_187273 | JGI IMG/M metagenome (GOLD analysis project Ga0207753, IMG submission 187273) | Salt pond sediment microbial community from Fremont, CA, USA - Pond A23 Sediment 3 (SPAdes) | ecosystem: Environmental > Aquatic > Non-marine Saline and Alkaline > Saline | place: USA...
CCGCCGTAAGAGCCACCGAAGACGATTACCCGGTCGTCGTCGACCCACTCTTTCTCTTCGAGAACGTGCTCGGCGGCGGTGACGACGTCGCCCTGCTCCGCGCCGCCCCAGTCGTCGATCAGCAGTTCGACGAATTCCCGGCCCTTCCCGGTCGAGCCGCGGTAGTTCACCTGCAGTACCGAGTAGCCCAGCGAGATTAGCACCTGGGTATACAGATCGAACGACTTCGTATCGCGCGCTCGTGGGCCGCCGTGTGGGTTGACGATCAGCGGCGACGGCCGGACACCGGAGTCGTACAGCAAGGCTCCGATCTCGACTTCCTCGTATGGCTCGTGTTCGACGGCCGCCTGGGGTGTCTCCGGCACGCCATCCGAGGTCACCGTGAAGTACTCCGCATCGGCGAAATCATCGGGTTCGAAGGGGCCGTACTCGGCTTCGACCAGCGTCTCGGAGCCGTGGGCAGCCACGTCGTAGGCGAGCAGATCGGGGCGTGTCGTCGGTGTCGTGTGAGTCAGAATCACCCGCTCGTCGTCGATAACTGGCTCACCGCTGCGGCCGAAGCCCGCGACACCGGCCGGGAGATCGAACTCCTCGCTGTCGCCCGTTTCGAGGTCGTAGATGATCGGAATCGTCTCCGCATCGCGCTGGCGAGTTCCGACGACACGCTCGCCGTCGGGGAGGAAGGCTTCGGGGGCTTCCTCGTAGCTGCCGTCACCGAGCCACTCGACAGTATCGGATTCGAGGTGGTAGACGCCGATCCGGCCGAGATCCGGTGTGTTGTCGGCGACGAGGAGTCGCTCACCCTCGGGGCCCCAGTCGGCCGGCATACTTTCCGCACCGGTCTCGCCGATCCGGAGATTCCGGGCGTTCGAGCCGTCCGCGTCCGCAACGTAGACGTCCCTGTTGTCGAAATCGTCGCTCTCGTTCGTCGAGTAGGCGATCCGGTCGCTGTCCGGCGAGAGAAGCGACGTCCAGACGGCCCGGTCGTACTCCGTGAGTTTCGTCGTCTCGCCGCTCGGTAGGTCGTGGCGGTAGATGTTCATCTGGCCGTCGCGGCTCGATCCGACCAGCAGTGTCTCACCGTCTTCGCCGACGTCGTGGATGGCGACCTGGCCGTCCATCTCGACGACCGGTTCGACCGTGCCGTCCCGGGAGATGCTGTAGATATCGTTCTGCTCGTTGCCCCCCTCGTCGAGGTGGAAGTATATCTCCTCGCCGTCGGCTCCCCACTCGACGAACCAGCGAGCGTCCCGGGGGACCTCGCCGTCGCTCCACTTTGTCATCTCTCCTGTCTCCACGTCGAGAACGTGCAACTCGTTGCGGCCGCTGATATCGTAGTAGAAGGCGACCTCGTCACCGTCCGGCGAGACTGTCGGGTGTGCGAGTGTCGGCAGGCTTGCGAGCTGTTCGAGTACGTCCTCTTCTGGAGGGGGTGACATACCACCCTCTTCTACCGGACTGAACTTCATTCCCCGGGAAACGGGGTCAGACGGCCGATTCGAGGCTGGCAAACCCGTCGTCGAGTGATTCCCGGACAGCATTCCGGAGCATCCCCGTCGCCAGCAACTCGTCGATCGCGTCGATATCCCCGGCGAGCGGTCGGTCGCCGTCCAGCGACTCCACCGCGTCTCTGACCGTTTCGTACACGGTTGCCGTCCCGACACCGTGTGCCAGGTCGTCGTCGACGTATTCGGCAGCCTCCGTGGCACAGAGCAACTCGATTGCGAGCACACCCCGGAGCCTGTCGACCTGCTCGCGGAGTTCGAGGGCAGCCGTCGCACTCATGCTGACGTGATCCTCCTGGTTGCCGCTGACGGGGATGTTGTCGGTCGCAGCCGACCCCGTTGCCCTGGACTCGTTGACGAGTGTCGCGGCGGTGTACTGCGGGATCATCAGCCCGGATTCCAGCCCGCTCTCGCCGGCGAGAAACGGCGGCAGATGTGGCTCCTGGACGTTCGGGTTGAGTAGCCGGTCGACGCGGCGTTCGCTGATCGCCGCGAGATCAGTCAGCGCGCTGGCAGCGTACTCCAGTCGGTGGGCCAGCGGTGCGCCGTGGAAGTTGCCCCCCGAAACGACCGCCGCCCGCTCTGTCTGGTTCATCTGTTCGCCAACTTCGGAGGCGGCGAAGATCAGCGGGTTGTCGGTCGCGCTGTTGAGTTCGATCTCGACGGCCCTCCGCAGGTGGTCGACAGCTTCCCGGACCGCACCGTGGACCTGGGGGAGACAGCGAAGCGAGTACGCGTCCTGCACGCGGTCACAGTTGCGGTGCGATTCGACGATTTCCGAGTTTGCGGTGAGTCGGCGGACGTTCGCCGCGCTCGCGGCGTGGCCCGGATGCGGTCGGACGCCAGCGATCTGGTCGCTGCTCGCGACGGTCGATCCCATCGAAACCTCTGTCGTGAGCGCCCCCGCAGCATCTGCAGCGTCGAGGAGGGCTGCTGCGTCCACGACTGCGAGTGCACCGAGCCCAGCAGTGAGCTGTGTGCCGTTGATGAGCGCCAGCCCCTCTTTCGGTGCGAGTTCGATCGGTTCCAGTCCAGCTTCGGCCAGCGCAGCCTCGCCCGACAGCCGTCCATCGACGTCGTCCACGTCCGCCTCGCCCTCGCCGATCAGGACGAGCGCGAGGTGTGCGAGCGGGGCGAGGTCCCCACTCGCGCCGAGACTTCCGCGCGAGCGGACGACCGGATGGATCCCCTCGTTCAGCATCGTCGCGAGGTGATCGACGACCGTCTCACGGACTCCCGAGTAGCCAAGCGAGAGCGCGTGCAGCCGACTGACGAGCATCGCACGCACCTCCTCGCGGGTCAGTTCTCGTCCTGTTCCGGAGGCGTGGCTCCGGACGAGATTCGTCTGCAACTCGTCGAGGTCCTCGCGGGGGATGCGTTCGGTCACCAGATCGCCGAACCCGGTGTTGATCCCGTACACCGCTTCGTCCGATTCGGTCACCGACTGGACTCGCTCGCGTGATTCGATAACCCGCTGTCGTGCGGCGTCCGATACGGTCACAGGCCGGTCGTCGCGAGCGACGGCGGCGACATCGTCGACTGTCACCGTCTCGCCGATACCGAGTGGTGTGTCTGTCATGTGTGATTAGCTGGTCTCCGCTTCGAGAGCGCTGTTCTCGACGAGCACGTCGCCATCTTTGAGCACTGTCTCGACGCGATTCGTGCCTGCATTGTACGGGATGTGTGTCGCCGAGGGGAGATCGACGACGGCGAGGTCCGCCGTGGTTCCCGCGGCAAGTGTCCCGGTCCCGTCCGTCCGGTCGACTGCGAGCGCAGCGTCACTGGTTGCCCCGCGGATCGCACGCCCCGGCCGGAGTCCCATCCCCATGCAGGCCAGCGACGTGACCATCCCCATGCTGTGGACGAAACAGGCCGGATTCAGATCTGTCCCGAGCGCGACCGGACCATCGAGAAACGCCGACGGATCGGCGTACTCCTCGCCGAGTGCGAGCGCCGTCGCGGGCAGAAACGTCGGGACGACGCCGGCCTCAAGGAGGCTCTGGGCGTCCTCGGCGGTCGCGGCCAGCAGATGGTCGGCGCTGACTGCGCCCAGTTCGGCCGCCAGCTTTGCGCCGCCGATCCGCGAGAACTCCTCGGCGTGGAGCTTGGATTCGAGCCCGTGCTCGCGACCAGCGGTCAGAATTCGCCGGGACTGCTCGACGTCGATGACGTCCGCCTCACAGAAGACGTCACAGAACTCGGCGATCCCCTGCTCGGCCACGGCCGGCAGTTGATCGTCGATCACCTGCTCGGTGTACTCGTCGGCATCCATCTCCGCTGGCACAGCGTGTGCACCCAGAAACGTCGGTACCAGATCGACTGGATGGGACTGGTCGGCCTGCCGGATCACGTCGAGCATTCGCAACTCGGTCTCGGTGTCGAGCCCGTAGCCGGTTTTGACCTCGGCCGTCGTGGTCCCGTGGGCGAGCATCGTATCGAGTTGTCGTTCGAGGTTGGCGAGCAGTGTCTCGTCACTCGCGTCGCGGACAGCCTCGACAGTGGCCGCGATCCCACCGCCCGCCGCCATGATCTCGGTGTATGTTTTGCCCTCGATGCGGGCGACGAACTCGTCGGAGCGATCCCCCGCAAAGAGGGCGTGGGTGTGCGGATCGACGAATCCCGGGATGACTGTCTCTCCTGACGCGTCGATCGCTCGATCTGCATTCTCTGTCGGATGTTCCCGGCAGACTGCCTCCGTCTCGCCCGCCTGTACAACCGTACCATCCTCGATTGCGACTGCGCCGTCCTCGTATGTTTCGAGTGCACTCTGACCCTCGTCTTCGGCCGGGCCGACGACGAGTTCGCTCGCGCTGTGGACGACGACCGTTGTCATATTCAGGGACTCCTGGTGACTGAAAGTGCGTGTGCGACCGTCCTGGCCGCGGCATGTGCGGTTCGACCGTCCGGACACAGCGGTGGGGCCGTCTCGACGACTTCGATGCCGGCGAGGCGGTCGTCACTCGCGAGCAGTCGGACCATCCGGAACAGTTCGCGGGTGGTAATTCCGCCCGGCGTCGGTGCCGAGACGCCAGGTGCTGCAGTCGTGTCGAGGACGTCCATATCGACGCTGAGGTATAGCGAGTCGATATCCTCCATCGCGGTGAGCGCACGCTCGGTCGCCTCGACTGTGTCCTCGGCAACCTCCTCGGCAGTGACGATCTCACCACCCTCCTCCCGCAGTTCTGTCGCGTAGGCTGTCGTCGTCTCGAAGTGCCGTGCCCCGAGCACTGCGAGCGCATCCAGCCCCTCGTCGAGTAGCTGACGATAGGGCGTCCCGCTGGTCGGTTGGCCGTCGACGACCCGGTAATCGAGGTGGGCATCGAGACTGACGACACCGACGCGTTCGTCTCCCGTCTCTGCTGTCACCGAACTGTCTGCTGCTGTCTCCGACGGTTCCGTCTCGACAGTTTCGGACGCGTCGCTCTCGACTTCCTCGTCGACGTCTCCCGTCTCGTCCTCGGACTCCGGTGTGTCATCGGCCGTTTCGGCGTCGCTTTCTTCCGATTCGGTCTCGGTGTCTTCCTCCTCACCGTCTTCCGCCTCCTCGTCGCTCCCGCCGGTCGGATCGAAGTGTTCGACGTCACCGACGGTCTCCTCGTCGTCACCGAACCCGCCGTCGGTCACGTAGCCACCGTCAGCGCGCTCACGGGAGAGGAGGGGCGCGACGTTCGCGTAGGTGAGCGAGTTGTCCCCGCCGAGAAAGACCGGCATCGCGTCTGTCTCGTGGATCGATTCGGTCAGTTCCCGGACCGCATCCTGCACGACCGAGACTGATTCGCCACCCGGAATCTCGACGGTTCCGAGATCGGCGACGGACTCGACAGGACCGGCATCGAAGTGGTGTGTTTTCGTTTTCTCCAGTGCCTCGCGGATCGCTGCCGGCCCCTCGCGTGCACCGGCGCGGCCGATCACCGCGCCGTCGTAGGGTTCGCCGACGAGTACCGCGTCGTAGTTCTCGGCCTCGTCGAGGGTCGCCTGTTCGACGATGTCACCGAACTGCTCGTCCTGCGGGTCCGACGAGTGACCTCGCCACTCCCAGGTGTGATCCAGACTCATCTGATATCTCGTAGTGGCACTGCAACGTCGGACTCCTTTGCTGCATCGATGGCGTCCTGATACCCCGCGTCGGCGTGCCGGATCACGCCCATCCCGGGATCGGTCGTGAAGACGTTCCTGGCCTTCGCTTCGGCGAGGTCGCTCCCGTCGAGAACGACGTGGTTGTTGGTGTGGATGGCGTTGCCGATGCCGACGCCGCCGCCGTCGTGGACGCTGACGATATCTGCACCCGCTGCCGTGTTGAGCAGGGCGTTCAGAATCGGCCAGTCCGCGATCGCGTCGCTGCCGTCTTTCATCGCCTCTGTCTCCCGGTTCGGGCTCGCAACGGAGCCAGCGTCGAGGTGGTCCCGCGTGACGGCGATCGGTGCCTCGATCTCACCCTCGGCGACGAGGTCGTTGATGCGCACCGCGAATCTCGTCCGCTCGGTCAGCCCGTCAGCATCGGTCTCGTATCCCAGCCAGCAGACGCGACTCGGGAGCCCCTGGAACTCGACGTGTTCGTCCGCGAGATCGAGCCACCGGAGCAGCCGTTCCTTCTCCGGAAAGAGCTCGCGGATCGCCTCGTCTGTCCGGTGGATATCCGCGGGATTGCCCGACAGGGCGAGCCATCTGAATGGGCCTTTCCCGCGACAGAACATCGGTCGGATGTACGCCGGGACGAAGCCCGGGAAGTCGAAGGCGTCCGCCCGGTCGAACGCTGTCTCGACCTGTCCCCGAATGTTGTTCCCGTACTCGAAGGCGACTGCGCCTCGCTCCTGCAGTTCGAGGATCGCATCGACGTGCCGTTCCATCGTCGCGAGACTCTCCTCGCGGTACTTCTCTGGGTCGCGCTCCCGGAGTTCGTCAGCCTCGTCGACGCTGTAGCCGCTCGGATAGTAGCCTTCCAGTTCGTCGTGGGCGCTGGTCTGGTCGGTGACAACGTCGGGAACGATCTCGCGGTCGAGCAGTGCGTCGAGGAAGTCGGCGGCGTTCATCTTCACACCGACGCTGTAGGGTTCGCCCGCCTGCGCTGCCTCGCGTGCTTGCGAGAGAGCCTCGTCGAAGTCAGTCGCTTTCTCCATGCAGTAGCCACCTTCGACCCGGCGGTCGATTCGTCGCTCGTCGACCTCCGCGGCGAGACAGACCCCGCCGTTCATCGTCACCGCGAGCGGTTGTGCACCACCCATCCCCCCGAGGCCACCCGTCGCGACGAGCCGACCTGTCAGGTCGGACTGGAACTCCTGGCGGGCCAGTTCGGCGAGGGTCTCGTAGGTCCCCTGGAGGATGCCCTGCGTGCCGATGTACGCCCAGGAGCCGGCGGTCATCTGGCCGTACATGATCAACCCCTTCGCTTCGAGTTCGTGGAACTGCTCCCAGTTGTCCCACTTCCCGACGAGATTCGAGTTGGCGATCAGCACCCGCGGTGCGCGTTCGTGCGTCTCGAAGCGCCCGACAGCACGACCGCTCTGGACGAGTAGTGTCTCCTCGTCGCCCAGTTCTCGGAGTTCTTCGACGATCACGTCGTAGTCGTCCCAGGATCGTGCTGCACGGCCGGTCCCCCCGTAGACGATCAGCTCTTCCGGTTTTTCGGCAACCTCGGGATCGAGATTGTTGTTCAGAAGCCGCAGTGCGGCCTCCTGTCGCCAGCCCTCACATTCGATCTCCGTCCCGGTCGACGCCCCCTGGTATGTTTGCCACACCTCACTCGGCTCGGCGGCCCCCTTCTGTCTGTCTTGTTCCGCCATACCATGGTCTAGATCAGGTAGCGGGAAAGCCCTGTCCCCCGATTGTGAACCTCCTACCGCCTTCTTCAATCGTCGTCTCCTGGTTTGTAAGCACCTGACCGGTGTTCGATATCGTAGATGACGATCGTTTTCCTCTCGCGGTCAGCACTCGCACCGAGACGAAAATCCCCGACGCGAATTTTCCCATGGGGCATGCCAGATAGCGGTTCAATATGCTCGTATGGTTCCCGCCATTCGTCGGTCACAATCTCGTCGAGTTTGTCAGCAATCCGGCTCTGTATATGGCTTTCGAGGTCATTGAAACTATTTGCTGCAGGCGGTCGGAACTCCCAGTTCCAGTTTTCACTCCCCGTCATCGATCATCGCGCGAATCTCGTCGCGGCTCACGGCTTCACTCTCGCCCTTTCGCATCGCGTGTTCTTCTGCCGCAATCGTCGCGAGCATACTCCGCGAAACACCGGGATAATCGGTCGCATCTCGGATGGCGTGCCGGAGGAACTCGCTCCGAGATGTGTACCCCTCCTCTTTCCAGACTCTATCTATCTCTTCCAGTTGACGCTCCGTGACGCGGATATTGATTGTTGTTGTCTCCGGATCGTCGGGGGTGTTGTCTTTTGTCCCTGAGTCTGCCATACCTCTGTATTACAGGCGCGGTGACAAAACATTGCTGGGTGGCAACTCAAGAAACTGTTTCGGCAAGTTGTCGACGACGTGCCGGGTCGGAGGACTACTTTGTCGTCAGAATCCGCAGTTCGTCTTCGTCGGCGAGTTCGTGATCCAGGCCGACCTGCTGTTCGTCGTGTTTCGCACTCGGCCCACTCACGCGGGCGAAGCGAAAGCGGTTCTCGAACTCGCCGCCGAGTTTCTCGCAGGCGTCCTCGACGGTCGCGCCCTCGAACAGGATCAGTGGTTCCTCGTAATCCACGCCACGGCCTGGTTTGTCCATGTAGATACGGATCAGGCCGAGTTCCTCCCAGATTCGTTCTTTGAGCGCGTCGAGTCCCTTCTCCTCTTCGGCGCTGATGAAGATGGCGTCGTCAGGATCGATCCCGCGCTCCCGGAGGTTCTCGTTGACCGTCTCGGCGTAGTCGCGTTCGATCAGATCCACCTTGTTGACGGTCACGAGCGAGGGGAGATAGACGCGGTTGTCGCGGATGCCGTCGATAAACTGATCGAGGTCGACCTGCTCACCGATCGTGACGTTCGCGTTCGCGTAGCCGTGTTCCCGCAGGATGCTCGTCAGCGTGGACTCTTCGAGTTCTAGATCGACACTCGCGTTGATCGAGATGCCGTCTTTCCCTTTGGGGCGGACGTTCACCCGCGGTGGCTCCTGATCCAGTCGGATGCCGTTTTTGTACAGCTCTTCGTTCAGCCGGTCGTACTGCTGGATTTCGAACGCCGAGAGGACGAAGACGACGAGATCTGCCGTCCGGACGACCGAGAGTACCTCCTGGCCGTCACCGCGGCCGCTGGCTGCCCCCTCGATCAGCCCCGGAACGTCGAGAAGCTGGATGTTCGCACCCCGGTATTTCAGCATCCCGGGGTTGACGTCGAGCGTCGTGAACTCGTAGGAGCCGACCTCGCTGTCGGCGTTGGTCAACGCGTTCAAAAGCGTCGACTTGCCGACGCTCGGGAATCCGACCAGCCCCACCGTCGCGTCGCCGTGTTTCTCGACGGCGTAGCCGGGGCCACCGCTGCCAGAGGCCTGGCGTTTCGCGAGTTTCTCTTTCATCTCGGCGACTTTGGCCTTGAGGCGGCCGATGTGGGCCTCTGTGGACTTGTTGTAGGGGGTCTCCCGGATTTCCTCTTCGATCTCCTCGATTTCCTCTTCGAGCCCCATTACCCGTTTCTCTGCCGTCGATACGCAAAAGCGCTTTCGTCCGGCCCGAGTAGGGTGCAGTCACTCCCGGTTCGATTCGAACCACTCCACAGCGAAGTCGACGAGCGCCCGCTGGGACATCCGCTTCGTCTCCCCGACGCCGACGGTGCCCGTCTCGACGACGTCGGGACAGGCACGCTCGAATGCTGCGCCACACTCGGGGAAGTCCTCGTCGTCGATATCGATATCCTCCCACTTGATCCACTCCCGTTCACCGTCGACGAGCATCGCGGCACCGTTGGTTTCTGTGCCGATGTCGATGTCTGCTCGGTACTCGGCGAGATGCATCGAGGTGTTCGTCTCGTGGCTGGTTCCGAGAAAGAGCACGTCGCCATCGAGTTCGTAGATGCGAGCCAGCGGTGACTGCTCGCCGAGGGAGTTGTCGATGCTGTGCTCGGCGGTGACGAACTCGGCGTCGGCCCCCCACGCAGCCACGGAGTGCTGTGGGTGCTGGCTCCGGTGGACGCCCGGACAGGAGCGGAAACATTCAGGAATTGCGCCAATCCGCTGTGTTGGTGTGACCTCTGGCCGGTACGGCGGCATCTGTTCGCGGATGGTGTCGTACCACGACTCGGGGACCGGTGGGTTGCCCATATCGGCCGGGTCCATGTTGCCGGCCGAGTTTGCTGGCATAGCGATCGTCCCGTCTTCTGTGATGACGTTCTGGAGGGCATCGACGACTGCCGGCGGGCCGCCACAGACCCATCCGAGTGCGGAGAGGGAACTGTGGACGAACACAGTCTGGCCGGCTTCGAGTCCGAGATCGCGGAGGTCGTCAGTTATGGAGTCGACGGTGACCGGTTCGGGGGATCTGTCCTCCGGGAGGGTATCGCTCATACCCGTGACTGTCCGGGGGTTCGGGATAAGTTTTCTTGATGGGGGACGGTTGTCGCTGGTATTGTTCGAGGTGGCAAGATTAGGACAGCAAGAAAGCCCCGAGGCTCTGAACTCGGGGGCACCGATAGACTCGCTTCGCTCGTCTATCGAGGTCACGTTCGTTTCACTCACGTGACCCTCGCTGCGCTCCTCACTACGTTGCGGTGCTTGCGTCGTCCGCCGTCGTTCAGAGTCTCGCCCCTTTCAGTCCCACCCACGTAGCTTGGTTAGCCAGCCGAACCGGGTGGGACTGAAAGGGCTTTCTTGCTGTTGTTAATACTGTTCGGAGATCATACGTCAACAAATACCCAAACGCTCCATCTCGCAACCGAGTTGCCTTTAATCCCGGCCGTCGGATACGATAGATATGAGCGACGAGGATGCGCCTGGCGGTCACGAGCGGTTCGAGGAGGTGACCGACCAGTACGACCCCGAGGAGGTCGAAGACCGGGTCTTCGAGCACTGGGATGCGGTCGACGCCTACGAACAGACAGTCGAACACAGAGCGGGGGAGGAGCCGTTCTTCTTCGTCGACGGCCCGCCCTATACCTCCGGCGCGGCACATATGGGTACTACCTGGAACAAGACACTCAAAGACGCCTACATCCGCTACCACCGGATGAAGGGATACGACGTCACCGACCGCCCAGGCTACGATATGCACGGGCTTCCCATCGAGACGAAAGTCGAGGAGCGCCTGGACTTCGAGAACAAACAGGACATCGAGGAGTTCGGGGTTCACAACTTCATCGAGGAGTGCAAGGATTTCGCCAACGAGCAGCTAGAGGGCCTCCAGAACGACTTCAAGTCGATGGGCGTCTGGATGGACTGGGAGGACCCATACAAGACGGTCTCGCCGGAGTATATGGAGGCTGCCTGGTGGGGGTTCTCCAAGGCCGACGACCGCGGTCTGGTCGAGCGCGGCAAACGACCGATCAACCAGTGCCCGCGCTGTGAGACCGCCATCGCCAACAACGAGGTCGAACGCGAGGAAATCTCTGCGCCATCTATCTACGTGAAGTTCCCGCTCGCCGACCGCGAGGGCAGTCTCGTCATCTGGACGACGACGCCGTGGACGATCCCCGCCAACACCTTCGTCGCCGTCGACGAGGATCTCACTTACGTCGCCGTCGAGGGCGAGAACGGCGGCGAGACCGAACGCATCTACGTCGCCGAGGCAGTCGCAGAGGAAGTCGCCGAGTGGGCCGAATACGACGACTGGGAGATCGTCGAGGAACTGACCGGCGACGATCTGGTCGGCTGGGAGTACGAGCACCCACTGCAGGAGGAGGTGCCAGACTACGCCGACTTCGAGGGCGCAGGGCAGGTCTACACCGCCGACTACGTCGAAGCGGACAGGACTGGACTGGTCCACTCCGCACCCGGCCACGGTGAGGAGGACTTCGAGCGCGGAACCGAACTCGATCTGGATATCTTCTGTCCCGTCGGCTCCGACGGTGTCTTCACCGACGAGGGTGGCGACTACGAGGGCCAGTTCGTCACGGACGCGAACGACGACGTCATCGCCGACCTCGACGCGAAGGGACTCCTGCTCGCGAGCGAGGCGGGCCACACGATCAACGACGGCCACTGCTGGCGGTGTGACACCGGCATCGTCCGGATCGTCACCGACCAGTGGTTCATCACCGTCACCGACATCAAGGACGAACTGCTCGAAAATATCGACGATAGCACCTGGTACCCACAGGAGGCCCGCGACGAGCGGTTCAAAAACTTCGTCGAGGACTCGCCGGACTGGAACGTCTCCCGCCAGCGCTACTGGGGCATCCCGATCCCGATCTGGACGCCCGAGGACGGCGCAGCAGGCGAGGGCGACCGGATCGTCGTCGGCACGCGCGAGGAACTCGCAGAGCGCGTCGATCAAGATGTCGAGCCCGACGATGTGGATCTCCACAAACCGACCGTCGACGAGTTGACGATCACCGAAGACGGGACGACCTACACACGCGTCCCCGACGTCTTCGACGTCTGGCTCGACTCCTCGGTCGCGACCTGGGGGACACTCGACTACCCCGAGGAGGAGGAGGCCTTCGAGGAACTCTGGCCCGCCGACCTCATCATGGAGGCCCACGACCAGACGCGTGGCTGGTTCTGGTCACAGCTCGGGATGGGCACCGCCGCACTCGGCGAGGTGCCTTACAGGGAGGTGCTGATGCACGGCTGGGCGCTGGCCGAGGACGGCCGGAAGATGTCGAAATCCATCGGCAACGTCGTCACGCCCGAGGAGGTCATCGAGAAACACGGCGCAGATCCGATGCGTCTGTTCCTCCTCTCGGTCAGTCCGCAGGCCGACGATATGCGCTTCTCGTGGGACGAGATCGAGAACATGCAACGCGATCTCAACATCCTCTGGAACGTCTTCCGGTTCCCGTTGCCGTACATGCGCATCGACGGCTACGATCCCTCGGACGTCAGCATCGACGATGTCGAACTGGAGACCGTCGACGAGTGGGTGCTCTCCCGCCTGCAGGCGGTCGAAGCCGAGATGACCGAGCACTACGACGAGTATCGGCAGGATCGGGCACTCGATGTGTTGCTCGAGTTCGTCGTCGAGGATGTCTCCCGCTTTTACATCCAGGTCGTCCGCGAGCGCATGTGGGAAGAGGAAGATAGCGAGTCGAAGCAGGCTGCCTACGCGACGTTCTACGAACTGCTGACGGAGATCGTTCGCCTGTTCGCGCCGTACGCGCCGCTGATCTCCGACGAGATCTACGGCACGCTGACCGGTGACGACGAGTTCGATACGGTCCACATGTGCGACTGGCCAGAAGCCGACGAAGACCTCCGCGACCGGGAACTCGAAGGCGACATCGAGGTCCTGCGCGCAGTCGAGGAGGCGGGCTCGAACGCCCGCCAGCAGGCAGAGCGCAAACTCCGCTGGCCGGTGTCGGAGGTCGTCGTCGACGTCCCCGACGATCAGGCAGCCGCGGCCGTCACCCGCCGGAGCG
>Ga0207753_1000660_pt1 | contig 12999 bp, 10 predicted proteins | sample PonA233FremontCA_2_FD_187273 | JGI IMG/M metagenome (GOLD analysis project Ga0207753, IMG submission 187273) | Salt pond sediment microbial community from Fremont, CA, USA - Pond A23 Sediment 3 (SPAdes) | ecosystem: Environmental > Aquatic > Non-marine Saline and Alkaline > Saline | place: USA...
TGGAATTTTCAGGCTGAGTTTGACGATGTACTTGACAAGTGTGCGGAGCACGGCTGTGAAGACCCGGAAATTGCCTTCTGCAGCTCTACGTCACAGATCGACGACGTGGAGCTCCGCCTCCCGCCGGACGAGACGGACGTAGAGGAGGCCGAAGAGACCGAGCACGGACTTTCCCTTCCGGCCTCTCGCTCCACGCTTCTGGAAATGCTGGAAGAGCAGTACGAGGGGGAGGTGGACGGTGGGCGTGTGGGCTTCGTGCCGATGCACCGCACGGGCGACGGATACCAGCGCGTCCTGGCTCTCATCGCGCGGCCGGGCGGCCCAGTCCTCTCGACCCTGAAGTCGATGCAGGATCAGACCCTCGCCCGGTCCCCACGGACTCGTCTTCTCGACGCCGAGGTCTCGCTGTACCTGGGGCTCGTGCGATCGGCCCTTCAACTGCCGCCCGACACCCCCGAAAAGACCATCTTCGTACGGTCCGGGGCCGATGATACGCTGGTGCTGTTCATTGAAGGGAACACGCTGCGACAGGCGGAGCACCTCCCCGAATTGACCGCGGAAGACTCCGCCGAGACGATCTGCAGTCGCGTCCTTCTTCTTCAGGACGAGTACGGCATGGGCGAGGTGCAGCACCTCATGCTGATCGGGGAGGAGGACGAGGATGTGCTGGCGAGTGCCTTCAAGTCCTACTTCTCGGCGGCCGAGATGCATCTGCTCCGCTCGTACCTTCCGGGCGGGGAGGAGGCCGAGGCGGAAGCCTTCGTGGGGGCGACCGGGGCCGCCCTGCGGCTGCTCGACGACCCCGAGTACGAGCCGTACTTCCAGCCGGTGAACCTGCTGGCGAAGAAGTACGTCGCGAGCCGCCTTCGGCTGCCGGTGGGGTGGGCCGTGCCGACCCTGCTGACCCTTCTTGCCATCACGACCCTCAGCTTCGTTTGGCTCTACTTCTCCAACGCAAGCACGATCAGCGAGCGCCGGGCCGAGCTTCAGGCCCTGGAGAAGAAGCTGGAGAAGGTGGACCAGCAGGCCCTGGAGCGCCGCATCGATAGCTTGCAGTCCGCCGCCACCGAGTACGCCGACGCCAATGAGGTGGTGGGGCGGCTCCTGCAGGGCAGCAACAAGTGGAGCAGCGGGCTGGCGACCGTGACGGGCCGAATGGATAACATTCGGGGACTGACGATCGACCAGTGGAGCCCGGAAACCCAGACTGAGGTCCGGGTGGTGGGCCGATCCACCGACCGGTCAAAAGTCGTACAGCTCGCCGAGGACTTAGAGGGCAGTATTCTGGGCCTCACCTTCACGGAAACGCGGGACGTGTCGCTGTACGACTTCGAACTCACGGTACCGCTCGACACGACCGAGCCAGAGGCCATTGCGTACTGGCGGGAGCAGCGCGGCGAACAGCTTGCCGCCGGGAGGGATCCCGTCCCCACTGGTCCGGGCGCATCTACGTCCTCTGCCGACTCGGCCGAGGCCCCGGCCCCGACGGTGGCGCAGGCCCAGGCCGAAGTCGATACCACGGCGCAGCGCGAGACGGAATCGGAGAGCACTGTGCAGGACGCGTCGTCCATCTGGACCGTGGTGGTGGCCTCCGTCCTGGAAAGCACCGCGGCGGAAGAGACGGCCCGCCGGTTCCGGGAGCGCCTGGGCGACGAAGAATACCCGGTGCAGGTTCAGCGCAGCTCGGAAAATGGGCGATATCGGGTCGGGGTCGGGCGGTTTTCTTCCGTCGAGAACGCCCTCTCGCTGCTGGAAACCATGAACGGCACCCTCCCGGACGGGGCGTGGCTGCTCGAGATGAGTGAGGGAGAGGCGCAGGAGGGACCCACCGAGGCCGCCGCCTCGAATGCGACCGCGTCCGATCAGTCTACGTCGGGGCGATCGGGGTGACCCCAAGGCCCCACTGACGCCCCCGACGTCACGCACTTTTTCTTCGGCACACCTGGACAATCATGTTCTCGCTCGACTCGAACCAAATTCTGCTCGTGGCCTGCCTGCTTCTGCTGATTGGCGTAGGCACGTACCTGACCTACTTCCGCCAGCAGGACACGATCGAGTCCCTGAATCAGAAGATTGAGGCCAAACAGGAGAAGCAGGAAGAAATCCGTGCGCTCCGGGCAGACCGGGCCAACGCGGAATCACGACTCCGGACGCTCCGCCACGACTGGCGCACCCAGTACAAGGTGGTGCCGGCCACCATTTCCTCGCCGGACATCGTCTCCTACCTGACGGAGCTCACGCAAACGGGCTTTCAGCGATTCGACGTCACCTCCGCGGGGTCGGAAACGCGCGATGGGTACAAGGTGCACGCCTTTGGGGCGGAGGGGGAGGCGTACTTCACCAACCTGTACCGCTTTGTGTGGACGATCGAGAACAGCCGCCCATTCTATCGCATCCGCGACCTGGACCTGAATTACCTCGAGGAGCGGGAGACCGACGAGGAGACCGGACGCACCACCATGGACGTGCTGGTCGCCTTCGAGATGGACGTGGAAGCCATCTACGGCGCGGCGACGAACCTTCCCTCCCCCACGGCCCCCTCTCAGAGTCGGGAAATCGAGCGGCTGCCGGTGGCGCAAAGCTCCACGAGTCCGCCCCTGCCATCCTCGGTGGTGCCCACTCCCGCGCCCGACATCAACCCGTTCTACCCGCTCGTATTCGAGGAAGTGCCGCCCAACCAGTATGACCGCCTGAATGTGGAGTCGGCGCAGCTGCTCTCCATCGTCGACGGGCAGGCGGTCTTCCAGACCGGGAACGGCCTGGAGCGGGTGGGAGAGGGCGATCGGGTCTACCTGGGGCGCATCGAAGAGGTTGATCCCTCGGAAGGGCGCGTGGTGGCGCGGCTCAACCGGGGCGGGATCGTGGATCGGGTCGAACGCACCCTCGGGTCCGACAGCCCGCTCCGATTTCGGAGGGACGCGAGCGCCGCTTCGAACGAGCAATCGGAATAATCCTTGCGCTACTGCAATGGCGGACGACCGTTTGTACTGGCAGGCGCATCGCCCTGAAATCGCGACCGGCCGGGCCGTTCGTCCCGTTCTGCTTTCAATTTCTCAAACCGCCGACCGTCAGAATTCATGAGTCACCTCCCCCGATGCCTCCGGTGCACGTTGTCCGTTGCTCTTGTCGTTGCCCTCCTGGGAGGGGTGTGTGCCCCGGTGGAGGCCCAAGAGCGGCCGGACCGCCGGAAGACGCGGACCAACATCTCTCCGGAACTGCTGGTCTCGTTCGGGCAGGACACGCCGCTTGACCAGTTTATTGAGATTGTCAACCCGATTTTTGCGCGGGAGCTCGACAAGCGCGTCGTGGATCCAGAGGACCGATCCACGCCCATCGGGGTGGCCGTCTCCGGCATGTACTATTTCGACGCCCTTGAGCAGGTGTTGGCGACCAATGGGCTGACGTATCGGGAAACCGACGATGTTTTCCTGATTCAGGAGGCCGATCAGGAAGAGACCGTAGATCAAGAACAGGCGTCGTCGGAGTCCGGCGAGGGCCCGCCCGCCACCCTCGGCACGCGGGAGATTCGGATCAACGCCATTCTCTTCAACCTGAACCTCACGAAGGTGCGGGACCTCGGCCTTCGCTGGGATGAGATCCTCGGGTCGACTCAGGGCGGGCAGGGGGGGCAAGGTGGGGGCGGCGGCGTAGGAGGCGGGGCCGGCGGTGGCGGTGGAGGAGCGGGCGCCGGTGGGGGACAGGGCCAGCAGCAAAACTTTGCCATCCGGACCGACAACCTCTTCGAGAGCGTCGACAATATTCTCCAGACCCCGGATCAAATCTCCCTCTCTCAGTTCCGACGCTTCCTCAATCTCCTGGAACAGGACGACGTGGGCCGCACTGTGGCCAACCCCCAGGTGACGGTGCAGAGTGGGGAGCAGGGCGAGATCCAAATTGGGCAGGACGTGCCGGTGCAGACGACCGACTTCGCCGGCAACACCGTTACGGAGTTTTTCTCCACGGGGATTATCATCAATGTCACGCCCACGCTCCTGACGCAGCCCGTGGCCGATACCGCAGGGGCGCCGGAACTGGACTTTGTGCACCTGGATGTGGACGTCGAGGACTCGAACAGCCAGCCCACCGGCTCCGGGCCGATCATTAATCGCAACCAGGCGAGCACGCAGATTCTGCTCCTTGACAACGAGGCGACCGCCATCGGGGGGCTCATTTCCTCGCAGAAGACCACCACGCGCAGTGGCGTCCCCATCTTGAAGGATCTCCCGGGCTGGTTCTTTGGGCTCCGGTACATCTTCGGCTCCGAGACAACGAACGTCACAAAGCAGGAGCTTCTCATCGTGCTCCGGGCCGAGGTGGTCGATCCCCTCCGGGCCCGGGCCGACGACGACATTGACCGAGACCTCGTCGATGAGCGGCGTCGCAGCGCGCAGGAGGCACTGCGCCGGCTCGGGGAAGAGTACGCCGAGGACGCGGAGTTTCCGTCCCCCCAGCAGTCGGGCCAAGAGTCAGAGGATGAACCGTCGGAGGATGAACCGTCTGAAGAGCTTTAAAAGTCGGCCTCTCGTCGTGGGCGGTCCATCCGCCGATCGGAGGAACACCCCACGGGGTGGCTGATACGGAGGGCGTGTGCCTCTGACGCTGGATTCCCCACCGCCCTTCCGATCTGCTCTATGGTTCCCGTTTGGCTGACCGATACGGTCACGAGCGACCTCAATCGGGCGCTCCACTACACGCAGCTCTGGGGCCTGCATGGCATGGAACTGCGAACCGTGGGCGGCCCCGACGACCGAATTCCGTTCGTGAACGAGAAGCAGATCCGGGAGCAGCTGGCGGGGACCGAGTTTCTTCTCGCGAGCGTGGTCCCCAGCATGTTCGAAGGCCCGGTGAGCGACCGGGCGGCGTGGATGAACGACCTCCTGCAGTTTGAGGACACCCTTGAGCTGTGCGAGCGGGTGGGGTGTCCGCGTGTGACGATTAGCCCCTTTGCCGCGGAGCCGGGGGCGTCTCTCGAGCCCATGGCGGATGCGCTCCAGCAGGCCGGGGAGAAGGCCGCCGAGCATGACCTCCTGGTCGCGGTCCGGAACGGTCCCGAAACGGCCTGTCCGACCGGGGAGGCCCTTGCTGACCTGCTGACCCGGGTCGATGCCCCAAACGTGCAGGCCGCCTGGAATCCGGTGGGGGCCCTGCGTGCGGGAGAGGATCCTGGTACGGGCCTCATGGCCCTGGCCGGGCTCGTCACGCTCGTGCGCTGCAGCGACGGTCGGGTCGAGGATGGGCGGTGGGTGGACACTCCGCTGGGGGAGGGAGCCGTGGGGTGGCGCGAGCAGCTGGAGCAGTTGGCCGCGCAGGGCTTTCAGGGACCCATCAGCCTCGAAGTATATCTCGAGCCCCGCCCGAAGCACGGCCTCCGCTCGGCCACGACCCTGATCCAGATGATCCGTGCTGTCCGGGCGGGGACACCCTCGGGCTGATCGGGGCCGCAGTACGCGAACAAAGAAACTCCCGTCGAGGCCCGCTCGTACCGCCGCCCGCAGGATGCAGTACTGCCTGCGTTCAATCTCTCTGGCTCACTTACTCCTTGGTCCTGATGTCTGTAACCCGCGAAGACGTCCGACACGTCGCCCAGCTCGCCCGGCTCGACTTCTCGGAGGAGCAGGAGGCCCAGATGGCCGACGAGCTCAGCCAGATTCTCGGGTACGTAGACAAGCTCGACGAACTTGATACCTCCGGCGTGCCGCCCATGTCGCATGTCCTGACGGCCACCAATGTCTTTCGCGGGGATGAGATTGAGGAGCGAATCGACCAGGGCGAAGCGCTCGAGCCCGCACCGGCGTCCGACGACGAGCATTTCCTCGTTCCGAAGGTGATCGAGTAGCCCCGGCCGGCCCGGACGACTGGAATCCACTGATGGTCTACGCGGGAACTTTCCGGCGAGATTCCTGTGTTGTGACATGTACTGATAGATACACAGGCCCCGCATTGCATGGGACGTATTCTCCGGGATCACATCAAGCAAACCGCGCCTTTCGAGGACGAGGCCCAGGAAGCAATGCTGAACCTGTTCGTCGCGGCGGCGCACATGCGCCGTCGGGTGGAGCAGGTGTGCCAGAAGTACGACCTGCAGTTTAGTCACCACAACGTGCTCCGAATTCTCCGCGGGGCCCATCCGGAGGGCCACCCCCGGTGCGAAATCATCGAGCGGATGCTAGACCCGTCCCCGGACGTCACGCGACTGATTGACAAGCTGGTGGAGCGTGAGCTCGTGCGCCGTTCGAAAAGTGAAAAGGACCGGCGCATGACAATCCACACCATCACCGAGAAAGGGCTCAACCTCTTGGAACAGATGGATCCTGAGATCCGGGACGTGCAGCGCTGGTTTGATGCCCGAGTGTCGGATCGTGACCTGCGGCAGCTTTCTCGGATCTGTGAAGGCATCTACGCCGAGACCGACCGAGATCTATAATTTTTCCGCAGAAACATGTTGCAACGTATAGTGTTGCTACAGTAGAATTCGGGGGCCAATCCCTCGTGGATTGGCTTCCAGAGGGATGTGCTCGGTTCGCCCGTGCTCATCGCCTACTCGCTAGTTGCATCCATAACCTCAATTGAGACCCCCATGAGTGACCTGAATGCCCGAGACCAAGAGCTGAACCAGATGATTCTCCAGGGCGAAATTCTGGAGGCCTTCGACAAGTTCTACGCCGACGACATCGTGATGGAAGAAGGAGACGACCGGCGCGTCGGCAAGGAGGAAAATCGCGAGTACGAAGAGCAGTTTGTCAATTCCCTTGAGGCGTTCCACTCCGCCGAAATCAAGGCCCGAGCTGTCGACGCGGACAATCACGTCACCTTCTCGGAGTGGGAGAATGAGATGACCCTCGAGGGCGTGGGCCGAGTGGAGCAGAAGCAGGTGGCCGTCCGGACCTGGAATGAAGACGGCCAGATCACCCACGAGAAGTTCTATAAGATTGGATAGGGCTTCATGTTGGCCGCAAACGGCGGGAGGCTCGGCGTCGGAGCCTTCGCCTCGCCCGATGATTGGTCGGGTTCCGGGCACCTCTCGGACCCAGCGATCGTAACGATTGTTGCTATTCCGGTTGTAGACCCCGGTTGATCGCGCTTTTGTTCGGAAAATGCGAAACAAAGCCAAGTGGCGCTGGGTCTGTGTCCTATGTGATGTCTCCCCCCACCAGGAGTCGCCCTGGGGCCGTCTGGGCCTCAGGGCGTTTTTATTTGATGTTGGGCGGGTAGGAAGCCCACGTGCCTACAAACAGAACACCGAGCGCGGTCAGTCTTCGCCTCGAAGAACCGCAGCGTCCCGCTCGGGGATGGACGGATTGATGCGGTGTCCGGTGCTGAGTTCGTAGCCGGCCTGCACGGTGGTTCGGGGACGGATGCGGAGGCTCCAGTGCAGATGGAGGTGATCGGACTCGTAGTCCAGAGCCGACCGGACGAAAAAGTTGTAGTCCGGGTCGTTGAGGCCCTCGTGCAGACGGTGCAGGGCCGTGCGGAGCGCGCTGGCGAGTGCGCCCTGCATCGGGGGCGTCAGGTGGCCGAACTCGGGGCTGTGTTTCCGGGGCAAAATCCACATCTCGTACGGAACCGTCGCCGCAAACGGCACGAAGACGACGAAGGCTTCGTTTGTCCATACCAGTCGGGCCTCCGCCTCCAACTCCTTCTCAATCATCGCGCAGTAGGGGCACCGTCCTATCTCTTCGTAGCGCACCCGGGCCGCCTCTTCCTCCTGCTCGATGGCCGGGGGGCGGAAGTCCGGGGCGATCAACTGACTGTGAGGATGCGCGATCGAGGCCCCCGCACTGGCTCCGTGGTTTCGGAAGAGGAAGGGAATGAGGTCGGCGTCTGCCTCCCGGAGCGCGCGGTAGCGGCGGAGGTACGTCCCGAGCACAGATGCCACCTGCGACTCGGGCATGTGCGCAAGCGGCTGGTGGTGGCGAGGCGTGTCGATGATCACTTCCTGCCGCCCCCGACTGGCCCGGGTCTGATAGAGTGCACTCGTGTGGGGCTCCGTAGATCGGTCAGGGATAAGGGCAGCAAACTTATTGGGCACCGCGCGTGTGGACCAGCCGGGTGGGGCCTTGCGGGACTGCTCCGAGATAATGGAGGGAAGCATGTCCTCGTGTCCGGGACAGAATGGGCAGCCCTCGACGGGCGCCTCGTCCGCGTCGGAAGGGGGCTCCGAGGAGGGCGATGCGGATTTGGTGCGGTTGGGCCGTTCGCTCCGGGAGGGGGCGAAGGCGACCCACTGATTCGTAATGAGATCCTGACGGGTCTCGGGGGCGTAGGAGGCAGCCATGACGCCTTGCAGCAAGTGCGGTGAAGAAAGGTCCCGAAACAAAACAGCAAGACACGGACCAGTCAAGCCCACGCCCGGCTCCTCCCGACGAAGACACTGATCGGTTACGAATGACCGCGCACCTCGACGATTCCCAGGGCCCGGTGGCTGGGCACTACGACCGACTCGACCCCTTCTACCGTCGAATTTGGGGGGAGCACATCCACCACGGCCTGTGGACCGATCCCACACTTGCCCCAGAGGTCGCGGTGCGACACCTCGTGCACCAGGTCGCGAGGGACGCTCGGATGACGCCCGGCTGTCAGGTGTGCGACATCGGGTGTGGCTACGGCGCCCCGGCACGCCTCTGGGCCCGCCATTACGGGGCCGAGGTCGTGGGCTTCACGGTGTCCCGCGTTCAGCATGCCTATGCTCAGCAGCGGGCGAAGGCCGATCCGACGCTAACCTATCGGTGTCGGGACATCCTCGAGAATGACCTCGCTTCCGAGAGTGTGGACGCAGTGGTGGCTGTTGAGAGCCTCACCCACACCGACGATCCGGCCTCTGTGGTGCGCGAAGCGGCGCGGTTGCTGCGTCCGGGGGGACGGCTGGTGGCCTGCGTATGGATGGCGGCCCCGGCGGTCTCGCCCGCGTGCCAGGCCCTGTTGTTGGATCCGATTCGTGAAGAAGCGCGCCTCTCCGGTCTCCCCACGGCCACGCATCTGCACCGGTGGGCAACGCGGGCAGGATTGCGTGTTCGTCAGTTCTCGGATCGGACCGCTCAGGTGCGGCGCACGTGGACCCACGTGGTTCGTCGGCTGGCCCGGGCGTTGTGGACCGATCCCGCCGTGCGCCGGAAACTCCTGGACGCATCGGCCTCGGATCGGGCCTTCGCCCGGACGGTGCTTCGCATCTGGGCAGCACAGCATCTGGGGGTGCTTCGCTACGGGTGGCTCGTGGCGGAGCGGAGGATGTGTTCGGGGACTCCGGAATGAGTTCTCAGCGCCGATTTTCGTACCCTTCTGCCCGTCGAGGCCGACCGCGACGAGCGCGTTTGCGGTGTCGCATCCCACCTCCTATATTCCAACGGCGTTCCGGAAAAGAGACAAGTGCCGAGCCCCGCTGGCATCCCTTGTAAGCGTGCGGGCTGGCACCGTCGACGGGCGGAGCGTGCGTCCCACCATGGAATTCTCTCGCGTTCTCTTCGCCGTGTCACTGCGCTGACATTATGCTGCAAACTGTCGTTGACTTCCTGTACAATCTGGTCTGGACGTACGGCATTCCGATCGGAGGGGGGCAATACATTCCGTGGGTCGTGTTGCTACTCCTGGGGGCCGGAATTTACTTCACCGTCCGTCTGGCCTTTGTTCAGATCCGGCAGTTTCCGCACGGCATCGCAGTGACGTCTGGCAAGTACGACGACCCCGACGACCCGGGGGACGTATCCCACTTTCAGGCCCTGACGACCGCCCTCTCCGCCACCCTGGGGATCGGCAACATCGCCGGGGCGGCACTCGCCATTCACGTCGGCGGGCCGGGGGCCCTGTTCTGGATGTGGGTGACCGGCATCCTGGGGATGGCCACCAAGTACAGTGAGGTCACGATCGCCCAGTTTTACCGCAACGTCGAGGAGCCCACGGAGGCGGAAAAGGGCACCTGGCAGCAAACGTGGAAGGGGACCGTGGCCGGCGGGCCCATGTTCTACATTGAGAAGGGCCTCGGGAAAAACTGGAAGCCCCTGGCGATCTTCTTCGCTGTCATGCTCATGATCACGTCGTTTCTCACGGGGAATGCCGTGCAGGCCAACACCGTGGCCGACGTGATGAACTCCGAGTTTGGGGTCGCGGTGTGGGTCTCCGGCCTCGTGCTCGCCGCCGTGATCGCCCTCGTCATCCTGGGGGGCGTAACGGCGATTGGGCGGGTGACCGGCATCCTCGTGCCCGTCATGGCCGCGGCGTACGTCGTGGGCGCGCTGCTCGTCCTGGCCTTCAACTACACGGAGGTGCTCCCCACGCTCGGCAGCGTCTTCACCAACGCCTTCAATCCGTCGGCGGGGGTGGCCGGGACGGGGGCTGGGGCCTTCTTATTAACCTTTACCTACGGGGTCCAACGCGGCCTCTTCTCCAACGAGGCCGGGATGGGGTCGGCCCCGATTGCGCACTCGGCGGCGAAGACCGACGAGCCGGCGTCCGAAGGCGTGGTGGCGCTCCTGGAGCCCTTCATCGACACGATTACGGTCGTCACCCTCACCTGCCTGGCGATCCTGGTGAGCGGGGCCTGGGGCAACCCGATCCCGACCGAGTTCAACCTCGAGTCCGGAAGCGTGGAGTACCGCGTCGAGGGCGAGGGGGGCATTTTTCCGGATTCTGGCGTCCCGGAAGAGATCCGCATCGAAAACGGCCAGCAGCAGGTGCCCAATCCGGACGAAGACCCGCAGTTTGCCTGGCGTCAGGCGGTCGTGAGCACCTTCTACACCACGTGTGCGAACGAGTGTGAGAACGACGAGGACCTGCAGCAGCCATTTACGGGCACTCTCTATCCGACCAAAAACGTCGCTGTGGCCGACGACGGCACCGAATACGAGGTGCTGTATGGTCAGGGGGTGCGAAGCGGGGCGCCGCTCACGCGGCTTGCGTTTGAGCGCGGATTGTCGCCGCTGGGCGACTGGGGGGGCTATATCGTCATCATAAGCGTGCTGCTCTTTGCCATCTCAACCTCCATCTCGTGGAGCTATTACGGCGACCGGTGTGCGTACTACCTCTTCGGGGAACGCGCCATCTTCCCCTACAAGGTCGTGTTCGTGCTGATGAACTTCACCGGCGCAGTGACTGCCCTCACGACCATCTGGACCATTGGGGACATTGCGCTCGGGATCGTCATCGTGCCAAACCTAATCGCCGTGATTATGCTGACGGACAAGGTGAAGGAAATCACCGACGACTACGTCGCCCGGACCCCTTGGCTTGAGGGGCAGGAGGAGTAGGCCCCGAGGCCCTGGGGCGGACATCGGTGTTCCTGTTTGCACTGGATCTGAGTCTCCCATGGAGAACCTCACGGTTGTCGACCATCCCCTTCTGAAGCGCGACCTCACTGTCCTGCGTCGGGACGAGACCCCCCACGGCCAGTTCCGAAAGACGGTGTCCGACGCGGCGGCCATCCTGGCCTACGAGGCCATGCGGGACATTGAGGTGACAGAGACGGCGATCGAGACGCCGCTCGAATCCACGACCGGGTACGAGATCGCCGAGGACGTGATGGTGGTGCCCATCATGCGCGCCGGACTGGGGATGGTGGACGGCTTCGTGCGGTACGTGCCGGAGGCCCGTGTGGGCCATCTTGGCATGCAGCGGGACGAGGAGACGTACCGGCCGGAGGACTACTATAGCAACATCCCCGACGGGATTGACGCCGCGCACGTGTTTGTGGTGGATCCGATGCTGGCCACCGGCGGCAGCGCCACGTTCGCCATCGATCACCTCAAAGACGCCGGGGGGGAGCGCTTCACGTTTGCGTGCCTGGTGGCCGCGCCAGAGGGGGTAGAGCGGCTGGCGCAGGACCACCCCGACGTGCCGGTGGTGACGGCGGTGCTCGACCGTGAGCTCGACGAAAACGCCTTCATCCGTCCGGGCCTGGGCGACGCGGGGGACCGCATCTTTGGAACGCGATCGTGATCACGGGACGACGCTGTCCGATGACTTTTCCCACCTCACTCCCGCGCGTCCTTGCATTGGTGGCCGGGCTGCTGTGCCTCGGCTCCGGGGCCCTGGCCCAGGACGACACAGGGATCGATGTCGCCGATCCGGTGCTAACCGGCATCGAGTTTTCGGTGACGGTCCCCGGAGACTCCTCGCTCGCCGCGCAGGGCCCCTTGGCTGTGCGGGCGGGCGGCACCACGACCCCGCTCTCGTACGACCCGTCGGCCGAGCAGTGGACGGCCGAGGGGGTCACGGTGGCCTCCAGTGGGGCAGCCACCGTGGAGGTCGTGCGCGACGGCGCGGTTCTGCGGTCGGCCCACACGAGTGCCATTCCGGGGTGGCTGTCGATCCTTCCGCCGCTCCTGGCCATCGGCATGGCGCTGCTCTACCGGCGCGTAGTGCCGGCCTTGTTCTTCGGGGTGTGGGTGGGAGCGATCATCGCGATCGGCTTTTCGCCGTGGGGCGTGTTCAAGGGGCTTCTGGATAGCTTCCAGGTGTACGTGCTCAGCGCGATGTCCAACGCGGACCATGTGGCCATCATCCTGTTTTCGCTCATGATTGGGGGCATGGTCGGGATTATTTCCAAGAACGGGGGCACGCTCGGCATCGTGGAGCGGCTTACGGGCCTCGCGAGCGATTCGAAACGCGGGCAAGCCGTGACGGGCCTGCTCGGGGTCAGCATTTTCTTCGACGACTACGCCAATACGCTCATCGTGGGCAACACGATGCGCCCGGTCACCGACCGCCTGCGCATCTCGCGGGAGAAACTGGCCTACGTCGTGGACTCGACCGCCGCTCCCATCTCGACCATCGCGCTGGTGACCACCTGGATTGGGTACCAGGTGGGGCTGTTGGGCACGGCGATCGAGGGCATCGAAGGCTTTTCGGCGGGGGCGTACTCGGTGTTTCTCAGTTCGCTGCCCTACAATTTCTACCCGCTCCTCGCTCTCTTCTTCGTCTTTCTGGTGGCCTACTCTGGGCTCGATTTTGGGCCGATGTACCAGGCGGAGAAGCGGGCCCGCGAGACGGGGGAGGTGCTGGGCCAAGAGG
>Ga0207753_1000662_pt1 | contig 12966 bp, 15 predicted proteins | sample PonA233FremontCA_2_FD_187273 | JGI IMG/M metagenome (GOLD analysis project Ga0207753, IMG submission 187273) | Salt pond sediment microbial community from Fremont, CA, USA - Pond A23 Sediment 3 (SPAdes) | ecosystem: Environmental > Aquatic > Non-marine Saline and Alkaline > Saline | place: USA...
CCGGATTTGAACCGGCGGACCTCTACAGGACAGCGCCCTCAACGCTGCGCCGTTGGCCTGGCTTGGCTACCCACGCTCGTCGTGTGGTTTGTCTGTGTTTCCGCACTCAATGGTATCCGAGGGTTACTAAAAGGGCTGTCGATTTTCTGCCTCAGTGGGGGTCCCCCTCATATACCAATCTGAATCCATGTCTCGCCCCCGACTGCCGTCGACATCGCTGGCCCATCGAACAAACAAACGATTTTGCCCGCCCATCACCAAAGTCACGGTATGCAACTGGTGTCAAAAAAGCAGGTCCCACTGCTGACTGCAGCGTTGAGTATCGTCTCGCTCGGCTTGGTGTTCAGCGCGGTTGGTGGTGTCGTCCCGTCGTGGCTGCTCCCCCGGAGCCAGGCCCTGATCGATCTCATTCCACATCTCAACGCGAGTATTAGTCTTGCGGCTATCGTCACAATCGTCGGCGGCTGGCGGGCGATCCAGCGCGGGGACGTCGACACGCACCGTCGACGAATGTTGGCCGCATTCGTCCTCTTCGGGGCGTTTCTGGTCTTCTACCTCTACCGTGTCAGTCTCGAAGGCCCAACCGATTTCGGCGGGCCCGACGCAGTCTACCAGTTCTTCTATCTCCCCATGCTGGCGATCCACATCTTGCTGGCGATCATCTGTGTCCCACTACTGTTTTACGTTATCCTGCTGGCAGTGAGCCGACCGGTCGCGGAGATCTACCAGAGCCGACACCGAAGCGTTGGCCAAATCGCGGCGGTGCTGTGGCTCGTTTCCTTTACACTCGGGATCGCTGTCTACGGACTGTTGTACGTAGTGTACTAACTAGTTGGGTCGGTACTCGCGGGCTGTTTCCTCAGACGTCTCGTCGTCATAGACTGTCTTCATGATGAGCGCGAACAGCAGCGGCGAAAACAGAGCCGCCGCGAGGACACCGAGAAAGACAGTCACGACACCTTCGGTCGACAGGGGACCGGCTGGACCGGCCGAGCCGCCATCCGAACCCTGTGGCTCGGCGGTCCCGTTGGCAGTATCCATCTCCTCCGAGTCGGTCGGTGCAGCGGTCTCGTTGTCGACCGTTTCGTTGTCCGGCACTGTGGTTTCGTTTCCAGCCGTCTCATTGTCCGGCGCTGTGGTTTCGTTTCCGGCCGTCTCGTTGCTAGGTGTTGCGGTTCCGTTGCCGTCCTGTGCGGCTGTCGGCTGTGCAGCGACGGCTGCGGTCGCAGCGAGGCCGACACACCCACGCAGTGCGTCTCGGCGGCCGAACGTCCGTGATGAATCACTCATACAGGTTGCTATGAGTCACGGGAAATAAGTGCCACTGAAACAGCCCGAACAGACTCGACGCTCAGTCGTCGGCCGCGAACGGTTTGGGCTCGCCGATGATCGGTCTGCTCACTTCGCGGTCGGTCGTCTCGCCGTCGATGTCATAGGGGTACTCGCCGGTCACACAGCCCAAACAGAGGTCCAGCCGGTCGGTGTCGAGGCTTTCGGCGATCGCATCGATCGAGAGATAGGCGAGACTGTCGGCGCCGATCTCCTCGCGGATCTCCTCGACGGATTTGTCGGCGGCGATGAGTTCCTCACGGGTCGCCATGTTAATCCCCATATAACACGGCGCGAGGATCTGTGGCGAGCCGACGCGCATATGGACCTCCTCGGCCCCGGCGTCATGCAGCAGTTCGATCAACTGCGTCGAGGTCGTTCCCCGGACGATCGAGTCGTCGATGATGGTGACTGTTTTGCCCTTGATCGTACTCTTGATCGGGTTGAGCTTGAGCCGCACGGCGCGTTCGCGTTCGTCCTGAGTCGGCATAATGAACGTCCGGCCGACGTACCGGTTTTTCATCAGCCCCTCGGCGAACTCGACGCCCTCGTCGTCTTCCGGGCGAGGCTCGCCGTCGGCAGTGGTCTCGTCGGCAGCATCGGCATAGCCGGAGGCGAACGCCCGCCCCGAGTCGGGAACCGGGAGAACAACATCAGTCTCGATCCCGCTTTCCTCCCAGAGTTTCTCGCCGAGCGTTCGCCGAACATCGTAGACGAGGCTCTCGTCGATGATCGAATCGGGCCGGGCGAAGTAGACGTGTTCGAAAAAGCAGTGGGCCGTGTTGTCCTTGTCGACGAGCTGATAGGAGTCGTAGCCGGAACCGTCGTCGTCGAGAACGACCAGTTCGCCGGGCTTGACATCCCGAACCAGCTCGCCGTCGAGGGTATCGATGGCCGCGGACTCGGAGGCCAACATATAGCCGTCCTCCAGTTTGCCGATACAGAGCGGTCGGTTGCCCTGTGGGTCGCGGACGCCGATGACGGCGTCGTCATGCATGATCGTCAGCGAGTACGAACCGTGAATCCGCTCCATCGTTCGCTTGACGGCCCGGATCAGATCCTCTTCGAGGAGGTTCCGTGCGATATCGTGGGCAATAACCTCGGTATCACCGTCGGAGGTGAAAGCGTGTCCCAGCCCGGCGAGTTCCTCCCGGATTTCGTCGGCGTTGACGAGGTTGCCGTTGTGCGACAGTCCCAGCGAGCCCGATTTAAACGAGACCGAAAACGGCTGGGCACAACAGGTGCCGATAGACCCCTCTGTCGGGTACCGGACGTGGCCGATGCCCGTAGAGCCGTTGAGGTTGTTGAGGTCACCCTCATCAAACACATCGCCGACCAGTCCCATGTCGACGTGGCTGTGCTGTTGGAAGCCGTCGTGAGTGACGATCCCCGCGGACTCCTGGCCCCGATGTTGGAGCGCATACAGCGAGTAGTACAACGGTCGTGCGACAGGGCGATCCGCCGTAGCGATTCCGACGACACCGCATTTCTCCGTCGGCCCGTCGACGGACTGCTGGCGTGAATCCCGGCCGTATTCCATACACACTCGTAGGAGAGTCGATAGCTAAAAACCCCGTGTTTGTGCTGTCCCACTGGACCTCACTGTGTGGTAATATGCAGGTTCGTGCATACCCGCGCGAACCGAGACGGAAGCTGAGGCGCTAGCTGTGGGTCCAGTCATGAGACCGTACAGACGGCCGTACGGCTGGGAGTCGAGTTGGGTACCTGTCTACGAAAACGGATAGAAGCGAGAAGAAACGGAGTTACTCGCCGTTTTTCGACTGCCACTCGTAGTCGCGTTGTTTCGCCGATTTACCGAAGCCGCACGACGAGCAGACCTTTTTGCGGGAGTGGTAGGATTTCTCGCCACAGCGTCGACATTTGACGTGTGTCGTTTTGTTCTTCTTGCCCTGAGACGGGGTTCCTGATCCGGTCATACAGTTATCGAGACGACGTTATCGCCGCGTATAATGGTTGTGTCTTCGACCGAGTCGACCGTGAGATCACCGAGGGCGTCGGCGTCCGCTTCCTCGCCCGGGGCGTCGAGTACGACGTTCATATGCTGGTCGTAGCCCGAGAGGATGCCGACAGCGGCCGTGCCATCCTTCAGTTCGACGGTTACTGTCTCGTTCAGAGACGCCTCAAGAACATCGAGGGGTCGTCCACTCATACGGTCACAGCCACCTGTTTCGGTAATAAACGTACCGGAACAGTACGAATTACCCCCGTCGATTGATGGATGTCGGCGGCGTGAGGCGGTAGAGCCGCCGTCGACTGGACTGCGAGAACCCACGTAGTTTTTAACACCACACGTCCAACGCCCATCCACCAACGAACCCGCGGGTAACTGTCGGCGATAGCCGGTCGTGGCTGTCCGACACAGCGGGGCCACACCGACGCGCAGTACGCCGGGGGCTTGGCCCCTACACGCGGCCCGACACACAGCAGGCCACACCGAACGGTGTGGCTGGGCTGTGCAGGATTTGAAACTATGGAAATCGAAATCGCAACAGTCGGCGGATATGAGGAGGTCGGTCGACAGATGACGGCCGTCCGTGCGGGCGACGACGTCGTCGTCTTCGATATGGGTCTCAACCTCTCGCAGGTGTTGATCCACGACGACGTCCGGACCGAACAGATGCACAGTCTCGACCTGATCGACATGGGTGCGATCCCCGACGACCGGGTCATGAGCGAACTCGAAGGCGACGTCAAGGCGATCGTCCCGACTCACGGTCACCTCGACCACATCGGCGCGATCTCGAAGCTCGCCCACCGGTACAACGCACCGATCGTCGCCACGCCGTTTACCATCGAGCTGGTCAAACAGCAGATGGACGACGAGTCGAAGTTCAACGTCGACAACGACCTCGTGAAGATGGAGGCCGGCGAGACGATGTCGATCGGCAACAGTGGGCAGGTCGACCTCGAATTCGTCAACGTCACCCACTCGATCATCGACGCCATCAACCCCGTCCTCCACACCCCTGAAGGGGCCGTGGTCTACGGCCTCGACAAGCGGATGGACCACTCGCCGGTCATCGGCGATCCGATCGACATGGAGCGGTTCCGCGAGATCGGCCGCGAGGGAGCGGGCGTGTTGGCCTACATCGAGGACTGTACCAACGCCGGCAAGAAGGGTCGGACCCCCTCGGAGTCGGTCGCCCGCGAGCATCTCAAAGACGTAATGGCCTCGATCGAGGATTACGACGGCGGGATCGTGGCGACGACGTTCTCCAGCCACATCGCCCGCGTCAAATCGCTCGTCGAGTTCGCCAAAGACATGGGTCGACAGCCCGTCCTACTGGGCCGCTCGATGGAGAAGTATTCGGGGACGGCCGAACGGCTCGACTTCGTGGAGTTCCCCGAGGATCTGGGGATGTACGGCCACCGGAAGTCGGTCGACCGGACCTTCAAACGCATTATGAAGGAGGGCAAGGAGAACTACCTGCCGATCGTGACGGGCCATCAGGGCGAGCCACGGGCGATGTTGACCCGGATGGGCCGCGGCGAGACCCCCTACGAACTCGAGGAGGGCGACAAGGTGATTTTCTCGGCGCGGGTGATCCCCGAGCCGACAAACGAGGGCCAGCGCTACCAGTCCGAACGCCTCCTGCGAATGCAAGGGGCACGCATCTATGACGACATTCACGTCTCGGGGCACCTCCGCGAGGAGGGGCATTTCGAGATGCTGGATGCGCTCCAGCCCCAGCACGTTATTCCGGCCCATCAGGATCTGAAAGGCTTCTCGCCGTACGTCGACCTCTGTGAGAGCCAGGGCTACGAACTGGGTCGTGACCTGCACGTCACACGCAACGGCAACCTCATCCAGTTGGTGGAGTAATGACCCAAAACGCGACCGAAGAGCGGGTGCTCGCGGCGATCGGCCAGCGCCGCGAGTTGGTCAACGATGCGATCGATGTCGAACTGCCGCTCCAAGAACCCGAACGGCTCTACGAGGCCTCACGGTACATCCTCGAAGCAGGCGGCAAACGGCTTCGCCCGACTGCGGCGCTGCTGGTCGGCGAGGCGCTGGCGGCTGTCGACGGTGAGGTCGACCACCGAGAATTCCCCACCGTCACCGGCGGGCAAGTAGATCTGATGGCTGCGGTGGTCTCGATCGAGGTCATCCAGTCGTTCACGCTGATCCACGACGATATCATGGACGACGACGACCTCCGGCGTGGCGTCCAGTCGGTCCACAACCAGTACGACACCTCGACCGCAATCTTGGCGGGCGATACGCTCTACTCGAAGGCCTTCGAGATCATGGCCGACGTCGGCGGCAAGGCGGAGAACACGCTCGAAGCGATGCGGCTACTGTCCTCGACCTGTACCAAGATCTGTGAGGGCCAGTCGCTGGATGTCGCCTTCGAATCCCGTGATGATCTGTCGCCCGAGGAGTATTTGGAGATGATCGAACGGAAGACGGCCGTCCTCTACGGTGCGGCTGCGGCGATCCCAGCGATTCTACTGGATGCCGACCAGCAGGTCGCCGACGCGATGTATCAGTATGGCATCGAATCCGGCAAGGCCTTCCAGATCCAAGACGACGTGTTGGATCTGACAGTGCCAAGCGAGAAACTCGGCAAACAGCGCGGCTCGGACCTCGTCGAGAACAAAGAGACCTTGATCACGCTCCACGCTCGCCAACAGGGCGTCGACGTCGATGGCCTGCTCGACGGGTCGACCGTCGAGACGGTCACCGAGGCCGAAATCGACGAGGCAGTGTCGAAATTAGAGGCAGTCGGTAGCATCGACTACGCCCGTGAGAAGGCCGAAGTGCTCACCGAGCAGAGCAAACAACGGTTGGAGACGCTGCCGGACACCGAGGCCAGCGATCTGTTGGCTGATCTGGCCGACTACCTGATCTCTCGGGGCTACTGAGTCGGCTGCTGTGACCGTCGCGGTACGGTTCTATGCTCGAAGGTCGTTCAATGCGTCGAGGACTTCCTCGGCGTGATCGGCCGGAGAGACGCCCTCGAAAGCGCGTGCAACAGTGCCGTCGGGCTCGACGATGTAGGTGTTTCTGAACATCCCGTCGAACGTGCGGCCGAACATATTCTTCTCGCCGTAGGAGTCGTAGGCGCGGCCGACCTCGCCGTCAGGGTCCGACAGCAGCTGGAAGGGGAGATCGTGTTTCTCGGCGAAGGCCGCGAGATCCTCGACTGGGTCGTCGCTGATTCCGAACACGGTGATACCGCGTTCGGTGAACTGCTGAAACTGGTCGCGGAAACTCTTTGCTTCGGTCGTGCAGCCCGGCGTGTCGGCCCGTGGGTAAAAGTACACCACCACATACTCGCCGTCGACAGCCGACAACGACGCCGTTTCGCCGTCCTGATTCTGTAGCTCGAAATCGGGTGCCCGATCGCCTATGGTGAGCATACCCGCCGTTGCGTGCCGTGGGCAAAGTGGTTGTCCATCGGGTCGCCGAGCGGGAACCGACAGGGACAGCCGACGGCGGTCGAGCCGGCTCGAAAGGGTGAGCGATATACAGCCCCGGCCAAAAGAGGAGGCTATGACAGAACACGCCACCGAACGGGGCTGGTTCGCCGGTCTCGATCCCGGCTCGGCCGACGGTGCCCGGGAGGCCATCGACGAGGGGTCGGCCGTCGAGCCCGCCGACTGGCCGCAACGGGCCGTCGAAGCCGGATTCGCCGACAGCGTCGACGACTACTACGAACTGCTCCACGAGGCGACCGTCACCGCAACGCGGGCGACCGTCGTCGATCGCGAGCAGGCCGACGACAAACAGCTCCTCCATGCGGTGCGGGCGATGGATGACGCCGACAGGACGGCCAACGAACTCGCCGAACGGCTCGCCGAGTGGGCCGGCACGCTGTTCGACGACGTTGGCACCGGCGTTGAGGCCGCCCGCCAGCTATCCGATAGGGAGCCCGCAACCCCCCTCGAATCGCGTGTGATCTCGCTGGCCGAGCGGGTCGACGACCTTGCAACCGAGGCCGACGAACTCCGGTCATTTATCGAGCAACAGGCACCCGAGGTCGCCCCGAATCTCAGCGAGATGGCTGGCCCCGTCCTCGCCGCGCGGCTGATTTCCCTCGCGGGGGGACTCGAAGCGCTGGCGAAGAAACCCAGCGGCACCGTCCAGGTGCTGGGTGCCGAAGACGCGCTGTTCGCCCATCTTGCAGGCCGTGGCAGTTCCCCGAAACACGGGATTATCTACACCCACGAGTACGTCAGCGGGACGCGTCCCGAGGACCGTGGGTCGGCATCCCGTGCGTTCGCAGGCAAACTCTCGATCGCCGCCCGGATCGACCACTACAGCGGCGAGCGTCGACCCGAAATCCACGCCCAGCTCGACGATCGGATGTCGACCATTCGCGCTCGCGCCGATGAGGACGCATCCGAGGGAGGCCACCAATGACCGGTCTTCCTGAAGGGATCGAACGCCGGGCGTTCGACGGCCGCGAGCGACTGTCGACGTGCGGCCAGCCAGTGTACGGCGAGCCAACCGACGGCGAGTGGCGCTGCTGGGATGCCGGGCGTTCGAAGCTCGGTGCGATGCTCGAAACGGGGATGGATGTCGACCTCTCGGGCGGCGAGTCGGTGCTCTACTTGGGTGCCGCAAGCGGGACGACCGTGAGCCATGTCGCCGACTTTGCCGGACCGACCTACGCCGTCGAGTTCGCCCCGCGCCCGGTCCGTGACCTCATCGACGTCGCCGAGGATCGTCCGAACCTCTTCCCGCTTTTAAAAGATGCTCGCAAGCCCGAGACGTACGCCCACATCGTCGAGACTGATCTCGATCTGCTTGTTCAGGACGTGGCGACTCGTGGACAGGCAGCAGTCGCCGTCGACAACGCGCAGTTCCTCGCCGACGAGGGTCAACTCTGTCTGGCGGTCAAAGCCCGCAGCGAGGACGTGACTGCCGACCCGGAGACCGTCTTTGAGCAGGTTCGCGAGGAGATAGCCGCCGCCTACGAGATCGTCGACACCCGCCGTCTCGAACCGTACCACGGCGACCACCTCGGTATCGTCGCGCGGAAACGCTGACTGTCGCTGGTGGTAGCACCGAGTAATAATACTTTACCAGTCGGGAGACAGAGCCTCCGGTATGAGTCATCAGGATGCAACAGGAAATCGATCAGTTGCCGAGAAGGTCTCGGCGCTGGGTCCCACGTGGTTGGCCGGCGCGATCGCCGCCGGACCGGCGACGATGGCGAGTCTGGTCGTCGCGGGCGCGAGCTTTGGCTACGCCCTCCTGTGGGTCGTGATCGTTTCGGCGCTGTTCGGTGCGCTGGCACAGTATCTCTCGACGACACTCGCGTTGGCGACCGAGGAGGGGTTGGTGGCGACCGTCGAGCGTCGACTCGGCCCGAAATGGGCGTGGCTGCTGGTCGCGGACGTGGTACTTGCCGCGGGGCTGGCCCAACTGATCATTATGAAAACCCTCGCAGACGTTTCGGAGCTCATAACCGGGACAAGTGGGTGGATCTGGGGGATCGTCTGGGCCGTCGTCTTGGCCGTCGGGCTGGCAGGCGGTGGCTACCGGGTCGCCGAACTCGGCGCGAAGCTGATCGTTTCGGCGATCGTCCTTGCGTTCGTTGCCTCGATTTTCGTCGTGCCGATCGATCCGATCGCCGCATCGAGCGGGCTTGCACCGACGATTCCTGCCGGCCTTGAGGGTGCGCTCATTGCCGCGGGGATCCTCGGCGGTGCAGTCCACATCACGATCATCACGATGCAGACCTACACGGTGCGGGCCCGCGGCTGGACTACATCCGACGCCGGACTCGCCCGGTTCGATATTGGCGTCTCGATGCTCGTGGCATTTGGTATCTTCAGCGTGGCGACGTTCCTCGTCACGGCAGGCGCGCTGTTCGGCACCGTCGACCCCGAGGGACTCACTGCGGTGTCGGCGGCCCAAGCGCTCGAACCGATCGCCGGTGAGTCGGCCCAGTGGCTGTTCCTCGTCGGCCTGCTCGGAGCGGCGGTGTCGACGCTCGGCGGCAATACGCTTGTGCCGCCGTACGTCGTCGCCGACAAACTCGACTGGAAGACCGACGTGAGCGACAGTCGCTACCGAGCCCTGCTCGCGGCGACCGCCCTGTTGAGTGCCGGCGGCGCATTCATTGGCGGCTCGTTCCTCCAACTGCTGGTATTGGTGTTGGCCTTCGGGCTCGTTGGCACGCCGTTTGCCATCGCGCTCGTGCTCGTCTTACTGAACGACGCCGGGACGACCGCCGAGCCACCGAGCCGCCTACTCAACCTCGGCGGCGTCGCACTGTTTGCGGTCACCAGCGTGCTTGCCGGCTCGTTCGTCGACGAGCAGCTCGGTGGCGGGCTCACTATGCTTTCCGGCAGCGTCCTAGTGTTCGCGGGGGTGTTGGGCCTCGCAACTGTCGTCCTCGTCGGATCGCATCTTCGGACTCGACTGGCTGCCGGGAGCGCCGCCGTCTCCGAGTAGGCACTGCCTACTGCCGCGCTGACAGCCGCCGCCTTCAGGAGGTATTTATGAGTCCGTTCCATACGGCGGGGTAATGGAGACTGGCGCGTCGGAGCCGTTCACCCGGATGGGAACGCTCGGTATCGAAGAGGAGTTCTATATTGTCGACGACGACGGGCGGCCGGTCTCAGGAATCGACGAACTGATCTACAACTCGGAGCCGCCCGAGATCATCCAAGATCGTCTGGACCACGAACTGTTCCAGTGTACCATCGAGACCCAGACGCCGATCATCGAGTCGCTGGAGGAGGCAGGGACGACGCTTCGAGCGGTCCGTGAGGCGCTGGTCGACCACGCCGAGGCCCACGGCTTCCAGATCGCGGCGGCTGGCCTCCATCCCGCGGCGAAGTGGCGGGAGCTCGACCACGCGACGAAGCCGCGGTACGAGGCCCAACTGAATCGGATCCAGTATCCACAACACCGGAACACGACCGCGGGCCTCCACGTTCACGTGGGTGTCGACGACCCCGACAAGGCCGTCTGGATCGCCAACGAACTCCGGTGGTATCTCTCGCCCGTGCTCGCGCTGTCGGCCAACTCGCCGTTTTGGAACGGGTTCGACACCGGACTCGCATCGGCCCGCGCGAAAGTCTTCGAGAACCTCCCCAATACCGGCGTGCCGACCGCGTTCGAGGATTTCGCGGCCTACGACGCCTTCGAGCAGCGGATGGTCGAGACCGGCTCGATCAACGACCGGGGCGAACTCTGGTACGACGTGCGGCCACACACCGGCCTCGGCACCGTCGAGGTCCGGACCCCCGACGGCCAGTCGGACCCCGAGGTCGTCGACGCGTTCGTCGAGTACATCCACGCGCTCGTCGTGGATCTGGCTGCCCGCTACGAGGACGGCGAGGAGCCAGCGACCGAGCTTCGGCGGGAACTACTCGACGAGAACAAGTGGCGAGCGATCCGCCACGGTCACGACGCCGAGTTCATCAGTCGCGACGGCGGAAGCGTGGTCGCTCTGAAAACCGTCATCAACCGCGAGGCCGACCGGCTCGGCGTCTCCGGGATTCGGGACGTCCTCGACAGCCCGAGCGGGAGTCAGCGACAACGGGAGTTGATGGCTGAAGCGGGGCTCGATAGCCTGTGTCACTCGCTCGTGCTGTAAGCTATCCGTTGGCTGCGGTCCGACAGAAAATCTTTTGCCACCGGAGAGCCGATACTATGTATCATGACTGCAGATCCTGTCGACGACGACTCCGACGAGTTCGACGACGAGTTCGACGATGAGTTCGACGACGAGAGCGATGGTCCCCGTGCGGAACTCCAGAAGACCAAAGCCCGACTCGAAGAGGAGGCCGACCGTGCGGTCTCGGAGTTCGACCAAGGGATCGTCGACCTGTTGGCGTGGATTCTCGACACCGAAACCCGGGCGCGGATCTTCGTGTATCTCCGCCAACACCCCCACAGCACGAGCGACGAGGTCGCCGACGGGACGGGGTTGTATCCGAGCACCGTCCGGGAGGCGCTGGCCGAACTCCACGAGGAAGACACTGTCCACCGGGAGAAACGCGAGTCCAGTGGCGCGGGCAACAACCCCTACGAGTACGAGGCGATCGCGCCGAGCGAACTCGTCCGGGGCGTTGTCGGCGAAGTCCAGCGCGAGCTCAATACCGTCTTCAACTTGGATCGACGTCTGGGCGACACCGACGACGAGGAGGGTGGTCCCGTGACGATCAGCGTCGACGGGGACGACGAAGACGAGACGGAGACTGAGGCCAGCGAAGCGGTCGACATCGAGGTCGAGGACGCCTCGATCGATTCCGAAGACGACGACGTCGACAGGTCGGACGACGAACAGGAGTAGAATGTGGTTATTTAAGTTCGCGGCCCGCTACCCGGCTATATGAATGTCGCGCTGGGCGGGACGTTCGACCCCGTCCACGACGGTCACCGTGTGCTGTTCGAGCGGGCGTTCTCGCTGGGTGATGTGACCGTCGGCCTGACCGACAACGATCTTGCGAGCGAAACCAGACACGTCGAGCGGTACGTCCGTCCTTTCGACGAACGGAAAGCCGATCTCCGGGCCGAACTCGAACCGCTGGCCGAGCAGCACGGCCGCCGCTTCGAGATCCGACCGCTGGCCGAACCGACCGGGATCGCCGTCGAGCCACGGTTCGACGCCTTGGTCGTCTCGCCCGAAACGGTCGACGGGGCCGAGCGGATCAACGACCTCCGAGAGGAGAAGGGGCTCGAACCGCTCGCTATCGAGGTCGTCGACCACGTCCCGGCCGACGACGGCAAGCGGATCTCGTCGACACGGATCGTCACCGGCGAGATCGACCGTCACGGCAACCTCACGCCCGACCGCACCGGCCGCGAAGAGACGCGCCCGTAGCTACCAGCTCGGCGGCTGGAACCCGGCATCGGCCATGATCTCTTTCCACCGCGACTGGATACTGATTCGCGATACATCCAGCGCCTCGGCGACGGCGGGCTGGGAGCGCTCCTCGCCGGAGATCAGCGCGGCTGCATACAGGCTTGCGGCGGCGACCGCTGGCTTCGATCGATCAGCGTCGGGTACGTGGGTGAGAAACAGTTCCCCGGCCGTCGACCGGGTCGACTCGGCTAGATCGAGTTCGGCCCCTGCCTCGTCGAGGCGACCGAGCCAGTCGCTGTGTTCGAGCCGGTCCCGTGCGCGATACATGTAGCATGGTTTCCCGTGCGGGTAATTAACAGTCTCGGCCCGCCGTTGGATCGGAGACTGGGCTCGACCAGAACGACAGTTTCTTAGCCGGGTTGGGCTGTATATTCGAATGCGCGTGGGTAGCCAAGCCAGGAAAAGGCGCAGCGCTTAGGACGCTGTCCCGTAGGGGTCCGAGAGTTCAAATCTCTTCCCACGCATAAACCGGCCCGAACGAACGTGAGGGCCGTGTTTTGTTGAACGAATTTGAAGCAGGGAGCCTAACGAACAGCATGATCGGAGCGACTGTGGTTCAAATCACTTCCCACGCTTTGTCCGAACAATTGTGAGACCGAAATCGTTCGAACGGAGCGACGATCACAGAAATGACCTCACGCGTGTCGACTGGCACGAATGAAGCAGTCCAGATGGCATAGGTAGTATATAGGAACTCTCTCGACTACAGAGGATCTCAGTTAGTAACTATACAATCAACTAACTAATTGCCCTCACACCCCACCGTTGCAAGTGAATTCACTAC
>Ga0207753_1000663_pt1 | contig 12951 bp, 11 predicted proteins | sample PonA233FremontCA_2_FD_187273 | JGI IMG/M metagenome (GOLD analysis project Ga0207753, IMG submission 187273) | Salt pond sediment microbial community from Fremont, CA, USA - Pond A23 Sediment 3 (SPAdes) | ecosystem: Environmental > Aquatic > Non-marine Saline and Alkaline > Saline | place: USA...
TTCGACATGATGGAGTGGTGGCTAGAGAAGGGTATCGACGGGTTCAGGATGGACGTCATCAACCTCGTCTCCAAACCCGACGAACTGGCGAACGACTTCGACGAACCGTTCAACGGGATGCTATCACAGGTCGCGAACGGGCCGCGCATCCACGAGTATCTCTCTGAGATGAACGACCGTGTCCTGGACCGAAACCTGCTTACCGTCGGCGAGATGCTCTCGTCGAAGCTCCCGATGGACCACGCCCGGCGGTATCTGGACCCCGACGAGGACGGGCTCTCGATGCTGTTTCACTTCGAACATATGCTCCTGGATAAAGGTGACACGGTCTGGGAACGCAGCGAGTGGTCGCTGTCCGAACTCAAAGCCGTCTTCAACCGCTGGGACGACGGGCTGGCGGATGTGGGCTGGAACTCGCTGTATCTGAACAACCACGATCAGCCCCGGATGGTGTCTCGCTTCGGGAACGACGGCGAGTACCGCCGCGAGTCGGCGAAACTTCTCGGAACGCTCCTGCACACGCTTCGCGGGACACCGTACATCTACCAGGGGGAAGAACTGGGTATGACCAACTACCCGTTCGACTCGCTCGACGAGTTCCGCGACGTAGACACGGTCAATCCGCTCCGAATCGCTATCGAAGAGGGCGATATCGACTCCTTCGACGACGTCAAGGCGGCCGTCCGGGCGAACAGCCGCGACAACGCGCGGACGCCGATGCAGTGGTCCGCAGCCGAGAATGCGGGGTTCACCGCCGGTGAGCCGTGGATCGACGTCAACCCGAATCACGAGGAGATCAACGTCGACTCCGAGCGCAGCGACGAGGACTCGGTGTATCACTACTACCGCCGCCTCATTCGCTTGCGAAACGAATACGACGTTTTCATCTACGGCGACTACGAGCCGCTGTACCCCGACGACGACACCGTGTGGGTGTACACACGAACACTCCAGACGACCGACCGCGAGGACCGCCTGCTCGTAACGTTGAATTTCTCGTCGTCGGAGACGACAGTCGACCTGCCCAGTGCGGTCAGGACAGACGACGCGACCGTTCTCGTCGGAAACTACGACTTCGTCGGCAGAGACCCGGCACAGGAACGTACTACGGGCGACGTTCGCCTCCGTCCGTGGGAAGCACGGGTCTATCGCGACGTGTCCACGATTTGATCGCGTCGCTTAGCCGGTGTTCGTCAGTCCGCCGTCGACGAGGATCGATTCACCGTTGACGAAGCTACTCAGATCACTCGCCAAGAAGAGGGCCACGTTCGCGATCTCCTCGGCCTCGGCGTACCGGCGCTGGGGGGTCATCCGTCGCAACACCTGGTCCTGTATTCGGCCGCGGATTCCCTTGCCCAGCCCCGATTCGGCCATCATCTGCGTCTTCGCGAACCCGGGGTTGATCGAGTTGACACGGATGCCGTCCGACCCGAACCGGTCTGCGAGGGCGTAAGTGAGCAGCCGCACTGCCCCTTTCGACGTACAGTAGGTGGGAAACCCCCCCGCGCCGCTGTAGCCCGCAGCGCTTGACATGTTGACGATCGTTCCGCCCCCGTTGTCGACCATTTCGCGGGCCGCGGCTTGCGCACCGAAGAAGACTCCCTTGACGTTGACGTCCATCATCTGGTCGTACTCCGCCTCCGTGACAGCCAGAAAGTCCTCGGTCCGGAACAGCCCGGCGTTGTTGACCATGATATCGATCCCGCCGAGTTCCTCGGCAGCCTCCACCGCCACCGCCAGATCGTCGGTGCTCGTCACGTCACACTCGACGTAGTAGGCCTGCTGATCCGTCTCTGCCCGGATGAGTTCGTGTGTCGGCTGCCCACCTTCGCGGGGTTCGGTTCGGATATCGGCGACGATAACGTCCGCCCCGTTCCGGGCGAAGGTCCGGCTGATCGACCGACCGAAACCACTCGCCGCACCCGTTACGACTGCCGTCTTCCCGTCCAGTAACGCCATGCCCCCACAGACAGAGCCCGCTCTGTTAAGCGCTATCCTTACCGCTCGTTTCACCACGAGAAACGCCGTCTCTCTCTATGAGACGGTCCTCCCTGATATTTACACTCTCTCCGGCTATACATTCGTATGCGCCCAAGCAAGAAGCAACTTGCAAGCATCGTCGTCGCAGCAACGCTCCTTATCGTCGGGCTCTCCCGTGCTCGAAGCCGCACTGGCGACTCGGCCTGATCAGGTGCGGCCAGTCCGTCCGCAGTAGCAACTTCTTTTCACCGCCAGTACCGAGTAGAGACAACTGGACGTACCGATGACAGACCCGATCTACCGCTGCCCGGACCACGGGTTCCAGACAGCACAGCACTGTCCTGACTGCGGCAAGCAACTGGCACAGGTACTCGGTGGCTCCCGGCGACGACAGCTCTCGAAGTTCATGAGCGGCGCGCTCAGACACTTCCCCGAAGATGTGGGGCTCACACTCGACGACTACGGCTGGACGCCCACCGCAGCACTGATCGCCGCTGTCAGGGACAGATACGACTGGGCCGACAGCCAGGCAGTCGAGGCAGTCATCTCCCAGGACCCAAAAGGTCGCTTCGAACGCCGCGGCGACAAAATCAGAGCCGCTTACGGCCACTCCGTCGACGTGACGATCGAACGGGCGGCAGTCGACGTTCCAGAGACACTGTACCACGGCACTGCACCCGACAACATCCCGTCGATCGAAGCCGATGGTCTCCGCCCGATGAACCGCCAGGCTGTCCACCTCACCGACAGCGAAAAAGAGGCACGGAAAGTCGGCCAGCGCCACGCTGGGGATCCGATCGTTCTCCGGATCTCGACGGCGGCACTGCAAGCGGAGGGGTTAGAGATCTCGAAAGACGGCAGGTTCATCTACACAGTCGATCACGTTCCCCCGAACTGTATCGAGAATCTTCCGGAGTGAGGCGACGAATGCGCCAGCGGCGACTTACTCCGAGCCGTATTCCTCGGTGAGTCGCTGGCGATCGATCTTCCCCGGCCCGCTCATCGGCATCTCCTCGACGAAGACGAGTGCTTTCGGGATTTTGAACTTCGCGAGTCGGTCCGCTGCGAACTCCTGCAGCGCTTCGAGGGTGAGCGAGTCGTCGCCTTCGACCACCGCCTTGCCGACCTGTCCCCAGGTCTCGTCGTCGATGGGCACGACGATGGCCTCCGTGATCTTCGGATGGTTGGTGAGAACGTCCTCGACCTCCGGCGGGTAGACGTTCTCGCCGCCGGAGACGAACATGTTCTTCTTGCGGCCCTCGATGGAGAAGTAGCCGTCCCCGTCGATGCGGGCGAGATCACCCGTCGACACCCAGCCGTCACCGAAGGTTTTCTCGCTTTCTTCGGGGCGGCGCCAGTAGCTGTTGCTGGCGTGGGGACTCGCCAGTTCGAGTTCTCCAACCTCGCCCTGTGGCAGTTCTGTCCCGTCGTCGTCGACGATCCGGGCGTCGACGTAGAGGGCTGGCTGGCCGATGGTCTCGGTTTTCTCCCGCGGGTACGAGTCGGGCATCGCGAAGTTGTTCGGGCCACACTCTGTCAGTCCGTACCCCTGCGAGGGTGTAATCGAGCGCTCACGCCAGGCGTCGACGACCGACTCCCGTGCGGGTCCGCCACCGCTTTTGACCAGTCGGAGCGAGGAGAGATCAGTCTCCTCCCAGTCGTCGTGGTCGGCCATAAATCGGAGAATGGCCGGGACGGAGACCAGCACCGTCGCGCTGTAGGATTCGACGAGCGAGAGCACCTGGCCGGCGTCGAACTCGCGGGCGACAATCACCGTGCCGCCGAGATGGAAGAAGGGAATCGTCAGCACGTTCCAGCCGCCGGTGTGAAACATCGGAAACACCATCGGCGTCACGTCGTTGTCCCGCAGTCCCCAGGAGAGAATGGTGTTGAAGGCGTTCCACATGATTCCGCCGTGGGTCAGGACGACCTGCTTGGGGAGCCCCGTCGAGCCGCCGGTGTGCAAAAACAGGTGCGGATCGGAGAGCGCGACGTCGGCACGCTCGACTGGCGAGCCATCCGCCGGGCGTCGCTGCTGGTAGCTGGGCCACTCCTCCGGCTCGGTCCCCCTCGACTCGCTGTCGTCTCCCTTAACAGGCAGTGTCAGTATCGTCAGTTCGTCACCAGCAGCCTCGCGTTCGTCGAGTGCCTGCTGGATGTCGGCTGCGAACTGTTCTTCGACGACCAGCAACTGGGGTTCGATATCCGCGAGCATCTCGCCCAGTTCACGTGGTGAGAGCCGGAAGGAGAGCGGGGCGAGGATGGCACCCACCTTCGCGGTGGCGAAGTACAGATCCACGAGTTCCGGCCGGTTTCGCGAGACGACTGCGACACGATCCCCCTTGTCGACGGCCGTCTCACCCAGTAGTCGCGCTGTCCGGTTCGCCCGTCGGTCGAGGTCGGCGTAGCTGTACTCCTCGCCGGTGTCGGCATCGACGAGACCGACGCGGTCCGGCGAGAGCCGTGCTCGCCGCTCACTCAACCCTCCGATCCACTCGTAGGGGCGGTCGCTGTGGTCGTGAACTCCTGTCATTGGTGATCTCTCTGCCCGAAATGGGCCACGTATCCAGAACTGTGCGGCCCGCATTCATTGGCTTTTGGGTCGGCCGAAACGCAGCGCAGGGTCGTTCCTTCGCGAACTCCGGAATCACTCGGTAGCAGTGTAGTTACACCACGGCGAGAATCCCGCTGGCGACCTGTTAGCTAATCATAGAAAAATACATATATGCTCTCTATTTTACCTCAGTCCAGATACCGTTTGGATAAATTTACCAATGATTGAATTAATATCGGTGATAAATAATTATAGTCCGGCAGTTCTACCGACCCTGTTTACCGTTGCAAATGCACAGCTTACAGTGCTCGGGTTCTACGGCCTGGTCTCTTTCGGCGTGTTTGTCCAGTTTCTCAGGTATGCGGTTATCGTTCCACTGTTTCTTCAGATCGGACTCCTCGAACGGGAAGTCCTCATGAGCTGTGACACGTGTGGGTATCATCATGGTGTGCCAGTCACAGAGGTTGCCCGCGAGCAGTCGAGTCCGTGCTGTGGGACAGGGATGAATCCACCGCCCGAAGAGTGTCCGAACGGGGAACTGTACGTGAAGTGGGGCGGAGAGTAGTCAGTGACCGTCTCCGAACAGCAGATACCGAAACGCTCAGACCCGCTCCCGGTACGCTCCGATCTGGTCGACGTACCGTTCGAAGAAGGCTGGTGGGTCACGGCGTCTGATTTCCTCGGCCGTCAGCCAGTGGACAGCAGCGACTCCGTCGGTGGCACGCGGAAACGGTTGTGAAAGATCGAATCGGCGCCGTAAAAATAATTTTCTCTTCTCGTCCTCTTAGTGGTCAGTCTGGCCCATCGGCCAGGACTCGAACTCGGTGACGAGCGGAGCTACGATCTGTCGACAAGGTTGATCGACGTCTCTCCATCGCATGAGACTACGACGACAAACCCGTGATATTCGAAGCTGATCTGCCCAGTCCGCTCTCTTCCGTGTGGTGTCTCTCTGAACAGCGAATCGAGTGCCTCGGGGTCGACGTGTTCGTGTAGCGGTGGGAGCGCCGTCGGGTCCTCGTTTCTGGACGCTGCAACCGTCTCGATGACATCGATACTTACTGACTCATTAGCACCGGATTGTCCGGTCCGTGCCCTGCCTTCTGACATGTAGAGCGAGAGGCGCTACGTTCATAAATACGTGCCGAAGCGGCTTAATATAATTATTTATCGGCCCAAAAATTGAGTTCCCAAAATAAAAACCATCTTTTTTAGTGTGCTGACAACAGTTTCTTCGGGAACCGGGATCGCCCCGTTTCTGGAGCAGGGATCGACCAGCAGAGAGTGTTGGTCATCCAACCATACTGTCATCGTAACACGGGCCAGAGAGGCGCCATCATTATGTCACTCCTGTGAGTTAGTGCAGGCAAATGCCACGAGTAACACGCGACGGTGTTTCGCTGTTTTACGAGTACGACAGCAACGGGGATGACGATATCGTCTTTGTCGAGGGCCTCGGTGTGGGTCGATGGCTCTGGCACTGGCAACGCGAGGGACTCGGCGACGAGTTTGGCCTCATCCTGCCCGACAACCGCGGCACTGGCAACTCCGAGGCCGGCCTGCCGCCGCTGGTCCCCCGGCTGCCCCGGATCCTCCGTGTGTTGATCTTCAACAAACTCGTGAGCTACTCGATCGAGCAGTTTGCAGCCGATCTCGACGCAGTGCTCGCGGATGCAGGCGTCGACGACGTCCACGTCGTCGGTGCCAGTATGGGCGGGATGATCGCCCAGCAGTACGTCCTCGACTACGACCGGGCACGAACGGTCACGCTGCTGTGTACCACCCCCGGCGGTCCAGACGCAGTCCCGATCCCCGACGAAACACTCGAGACGATGTACGACGTTCCGGAGGGCGCGAGCCCACGCGAGACGATTCGCCACCGGATGGGGCCAGCGCTCAACGACGAATTTTTCGAGGCAAATCCCGAGACGATCGACCGGATTCTGGACTGGCGCCTCGAAGAGGACGCAACCGAGGCGGCCCGCGAGTCACAGGGCGCAGCCGCCGCGAACTTCGACGTGAGCGACCGGGTCCACGAGATATCGATCCCGACGCAGATCATCCACGGCACGAACGACAGGGTCGTTCCCGTCGAGAACGCACACCTGCTGGCCGAGCAACTCCCGGACGCCCGTCTCGAACTGATCGACGGAGCCCCACACATGCTCATGATCGAGGAAAGCGACCGGATCAACGAACTCGTCCGGGAGTTCGTCAGCGACCACTGATCAGTCAGCCGGCTGACTCTCCGCGGAGTCGAACCTGGCCGTGACGCGCCGAGAGATGTACTTCGCGACCGACTCGGTGCCGAGTCGCTGGCGGAGCGTCCCGAGCAGGCCGATCGGAATGTAGAGCACGAAGAGGACGAAGATAATCCCGGCGTAGAACTCCCCGTGTCCGGTCATAAAGGAGTTTAGTGCTTCGTTGACTGTGAGGCCACCGAGGTTGAGTTCCAGTACTCCACCCGGCAGTGTCTGTTCGAGGAACGGCTGGAGGCCGCCACCACCCCCCTCGCGAGCAAGGAACTCCTGGACGCCTTCGAGGAAGATGTAGCCGAAGAACGGGCCGGCGAGCGTGCCGAGACCACCGATGATCGCAGCGACGAGCGCAAAGCCCGTCACCAGGAAGAAAAACGAGTTCTGGGGATCGATCGTGCCGACGTAGGCGACGAGCAACCCGCCGGCAATCGCGCCGAAGAAGGCGCTGATCATGAACGCGCCCATCTTGTACCGGAAGGTGTTGTAGCCGATGGCGCGTGCACGCTCTTCGTTTTCCCTGACCGCGATCATCACCTTTCCGAACGGCGAGTGGATGATCCGTTTCATCGCCAGATAGCACAGCAAGACGACGGCACCGATCAGGAAGTAGGAGACGATCTGTGGATCGCCGAAGTCGAAACCCAGCAGTGTTTCGTCGCCGAACGGGCCGACCATGGCGTTGAGTGGATCGACGAACGGGATTCCGATGACAGGCTCGAAGAAGCCGACATCGGACGGTGCGCCCGCTGCGACACCGTCCGACGGATCGGAGCTCCCCGGCGTGATGTAATCCCAGTTGTTCGAGACGACGTACAGCACTTCCGAGATGCCCAGCGTGATCATCGCGAAGTAGACACCGGAGAGTCGGAAGGAGATGAGGCCGATCAGGAGCGCTGCTACGGCCGCCACCAGCCCGCCGAGCACCAGCAAGACCATGAACGGCAACTCGGCAGGCACCAGTGGGACCTGTCCGTTGAACCCCATGACGACGAAATACGCCCCGATCCCGAAGAAGGCGGCGTGGCCGAAGGAGAGATAGCCAGTGTAGCCGCTGACGAAGTCGAACGACATCGCGAACAGCCCGAGCGCCATGATCGTCAGCATCGTCCGTGTCTCGGGGAGGATCATCGCTGCCGCGATCCCGAACTGGTTCGTCAGGAAGCCATAGAGGAACGGATAGGCCACGAACATCGCCACGATGACGACGAGCAGGAGGTGATCCCGGAGATACTGGCCGATCCAGGCTGGGACGCGCTCTCCGTTTTCGGTACTCATCCGTGATCACCCTGCCCTTCGACACCGAAGAGGCCACGTGGCCGGAGGATCAACATCACCACCAGAATACCGAAGATCATCAGCTGATCGAGATCGGTGAAGGTGATGACGCCGGTCTGGAACGCCCACGTCCCGAGTGCGTCGATCATGCCGACGAGCAACGACGCCACGGCTGTCCCGGTGAACGAACCGAGGCCGCCGACGATGACGATCACGAAGGCAGGCAGAAGCACAGCCAGCGCGAGCGGGACGTTCACCGCCCACAGTGGGTCCAGCGCAAGCATCACACCGGCAATCCCGGCCAGCCCCGAACCGACCGCGAACACCGCGGTAAAGGTCCGGTTGATGTTGATCCCGAGCGCTTTGGCCATCTCCTCGTCCTCGACGCCGGCCCGGACGAACAGGCCGTACCGGGTCCGGTTGAGAAACGCCCAGATCCCGACGAAGGTGAGCACGCCGAAGGCAATCTGGAGCAACTGGAGCCCGCTGAAGCTGAGAAAGCCGATCTCCGTCGTGCTCGCAAGCTCGGTGGGGACCGACTCGATCCGTGGGGTCGCCCAGTCGATCTGCCACTGGCCGTTGTTGATATCCCCGAACTCGACGACCATCCGCATCAGTTCTTCGAGCGTAATCGCGAATCCGAAGGTGAGCAGGATCATGAAAATCGGGGGGTACTCGTACAGCTTCCGGATCAGCGCCACCTCGAAGACGACACCGAGCGCGGCCAGCAGCAGGAAGACAAACAGCATGACGACGAAAATCGACCCCATCGATCCCAGAAAGCCCATCGAGCCGACGCCGAGTCCGAGCAGTGCCGCGCCCGCGATGTACGCACCGTACATCGTGAAGGCGCCGTGTGCGAAGTTGATGACGTCCATCAGGCCGAAGATGAGCGTCAGGCCGGCTGAGATCATCAGGTAGAGGCTCCCTTTGGCGAGTCCCTCGATGACGATCCGGCTCATCTCCCCGGGAGACGTGAGCAGATCGGCGATATCCCCGATCACGAGCGGGGCTGCGAGATCGATCATGCTGACAGATACCTCCGGAGTTTTTCGTCCTCGGCAGTCACACCGGCTGTCTCGCCCTGGTCGATGATCGCCCCGTGATCCATCACGTAGTAGCGATCGGCCAGATCCAGTGCGAGCCCGAGCTTCTGCTCGATGAGCAAGATCGGCACCGACGCCGACGCAGACAGCAGTGCCTCACCGACGTCGGTGACGATCTTGGGTGCGAGCCCTTCGCTGGGCTCGTCGACGAGCAGCAGTTCGTTCTGCCCGACGAGCCCCCGTGCGATCGCGAGCATCTGCTGTTGCCCGCCGGAGAGATCGCCGGCGCGCTGTCCGGCGCGTTCTTCGAGGATCGGGAAGGTTTCGTAGGCCAGTTCCAGTCCTTCGGCCACGGCCGCTGCCGTCGGGACGGCGGCCCTGAGGTTCTCTTCGACGCTGAGCCGGCCGAACATCCGTCGTTCTTCCGGGATCCAGCCGATACCAGCCTCGGCGATCTCGTAGGTGTCTTTGCCCACGAGTTCATCGCCTTTGAACCGGATACTGCCCTCGGCCGGCGGTGTCAACTGCAGGATCGACCGGAGTGTCGTCGTCTTTCCGACGCCGTTCCGGCCGAGCAGTGCAACTACCTCGTCGTCGCCGACTTCCAGATCGACCCCCTGGAGGATGTGGCTCTCCCCGTAGTAGGTGTGGACACCGTCCAGTTCGAGCAGGGTCACGCGACGCCACCTCCGTCTGCTGTGGACTGATCCTGCTCGTTTCCACGGCGGGTCGCGTCGAGATCGCCTGCCTCGTAGCCGCCCAGATAGGCCTCCTGCACGTCTGGATTGCCGCGGATGTTCTCGGGATCGTCGTCGGCGATCACTTCGCCCTGGTTGAGCACGACGATCCGGTCGGAGACGTCCATCACGATATCCATGTTGTGTTCGACCAGCAACACGGCGTGGTCGGTCGCGACGTCCTCGATGATCGCCTTGACCTTGTCGATACCTTCGCTGGAGACACCTGCGTTCGGTTCGTCGAGCAACAGCACGTCCGGATCGCCAGCCAGAGCGATCCCGACCTCGAGCTGGCGTTTCTCGCCGTGGCTCAGGTTCTCTGCCGGCACCTCGCTCTTTTCGAGCAGATCGACCCGGTCGAGGATCGCCTCTGCTTCGTCGTAGTGTTCGTCGAACGTGTTGACGTTGCGCCAGAACCGGAGCGAGTTGTCGCCGTGGGCCTGCGATGCAATCCTGACGTTTTCCAGCACCGATACTGTCGGGAACACGTTCGTAATCTGGTAGGACCGGTGGATGCCCAGTTGGGCCGTCTCGTAGGTGTTGTGGCCGGTGATGTCGGTCCACTCGCCACCGTCGTTGAACTCGATCGTTCCCTCGGTGGGTTCGAGTGCGCCGGTCAGCAGGTTGAAAAACGTCGTCTTGCCGGCACCGTTGGGGCCGATAAGCGACGTGAGTTCGTCACCGAGTTCGAAATCTACGTTCCCGGTCGCAGTAATGCCTCCAAACCGCTTTGTAAGTCCGTTAGTGCGTATCATGCTCCGGTGTGAGTATGTTCGTTAGCGGGGCCAAATAAGGCAGCGGGGCTTCAGGAGAGGTCGCAACTCATCTCCGAGGCGGGCGTCGTCACCTGATCGGCCGGCACCGTCTCGATCGGGTCGCCCGGCTTGATCGGTGCGGGCCAGAACTGGTCGTCGCCCTCGTTCGTCGCCACTTCGACCGGCGCGATCGTCATCGCGGAACGGGCCTGATTGTTGTACTCCTGATACGTGTAGCCGTCTTCGCCTTTCGGTGTATCCGCGACGGTCATCCCCGTCATCTCGCTGACGACGGCGTCCGAACTGGCCTCGCCAGCCGACTCGATCGCCTGAACGACCGACGATGCGGCCGTGAACGCGCCACTCGTGAACAGGTCGGGCACCACTTCGTAGGCGTCGGTGTGCATGTCGATGAACGCGTCGTTGATCGAGTTGTCGTACTGGTTCCAGTGGTACCGCGTCGTGAAGGGGCCGAAGTCCGCGTCGGCCAGCCCCTCGTTCGTGAAGTTTTCACCCAGCGTACTCGACAGTGTGTCGCCGAGGACACTCAGCGTTACCCGCGAGGCGAAGCCACCGAACAGTTGCATGTCGTAGTTCCCCTGCAGGAACGTCCGACCGAACGGGACGAGCGCCGATGCGGTAAAGCCGCCGACCAGGCCCTGTGCGTCGGCCTGCTGTGCCTGGTCGAGGAGTCCGCCCCACTCGGCGTAGTCACTGGGGACAAACCGCTCCTGAACGATTTCGACGCCGTTGTTCTCCAGCACCTGTCGGTAGTTGTTGACGACCGATCGACCGAAGGCCTCGTCGGCACCGAACAGGGCCATCCGTTCGACGTCGGTCTGTTCGGCGATATATACACCACCACTCCGGGCGTCCATCGCCGTGTTTTCGTTGGCCCTGAAGACCAGGTCGCGGCAGGTCTCGGAGTTGTTCGTTATCGCCGCCGATGCTGCTGGACCGGGGATGTACGGAATCTCCGCACGGTCGACGACCTGGCTGATGACGCGGTTCGCACCGTTCGAGTTGCCGACCCCGAACAGCAGGTCGACCTCCTCGTTCGTGGCGAGATCTTCTGCGAGTTGCTGGGCCTGGGAGGGGTTGAACTGTGTGTCGCGGACGGACAACTCGACCGTGAGGTCGCCAACCTCGTACTCGTAGTCGCCCTCGTCGACCGCGTCGTTGCCGAGGGGATCACTGTCTGCCTTGTACGCGAGTCCGCTGTAAAATCCGGTCGTCCCCTGCGCTCCATACGCCGGCAGCGGACCAGAGAAATCCTGCAGGACACCGATCTTGAATGTCCCGCTGACACCGTCTGAAGTGGTTCCACCGTCGTCGGACGTCCCATTGGAACCGTCATCGCCGTCCCCTGTATCGTCTCCGTCGTCCCCGTTGCCTCCGGAACAACCTGCGAGTGCAATTACTCCCGACGCACCGAGCGCGCCGATTGCCTCTCTCCGTGAGATTTGTGGCATATGTAACCCGCTTGGGTGTCTCCTACTTAAAATCCATGGGGGAACGGTTATGTGGGATGGCCAGAAAACAAATATAACTATTTATCTGTGGTTACTTTGCTTGCCATGTTATAACATACCTACCCGGCAGTCGGTCGGAGATCGTGTCCGGAGTTTTGTCGCTGTCACCCGAGCGTCTCTCCGGGGCACTCTCGCTGGGATATCGATGCTCTCGCCGGGTATCGTATCTTCTAGTGGATGGCGTGGCCGTGTAAAAACTGGGTGTGGTCGAAAACAGTCGGGTTAAAGCGGTGAGAAGTGGTGTACCTCTCGGACGTGAGCGAGAAGTTCCTCGGTGCTTTCGAATGTTTCGCCGCATTCACACCGGTGCGCCGCCGTGGCCGCCGACTGTTGTGTCGACATACTAATTTATTGCTGATCGAACTATATAATGGTTTCTAATTATATAATGTCAGGGGGGCTGGTTTAGGAATATAAGGACTCGGTTTCGAGTAAGTTCTCGGTCACCAGATTCAGGCTGTTCGAGCTCCGAGAGTGGGTATGAACCGCAACGAACTTCGTCGCGCCTGGGACAGTGTGGCCCAGACGTACGCGACCCAGCGCGATCCGGACGGCTCCGATGCTGCGTTGATCGACGAGTTGCTGGCATCGCTTCCGGCCGAACCGACCGTCCTCGATATCGGCCCCTGTGACGGCGCACGGACACTCGCCAACCTGCCGCCGGGAAGTATCGGTGTGGATATCTCCCGGGATGCACTCGCACTCGCCGCCGACCGGGTTCCAGAGTCGGTGCTGCTCCAGGGCGATATGTCCACACTCCCGCTGGCTGCCGACTCGGTGGACGGAATCACAGCCTACCACGCCGTCTTTCACG
>Ga0207753_1000666_pt1 | contig 12933 bp, 12 predicted proteins | sample PonA233FremontCA_2_FD_187273 | JGI IMG/M metagenome (GOLD analysis project Ga0207753, IMG submission 187273) | Salt pond sediment microbial community from Fremont, CA, USA - Pond A23 Sediment 3 (SPAdes) | ecosystem: Environmental > Aquatic > Non-marine Saline and Alkaline > Saline | place: USA...
AGTGGAACGTCCATGGTCTCGGTAGGGGCGCGTCGACAATAGGTGTGTCACCGATTCGTGTATCCCGCCACAATCAGTGTCGGCCGCGAAGGTCGAAATCAAAACGCCCCATTCAGTTGCACCCGCACACGGTACGGACGAGTTTCAGGTCGCACAGCTTCGGACCAACAGCCAATAAAAAGTCAATCGAATATGACTGTATATTAAATAAGGACAAAATCAATAAATTAATATATTATATATTTATCTATCATAAATGTGAATAGGCGAAAATTTGTTGCGGCTGCCTCAACTGTGGTTGTCGGCGGTCTCGCAGGCTGTACTGGAGGCGGCGGTCAGATTGACAGCGTCACGTACGAAGACGAGTTCTTAGTCGTGTATCTGACTGACGATCACGACGTAGAGACGCTCGAAGCACTCTCCGAGGATGAATCCAGAATTACTGGCGAGCGTGTCGGAACCGAAACGCGCATCCAGATGCTCGATGCGATCGGCATCTCGTCGCGTGAAGACGACGGATTGAGGACCTACACCGGTGAACCAATTACCATCAAGGCACTCAATCAGGATGGGGATGCCGTTGGGGAAACCGAGATCGATTACGATCCGCGGATCGAAATCACCGATCAGGAACTCCAAACGGAGAGCGGATCGTTCGGATTTACGCTTCAGAACGTCGGTTCCGGTCCTGCTGAGGTGACCATGGATTTCGAGTGGCTCGAGCAAGACGAACTGGGTGTCAACGAGCTACCGGATCAGGAATTGCTCACAGTTATGTACCCCCAAAGCAGTCTCTCTCCACTCAACCGCTTCAGGATCGGAGATTTCCGCGATGACAGACGTGTGACCGAAGATCTGGTTGCCTCGGAAGGGAGTGTGCGGATCTCGACCGAAGACGAGTTCGACCCGATCCCACAACGCATCGACACTTCGACGAACCTCACCGATGCTGTCGTCGACGAGGTGACACCATCGACCGACGAGCTAAACGGGCTGCTACAAATCGAGTTGCTATCGCTCCCTGAGGAAGCCACGACAACGTACGAATGGGGGATGCAGTTCACGGATATCACTGCGGATGTCGAACAGCAGGAAGGGTTCGTGATCCTGACAACAGAAATTACGTATCATATCGGTACCGGCGAAGAAACGTCGTTCGAACGTGTCGAGTAGTCCCCAATCGACGGCTGAGGCTCACGTGGGGACGAACTAAACACAACACTGTCAAACGGATACCGTTCACAAGCCAGCTGGAACCGGTTCTGTGAAAACAGAGCAGTAGCGTTGGTCGACCCTCCGTCCACAATCGCCCCTCTTCACAAACCGTTATCAGTTATCTCCTGTAAGTACGTAGCATGGGTTCTGTTACAAATACACAAGAGGTCGACGCTATTCGGGCACTGTTCGACCGGCAACTCGATGTCGGCCTCACACACGGCGCACAACTGGTGGTCTACGACGGCACCGAGCGCGTCGTCGACCTCGCTGGCGGGTCGACCGGCCCCGACGGCGAGCCGACGACCCCCGAGACGCGCCACCTCATCTGGTCGTGTACCAAACCGTTGGCTGGCACCTGTCTCCACCAGCTCGCAGAGGACGGCCAACTCGACTACGACGATCCGGTCGTCGACCACTGGCCGGAGTTCGACCGCGGCGACGACCGCAAGGCCGACGTGACGGTACGCCACGTCCTCAGCCACCAGACCGGGATGCCGGTCAGCGAGTTGGACGCCGACCCCTCGCGGTGGGGCGACTGGGAGGACATCGTCGACACGATGGAAGCTCAGTCGCTGGCCACCGAACCGGGGTCGACTGCGGCCTACCACACCACGACTTACGGCTGGCTCGTCGGCGAACTCGTCCGCCGAGTCTCCGGGACGCCAATCGATGAGTACGCCCGCGAGCACGTGTTTGAGCCGCTCGGCCTCGACAATACCAGTATCGGTGTCCGCGACGGCAACCCTGAAGCGGTCGCCGAGGTGTCGGGCTTCGAGGTCTTTGATCGGTGTCGGGACCCCGAGGAAGGACTGGTCGACCTCACACCCGAGGCCGCCGCCCAACTCGGCAACAGTCCCGGCGTCCTGCAAGCCGTGGTCCCGGCAGCAAACGGGATCAGCACCGCCCGCGACCTCGGGAAATTCTTCGCTGCGATGGCCAACGGCGGCGCGCTCGACGGCACCCGACTGCTGGAGCCCGAAACGGTCGACGCCGCCACCGAACTCCAGACCGAGACCGCCGACGATGGAACGCTCGCCCGGCCGATGCGGTATGCGATGGGCTACTGGCGCGGCGGGACGGTCTCGGATATGTTCGGCACGCTGTCGTCGCCCGAAACGTTCGGTCACGTCGGTCTCGGCAGCATCGTCGCGTGGGTCGACCCGACGGTCGACCTCACGTTCGCCTACGTTTCCAACGGTGTCCGCGAGGAGTCCTACGAACACGCCGCCCGCGTCAACCAACTCGCCGACGCCGTCTATCGAGTCTACGGCTGAGCTCTCGCTGGGCTGTGGATCGCTTCCTCAAAAGGTGTCGGCGAACTTGTCGCGGCGGGTAACGTCGATCTCGCTCAGGCTCGACCCCTCGCGTGTAGCCGCGAAGACGATTGCCTCGGCGACCTCCTCGGGTTCGGTGGCTTCGGTCTCGTCGAAGACCTCCGCAAAGGTCCGGCCGTCGGTGGCTTCGAACTCCGAGCGGACCTCCGAGGGGTTGACCACGGTGACGCCGACCCCGTCGTCGCCGATCTGTGCGGCCATACTCTTTGCGAAGCCGCGAACCCACCATTTCGAGGCTGCATAGACGGGATTGAACGACCGCGGATACTGCCCCGCGACGCTCCCGAGGAAGATCAGGTGGCCCTCCGACTCGCGGAGGTGTGGGATCGCCTTGCGAGTCATATAAAAAACGCCGTCGACGTTGGTCTCCTGCATCGCGTTGTACTGATCGTTCGACAGCTCGGCGACGTCGCTCCCCCGAGCGAGCCCGGCGTTGTTCACGAGGATGTCGATCCCGTCGAAGGCTTTGAGCGTCTCGGAGAACAGTGCGTCGACGGCGTACTCCTTTCGGACATCGGTCGGAACGACCAGCGTCTCGACGCCGTGGTTGGCTTCGAGTTCTTCGGCCAGTGTCGCCAGTCGATCCTCGCTGCGAGCCGCCAACACGACGTTCGCGCCTGCGGCCGCGAGCCGTCGACAGGTCGCCGCGCCGATCCCCGCGCTCGCACCGGTCACCACCGCCGTCTGCTCATCGAGTGGGTCCGTGTCCATATGGGGGGTTGATGACGCCCCGCGTTAAAATGGTGTGTGGAGTCGGTTCAGCGAAACTGGCGTCCGCTCCGGCTGGTCGAACAGTGGCTATTTGTTCCGTCCGGTCGTTTCCGAACGTATCTCCGACCACGCTTCCGACACAGACCGACCACGAATAACACGTCGACGCCTCCTGATCGCAGGCGGTGGTGCAGTCGGCGTCCTCGGCGCTGGCGGGCTGTACGTCGCCAGCGAGCTGCAGGGCGATTTCGGCGACTACACCGCCCCCGACTCGGCTCCGGCTGTCACCACGCGCGGCCGCGTCGACCCCGAATCGAGCGGGGCGGCGACAGAGTCGGGCGAGACGGCGACCGCCGCAGTCGACGGCGACCTCTCGCTCGACGGAGCCGACGAACTGGTGCTGTTCGTCCACGGGTTCGGTACCGACGACCCGACGGCACGGGATCAGGCCTACGCGATGGCAACCGGCCTCGAACCGCTCCGTCCAGTACCCGTTGTCGCCTACAGTTGGGACTCGGATCTCGACTGGGGCCCGGCCAAGGAAATGGCGGATGCCAACGCCGCGCCACTTGCCGACTGGCTCACTGGGTGGGCCGACACCGACGGTCGACCGGTCCACGTCGTCGGCTACTCGCTGGGCGGGCGGGTCACCGGTGAGGCACTCCGCCTGCTCGCCGATCAGGGCCGAACTGATGCCGTGGCGTCGGTCTCGTTGTTCGGCGGCGCAGTTCCAAACGAGACCATCGGCCAAGACGGGCGGTACGGCGAGGCCATCCAAACCCTCGACGCCCCAGTCACCAACTTCCACAACGCCGACGACCGCGTCCTCGGCTGGCTCTATCGCCTCACCGATCAAACCCAAGCGGTCGGCCAGACTGGGCTGCCCGAGTCGGCTACTGCCCCAGCTGGCTACACGGACGTCAATGTAACCGACAGCGTGACTGACCACTACTCGTACTTCCAACCCGAGGAGGGCTGCCTCCCGGCGTTCGTTGATCAGCTTCCCTGACGGCAACGACCCATTCAAAAGGATCTGAGGCTCGACTGGAGTTCGCGCTGCTGCCGTCCTTCGGTTACATCGTAGCCAACCAACTCCCGGAGATCGACCGCGTAGGTCGACCCGCCGCGGTCCAACACCAGCAATCGGCCCTTCGTTCCGCGGACGGTCCCGGTCGCCATCGTCTCGTCGACCGGCTGGCTGTCGAGCCCGAGCCCGTAGTCGAACTCGAAGGTGTCGGTCGGCTCGAACCCATCGAGCAGGGCCGCCCACGCCGCGGCGTCGACCGACTGCCCCAATCCGGCCAGCTTGGTCGGCACTCGCACCCGGTCGGGGATCTCCTCGGCGATCTCGGCTTCGAGCTGGCGGGCGATCCGCCCGTCGTCGACGGTTCGGATGTGGGCAGCCCGATCCGCACCCTGCTCGCGGAGTCGTGTCTTTAGCCGCCACTGTTTGGTGACGCCGACTTTGAACCGGTCGGGCGCGAACGCCGCGAGGTAGATCGCGTGGTCGTCGAAACAGTCCATCTCGTCTTTCAGGCAGCTCCCGGTACAGCGGGCACAGACCCACGTATGCTGGTGATCTGGGCAGTAGGGCGCGGTCGGATTTTCGCAGGCGATATGGCTCTCGTCGTGGACGGTCCCCGCGCAGTGCCGCCTGCCGAGGGTGTATTCGAGTTCGACTCCTGGTTCGAGAGCCCGATACCTGAGCCCCTCGCTGTCGCTCAGCAACAGCCCCGCGTCGGCCGCATCGTAGCCCACGATCTGCACGGTCGACCTACACAACGGGCCGATAAATCGGTGTTCATCCCACCAGTAGGTGGCGGCTACTGTCGCTGTCGACCACGTAGCCAGCGACTACTGGCCCGGTCGGGCCAGCCCGATCCGAGTGATGCCCCCTCGACTGCCGTCCCCGACAGGTCTATCAAACTGGATTGCGATCCTCAGGGAAATGACAGCGTCGACGTTTATCGATCTCGTGAACCAGTCCTTGTCGGCGGCGACGGCCGCCGAGTTCGAACAGCGGGTCGACGAGCAGGCCGGGCGGTTGCGCGAGGCGATCGCCGAGGGCGACCTCGACTCGCCCGACTTCGGGATCGGCATGGAACTCGAAGTGTATGCGGTCGACAACGACGCGACTCTCAGGCGGCTTCCGAAACCGGTGTTCGAGGCCGACTGCGACAAGGAACTCGGCCTCCACAACGCCGAACTCAACACCTCGCCCGACACGCTGACCGAGGGCGGGATCGAGTCACAGGCCGACAAACTCCGGGCGAGCGTCGAGTCGACGCGAGCTGCCGCCCGCGAGGCGGGCTGCGAGATCGTCCTCGATGCGATGTGGGCGGTGCCGCCGGCCGAGGGAACCCACGCCTACTTCGGCGATGTCGACCGCGCCGAGGGCGTCCTCGTTGCCAACAACATGGCCCACTCCCCGCGCTACAGTGCGATCGACACCGATATCCTCGACGAGTGCGGTGGCAGCGTCTCGCTGTCGGTGCCGGGAGCCGAGGTGTCGTTCCCGACGATCCTCGTCGAATCGCTCACGAGTTCGATTCAACCCCATCTCCAGATTCCCGACACCGAATCGTTCACCGATGCCTACAACGCCGCCATCGCCACCCTCGGACCGGTACTCGCGCTGTCGACCAACTCCCCACTGTTGCCGGTCGACTGCTACGACGTCGACGATCCCGAGGCTCTGCTCGACGAGACCCATCACGAACTCCGGATCGACGTCTTCGAGCAGTCGATCAACGGCGCATGGCACAAGGTCCGGTTCCCCGACAAACTCGACCAAACCACCGACGTCGTCGACTTCCTCGTCGACGATCCCACCGTCGCCCCGTTCCTTCGGGAGTGGCTGGTCGACGGGCCCCGAGAGACGTTCGCCGACGACTACTGGGAACTCGACCACAAGCGCGGCACCTACTGGCGGTGGCTCCGCGCGGTGACCGGGGGCCAGCCGGTCGGTAATGGCGACGAGCGGTCGATCCGCATCGAGTACCGCCCGATCCCGACCCAGCCCACCGTCGACGACATCGTCGGCCTTCAGTGTCTCGTGACAGGGTTGGTCCGCGGCCTCCTTGCAGCCGATCATCCCGTCAAAAACCTCGACCAGTCGACCGCCGAAACAGCGTTTTACAGTGCGGTCAGAAACGGGATCGATGCGGAGTTGGCGTGGATCACCGCCGACGGCGAGGTGACGAGCGACTCGTCGACGATTTATAAAGAAGTCTTTGAGTACGCCCGTCGTGGGCTCCGCGAGCAAGGAGTCTCGACGGCGACGGTCGACCGGTATCTCGATCCGATCGAGGCGCGGTGGGAACAGCGACGGACGCCGAGCCAGTGGAAACTCGATCAGGTTCGAGACGCACTCGACAGCGGACACTCGTTCCCCGAGGCCGTCCGAGAGATGCAGCGGGCCTATATCGAGCGATCGGCGGCGGGTACGCCGTTCGCCGAGTGGGACGAGGCGGCTGTTCGATCACGGTAGTCGACGGCTACGTCGCGGTAGCCGGTGACTACCGGGGTTGAGAATCAGATGTCGACCGGCGGCGTGTCGAAGGCCCCTTCGTCGGCCTTGCGGTCGTAGGATTCGATCGCCGCGCGGATCAACTGGAAGACACCCTCCTTGCTCCAGCGGGCGGTGTTGATCTGGAGATCGTAGAACTCCCGGTCGTCGACGTCGATATCGTAGTACGACTGATACCGACCGGCTTCGCTGACCTCCCGGACCCGCATCTCGGCTTCGGTCTCGGCTCGGCCATCGATCCGTTCGAGCCGAACGGATTCGGGCGCATCGAGCCAGAGTCGCAGATCCGCATGTTCACCCGCGAGCCAGCCAGCCAGTCGGGATTCGAGGATGAACGGTTTGTCGGCTTGGCCCCACTTCTCGGCGATCGACTGGAGCCGCTCGTCGAGTTTCCTGTCGATCGAATCCGACGTGTCGGCCTCGGCGATCTGTTGGTTGAGGCTGATCTCGCTCTCCTCGGCGATTTCACGGAAGATATCGCCGCCCGACACGTAGGGGCAGTCCATCGCTGCCGCCAGACGATTACACAGTGTCGTCGCCCCACAGCCCGGCGGCCCCGAAACCGTGATCAGGAGGTCTGTGTCGATCTTCGTTTCGGCCACGTCACTCGCGGTCAGATGGGGTGTGTCATTATTGGTCATGTGAGTTGACTCTCACGTTGGGATGATTGCCTGTTATGCTCATCGGTTCGGGCCGGTCGTGCCGGTGTCTCCGACCGGACCCATCGTTTTATACCACCGACCGCTACTGTCGGTCGTGTGTACTCTCGTCCTCGCGTGGCAGGCCTTCGCCGACTCGCCGATCGTGACGGCAGCCAACCGTGACGAAGCGTTGGGTCGACCATCCGACCCCCCGGGCGTGTTCCGCGAGGAGCCGACCGTCATCGCACCCCGTGACGGCACCGCGGGTGGGACGTGGATCGGCTACAACGAGGCAGGTGTGTTCGTCGCGATCACGAACCGCTGGGTCGACCGCGAGGGCGATCGCTCGCGGGGCCAGCTGGTCGCCGACTGTCTCGGTTGCCGGTCGGCGAACGAGGCGGTCGACCACGTGCAGCAGTCGGTTATCCGGGATCGTTATGCGGGGTTTAATCTCGTCGTCGCCGACGCCGACAGCGCTGTCTTCCTGGAGTGGGACGGTGAACTCTCGATAACCGATTTCGAGCCCGGCGTGCATGTCATCGTCAACGTTGGTGCGGACGGCGACTTCTTTGAGCCTGATGCCCGCCCGGAAGTCGGTCGACAGCAGGCGGGCAACGCGACTGTGCTCCGGACGGCACTCGCCCCCGAACCGGATGAGGCGGCCGTCGACTGGCTCGACCGGGCGGGCGCGGCGCTCGGCGACCACGAGTACGGCGTCTGTGTTCACGGCGACGGCTTCGGCACGCGGTCGGCCTCGCTGATCCGCCTCGCAGCAGGAAGCGCGGAACTCGTCGACCACTACCGGTTCGCCGACGGACCACCCTGTCGGACCGAATTCGAACGGGTCGACGCCCGTCTCTAAGAGTCGACGCCTGTCTCCGAGACTACAGCACGTGGACGTCGTCCACATCGAACCCCAGTTCCATGTCGCCCTCGGGTGGTGTCGACGCGTCCGTTTTCACAATGACCGGCTGGCCGTTCCACCGGCAGTGAATCCGGTAGGCGTCGCCGAGAAACTCGACGGTTTCGACCGTTGCCGAAAGCGTGGGTCCGTCGACAGCGGCATCGTCGTGGATCGACCTCGCTCCGGGCCGAATCGACATCGCTTCGGGCCGGATCGAAACCGTGATCGATGCCCCGGCTGCCCGGTCGACTCCGTCCGGCAGCGGCAGCAGTGCTCCGTCGACGTTGAGTCCCCCACCGTTGTCTGCCACGACACCGTCGAAGACGTTGTTGTCGCCGATGAACTCGGCGACCGCCCGCGAGGCGGGCTGTCGGTACACCGTCTCGGGGGTGTCGACCTGCTGGAGCCGCCCGTTCTGCATGACGGCGACCCGGTCGCTGATCGCCAGCGCTTCGGCTTGATCGTGCGTCACGTACACCGTCGTAATCCCAAGGTCGCGCTGGATCGTTTTGATCTGGACCCGGAGTTCCTTGCGAAGCCGGGCGTCGAGCGCCGACAGCGGCTCGTCCAACAGTAGCACGTCGGGTTCCGGGGCCAATGCCCGAGCAAGGGCTACCCGCTGTTGCTGGCCGCCCGACAGTTGTTCGGGGTCCCGGTCGCCGAAGCCAGAGAGGTCGACCAGCGCCAGCAGTTCGTCGACGCGCTCTTCGGGGTCGCGACCAGTCGACAGTTCGTGGAACCGCAGCCCATAGCCGACGTTTTCGGCGACGCTCAGGTGGGGAAACAGCGAGTAGTTCTGGAAGACGATCCCGAGGTTTCGGGCCTCCGGCGGTTCGTCGGTCACGTCGTGGCCACCGACAGAGACAGTTCCCTGCGAGGGGGTTTCGAGCCCGGCAATCGACCGGAGGAGGGTAGTTTTGCCGCAGCCGGAGGGGCCGACAAGCGTGAAGAACTCCCCCTCGTTGATCGACAGCGAGACGTTTTGCAGGGCGGTCACGCTCCCGAAGTCGACGCCGAGAGCCGTGATGTCGACCGCTTCGCCGCCGACACCCCTGTGGTCGGGATCGCCGGGGCTCACAGCTCCCACCGCCTCCCTGCCCGGTCGATCAGCACGAAACTGATCGTCGTCACGGCCAACAGTATCGTGGCCATCGCGGTCGCCGGGCCGAGGTTCGGCCCCAGCGAGCGGTTGCCGATATAGCGTTCGAGTGCGACCGGCATCGTCGCACTGTCGACCCCCTCGGCTAACAACACTGTCGAGTCGAACTCGCCGATACTGATCGCAAAGGCGAACGCCGCCCCGGCGACCAACGCGGGGGCGATCAGCGGGAGTTCGATGTCGACCAGTGCGGTCGACCGGTCGGCCCCCAGCGCCCGGGCGGCGTCGACGAGCCGGTCGTCGATCCCACCAAGGGAGGGGGTGACGGCCCGTGTCACGAACGGGTAGGCCGCGACCGCATGGACCGCGACGATCACGATCGGCCCGGTGAGTGTGAGTCGGTGGCCGAACACGGTTGTCCCGAAGACGAGCGTCTGCAGCATCCCGAGCCCGAGGACGATCCCGCTCACCGCCAGCGGCGCGGTCAGTAGTGCTTCGGCGACCCGCGACCCCCGGCTCTCACGAGTGGCGACGACCGAGACGAGCACCCCCATCGGCAGCGCCACCAGCAGCGTGCCCGCGCCGAACAGCAGCGAGTTGGTAATCGCGGCCAACGGCTGAGTCGTCCCGACGGCCGCTGAGGACTGCTGGGCGAGCAAAAAGGCGTAGTAGTCGAGGGTCAATGCCCCGTTGGGCGTCGTTAGGCTCTCTATAACGAGGCTCGCCAGCGGGCCGACGAACAGTACAGCGGCGAGCAGACTGTAGCCCAACAGGCCGAGTCGGCGCGGGTCGACGAGCGACCGCCAGCCGATGAAAAGCGGCAGCCGAGCCCGCCGCGTGTGTTCGCCGCGGATGCTGATTTTGGTGGCCTCGTACCGCAGATAGAGGTAGATCAGTCCCAGCGAGAGGGCCGTTTCGATGGCCCCCAGGGTCGCGGCCTCGGCCAGCGCGAGCGTCTGGACGCGGGAGAACAACCACACCTCGACGGTCGACAGTTCGAGCCCGCCGAGCGCGAGGACGATCGGGAACGACATGAACGTAAACACGAACGTGAGCACCGCCGAAGTCAGAACCGCGGGAACGAGCTGGGGTAGGGTCACGTCACGAAACGCCCGCAGCGGCGACGCACCGAGGGTGCGGGCGGTCTCGACGCGTCGTGAGTCGACCGACTCCCACGCGGCGGTCACCAGCCGTGTCACCAGCGGCGCATTATAAAAGGCGTGGGCGAGGATGATGATCTCCAATGTGAATACGAGGTCGACCGGGCCGAGTCCGACCAGCGCCAGCACATCGTTCAGCAGTCCTGTCCGACCGAACATTGCCAGAAAGCCCACTGCAACCATTATTGAGGGCATAACAAAGGGCAGGATTGTCACCGACCGGAGGAATGATCGACCGGGAAACTCGAAACGGGCCAGCAGGTATGCGCCGGGTAACCCGACGGTGACGCTGACGACCGTCGACAGTAGCGCCTGATAGGTCGTAAACCCGAACAGGCCGAAGCCGACCGCGGGCATCCCAGTGTCGATCCAGTCGCGGATTCCCGCCGGGATGCTCGCCGGATCAGCCACCAGCGAGTGGGCCGCGCCGGTATAAAAGGGATCGCCGAGAACGGAAACGAGGGGGTCGACGGTGAGCCGCCCACCAACGTAGATCGCACTCTGTAGGACGCTGCCGACGGGGTAGTAAAAGACGGCGACGAGCGTGGCGAGCATGGCGACGATCCCAGCGGGGAGCAGCTGGGACCGGTTCATAATCAGTTGCTCACGACCTGGCGGGCCCAGTCGTCGATCCAGCCGTCGACGGTGCCCGCGAGTTCGTCGTAGCTGAACGTGACGGCCTCCGGCGGTTCGAGGGCGTACTCGCCGAAGTCGCCGCCGGGATCGACCCCCTCGACGGCGGGGAACTGAACGTTTCGGGTGGCGATCTCGGCTTGGGCCTCGCTGCTCAGCATGAACGACATGAACTCGCGGGCCAACTCGGGGTTGTCGCTGTCGACGAACTGCGCCATCCCCTCGGGGTTGGCGTACCCCTGATCGTTGAGGAAGCCGACCTGGTGGCGGGAGATATCGACGCCCTCGCCGTGGTAGTACACTTGATCGGTCGAGTAGGAGACGACCATCGGGGCCTCCTCGTTCGTGTAGGCGTTGTAGGCGGACTCCCAATCCGAGAGGATCTGGACGCCGTTGTCGACCAGTTGGCTCCAGTAGTCGAGGTAGCCATCCGCTCCGTACTCGTTGATCGTCCACAGCAGGAACGCCCGCCCGGGATCGGACTGCTGGGCGTTCTGGGCGATGAGGCCGTTTTCGTACTCCGATTCCAGCAGCGCGTCGAAGGTGGCTGGCTCGTCGACCTCGTCCTCGTCGTAGACGAGGCTGATATACCCCGTGTCGTAAGGGACGACCCGACCGTCGGGGTCGAAGTCGAGATCCGATTTGACCGTGTCGACGCCCTCAATCCGGTCGCTTGCGGCCGCAAACAGCGACTCGTCGAGGCGCTGGTCGGCACGGACGAGTTCGCCCGTGTTGAGGCCGACGTACAGGTCGGCGTCGATCGGTGCGCCCTGACTTTTGCGCTGGATGAACTCGTTGATCCCGTTTTCGGGCGTCCGGAACTCGACGGTCGTCTCGGGATTGTCGGCCTCGAAGGCCGACTTGAGCCAGTTGCCCGCTGTTCCCTCACCCGTAAACGAGGAGTAGGTCGCAACAGTCAGCGTCTGACCTGATTGGCTCGACTGCGTCGACTCGTTCGTCCCATTCGTGCCGTTCGTCCCGCTCGTGCCACCCGACTCGCTCGACTGGTCGACTTCGCCGAGACAGCCGGTCAGTCCGGCCACCCCAGCGACACCTGCTCCGCCGCGTGTGAGCAGCGTTCGTCGTTTCATACCTCGGTGGTTCCACTAGGTAATACTTTAATGACTCGTTATAATTCGAGGGCGTCGACCAGCCCTCGGCTCACGGGTTTGTCGCAGGTAGCAGCGACGGATGCGAGCCTCGCAACTGTTAAACGATTCGCGTCCGAACTTTATGCATATATGAGTGCCGTCGAGATCGAAGACAGTCTTTCTGACGACGAGTATCGTGGGCTGGAACTGATCCGTGAGACGGGTGGGATTCATCAGAGCGATTTCTGGAAGGAACTCGATGTCTCCTCCCGCAAGGGAAGCCGAATCGCCGAGGCACTGGTCGACTCGGGGCTGATCAAACGGGAGGACACCGTCTACAACGGCCACAATACCTACTATCTCGAACCCGCCGCCCGCGATCTCGACTTCCGGCTGCTGATGGCCGGGGACATGCTCTCGCCGTTTATCGGCGAAGAGGAGGTCAACCCCCAGAGCGACTCCTTCTCGCAGTGGCTGATGAATCTCGCCTACGAAGACCACTGATTCGGGCCCGTCTTACAGAGATTCAAGGAGAATGCCTGACCCTTTAGGGTCAGGATGAATCCAACATTACCTTTCACGAAACACCGACGACAGCCAGCCCGAGTTTGAA
>Ga0207753_1000667_pt1 | contig 12912 bp, 13 predicted proteins | sample PonA233FremontCA_2_FD_187273 | JGI IMG/M metagenome (GOLD analysis project Ga0207753, IMG submission 187273) | Salt pond sediment microbial community from Fremont, CA, USA - Pond A23 Sediment 3 (SPAdes) | ecosystem: Environmental > Aquatic > Non-marine Saline and Alkaline > Saline | place: USA...
AGTCTTCAAATCGAATAACAAGAGACACATACCAGCAGGCAATCACTACGTGTAGATGTACTCGTGGGTTAGTCGACGATTGGGACGAACGTACGAGCGGCTCCTCCACCGCGAGATCGGCGACGGGCCGACACACGTCGCAATCATCCAAGACGGCAACCGGCGCTACGCCCGCAAACAGGGCGACGACACGCCGGATGGCCACCGCGCCGGTGCCGAAACCTCCGAACAGGTCCTCGATTGGTGTGACGACGTCGACATCAAAGAGCTAACGCTGTATACGTTTTCGACCGAAAACTTCGACCGCCCGGCCGAGCAGAACGAGCCGCTGTTCGATATGATCGCTTCCAAACTCCGAGAACTCGCCGACAGCGACCGCCTCCACGACCGTGAGGTCTGTATCCGTGCCATCGGTGAAATCGACCGTCTCCCCGAACGCGTCAAGGATGCCATCGACTACGCCGAAGCCGAAACCGACGGCTACGACGAGTTCCGGCTCAATATCGCTCTCGCGTATGGCGGCCGCAACGAACTCCTTCGGGCAACCCGCGAGGTGACGGCGGCCGTCGACGCGGGCGATCTCACGCCCGAGGAGATCGACGTCGAAACCATCGAACAGCGGCTGTATCGCCAGCCGGTTCGGGACGTCGACCTTATCATCCGTACGGGGGGCGACGAGCGCACCTCGAACTTCCTGCCGTGGCACGCCAACGGCAACGAGGCCGCCGTCTACTTCTGTGCGCCCTACTGGCCGGAGTTCTCGAAAATCGACTTCCTCCGGGGGATTCGGACCTACGAGTCCCGCGAACAGTCGTGGCAGCGGACGAAAGTCGACCGATCGATCGCGCTCGTTCGGGCGCTGGCCAGCGCCGAACTGTCGACGGCCCGTCGGGTCGTCGCACGACTCCGCGATCAACTGCCACGGTCGGCCATCGAGACGCTCGACGACGAACTCGACAGCCACCGCCCGAGTGAGGAGGCTGACACCGAGCCGCGAGCGGAGTCGACCACCGAACCCGCTGACTGAGCCACGTCCCGACCGACCTACGCCCCGACCGACCTACGTCCCGACCGACCTACGTCCCGACCGACCTACGTCCCGAACCGTCGCTGTCTGTTCTCGTACTCCAACAGCGCTCGCAAGTAGTCACGCTTCCTGAAATCCCGCCAGTTGACATCGGTGAAGTAGAGCTCCGAGTAGACCGACTGCCAGATCATGAAATCCGAGAGCCGCTCGGCCCCGGTTTTGATTACGAGATCCGGCTCCTCCCGGAACACGAGCCGGGTTTCGATATCTTCGGTGTCGATCTCCTCGGGCGACAGTTCGCCTGCGTCGACCGCCTCGGCGAGTTGGCGGACGGTTTCGGTGAACTCTCGCTTGCCACCGAGGCCGATCGAGATCTGGATCGGCTCGTCGGCTTGGGCGGTGTCGTCGGGTGCTCTGACCGCCAGCGGGCGGGGAGCCGACAGCTCGGCGAGCTCTCGGCGGAGCGTGGGGACGACCGCCTCGTCGAGGACGCTGACCGAGACGGTGATCCGTTCGGCCCCGTACTCGACGGCCCACTCGAAAAACGACACCAGCGTGCCGTAGGCCCCCTGTTCGAGCAGGTCACGCTCGGTGATGACGACCGCGACATGGCGAGGCGGGTCCCGCGACCGTCGACGGAGCCGAAACGAGAGATAGGTGTCGTACAGCACGACCGGAGGATCACGCTACCGGCCTAAAAAACTCGCTGACACCGACTCACACGGGGTTTCCGGATGTCGGGACCGTTAAGTGTGTCTCGGAGATATCCCGTGGTGTGACAGACCGGCTCCGACGCGCTGGCGGATTCGCCCTCGTCGCCAGCCTCGCGTTGGCAGCCCCGACGCTCGGTCCCGCGATCGTCGTCCCCTTCGGACTGATCGCCCTCGTGGCGGCAGTCGCGATCGACAGCGGCCCGGTGTTCGAACTCTTTGCGCGACCCGGCGACTGGGAAGACGGTCGACTCAACGGGTTGGCTGGCTTCTCGCTGGCGGCAGCCGCGCTCGCACTGCTGTCGACGATGCCACGGACCCCGCTGCCGGTCGGGGTCTTCGTCGCAACCATCCTCGTCCTCGCCTTCGGCAATCTCGGCAAGGAGGCCGTCGGCTCGCAGACGAGCCAGCCCTTTTTCATCGTCGCTGGCTTCGTCGCGGTGGGGTTTCTGGCCGGGATCGCTGGCCAGTATCTGGTCGACCTCCAGCTCGGCCAACCAGTCAGCTGGTCGATGATAACGTTCCTCTCGATCGTCGGCGCGCTGATCGCGGCCCTGCTCCGGGAACTGCTCTACGAGCGGGACGACCCGCTGGTGTTGCTCTCGGTCGGGCTGGTGCTCTGGCTGTTCGTCGAACTGGTCGGCACGGTGCCACCGATCGAACTCGCCGCGGCACTGATCGTTACCGTCGGCCTCGGCGTCATCTCATACGGACTCGGAACCGCTTCGGTCTCGGGAATGTTGACGGGGGTTCTCCTCGGAGTCCTGATGATCGTCCTCGGCGGCTTCGGCTGGTTCGCGGTCCTGATCGCGTTTTTCGGTATCGGCGGGCTCTCCTCGAAGTTCCGGTACGGCGACAAGGAACAGCGTGGCGTCGCCGAGGGCAACGACGGGGCCCGCGGCACCGGCAACGTATTGGCGAACGCCGCGGTCGCGCTCGTCGCCGTCTTCGGGTTCGCGCTCGTCGACGGCGAGGGGGCGCTGGCGGCGGCGTTCCTCTTCGCGTTCAGCGGTTCGCTGGCGACGGCCCTCGGTGATACGCTGTCGAGCGAGATCGGCGGCCTCTTCGACAGCCCGCGGCTCATCACGACGCTCGAACCGGTCGCCCCCGGCACCGACGGCGCAGTGACGTGGCAGGGCGAACTCGCTGGGCTCGCCGGAGCCGGACTCACCGGTCTGCTGTCGATGGTCGTCCTCCCACTGGGCGACCTGTGGCTTGCGGCGGCGCTCGTCGCCCTCGGCGGCGTCGTCGGGATGACCGTCGACAGCCTGCTGGGGGCGACAATCGAAGGCGGGCGGCTCGGCAACCAGTGGGTCAACTTTTTGGCCACCCTGAGCGGCGGCCTGACCAGCAGCGGTCTCGCGGTCTGGCTGCTCTGAGATGGCCGCAGATCCACCCGTTCGGCCCGCCAAAGAGACCGACGCGGCCACGATCCGGCAGCTTCAATCACTGCTCTCCGAACCGAGTCCGAGGCTGCTGTCGACGGCCACCGACGAACTGTCGATGCCGACTGCGATCCGAACGACGAGCCTGTTGGTCTCGCCTGACAGCGACGACCGGCCGGTCGGCTATCTGCTCGCTGTTGGCAATGGACCGGTCCATATCGCCGAACTCGCAGTCGACCCCGACCATCGACGCGAGGGCCGCGCAACTGCACTTCTAGATGGAGTCTGCAAGGGGTCGACACACTCGATGACGGTTCACGTTGCGGCGACGAACGACACCGCGCGATCGCTCTATCGGCGTGTGGGCTTCGTCGAAGTCGAGCGATCGTCGGCGTTGTTCGATAGTAAAGAGAGCCTAACGCTTCGGTATACACCGACTACCAGTTCGTAGGCGTCGACTACGGTTCGGTATCCGCGACGCTCGACATCCTCGTCGACTCAGGCCTCGACATCCTCGTCGACTCAGGCTTCGACATCCTCGTCGACTCAGGCCTCGACATCGATCTCGGCCGCCCGGAGCTGTTCGGCGGTCAGCACGCGAGTTCCGACCGGCTGTTTGACGAACTCGCCGGTCGACCGGGCGACGACGTGGTCCAACCCACGTTGGGCAGCCACATCCAGCTGTTGTTGGGTAAGCTCGCCATCGAGGACGACCGCGAACGGGTCGGCGGCGGTTTCGAGCGTCTCGACGAGGGCTTCGGGGTCGACCTCGGCGAGCAGCTCGAAAGAGTCCGACAGCAGCCGCGCGGTGCCCGTCTCGTCGCCGATGACCGCCCGCACGTGACTCCGCAGAGTCGCGGGCCTGTCAGTGTCCGTTTGTGTGGGATCGCCGGCTCCGGAGTCGGTTGATTCGGTGTCAGTCGGTTCGGGGTGGTCGGCGTCGGCTGTGGGCTCTACGTCGACCGTCTCACCCGATGCTGTAGTCGTCGGCTCCGAATCGACGGCGGCCGCCGACTCCGCCCCATCGGACAGCTCGTCGGAACTGGTCGGGATCACCTCGACTTCGGTCGGCGAATCGGTCGGCGGCTCCGAATCAGTCATCCGCTCCGAATCGGTCGACGAAGTCGGCTCCGGTTCTGTGGCTGCCGCCTGCGTCGTGTGGTCGTCGGCGTCCGTCATGGCGAGTCCGAGATCACCCGTTTCGATCAGCCCGGCGATGGTCTCGCGGATGTTTTTCGAATCGGCGATCCGGTCGGCAGCGACCTTCTCCCGGAGCAGCCCGTGGACCGCCTCCCGGGAGAGGTCTTCGACCGACTGGTCGGCCGGGGCGAAGACGACGTAGTCGACGTCACCGACCTGCAGTAGTTCCCGGAGGATGAGCTCGCCGCCACGGTCGCCGTCGACGAAGACAGTGACCGTTTTCTCGGCGGTCAGCGAGGCCACCGCATCGGGGACGTTCGTCCCCTCGACGCCGATGGCGTTTTTGATGCCGTAGCTCAGGAGTTGGAGCACGTCGGCCCGCCCCTCGACGACGATGATCGCATCCGAGGAGGTGACACTCGGTCCCGCCGGAAGTCCGGCGTACTCGGTGATCTCCTCGACTTGGGCCGACTCCCGAACGTCGGCCAGTAGCTCCTCGCTGGAGATGGCTGTCTCGTCGAAAGCGGTTGCCAGTAGCTCCTTGGCACGGTCGACGACCGCCCGCCGTTTGGCCGCCCGCACGTCCTCGATGGAGGTGACCTCGATCGAGGCCCGGCAGGGACCGACCCGTTCGATCGTTTCGAGCGAGGCCCCGAGCACCGCCGTTGCGGCCTTGTCGAGGCTCGTTGCGATGGTGAGCTCGCCGAACGACTGGCCGTTTTCGGAGCTGATTTCGACGTCGATCCGGCCGACTTTGGAGGACTGCTGGAGGTCTCTGAGGTCCAACTCATCGCCCAGCAAACCCTCGGTCTGGCCGAACACTGCGCCGACGACGTCGCTGCGCTCGACGACCCCGTCGGCGGCGATCCGGGCGTGAATGAGGTATTTTGCTGTATCGTCCATAGATGTTCCCTCGGGGAACCGATGGTGACCGCGAACGTGATCCGCATGGTGACCGCGAACGTGATCCGCATGGTGACCGCGAACGTGATCCGCAACTGGCCTAACGTTTTTTATAAGTACTGTGGTCTCAAATAGTTGTCGTCCGCTCAAAAACGCCCCGCTCGCTCGACAGTCGACCAGCCACCGGCTACGGATCGGTTCGGTCGGCAACCCACTCCCCAGCTATGAACCGGTCCGTTCGGCAAGCCACTCCCCGGCCGCCTGCACCGAGGCCGGCGGGTCGTCCGGCGCGTCGTGCTCCCAGATGACCCACTCCACGTCGGCGGCGGCTGCGGCGGCCAGACTGCCCTCCACGTCGACGTCGCCCTCGCCAAGGTCGACCGGCACCCCACCGTGGGGGGCCGCCGAGTCCAGCCGAACGTCTTTGAGGTGGATCGCCGTCAGCCGGTCGGCGTAACGGTCGATCAGCGCAACCGGGTCGGCGTCGGCCGCCGCCGCCCACCCCACATCGAGTTCGAGACCGATGCCCGTCGCTTCGAGCAGCACGTCCAGCGCGAACCGGTCGTCGACGCGGTCGAACTCGGCGTCGTGGTTGTGGTAGGCGAGGTCGAGGTCCAGCTCGGCCACCCCGGTAGTGACGCTATCGATGGCCGCTGCTGCACCCCGGACCGTCCCCGCCCTGAGTCGCCCCGGGTCGAGGTACGGGATCACGACCGTCTCGACGCCGAGCTCCCGGTAGGGGTCGACCGCGCTTTCGACGCCGGATTCGAGCGTTTCGAGCCGGACGTGTGCGCTCGGGGCGGCCAGTTCGAACTCATCGAGCGTCGACTGGAGTTGGTCGATGTCGGCATCGAGCCCCGCGAACTCGACGCCGTCGAAGCCTGCCTCTGCAACCGCTTCCAGTTGGGCAGTCACCGAGAGCGACGAGTCGGTGAACGAATACAGTTGGACGGCTGTCTGCATGTGTTCCGTTTCATCCGGCAACTCGTTATACCTCGCGGCCGACTCTATTGACCGCGATTCGACCCCGGCTGATCGAAGACTCGACCACGGGCAATTGAAGAAATAATTCCTTCAATAGACTGTTCTGAGGGCAGTTAGTAATACTTAGGTACGTCTGTCGACAACCGACGATAATGGCAACACGTATCCGAACTGCGCTGTGGGTGATGACGTTCACCGTGTTGGTCGTCCTCGCGGTGCCGTGGTTCCTCTGGGGCGATCCGCGGACGGCCGCCGGGCTGCCGATCTGGTTGTGGTGGCATATCGGCTGGATGGGCCTCGCAAGCGGCGTGTTCTACCTCTTTACGCGCGCCGACTGGGACCGCTACATGGGGGTGAGCGATGTCTGAACTGAGCTTGCAGCTCGGTATCGTCGTCGGCTACCTCGTCGTCGCGCTGCTGATCGGGCTGGTCGCCTACCGGGTGTCGACCAACGTCGCCGAGGACTACTATCTGGCCGACCGCTCGATCGGGACGCTCGTGTTACTGTTTACGACGTTTGCAACCTTGCTGTCGGCGTTCACGTTCTTCGGCGGCCCGAACCTCGCCTACGCCCAGGGCCCGGAATGGATCCTCGTCATGGGCGTGATGGACGGGGTGTTGTTCGCCATCCTGTGGTACCTTATCGGCTACAAACAGTGGCTGATCGGCCAACGGGAAGGCTACGTGACGCTCTCGGAGATGCTGGGTGACCGGTTCGGGTCGACCCGGCTTCGCGGGCTGGTCGCTGGCGTGAGCCTCTTTTGGCTGTTCCCCTACGTGATGCTCCAGCAGATGGGCGCGGGCGAGGCGATCACCGGCCTCACTGGCGGGGCGATCCCCTACTGGGCCGGAGCCGCGCTCATTACGGCGTTCATGATCCTCTACGTCGTGATCGCGGGGATGCGTGGCGTCGCGTGGACCGACACGATTCAGGGGCTGTTCATGCTTTCTGTCGTCTGGATCGCCGTCGCGTGGGTGCTGTCGGCGGTCGGCGGGCCGAGCGGGGCGACCGCGGCGCTGCAGTCGACCAACCCCGAGTTCCTCGCGCTGGGCAGCGATTTCTACACGCCCGCCTACATCATCTCGACGGCCGTGGTGATCGCCTTCGGCGTCACGATGTTCCCCCAGATCAATCAGCGCTTTTTTGTCGCTGGCTCCGACCGCGTGCTCAAGCGCTCGTTCGCCCTCTGGCCGGTGCTCGTCGTCCTCCTTTTCGTTCCGGCGTTCCTGCTCGGAACGTGGGCTGCAGGCCTCGGCATCGAGGTTCCGGAGGGAGCCAACGTCCTCCCGGTTCTGCTCTCGGAGTACACGCCGGTCTGGTTCGCCGCGCTCGTCATCGCGGGGGCGCTGGCAGCGATGATGTCGTCGTCGGATTCGATGCTGCTGTCGGGGTCGTCGTACTTCATCCGGGACCTCTATCGGCCGTTCGTCGACCCGACGATGGGCGAGGCCAAGGAGGCATGGCTCGCCCGCGTCGGGGTCGCCCTGTTTGCGACGGCAACGTTCGTTGCCAGCCTCAGCCGTCCCGGGACGCTGATCGAGGTCGGCAACACCGCCTTCGGCGGGTTCGCCCAGCTGACCCTGCCAGTGATGGTCGCCCTCTACTGGCAGGGGACGACTCGCAGCGGGATCGTCGCCGGGATCGCCGGGAGCCAACTACTCTACCTCTCGCACGTGTTCGTTCCGCAGGTGACGGTCGACCTCGCAGGAACGGCCGTCCCGCTGTTCGCCAGAGCCTACGGCGGCTGGGACGTTGCGCTCGCCGGGATGGCGCTGGGTGCGCTACTCACTATTGGGGTCTCGCTGGTGACGACGCCAGCGACCGAGGAAGACGACAGCCGATTCGCCATCGGAGCGGATTAGCCACTGCCTACCGATCGATCAACCCAACCGATTGTCGGGGCTGACACTCACCGCGAGGGCCAACTGTAGCTTTGTGATACGTAGCTGTAGCTATCTGCAACTACCTGATGAACCGACGGGATTTTATACTGGTTGGGGCAGCATCTGGACTGTTCCCGACGGCAGTCGGGACGACAGCGAGCCGATCGACACGCGCTGCCTCGGCGACCGACACGATCTCGGTCGCCTGTGGCAGGCGTGTCGTAAACCAGGGCCAGTACGACGATGGGTCGACGCCAGCGACTCCGCCGACCTACGAGCCGGTGACGAAATCAGTCGACCGGACGACCGTCGAGGAGATCAGAGCTGGCCGAGAGGCCACACGGAAACTCCGCCGTCGACTCGACGGGATCACCGATCTTCGGTCGGCAGCCAGGGGCGACAGCGGGCTGCGCGTGAGCAGGCAGTCGACCGACGACGGGGTACGGCTGGTCGTCGACTCCCCGTCCGGGATGGGTACCGACCGGTTCGAGGAGTTCGTCGGGGCGATCACTGGCGGGCTCACAGAGATGGCAGAGCAGCGCCTGGGGGATCGGGGGACGGTCGACGTGCAGGTCCGGGACCGGCCGACCGAGCGGCTCGAAGCCGACTGCCAGCACACCATCGGCCGGTTTTCCGACGCCCAGTACCGCGAACGGGGGGTCGCCATGGGGGCTGCAGCCAGAAGCGAGACGGTCGGCGAGATCGCCTCGACGGGGTTCCGCGGGCTCCGGGACGGCCGGGCCGTGGCCATCACGACCGCCCACACATTCGCCAGTGAGGACGACTACGACCCCGCCGACATCCGGGGGGCCGAACTCTACCAGTCCAGACAACCCCACGCGATCGGCCGGTGTTATGCGGCCGGAGAGATAGTCGACGCCGCCGCTGTCGCCGTCGGCACCGACACCTATCCGAGCCGCTATCTCGCCGATCCGGGCGGCAACAGCTACGACGGCCGGCCGATCGTCGGCGTGGCGACGTGGAACGCACTCGAAGCCGCCCACGCCGAGGGAACGCCAATTTACAAGCAGGGCGCGGTTTCGGGGCGCTGTGCGGGTCGGATCACCGAGCTCACCGAGATCGCCGACGGTCACCGCGAACTGGGCGTCGACATCCACAGCACGGGTGGCGACTCCGGCGGGCCGTACTTCCTCGAAACCGACGACGGGCTGCTGGTCGCTGGGATTCATAAGGGGTACCGGTCCGAGACCGGCCAGCGACGGGCGATCTTCGTCGGTTCAGTGCTCGATGCGCTCGGCGTCGACTTCTACTGACACCGTTGGCGTCTCAGTGACGCGGCGACCAGCCGCGCCGGGTTTTATAAGGGTATGGTAAAGGAACTAAGTTATGTACCCTTTTCTTTACATAGGTACTGTATGTCAGCACGTAGTGTCAGGATACCTGTTGGGACGGGGGGCGTAGCCGATGTCTAACGTACTGGTTGTCACCACGATCACGGGGGCGCTCACCGATGCAGTGGCGGCGTTCGTCGGGTTCCTACCGACACTCGTGACGACGCTGCTTATCGTCGGCGTCGGTAGCGCCATCGCCATCGGGATCGGTCGGTTCACGACACAGATCGCCAACTACGCCAACCTCGATGCGCGGGCGGCCGACACGCCGCTGGCCGCGCTGTTCAACGGTCGACCGCGCGTCGCGCTCATCGCCGGGACAGTGGTCAAGATCTACGGCGTGCTGCTCGCGTTGCGCATGGCCTCGGGCTACGTCGGCCTCGCCGGACTGAACGCGTGGCTGACCCAGGTTGTCGGCTATCTCCCGCAGGTAATCGGCGGGCTGGCGATCATCGGCGGCGGGATGATGGCCGCGAGCTACGCCGGGACCGCCGCCGAACGCTCGCTGTCGGGGATGGTCGGGGCCATGCTCACGCCGATCCTCAAAGGCGTCCTCTACTTCATGGTCGTCGTGGTCGGCGTCGACACGATGGGGATCAACGTCGAGATCGTCTACGTCGTCGGCGAGACGTTCTCGACGGCCCTCGGCCTTGGGCTGGCGCTCGCGCTCGGATTAGCACTCGGTCTCGGCGGCCAGGAGTACGTCGCCGAACACATCGGCGAGTGGGCCGACGGCTCCGGATCGACCGGTGGGCCGGTCGGTAGCGCGACAGGTGGCGCGTCGACCAGCGACGCGACCGACGACTGGGACGATACTGGCTCGACCGACGACGGGATGGACGACAGCTGGGACAACGGCGGAACGGACGACAGCGGAATGGACGATGACGGAATGGATGAGGACTGGGACGACGGCGGCGACTGGGACGATGACGCAGGCGGCGACTGGGATGACGACGCGGGTGGCGACTGGGACGACGATGGCGTCGAAGACCTCTCCGAAGACTGGGAAGACGACTTCTAATTCCGGTTAGGGACAGTCGACACCCTCGAAGGAGTCGGGCTCGGAGCCTTGGTCGACCGTCCGGGTCGCTCCTGATTCGAGTGCGAGGAGCATGACTTGCCCACCGTAGCCGTGGGTCTGGTCGTGACCGCGAACGACGACGCAGTCGACATCGCTCGGCACCGCGATCGTCTCGGATCGCTCGAACGGCTGTTCGTTCGGATGGGAATGACGTAGGTCACGCCGACCTAGCTGTGTCCCATCACGCTGCTCGACCTGCCACCAGTCGGCGTAGCCGTCCTCGCCCGCGTCGTCGTGACGGAGTTCCACCGCGAACTCGGTGCCAGATTCTCCGGCGGTTGCCGCCACACCGACGACGTTCGCCTCCCGGAGATCGAGTTCAGTCGACTCGGACCCCTCTGTCGGGCCCGAACGGTTGGGCTCGTTCTCGCTGGTCCCGTTGGTCGGCTCACCAGTGGTTGACTCGTCGGCTGCCGCCGAACTATCGGTCGATTCAGCGTCCGTGCTGGTGCTACAACCAGCCAGCGTGCCGATGGTGGCGACCGCGAGGCCGTCGAGGAGTCGACGCCGAGTGGCGGATGGCTCAAACATACTGCCACTCACACGCGCCGGTGGAAAAAGATGGTGTCCCAACAGGTTCGATCCGTGCGAATCATGCGCCCGTACCCCCAACACGGAGTATGAACATCTTCTGGCACCAGCGGGACCTCCGGATTCCCGACAACTGCGGGCTGGCCGCGGCCGCGAGCGAGGACACCACGCTTCCGGTGTATCTCGTCGACCCCGAACTCCGCGAGCGACTCGGCACGCGACAGTGGGCGTTCTTTTTAAACGGCGTCCGTCGACTCAAAGAGCAGTACCGCGAGCTCGGCTCCGATCTGCTCGTCCGAGACGGCGATCCAGTCGAGACGCTTGGCGAGATCGCCGCCGACCACGACGCCGACTGCATTTATTACAACCGTCACTATCGACCGATCCGTCGTGAGCGACAGCAGCGCGTCGACGACGCGTTTTCGACCGAGGCAGTGACCGATCTCACGCTGGTCGACCCTGCGGCGCTGGACTCGCGGTATCCGAGCCATAGCCAGTTCTACAACGACTGGCAGGCAGTCGCAAAACCGGCACCCGCGGCAGCACCGGGCAGCGACGCCCTCGCCGACGTGGTCGACGATGCTCCGGTTCCTGAGGCGGAGCCAAAGGTCGACATCGAACTCCCCGAGGCAGGCTACCGAGCGGCCAGACGGCGGTACGATCGGTTCCTCAGCGACGGGATCGAGAGCTACAACGACAGCCGCGACGACATGACTGCCGCGGTCGACCGGCCGATCGGCGCGGTCTCGCGGCTTTCGCCCTACATCGCCGCCGGAATGATCGGGATTCGGGAACTCTGGGCCGACGCCACCGAGCGCCACGCGGCCGTCAGCGGCGACAGCAGCGCGGCACGCAATGTCGACAAGTTCCGCTACGAACTCTCGTGGCGCGAGCAGAACTACCAGCTCCTCTACTACAACCCGAACCTCCCCACCGAGAACTACAAAGCGATCCCCAACCCCATCGCGTGGCGGAACGACACCGAGGAGTTCGCGGCGTGGAAACGCGGCGAGACCGGGTATCCGCTGGTCGACGCCGGGATGCGGCAACTCGACGCCGAGGGCTACATCCACAACCGTCCGCGGCAGAACGTCGCCTCGTTTCTGACCAAGCATCTGCTGGTCGACTGGCGCGAGGGAGCCGACTACTTCGCCGAGAAACTGGTCGACCACGACCCGGCCAACAACAGTGCCAACTGGCAGTGGATCGCCTCGACGGGCACTGACACGGTCGACGTGCGCATCTTCGACCCCGTCGCCCAGATGGCGAAGTACGATGACGACGCGGTGTACGTCACGGAGTATGTTCCCGAGTTGCGTGGGGTCGACGCCGGGAAGATCGTTGACTGGCCGAATCTGTCATCGGAGGAGCGAGCGGAGTTGGCTCCGGAGTATTGCGAGCCGATTGTCGACCGGAACGAGGCGTACGAACGGGCTCAGCGTGTCTTCGAAGAAGCTCTTGGGAAACGGTGACTGAAACAGATGGGCCGGCGCAGATTCGAACCACGGTCGGAGCAAAGCTCCTCCCTGATTCGAATCTTCGCGTGGTCCATACACCCCTCGTTCGGAATTGCCTCGCTCGTGCCGCTCCGCGGCACAGTCGCTCGGTGGTGTTGAACGAGGGGTAGAAATGGGCCGGCGCAGATTCGAACTGCGGTTACGGCCACCCGAAGGCCGAAGGATACCAAGCTACCCCACCGGCCCGCAGTCGACCAGATGCCGCCACCGATTTTAACAATTGTGATCCACCGATCAGTATGTCACGTACCCCTCGGTGTCGACCCAGTTGTGGACCACCGTCATCGTCTGGTCGGCGTGCAACACCTCGGGGCCGACACTGAGCCGACGGTCGGCCGTTTCGGCCAACAGCTCCGCCTCCTCGGCGCTAAAATCGTTGTGGTCCGACAGCACGA
>Ga0207753_1000668_pt1 | contig 12898 bp, 12 predicted proteins | sample PonA233FremontCA_2_FD_187273 | JGI IMG/M metagenome (GOLD analysis project Ga0207753, IMG submission 187273) | Salt pond sediment microbial community from Fremont, CA, USA - Pond A23 Sediment 3 (SPAdes) | ecosystem: Environmental > Aquatic > Non-marine Saline and Alkaline > Saline | place: USA...
CCTCCCCGAGCGGCTCGGAGCGATGGGCGTGCTCTAAGCGGGAGTCTAGCATGCCCTACGACCGTCTGCAGCGGCGTCTCACTGAGTCGGCGTCCCCGGCGGTGACGACGCTCCCCGACGGAAGCGTCGACCACTTCTGTACGGTCGCCGAAGACGCTACCGGCTCGCTCGAGACCCGTGACGCGTTCGGCCGGGAGATCCTTGGCGATCGGTCGTCGTTCTCCTTCGCCGTCGAGACGACCGAGCCCGGGGGCCAAGCGGTCAACACGGCGAAACAACTGCACGCGCTCGGCGGATCGGTCACCTGTTACGGCCATCTCGACGCGCCGATATTCGATTCGCTGCCCTTCGCCACTGTGTCGATGGGGGCCCCGGCGGTCGTGTACGTGTTCGGCTTCGGCGATCGAGATGTGATGTTCGTCGACCCCTCCGAGGTCGCGGAGTGGACCCTCGCGGAGTTGCGCCGAGTCGGTGAGGTCTCGGACGTGTTCGCGAGAGACGCCGTCTGCTGTAGTAACTGGGGCTCCGTGGGGGGACTCGAGAGCGCGTTTCACCAACTGAGCGACGCGGACGTACCGCGAGTTCCCTTCGTTTTCGATCCGGGCGATATCGTCGGGTGCCGGCCCGATGAGATCGGTGCCTTACTCGACGCAGTGACCGCTCTCCAAGACGCGTTCGACGTGGTGTACTCCGCCAACCGTCAAGAAGTCCGGACGACGGCCGCACCCCTGTCCGGACCGTTCGACGACGACCTCGCCAGACTCGTCGCGATCCGAGAGGAGACGGGTATCACGGCCGCGGTGATGCACGCGAGAGATGAGGCCGCCGCCGTCACGTGCGACGAGCGCCTGCGGGTCAGTAACTACGACGTCGACCGTCCGGTGCGACACACCGGTGGCGGCGATCGGTTCACCGGTGGGCTCGGCCACGCGCTGGCGTGCGGGTGGGATTGGGACGTCGCGTTGGCGTGTGGAAACGCCTGTGCCGTCTACTACGTCGACTCCGGCAGTACCGGGAGTCCGAACGACATCGCCGCATTCCTCGACGAACGGCCCCCCGTGGAGTCCTGAGCGGACCTCTTCCCGCTAACACGCGACCGTCTCAGGTCCGCTTACCGGTCTTCGTACGCGATCTCGTCGATCTCGCGCCGCTCGCCGTCCGCGTCGTCGTTCGCGTACTTATAAACGACGCCGTCCTCCTCGTCCGCGGTCGCGTTGTGCGAGCCGTCACAGAGCGGCTTCGAGTCCGAGAGGCCGCACTGACAGACGTAGATCAGGTCGTCGTCGCCCGTGTCCGACTCGTCGAGTACCGCCGGCCCTCGCTCCTCGTGGGTGACTTCGCGTGCCATGTCCGTCGATACGCCCCCGCACGCATACGGTTTGGGACCGGTGCGGGCGGGACGACCGCAACCCCGCCGCAACCCCCTTGAGCGTGGGCCCCCTATCGGACGTATGAGCGAAACCGAGGAGGGCGACGCGGTCGACCCCGAATCACTGAGCGACGAGGAGTGGCGCGAGCGGCTCTCCGAGGAGGAGTACCGCGTGCTCCGCGAGAGCGGCACGGAGGCGAAGTTCTCCGGCGAGTACGTCGACCACCACCCCGACGACGGGGAGTACCGCTGTCGGGGCTGCGGGACGGTGCTGTTCGACGCCGAGACGAAGTACGAGTCCGGCTGCGGCTGGCCCGCGTTCTACGCGGCCGAGGAGGAGTCGGTGACGACGACCGTCGACACGAGCCACGGGATGCGCCGCACCGAAGTGCGGTGCGCGAACTGCGACTCCCACTTGGGCCACGTGTTCGACGACGGCCCCGAGCCGACGGGGAAGCGGTTCTGTATCAACTCGGTCGCGATGGAGTACGACGACGAGTGAGCGCGCCGCGAGGCGGACGCCCGGGTCGCGGCTCTCCCGTTACGGCGCCAGCGGCAGCCTGACGACGAATACCGCGCCCTTCGGCTCGTTATCCTCGACCCACACGTCGCCGCCGTAGATCTCGATGAGGGACTGGACTAGGTAGAGTCCGATCCCGGCGCCGGGGCTGTCGAGGCCCTTCTCCCCTTTCCCGAAGATCTCTTCGCGGTGTTCCTCCGGGACCCCGGGCCCGTTGTCCGCGACGCGCACCTCGACGACGTCGTCGGCCTGCTCGACCTGAGCCGACACCGTCACCGTCGGGGGCGTCTCGTCGTTGTGTTGGACCGCGTTCCGGAGGAGGTTCCGGAACACCGAACTCAGCATCTCGTCGGCCAACACCTCTTCTTCGGGGAACGACCCCTCGACGGTGAAGACGGCCTCCGAGTAGCCGGACCTGACCTCCTCGACCTGCTGAGAGAGGATCCGATCGAGGGAGACGCGGCTCGGCTCGGTGTCGTCGCGGAGCATGACCTCCGCGAGGTCGCGGACCGTCGTGGTGAGCGAGACGGCGCTCTCTGTGTTGCGCTTGATCACGTCCAAGTACGCCTGCCCGTCTTCGTCGACGTGCTCGTCGAGCAGTTCTGCGTACGCGCCGACGAGCTGGAGATCGTTGCGGATGTCGTGACGCATCACCTGATTCAACAGCTGGAGGTCGTCTCGCTGTCGCTTGAGCCGCTCCTCCGGGTCCGCGTCTCCCGTCGCCACGAGGTCCGCGTCGTCGCTCATAACGATGGAGTACACCCGCCGGAGGCGCTTAAAAACCGGCCCCGAGCAGCGGCGCCGACCGCCGCCCTCAGAACCCCTCGTCGAGCAGTTCGCGAGCGATGATGTTCTTCTGGATCTCCGTGGTCCCCTCGTAGATCTGGGTGATCTTCGCGTCGCGGTAGAGCCGTTCGACGTCGTGGTCGTTGACGAAGCCGGCGCCGCCGTGGATCTGGACCGCCTCGTCGGCGGCCTCGACGGCGACCCGCGAGGCGAACTCCTTGGCCATCGACGCGAGCGCCGTCAGGTCGCCCGCCTCGTTGTCGACCGCCCACGCGGAGCGGTAGGTGAGCCACCGCGCCGCCTCCGTGTTCGTGTGCATCTCCGCGAGCTTGTGTTTGATCGCCTGGAAGTCGGCGATGGAGCGGCCGAACTGCTCGCGCTCCTCCGCGTACTCCAGCGCGCGCTCGGCCGCGCCGCGAGCGATCCCGACGCCCTGCGCGGCGACGGCGGTGCGGGTCTCGTCGAAGAACTGCATCAGCTGGAGGAAGCCCATTCCCCGCTGGCCGATCAGGTTCTCCGCCGGCACCCTGACGTCGTCGAAGCGGAGCTCCGCGGTGTCGCTCGCGCGGATCCCGAGCTTCCCGGTGATCTTGTCGCGAGTGAGCCCGTCGCGGTCGCCCTCGACGAGGATCTGCGAGTAGCCGGAGTAGCGATCGTCGATGTCGGGGTCGGTCTCGCAGACGACGACGAAGTAGTCGGCGACGGTGCCGTTCGTGATCCACATCTTCGATCCGTTTACGACCCACTCGTCTCCGTCCTTCTCCGCGCGGGTCTCGACCGACGTCACGTCCGAGCCCGCCTGCGGCTCCGAGATCGCCGAGCCCATCACCGCGTCGCCGGCGGTCACCTCCGGGAGGACGCGCTCCTTCTGTTCTTCCGTGCCGAATTCCATCAGCGCCTCGGCGCCGAACCCGGCGCTGGAGACGCAGAGGCCGATCCCGGGGTCGGCCGCGAACAGCTCCTCGGTCAAGATCGCGTTCTCCACCGACGAGTACCCGACCCCGCCGTACTCCACCGGGACGTGCGGGGCTAACAGCCCCATCTCAGCGGCCTTGTCCATGACCTCGTGCGGGTACTTCTCGTCGACGTCGTACTCCGTCGCGACCGGGCGGATCTCCTCGTCGGCGAATTTCCGTACCTCGTCGCGAAGCTGTCGTTGCTCGTCGGTTAGCTGGAACTCCATACCGGAGCGATCCGTGGAATTCCACATAATCGTTCGTAAACAACCGAGAATCCGGAGCGCGTTTACCGCGGGGCCGCTGCGAACGAGCGTTCGCGGCCGCGGTCACCCCCGTCAACCGACGGGTCGCTCGAACCGATCGAGAGCGAACGGCTCCGCGTCGACGGGCGGCTCCGAGTCGGTGGCGAGCGCGGCGGCGACCTCGCCGACGACCGGCGCCGTCTTGAATCCGTGGCCGGACATCCCGACCGCGACGACGACGTCGCCGGCGTCGGACAGGGCGTCGACGATGAAATTTCCGTCCGGGGACTGCGACAGCACGCACGCTCTCGTTCCCATGAGGGGGCCGTCACCGGTCGGCGCGAAGTCGCGCGCGAACCCCCGGGCCGGCTCCGTCTCGGCCGGTCGCGCGGCGCGGGCGTCGTCTGGATGGACGCGCGCTCCCCGGTCGTGCGTCGCACCCACTTTGAACCCGGGAACGCGATGTCGCGGCAGCCCGTAGAAGTGCCGCCCGTCCGCGGCGTCCATCACGAACACCGGAAACGAGTCGGGGTCGAACGCCGACGGGTTCCGGGGCCGGACCCGACAGGCGACGTGCCGCTCGCGCTCCAACAGCCCGTCCACCGCGGGGACGTGATCGGCGGCCCACGCGCCCGAGGCGACCACGACCGAATCGGCCTCGTAGGTCCGTCTCGTCGTCCGGACGCGGACCGTCCCCGCCTCCGCGGTCCACTCCACGACCGGCTCGTGGGCCCGGAGCTCGGCGCCGTCGGCTGCCGCCGCCTCGGCGAGCGCGACGAGGCAGCGCTCCGGGTCGAGGAGCCCGCCGTCGGGCTGGAACACGGCTCGGTACTCCCGGGGGAGGTCGTAGGCCGGAAACCGGTCGTTCACTTCGGCCGCGGTCAAGACCTCGTGTTCGATGCCGTGGCTCCGGCAGGTCGACCGCGCGCCGGTGAACGAGTCGCCGGACTCGGGACCGATAGTCAGGGACCCGGTCCGGCGGAACAGGTCGGTGTCCGAGTCGCGGTCGAGTCGCTGCCACAGCCGCCGGCTCCGCCGAAGCATCGGCACGTACAGCTCGCCCTCGTGGTAGGCGAGTCGGAAGATGCGGCTCGATCCGTACGAGGTCGCCCGCGGGTTCGGGAAGTCGCCCTGTTCGAGCAACAGCACGTCTCGACCCTCGCCGGCGAAGGCGCGGGCTGCGGCACACCCCACCACGCCCGCGCCGATGACGACCGCGTCGTACTCGGCCATACCCCTTCGTGGCGGGCGGCCGCGTTAGTCGTTTGGGGCGCCGGACGACACCGTCCGCGGCGAATTCGAGGGCGTCAGTCGCGGTCGTCGACGAACGTCGCGATCCGGTCGGTCGCCTCCTTCAGCTCGCGCATCGAGGTCGCGTACGACACCCGGAGGTGGCCCTCGCCGCCCGCGCCGAAGACGGAGCCGGGAACGACAGCGACGCCCTGCGCCTCCAGCAGCTCCTCGGCGAAGACCTCGTCGTCGCCGCCGCAATCGGGAAAGGCGTAGAAGGCGCCGCCGGGCTCGAACGTGTCGAGCCCCATCTCGTTGAACCGGGAGACGACGAGCCGGCGGCGGCGGTTGTACTCGTCGACCATCTCCGCGACCTCGTCGTCGCAGCGGTCGAGCGCCTCGATGGCCGCGTACTGCGGCGTCGTCGGCGCCGACAGCATCGTGTACTGGTGGATCCGGTTCATCCCGTCGATCGCCTCCGTCGGTCCGAGGGCGTACCCGAGCCGGAGACCGGTCATCGCGTACGCCTTCGAGAAGCCGTTGACGACGACGGTGCGCTCGCGCATTCCGGGCTGCGTGGCGATGGAGGCGTGATCGGTCCCGTACGTGAGCGCGGCGTATATCTCATCGGCGATCACTCGGAGGTCGTTCTCGCGACAGAAGGCGGCGATCTCCGCGTACTCCTCGTCGGTCATCGTCGCGCCAGTCGGGTTGTTCGGGTAACAGAGGACGAGGAGGTCCGCGTCGGCGGCGCCGGCGGCCTCCAGCGCCTCGCGAGTGAGCGCGAAGTCGTCTTCGGCCCGCGTGGGGACCGTGAGCTGCTCACCGCCCGCCAGCTCGATCCCCGGGCCGTAGGAGATGTACGTCGGCTCGTGGACCGCGACCGTATCGCCGGGGTCGACGAGCGCGCGGAAGGCCAGATCGACCGCCTCGCTCGCGCCCGTGGTGACGAGCACCTCCTCGGCCGGGTCGTACGACTGGTCGTAGCGATCGTGGTGGGCCGCGATCCGCTCGCGGAGCTCGGCCATCCCTCGGTTCGACGTGTACGAGGTCTTGCCGCGTTCGAGCGAGTCGATCGCGGCCGTGCGGGCCGCCCACGGCGCGGAGAAGTCCGGCTCGCCGACGCCCAGCGAGATCACGTCGTCGCGCGCCTCCGCGAGCTCGAAGAACTTCCGGATCCCCGACTCGGGGAGGTCTCGCGCGCGGTCGGAGAGCCTCATGGCGAGACGGAGAGGCGGTCGTCGTCGTCGCCGTCCTCGAACCGCACCCCGCCGTCCTTGTACGTCTCCATGATGTAGTGGGTCACCGTCTGGGTGACCTCCGGCATGGGCGCGACCTGCTCGGAGATGAACCGCGAGACGTCCTGCATCGTCTCGCCGAGCACCTCGACGGCGAAGTCGTAGTCGCCGGAAACGAGGTGTAAGGCGTCGACTGCGGGAAACTTGGCGATCCGGTCGGCGACCTGCTCGTACCCCGTCTCGCGGTCGAGCTCCACGTTGATCTCGACGACGGCCCGGATCTTCCCCTCGTCGACGCGGTCCCAGTCGATGACCGCTTGGTAGCCGTGGACCACGTTGTCCGCCTCCAGCGCCGCGATGGCCTCCTCCACCGCGGCGGCGTCGAGGCCCGTCTGGGCCGCGATGTCGTCGATGTCCTCGCGGGCGTTCCGCGCCAACACGTCGAGTACCTCGCGCTCGGCGTCCATACCTCACGATCGCGCGGGGGCGGTTTATGAGTAGCGACGGGCGCAAGACGGACTAGCGCTCGCGACAACGGCGCCCCGTTTCGGCGCTGCCGCTTCCGCCACCCCCACGACTTTGCCGGTGGAAGGGGAACGAGAGTCCATGTCATCAGCAACTACCGGCCGAAGCGAGACGTTCGACGTCGGCGGCGACCTGACCGTCAACCGACTCGGCTTCGGCGCGATGCGGGTCACGGGCGAGGACATCATCGGCCGGCCGGCCGACGAGGAGGGGGCCAAGGAGGTCCTCAGGCGGGCCGTCGAGCTCGGCGTCGACTTCGTCGACACCGCCGACTCGTACGGGCCGGGCGTCAGCGAGCGCCTGATCGGCGAGGCCCTCGGCGACCCCGACGACGTGGTGATCGCCTCGAAGGCCGGGCTACTCCGCAACCGCGAGGGCGACTGGCTCCCCCACGGCGACCCGGACTTCCTGAAGAATCAGGTGCTGTGTAGCCTCGACCGCCTCGGGACCGACACGATCGACCTCTACCAGCACCACCGGCCCGACCCGGACACCGACTTCGAGGCCTCCGTCCACGCCTTCGCGGAGATGAAAGACGCCGGGCAGATCGCCCACGTCGGCCTCTCGAACGTCACCGTCGAACAGCTGGAGACGGCGACGGAGATCGTCGATATCGCGACCGTCCAGAACCGGTACAACGTCGGGCACCGAGACGACGAGGACGTGCTCCGCGCCTGCGAGCGCAACGACGTGGGGTTCATCCCGTGGGGCCCGATGTACGCGGTCGATCAGGAGGGGCCGGCCGCCGTGCTCGACGAGGTCGCCGAGCGACGCGACGCCACGACACAGCAGGTCGCGCTCGCGTGGCTCCTCGACCACTCCGACGTGACGCTTCCGATCCCCGGCACGTCGTCCGTCGAGCACCTCGAATCGAACGTCGCGGCCGCGGAGCTGTCGCTGACGGACGAAGACGTGGCGGCGCTGAACGACGTCGACCCGCGGTAACCGCCAGTCGCTGGCGGCCCTCGATCGAGCGCGGAGCGCGACGGTCGTCACTCGACCGTCTCGACGTCGGCCATCTCGGCGACCTTCAGCGCGGTCGCGACGTTGAACGCGAGCCCGAGCGGAGCGGCGACGAGCGCGGCCGCGACCGCCCCGCCCGGCCCGGCGTGCGCGAGGAGGCTCACGGGGACCGAACAGAGCGCCGTGACGACCGCGACGGCGAAGAAGAACCCGAGCGGCCGGTGACGGTCCACGAGCTCGCGCGCCCGCCGCGCCGCCGACTCGATGCCCCGGTCCTCCAAGGCGAGGACGTAGACGGTCGGGAAGTAGAGATACGAGGCCACGAGCGCCGCGAGGACGGCGACCACGAACAGCGGCGGAACGACGAGCAGCGGCAGAAAGAGGGCGGCGAGCGCGGCGACCACCAGCGCCTCCAGAAGGATCATCCGAACGCCGAACCGACGGACGGCCGCGACGAAGTCGTAGCGACCGGTGGTGATCCCGGCCGCGATGCTCCCGAAGTAGCCCGCGCTGAGCGCGCCCGAGACGACGACGTACGCGCCGATCAGCGGGAGTAGAAGCGGCAGGGGATCTACGGAGCCGAACGGGAGCGACACCGTCACGCCGCCGCCGCGGGGCGCGTCGACGAAGCTCCAGAGGTCGTACCGGTAGACGGGGAACGAGGCGCGCAGCGAAACTCCGGCCGTCCGTCCCGTCGCGAGCAGGTCTCGCGCCCGAAACAGCGCCGTCGCGAGGGGGACGAGCGCGAGCGGGAGCAGCCGAGAGAAATGCGAGACGGTTCGTTCGACGAGCGAATCAGTCGGGTCGGGATCGCGGTCCGAGGGACCGCGGGAGGGCCGATCCATACCGGTCCGTGGGCGTCGGGTAACGGAAAACGCCTTCGACGGGTCCGGACGCGACGTCTCCGAGCGAGCCCACGCGCGGGCTGCGCTCGGCGGGAGCCGCGTCTACTCGTCGAACGGGTTCGTCAGCTCGACCGTCTCCTCGCGGTCGGGGCCGACGCCGACCGCGTAGACGGGCGTGTCGGTCTCGTCGGCGACGAACTCGAGGTACTCGCGGGCGGCCTCGGGGAGTGCGTCGTAGCCGGCCTCGGCGACCGCGGCCGAGTCGAACTCCGCCCAGGTGTCGAGCGTCTCGTACACCGGTTCGCAGCGCTCCCACCGCTCGGTCGTGGTCGGGACGGTGTCGATCACCTCACCGTCGATTTCGTAGGCGGTACACACGCGCAGCTCGTCGAGCCCGGCGAGCACGTCAACGTGGTTGACCGCGAGCCCCGTGAAGCCGGAGACGCGCGCCGCGTGGCGCAGCATCGGGAGGTCGAGCCAGCCGATCCGACGGGGGCGACCCGTCACGGTGCCGAACTCGCCGCCCTTCTCCCGGATGTCGTCGGCGAGCGCCTCCTCGTCGGCGTCCCCGTCGAGTTCGGTCGGCATCGGCCCCTCGCCGACCCGCGAGAGGTACGCCTTCACGATACCGACGACCTCGCCGTCGCCGACCTTCGTGACGCCGAGCCCGGATCCCACCGCGGCGGCGCCGGCGGTCGGGTTCGAGGACGTGACGAACGGGTAGTTCCCGTGGTCGACGTCGATGTGGGTGCCCTGGGCGCCCTCGAAGAGGATCTCGTCGCCGTCCTCGTGGCGGCGGTGGAGGTAGTCCGAGCAGTTGACGGTCATCCCCTCGTCGGCGAGTCGCTCGCCGATGCGCGTGAACTCCTCGTGGAGCGCGTCGACGTCGAACGCCTCGGCGCGCTCCGCCTCGCTGTCGCCGGACTGCGTCCGGCTGCCAGAGGCGCTGCGCGCCTCGCTGTCGATCTCGAGCCCGTACACGTCCTCGACGAGCGCGCGCTTCTGCGGGACGGCGTACTCGAGCTTCTCTCGGAGCACGTCGGGGTCGAGGAGGTCGGCCACTCGGATTCCCCGTCGACCCGCCTTGTCCTCGTACGTCGGGCCGATCCCGCGGCCGGTCGTGCCGACCTCGTCGCCGGCGTCGTCGTCGGCCTTGACTTCTTCTTCGATCCCGTCCAGCACGCGGTGGTACGGCATGATGACGTGCGCCCGGCGGGCGAGCCGCACGTCGGGGTCGAGCCCCTGTTCGCGCAGGTCGTCTATTTCGGTGAACAGCGTGCGCGGATTGACGACGCAGCCGTTGCCGAGGACGCCGACCGTGCCTCGGACGGCGCCGCTCGGTACCAGCGAGAGCTTGTACTCCGCGCCTCCCTCGACGACGGTGTGGCCGGCGTTGTCGCCGCCCTGATAACGGACTACGACGTCCGCGTCCCCTCCCCACCGGTCGACGAGCGCGCCCTTGCCCTCGTCACCCAGCTGGGAGCCGACGATGGTGAGTGTCATACGGCCCGGTGGTTCCGGCCGGGAGGTAAAACCGATTACGGTCCGCGGACGCGCGTACCCCACGAACGTGCATCAGAGTGGAGAGTGTCCGTGTGAGGTATGCCCGTTCGTGCCATCGATCCACGTCTAACGGGTTCGCGGCGAGCGAGGTGACGAGCCCGCCGTCGGTTCGCGAGCTCTTTGATCGCGGGGGTCGGCCGCCGATTCGCACGACCCGTCCCTCCTCGACCGATCGAACACGTTAACTACTGCCACGTCAAAGCGCCGGATCGAGCGACCCTGAGTCGGCCGCCGACAGCAACTTTTAAACCGGGGCATGACGAGTTAACATGTGCCATGATAGATCGACTAGAGAAGGAGGTAGACATGCTGGAACGACACCTCCAAGTCCTGCGGATGGTCATCGAAAACGAGCCGATCGGCATCGTGAAGATGTCGAACGAGACGGGATACCCGCATCACAAGGTCCGGTACTCCCTGCGCGTGCTCGAGGAGGAGAACCTCATCGAGCCGTCGAGCCAGGGCGCCATCACCACCGAGCGGACCCACGAGTTCGTCGACGAACTCGACGAGAAGCTCGACGAGACGGTCGACAAGCTCGGCTCCATGCGGATCGACGACGCCGCCGAGCTCGAGAACTGAACGCCTTCGTTCGTACGCGCCGCCGGCCGCGAGTCCGCGTTTCGATCTCGGGTCACCGCAGCCACCGTTGTTTCGCGTCCCGACTGTGACCGCCCGCCACGGTTTCTCTCGCCGCCCGTCCGGCGTCACCAATCGCCGTCTTTCGACCGCGAACAGCGCTGACGAACAGCGCTGAGCTACAGGTCCGGGACGGTCATGTGGAAGCCCCCGTCGCGGGCCTCGACCAGACAGAGGTGGTACCCCTGCTTGCGCGAGAGCTTCACGAAGCTGGCGCGCTTCGACCGGCTGAACAGCCCGCCGCCGACCGCGTCGCTCGCCGTCTCTAACGCGCCCGGCTCGAAGAAGCTCTCCGTCACCGCGAACGCCGCCGCGAACGAGTCGTTCGACTCCGCGATGTCGCGGCCGTTGCCCACGAGCGACTCCAGCGTCCCTTCGGCGGTCGGGTCCCGGCTGTCGTTGAGGTCGGCGACGAACAGGGGGTTCCCCATCCGGTCGCGCAACACGAGGTCGAACGCGCGCTGCTCTCTCGTCTCCTCGCCGTTCTCGCGGATCGCTATCGACACCGACCCGCCGATCTCTGCCCGATCGACCTCGGGGATCGCGTCGTACAGGTCGCGGAGAACGCTCTGGTTGCCGGTCCCGCTCACCTCGAACGGGAGGTCCTCGACGAGCCAGCGGGTGAACCCGTACTCGATCGTGTCCCGCAGGAACTCCTCGTACGGCCGCCCGTCGACCGTGAGCCCGTCCGTCTCGAAGCTCGTGTGGTGTTCGATCCGGAGGTTCTCGTGGAGCATGTCGCGGTCCACGGTGCCGTCGTGGGCGTCCTCCAGCGTCGCGCCGCCCTTGGAGTCGTACCTGACGAAGAGGTTCGTCCCGCTCCGGGCCTCCGCGGGCGAGAGCGAGCGATCGCTCTCGGGAAGCCGGTCGCGGGCCGCGTCGAGCTCGTCTCGCAGCCGATTACGCTCCTCGCGGAGCGTCGAGAGCTCCGACTCCAAGCGGTCCACCTCTGCGGCCAGCTCGTCGCGCTCGGCCGCGACGTCGTCCCGATCCGCGACGGCCTCGTCCAGCTCCGCCGCCAGCGACTCGCGCTTCCGCTCCGATTCCTCCAGCGCGCTCTCTAGCTGGCGCAGACGCTCTTGGCGCCGTTCCTCGCCGCGCGACCCGGATGAGCCCCGCGAGCGCTGCGACACGGCGGAGCGGTTCGAGCCGGCCTCGGCCGTCGACCGCGGTTCCGGGGAGTCGCCCTCCGCGGATTGCCCGCTCGGCTCGGCGTCGTCCCGGCGCGCGGCGCCGTTCGATCCCCGGGACCGTCGGGAGCCGCGAGCGGAACCGCCCCCGGTACCGTCGCGGCCGTCCGGCGGGTCGCTCGACTCCGACGGGTCCAACGCGGGGATCGACTTCTGTTCGCGCCACTGCTCCTCCTCGGAGAACACGTCGTCGCTCGGGTGCGGCTCGTCCTCGGGTCGGTCCGAGTCGGCCGAGACGGAGGCCGCGCCGGAGGGCTCTCGATCGTCTGGATCGTCCGTCGGGGTCGCGGCCTCTGCGTCGCCTGCCGGCTCGTTCGTACGGGCGTTCGCGTCGAGCGCGGCGTCGTCTGCGCTCCGCTCCCCGGCTCCGTTCCGCTCCCCGTTCCCCTCTCGTCGTTCGTCGTCGACGTCGCGGCCGTCGGTATCGCGACGGTCGGCATTTCGGCGGTCGGCCTCGCTGCTGTCGGGTCCGCCGACCTGGACGGGCGACGGTCCGTCGGCGTCAGCTTCGGTCTCGGCCCGGTTCCCGGGACGCTCGCGGCTCTCGTCCGCCGTCCCGCTTCCGGCGGCCCCGTGACGCGCGGGGCTCCCGTCGTCGTCGGCCTCTGCGTCACCGGGCTCGTCGGATACGGTGACGTCGTCTCGCTCCGAGTCGCCTCCGAGGCCCGGAGCGCTCGGCTCCGAGTCCTCCCTCGCCGTTCCGTCCAGCGATGCGCCGTCTCTCGAGGCGGCCGCCCCGCCGTCGCTGTCGGACGCGGCCCCCCCGCCGTCGCTGTCGGACCCGGCCGCCCCGCCGTCGTCGACGGACGGGATCTCCCTGACGCTCAGG
>Ga0207753_1000669_pt1 | contig 12874 bp, 8 predicted proteins | sample PonA233FremontCA_2_FD_187273 | JGI IMG/M metagenome (GOLD analysis project Ga0207753, IMG submission 187273) | Salt pond sediment microbial community from Fremont, CA, USA - Pond A23 Sediment 3 (SPAdes) | ecosystem: Environmental > Aquatic > Non-marine Saline and Alkaline > Saline | place: USA...
CCGGAGAGCGGTCGTACACGCGGGCCGTGGACACCCAGAAGTGCCTGCGGGTCTCCGGCAAGCACAACGACCTGGAAGAGGTGGGCCACGACACCTACCACCATACCTTCTTCGAGATGCTCGGCAATTGGAGCTTCGGGGATTACTTCAAGGCCGAGGCCATTAAGTGGGCGTGGGAGCTCCTGGTGAACCGCTGGGGCCTGGATCCGGACCGACTCTATGCGACGGTGCACGAGGGGGACGACGACTTCGGGGTGACGGCCGACGAGGAGGCGTACGACCTGTGGCTCTCGCAGACCCCCCTGCCCGACGACCGGGTGTTGTACGAGCCCTCCAAAGAAAACTTCTGGATGATGGGCGACACCGGGCCGTGTGGGCCCTGCTCGGAGATCCACGTAGACCTGCGGCCGCCGGAGGCGCGCCATGAGACCCCGGGACGGGAGTTGGTCAACGAGGATCATCCGCAGGTGATGGAGCTCTGGAACCTGGTGTTCATCCAGTACAACGCGCAGTCGGATGGGAGCCTGGAGCCCCTCGACGACCAGCACGTGGATACTGGGATGGGCTTTGAGCGCATGGTGGCCGTGCTGCAGGGCCAAGAATCCACCTACGACACGGATCTTTTTGCGCCCCTCCTGCAGGCTGTGGCCGATCTCTCGCCCCGCGATGCGGTACAGGGGTACGACGACTTGCGGATCGACAACGCGGACGAACGAGAGCAGGCGCGCATCGCCCTCCGCGTGGTGGCTGACCACATCCGCGCCATTGCGTTTGCCATCTCCGACGGCGTGATGCCCAGCAACGAGGGGCGGGGCTACGTCATCCGCCGCATCCTCCGCCGCGCCGTCCGCTACGGCTACCAGACCCTGGACTTGGAAGAGCCCTTCCTGCACCGCCTGGTCGCCCCGCTGATTGCAAAAATGGGCGGTCAGTTTGACGGCCTCGCGGAACAGCAGGAGTTCATTGAGCAGGCGATTCGGTCCGAGGAGGAGAGTTTTCTGGAGACGTTGGGCACTGGCATCGAATTTTTTGAGCGGGTGGCGCCCTACGTGACGAGCTTTCGCGACAAGGACGGCGAGGTGACGGACCGTCTCCTCGGGGAGCTGCAGCGGGATGCGAAGGCGATGGACCTGCTCCAGAAGGCGTACGTCGACACGGAGGATCGGGGCGAGATCCTCCGCGGCTTCGCCCGGACCGCCCGCGACGGCACGCTTCCGGGTCAGGTGGCCTTCCTCCTCCACGATACCTACGGGTTCCCGATCGACCTGACGCAACTGATGGCGCGTGAGCGAGACATGTCGGTCGACCTGGATGGGTACCAGGAGCTTATGGACCGCCAGCAGCAGCGAGCGAGGGCCGCCTCTGACTTTGCAGTCGACCAGAGCGACGGTCAGGGCTGGCAGTCGGTGACCAGCGGGGAGCAGGCCTCTGTCTTTGTGGGATACGACCGGGATACCGTCCACGACGCCGAGATCCGCGCGGTACGAGCGGTGGAGGCTGACGATACGCACCGGTATGAGGTGGAACTGAGCCACACTCCGTTTTACGCCGAGGCGGGCGGTCAGGTGGGGGATACCGGCACGCTTCGGGTCGGAGACGAGACGGTCCGGGTGCTTGATACTCAGTACGAGGATGACCGCATCATCCACACGGTCGATTCCTTGCCGGATGCCCTCGACGGGGCCGTGGAGGCCACCGTAGATACCGAGCGTCGAGACCACATTCGGGTGCACCATACGGCCACCCATCTGATGCACGCGGTGCTCCGGGACACGTTGGGCGACCATGTGCAGCAGAAGGGCTCCCTCGTGGCGCCGGACCGCCTCCGGTTCGACTTCAGCCACTTCGATGCCGTCGAGGAAAGTACACTCCGCGACATGGAGCGACGCATCAACTCCGTCATTCGACGCAATATCCCAAAACACGAAGAGCGCGACGTCCCGCTCGACGCGGCGCTGGACCGGGGCGCGACGGCCCTCTTCGACGAGCAATACGGCGATCGGGTACGAGTCATCACCTTCGATTCCGACTTCTCTATGGAGCTGTGTGGGGGGACCCACGTCGACGCCACCGGCGAGATCGGACTCTTCCGTTTTCTCTCCGAAGGCTCGGTGGCCTCGGGGGTGCGGCGCGTGGAAGCCGTGGCCGGAGACGCCGCACTGGAGCATGTGGAGTCGGAGCTTGAGACCTTGACCCAGGCGCGTCAGCAGTTTCGGTCGCTTCACACGTCGCTTCCAGATGCCATCGCGGAGTTGAAAGACGAGCGCGATCGCCTGTCCAAGGAGGTCGATCAGCTTCGCCGCGGGCAATTGTCCGACCAGCTGGAAACCTTTATCGACGAGAACGCAACGTCTTTGGACGGCGTCACGGTTGTCACCGGACGCCTCGACCGGGCGAGCATGGACGACCTCCAAGAGCTCGGCCAACAGTTCCGTGACAAGCTGGGAGCGGGGGCTGTGGGGGTGCTCGGCAGCGTGGGGGAAGACGGTGAGAAGGCGTACGTAGTGGCGACTGTGGCCGATGACCTTACCGACGACGGCCGGCTTCGGGCGGGAGACCTCGTGTCCACGCTGGGAGAACGACTGGGCGGCGGTGGAGGGGGCCGTCCGTCCCTCGCGTCGGCGGGGGGGCGCGATACCGCGTCTCTCGATGCCGTCCTCGAGGACGTGCCGGCCCTGGTGCGAGAACAACTCGGGTAAGCGATCATCCGTGCGATCCAGGCTGTCCCCTCAGCGCGGACAGTGAGTCAGAGAGAACCGTTCGGATGAGATTGATAGACAGGGGTTCACAGCGATTTAGCCTCGTCCTGTGCGGCACGGCTGGAACGCGCCCCTGCGCCCGAATGTACTTGACCACTGACATATCCGGTGGGGTGGCAGAGCCTGGTTGAATGCACCGGTCTCGAAAACCGGAGGGCCCTCGCGGGTCCCGGGGGTTCGAATCCCTCCCCCACCGCCAATCTTAACGAGCCCCTGAACCCGCTCAGAAAGCCTCTGAGCGGGTTTTTCCTATCCGTGCCAGGATTTTGACCATGCCCATCACCGGGCTGGCGAGCTGCAGCCGCTTTCCGCGGTATCGTCTCAGGGGAACTCCATATCGATGTCTTCAACGGCTAGCTCAACGATCTCCAGAGCAATTTCTTCGCCCCCTGCTTTCAGGTCTGAAAAGCGATACTCCACAGGCCTGGCATTTGTGAGGTTCCAGACGACGGCTACCTCTTCACCACTCTCACTGCGTAGCTCGATCGTCACATCTTTAAGAGCCTCTTCCTGTTTCCCGTTGCGGACCTGCGTAACCCAATTCCATAGGTTGGGGCTTCCGACGATCCCACGCTTCAAAACCACATTTCCAATCTGATAATTTCCGTGTATCTTCCGGGGTCGATTCTCTTTCTCGTTCCCGTTCCGATACTCGATCACTCGCGTTGAGACCGTTGGCATAATCACTTCCTGAAACCCAGCCTCCACAGATTCTCCTGAGGCAGCATCAATCTTGACTCGAAAGTTTCCATTGACGTATGGACGTTGACGTTCTGGCATATCGATGGGGTGGGCGGGGTAATGTATTGATTGCGAGTACGCGGCAGGTTGTCCTTGGCGGGCGCTCTCGGCACTACGCACTGTTCTGGTACGGGGGGCCTGTTGCCTGGTAGACGCTCAGATTGTGTGTCAGCGACCGCTTGAAATCCGTCCCAGTATCATCTTCAAACCTGACTGTGACGTCGATTAGCGTCGGCTCATCTCTGTTGAAGTAGGCAGAGCTGACGTCCAAAAATGTACGGAGCTTTTTGCCGGGCGCAAGGAAGGACAGATGTTTGAAAAGCGGGAGGTTTGAAACTTGCACAGTGCCCCGGACGCCCCATAGCTCGGGATCAAATGATGCCGATACGCGATGTGCTGGGCCCTCCCCAATGTTCTCGATCACTACAAACAACTTCTCATCTTCGTGGAGAAAATCGATGATGACGTCGGGGACGCAAAGTTGGCGACGTACAGCATATGCGAGTCGACTGAAGGGCACGGTGAACGAATCCTGGGTCTGGCAACTGGTGACGAGTCCTTGGCCCTGAGCGTGAGCCATCCCAACATACGCTTCCTTGGGATCAAAATCTGGGTCATGGTTGATTGAGGGACGTGAGGTCTCGCTAGAGGCATCAAGAGTGCCAATGGATTGGTCTCCTACTCACCAAGAAGAAGTGCGCCTTCGGGGCAAAACAAGTACAGTCCTGTAGGGCGCTAGCGAGCAGCCGTTTATCCACCTGTTTGGCAAGCGAGCACGGCACCTCAAGCCACGGAAAATGATTGTCCGGTCCGCCCCGATCGGCCTCGGACGTTTCTACAGGCCGACCTATACGATTACTCGGCACTAGAGTATCTTCTCTACCTGACTACACGAGGTGTTGACTTCAGAACCTGCTTGACGGACTGTCCATGGCCACCCTAGGAGTGAATTTCTCTTAAACAGGCAGGTTTGGTCATAGAGATTCCTTGTCGGGAATGACCGTCTTCCGGCTAGGTCACAACTTGGTTTAAAATCACATCTACTCCGGAAGTCCACCGAGCGCCCGATATTGTGAGTGATCGACGATCCGACACGGCCCCCCGCCGCATCGTTCATGTGGACATGGATGCGTTCTACGCGGCGATCGAGCAGCGTGACTTCCCCGACCAGTACGCTGGGGAGCCGATCGCCGTCGGCGGCACGCCCCCGCGCGGCGTCGTGCAGACGGCCAGTTACGAGGCGCGGCCCTACGGCGTGCACTCCGCACAGCCCGCCGTGGAGGCGGAGCGGAAGTGTCCCGACCTTATTTTCGTCCCGCCGCGCATGGACGTATACGCCGAAGAATCGCAGCGCGTCCGGTCGGTCCTGCGCCGATACACTGAATTGGTCGAGCCCTTGTCGCTAGACGAGGCGTACCTGGACGTTACCGATCCCAAGCAGGGTCCCCCGTCCGGAACGCTCCTCGCCCGGCGCATCCGGAAGGACATCTACGAAGAGACCGGCCTGACGGCTTCGGCCGGGGTGGGGCCCAGTAAATTTGTGGCCAAGGTCGCCTCCGACGTAGACAAGCCCGATGGACTCACCGCCGTGCCCCCGGAGAAGCAACTGGAGTTCATTGCGTCCCTTCCGATCGAGGACTTTCACGGCATCGGTCCCGTGACGGCCGAACAGATGCGAGACCTAGGCATCAAAACGGGCGAGGATCTGCAGGAGACCCCAGAGCGAACGCTTCGGCACCACTTCGGGAAGCGCGGCGCTCATTTCAAAACGCTGGCCCAGGGAAAGGACGACCGCCCCGTCCGGCCGGATCGGGAACGGAAGTCTGTGGGGGCTGAGCGCACCTTCGCCGAAGACATTGGCGAGCCGGGGACCATGCTCGATCGACTCGACCCGATCGCCGAGCGGGTCGCGGAGCGGCTCCAACAGGCCGACCAACGGGGACGCACCGTGATCCTCAAACTCAAGACGCACAACCATGAGGTGTCCACCCGCCAGACCACATTGGATCGGCCCGTCGACACGAAGGCTGAACTGATGACCCTGGCTGAGCGCTTACTGGAGCGGCCGCACCCCCCGAGCGAGCCCATCCGCCTTCTCGGTATTAGCGTCTCTTCGCTTGTGGGAGAAAAGGATATAGGAGAACAACTCGTGTTAAACTTTAGCTCTTAAGAATCTTTCTAAGTCAGTCCGAGGTGGCCCCGTACCTCCGATACGTGTCCGCGGCCTGTCGCGCGAGCGCGGTTTCATCCGTGGCGATGAGGTCGACGCCGCGGTCGAAAAGCTGGTGGTAGACGGCCAGTCCTTGACGGCGGGCCTGCCGGTCGACCGCCCCAAACGTTCCGACCGCCACCGGCACCCCATGACTGGCAAAGACCTCCGTCGGACCACTGGGGACTTCCCCGACACCGACCCATCCGACGAGTCGAGACGGATCGATCTGCTCGACGAGAGCTTCGGCCTCTGTTCGGGATTCCGCTGAGGCGGAGAGAATTAGGCGCGGAAGCCGTTGATGGTACCACCGGGCGTCGGCCAGGCTGTAGGTAATCACCAGGGCTTGGTCGAGCGCCGCGTGATGCCGGAGGGCCTCTACCACCTGTGGCCGGGGGACATCGTCTTTTACGTCGAGCTGCAGGACGGCGCGCCCCTCGGCCCATGCCAGGGCCTCCGCCAGGGTTGGGACCTCGAAGCGCGTTGGCGTGTCTCCGGCGAGGAGCTGGACGGAGCGAACCTCGCGCAGTGTATGCTCCCCCACGGGGCCGCGTCCGGTCGTCGTCCGATTGAGGGTTTCGTCGTGCATCAGAACGAGGACACTGTCCTCCGTCATGCGGACGTCCGACTCGATCAGGACGGGACCGTGCGTCAAGGCGTGGGCGAACGTCTGGGTCGCGTTTTCGGGAAAGCCTTCCGCGGGACCGCCGCGATGAGCCCCGACGAGCGGGGTGGGGGCTGAGCGGAGGTAGGAGGCCAGGCTATCGGCGTTGGAGAAGTCGCGATAATGCTCCGGCGACGGGGGGGCAACTTGTGCACCGGCAGATTCCTGCGAACTGGTCTGGCAGCCACTAAGCAAAAGCCCGATCCCCAGAAGGAGGACCGGAAATAAAGCCCTCGATAGGGGCCGCGGGCGGTAAACAACGGCTAGCGTGTCCATGAACAGAGAGAGTCGAAGAATCGAAGGGGGAACTGCGTTTTCTCCCTCAGAGACGAGGGATTTGGATCTCTGGGGTGGGCCGGGTTGGGCCGCCTGGGCGTTGCCGGAGCCACTGAATGTAGCCGAAAGATTGGTCGGCGGGCAGGGTAAGCGGCATGGTTTCGTCGAGCAGGAGAGGCGCGGCGGTCAGGAACGTGTCGGCGAGGGCGGATACGGGGCCCTCGGTTTCGATGCAGAACGTCCAGGCGGCGTCTTCCTCGGCCTCCACGGTGGTGAGCTCTACGTTGATCGTGGCCGATGGGGTAGTCGGAAGGTCCCCAGTAAGCACAGATTGCGCCTCGGGAGCGATGGTCAGTTGACGGCGAGTTTTTGTGAGGGATACCCACAGTCCGGTCGGGTCGTCGTCCCAGAGCGCATCGGGGGCTTCGTCCAGATCAAAGTGCCACTTGGTCCATTGCTCGCAGGTACCCGTGGCCGTGGGACTGAGGGCCGTGCGCATGGGCCCGGCCACGCGTCGCTTGATCTGAAGCTGATCGTCCCGCACTTTTAAGTTGAACGTTGGATCGTCGGCCGGCAGGTACAGGTCGCTCTGAGTCGAGGTCTTCACCGTACCGAGGGCCTGAAACCACTCCGCCAGTGCGTCGGGCAAGGGGGGATCGCCAAACCAGCGGGCTTCGAGAGTAAACGTCATGGCGAAGCGTGAAGGAGGCTGAGAGGCTTTAGCAGAACTGATCACCCTGCGCTCTGGGCCGCAGAGGGATTGCGGCTGCCGCGCCAAAGGAGGCTTCCGGGTCCACGTTCAGCTCGGGCGGGAACTCGTCCAAAAGACGGCCCAGAAGGGTGAACGGGAAGGGAGCCTGTCATATTTGTGGTATTGAGGACAGAAATCCAGTACCGACGTCCACGTTTCGGAGGCCCCTTCATCCCCTGCATTCGTTGCGTAAACGGCACCTCGTGCTGCCCATCCACGACGCCCCCCTATGATCCGTCAGGCATTTCTCGGTTGCACACTCTTGTGGGGGCTTCTCGGACTCCTAGGGGAACTCGTCGAGCCGTCCTCGGCGCTGGCTCAGGGGGTGACTCAGGGCACCGCGGACGTCTATTCGGTCACCTACCGGCCGCCCGAGGTGGAGTACCGGACGTTCTCCGGCCCGCAGTTTTCGATGATAGTCCAGGAGGGCGTGGAGGAGACGGCGTGGCGCATCCATCGTGCCCTGCGAGAGACCCGCACCGGAACGAAGCGACTCGTAGGCACGACCTCGTCGCTGCGCATGCCGGTGGTCGTGGACGGCTTTTCGGACCGCTCGAATGGATTTGTGACGCCGTTTCCGTTCAAGCAGGAGATTGAAGCCCCGAGCATCCGAAAGGATGCCATCGTCGCCCGTTCGTCGTCGTGGCCCACTCTCGTCGGCCCGCATGAGCTCGTGCACGCCGCACAGGCCGAGATCCAAGGCGGGGTTGGGTACGGCGCTCTGATCCGGCCGTTTGCCCCCGATGTGGCACGGGCGAGCAACCTCACGGCGCCCCGTGGGCTGGTCGAGGGCATTGCGGTCTACCGCGAAAGCCACGTTGAGGAGGGCGCGGGGCGACTCAACGCCCCCCTCTTCACCATGAAGATGCGGGCGGCCATGCTGTCCGACGACCCGTGGTCGTTGACGCAAATGATGGAGCCCCCCACGTACACGCAGCCCTACAACCGATTCTACATTGGTGGGGCGCATGCCTTCGAGGCCTGGGCGGAGCAGGGGGATACCACGAGCACGGCGTTTTTTAAGCGGGCCACGATCCTCCACAGTCAATTTCCCTTTCTGGGATTTGGGGTGGGCCTGTGGAGCGGGCTTGGACAGTGGCCGGGACGTCTCGATGCGGAGTTGGAAGCGACGCTGCGGGCCCGGTACGAGGACGAGCAGGCTCGCCGCCGGCCGTTTACCGGCACTCATCGCATTGCGGGACGGACCGGCCACAACTACCGGCGCCCCTACTGGCTCGACGATGACACGCTCGTGGCCTACCTGCACGGATACGATGTGCGCCGGGGATTCTACCGAATTGACGCGGAGACCGGCACACGGACGGTGATTCGGGTCCAAACCATCACAGAGGATTTCACCTACAGTGTAGGGCGGGACACGACCGCCCTTTACGCGTCCCGCTACGTGCCGGACCCCTGGGTGCCGTCGCAGAACATCGCGGAGATAGAGCGGATCCGGCTGGCCGATGGGCGGGCGACGCGCCTGACCGAGGACGGACGGGCCTTCGCGCCGGTAGAGGCGCCCACAGGAGGCATCTGGGCCGTGCAGAACGATGGGGCCTTCAGCCAATGGGCGCGCCGTGAAGGCACCGCCGTGCGCCCCCTCACGGACCACGCGCAGAGTCGCTTCAAGCAGATTGCGCCGTCGCCGACCGGGTCCCGCGTCGCCGTCCTGCTGAATGTAGAGGGGACCCAACGCCTGTACCGGGCTGATCCCGTTCGAGAGGAGAGGACCCGGCTCCGCCCGTGGCTCGGCCTGGAGGATGCGATCATCTACGACCTGTGCTGGGGGCCGGAGGGACGCTATCTAGTTTTTGCCGCGGACCTTGGGGGGACCGCCAATATCTTCGTCTTTGATACACGGCAGCAGGAAGTCCGACGACTCACGAACGTGCCGTTCGGGGCTCTGGAGCCGACCCTATCGCCCGACCGCGAGACGGTTGCGTTCATCGAATACCAGCACGAGCGTCACGAGCTGGTGCGGATCCCTTTTCGGCCCGAGTCGGCGCCGAAAGTCGACTCATCCCGCGTCATTCTGGGCCGCGAGGCGCCCCGGCCGCCGGACCTATCCACGCGTCCAGATGAGCCCGTTGCGTTGGACACGCTCGACAGTCGTCCCTACCAGGCCTGGCGCCACCTCGAGCCCCGAATGGTCTACCCGACCTTCGCCTTCGATCCGGACGAGGCAGAAGGGCCCGATGCCCCGCGGTTTGAGGAGCTTGGAGTCGGGGTCGGACTGGGCGTGGCGGGCAGCGATCCCCTGGGACGGTGGCGATATCAGGGGACTGGCTTCTGGCAAGACGGACGTCTCTGGGGCTCCGCCTCTGTGCAGACTGGTCGCTGGCTCCTGCGCCCCTCCGTGAAGGCCTTCAATACCCCGGAGACGATTCCGGTTCGGCTCCAAACTGATCAGGGCGCGCGTGCGGCGCGTCTAGGATTTGAGGAGCGTGGATTCTCCTTCGGGGCAGAGGTGCCTGTTCGGCTCCGGTCCAACGTCTACCAGAACTCGCTGACCGCCTCCGTGGACGCCGAGTTTCGTCAGACCCGATACTTTGGGCGCGCAGTCGACGTTTTGCGGGACGATCGGGCCTCCCAGTTGCGCGAATGGCGCGACCGCCTGACCCTGTCCCCGCGTTTCGCCTGGGGGTATCGCCTTCAACGAAACCCTCGGGATCTGGTCCCGAATCAGGGCCTCGTCGTCCGGTCGCGAGCGGAGGTAGACGCCTGGACGGATGGCGTCTCGCCAAGCCGGGCGCTTCTCTCCAGGGCGGACGTGTACCTGCCGCTCTCGCTTCGGTCCCACACCGGGGTGCGGCTTAGTGCGGGGCTCTTGTCTCAGAATGCAGGTGCCGTCGTGGGCCTCCGTTCGTTTCTTCCGAGGGGCTACGAGAATGTGTCCCTTGGGGCTGGGTCCTTCATGCGCGTCGGGGCCGAGGTGACGCAGCCCCTCTGGTACATTGACGACGGCTCCACGCTAATTCCGTTCTACGCGAAGGCCCTCTACGGATACGGCTTTGGGCAATCCCTTACCGCCCTCGACGAGACGGGCCCCACGTATTCATCGGTGGGAGGCGGGCTTGGCCTTCAGATGCGTCTGTTTTACCTGTTGGATTTGAACCTTCAGGTCGGGGCTGCTTTTCGGCTCGGACCGGGGGATGTGGACCTCGTGTGGCGCTAGCCAGGCTGTGGATTGACACGCACAGTCCCCAAGGCTGCGTCTCTCGCAATTCTCTGCGGATTGTCACGTTTCGGTGTTGGCGCCAGACGACACGAACCTGGGAGGGCCGTTGGCGTTGTACATGATGCATTGAACTGCTCAACACCTCCAACTGCCCGTATGGAAACGCTCCGCTGTAAGACTTGTGGATGTGAGAGCCTCCGCCCGATGCAGGTTGTTTTCGAAGAGGAAAACGAGGTCGATCACCTGCTCGGGGAAGAACAGGAATCCCGCTTTTACAGCTGTCAGGTCTGTGGCGATAATTGGCTGTCGGTCAAGGAAAAGACAGCCGACGGCGAGTGCACCATCACGTTTGTCCACCAGATGGGAACGTCACCGGTTCTTAAGCGCGTGGCGCACATGTCGAACTCTGTCGTGATTTCCGACGACAGCGTCGACGAATGGGAGTACTTCAAGGGGGATGAGCCCGTGGACGAGTCCGAGTGGGAGGCGGTCCTTTCGGATCGTCGCGATACGCTGAAGGCGACGTGTGTGAACTGACCCCGCATTACACGTCGACGGCATTCTGAGCGCCCAGGGCCAGACAGGTCCTGGGCTTTTTTGTTGGGGCTAGGCCGGGTTCAGCGTATTTTCGATGGCTTCCGTGAGGTCGTCCCGGGTGAAAGGCTTGCTCACGTATTCATCAAACCCTTTCTCCAGAAAGTCTTCCCGGTCCCCGGGCATGGCATAGGCGGTAAGGGCCACGGCCGGAACCTGTGCCATTCCGTCACGCTCCCGAATTAGGTGCAGCAGGTCCGTCCCCGTCTGATCCTCACTCAGATTGATGTCAAGCAGCAGGACGTCAAACGCCTTCGCATCCACGGCCTCCAACGCATCGTCCACGCCGGGAACCACCTCCACGTCGTAAGACCCGTTGAGCAGGTGTTCAAGCAGAAGTTGGGTCTCTGAATTGTCCTCTACAGCCAAAATACGGGGGTTTTCCGACAGACTCATAGATCGGGGTAGCGTTTAGGAAGCCGAACAGAACGCGGGTTGGATCCTCCGGCTGCGGACGGGAGGCCACAGTCCCACCGCTCAAGGGCGCTTGTGAATCCGCGAGGACAGTGAGCGTGGGAAGTCGAGGATCTAGGCAGGGCCGTAATGACAACAATCATCGTGCCATTCTACAACCAAGGGCGGCCGGGGACTCGTTTCAGAGCGTCCAGCGAAGCTGCATTCGAACTTCTCGACGACGAGAGCCCTCGACCTGGTTCAGCCCGGAGCCGATCGATGAGCGGTCGATGTAGCGCGTCACTCCATATTTCGCCTCTATGGTCAACGATGAGAATGGCTCGTACTGCACGAGGAGATAGGTCCGGCGCCCTTGATCGAAAAAGACCGGCGCCGAAAAACTGTACCGCAGGTCATGTTCGTAGACATAAATTCGCGCGGCGAACCCATCGGTGTGGAAAAATGCGATCCGGGTGTCGAGGGTGAGGGACGGATGGGGACGCCAGCGCAGCCCTTGTGCCAAAAAGAACCCCGTCGCTGTACTGTTTGGAACCGTTCGCCGAGACAGCTCCAGGCGGGTGCGAACCGTGAGGGCATCGCTGAAAGCGTATTCTGCGTGCCAGCGGGCAGAGTACCGGCGCTCACTCTGCAGCCCCTCCAGTTTGCGGACCCCTCTTTGATACTCGGTGCCGATCTGCTCCGCCTGGGCCCGTCCCTGTAGATAGGTCGACAGCCAGGGACGGGGTTCGTATTCAAGGACCAGGCGGGATTCCCACCCCGTGGAGGGCCGGGGCACGCTGAATCGGAGCCAGGGGGACCGAAACTGGTCGAAATAGGCGCTGACCGTCCACTTTGGGGCGATTTGTACTTCGAGTCCGGTGTAGAGCCCGATCTCATTCTGGGTACGGCCCCCGTCTCCAAATGCATTGCCGTAAAAAGGAGCAAAGTCGGCGGGATAGCGGCGCCCGACCAGCACGGCCTCCGTGTAGCGCCCCTCCAAGGCCGCCCCCACGAGGCCTCCGTAGGTGCCGTCTGGCGTCCGGCCGATTTCTCCGAAGAGCGTGTAGTCCTGCAGGTAGGCAGTCGCGTACGCCGAGACCATCGACGTGCTGCGTCCGGCCACGCGAAACCGGCGGTAGGGTTGGTTCCCGGGCCGGAGTGCCCGATCGAAGCGTGCCTGGTAGCCCGTGGCGCCCAGGTGCAGGGTCTCACCGTGATACGCCAGGGCGCCTCCGAGGGTCGTTTCGCCGAAGGTGCCCTTGCGGGCCAATTCGCTCCGGGTACGATGGCGCCCGCCGGCCGACAG
>Ga0207753_1000670_pt1 | contig 12833 bp, 6 predicted proteins | sample PonA233FremontCA_2_FD_187273 | JGI IMG/M metagenome (GOLD analysis project Ga0207753, IMG submission 187273) | Salt pond sediment microbial community from Fremont, CA, USA - Pond A23 Sediment 3 (SPAdes) | ecosystem: Environmental > Aquatic > Non-marine Saline and Alkaline > Saline | place: USA...
CCCGCCGGCGGGCCGAGGAGTCCGGCAGCGTTCCGCTCCGCTGCGCCTCCGCCCAGAGGGCGAGAAACGGCCCGGCCGTGGCGTCGAAGGCCCCGTCGGACTGGCGGGCGAGCCGCTGGGCGTGCCGGAGCACGGCAAACAGCGGTTCGCTGACCGGCACGGGCCCGGTGCCCGCGCGGCGAGACAGGCGGTTGAGCTCACTCGAATCCCGATAACTGCTGAGAACGGCCTCCAGGGCCGCCATCTTCCGGAACGCGGCGTGCCCGGCCCGCCGGGCCGTCGAGTCGTTTGGGGCGTACAGCACGACCCGGACGGCCATGCCCATGCGGGTCTGTCGGTACTCGTACCGCTCCGGCGGCGCCTGGGCCCGCACCGACGACGCCGCGACCGCCCCGATTCCCCCAATCCACAGCACGAGAGCGACGCCCCGGCAGAGGCGGCGGGTGTCGTCGCAGATGCATTCCCACAGACGATCTATAGACACCGATGCGCTCCTTTTTGGTGAGTAGCCTTTTTGTCGCTCTACTGGGCACCGGCCTGTCCGCGCTGGTTCAGGGAGGGGTCCCTGGACGCGCGCCGACGGCCCCTCCAGGCGAGGGGGTTACCGACACGACAAATGCCTACACCGAGACCATTCCCGAGACGCTCGTCGAGTTCGATATGGTACGCGTCCCGGGCGGTTCCGTGACCATCGACGGGACCGAACAGGCCGTCGAGCCCTTCTGGATCGCGACGACGGAGGTTCGCTGGGACGCCTTCGACACCTACCGGCTCGACGAGGAGAAGGAGGGGCTCGCGCCGGAGGAGGCCGACGCCATTTCGCTGCCGAGCAAGCCCTACGGGTTCGGCAACGAGATCCCGGGCTTCGGGCAGGAGGCGTATCCGGTCCTCTCCGTGGCCCGCAACGCCGCGCGGCAGTACGCCCGCTGGCTCTCGGCGCGGACGGACCGGACCTACCGCCTCCCGACCGCCGCGCAGTGGAAGCACGCCTGCCAAGTCGGGTACGGCACCGCGACGGAGCTCAGCCCCGAGCAGCTACGCGAGTACGCCTGGTTTGGCGGAAACGCGGGGGAGACGGCCCACCCGTCCGGGGAGCGTGCGGCCAACGACCTCGGGGTGTACGACCAGCTCGGGAACGCCGCGGAGCTGGTGGCCCCGCCGGAGGGCGACCCCGAGCAGCCGACGGCGGTGTGGGGCGGGTCCTACCAGAGCGCGGCGGGCGACGTCCACTGCTCGGCCCGCCGTCAGAAGACGCGGGCGTGGCAGGAGTCCGATCCCCAGCTGCCGAAGAGCAAGTGGTGGCTCTCCGACGCCCAGTTCGTTGGCTTTCGGGTGGTCCGGGCGACTCCGTAGCGGACGTGAGACGGGGCTGTCCGGACAGTAGGTCCAGTACTGCGTCAGTCGTCAATTATTGGTGTTTGCCGGACCGTCTCGTGGCCAATCGGATGACGACTTCGATCACGCCGAGCGGTCAGGCAGAAGATCCAGATTCCACTGAGGTTGCCCTTCAGTGGTTTCGATCAGGCCAGTTGCATAAGCCGGGTTTCCGACGAGCACGCGCTCGTATTTCTGATTCAGGGATTTCCCTTTTCACGACCCCTTACGGACCGCACTTCGAACGCTGCCCGCAGAGGCCTCCGACTTCTCCAGCGGGCAGCGCAAAGGCCGCCGTAATCCAATCAGTCGGATCCCCCCACTTCAATCCATGAACTCAAGAAGCTATCGGCGGTGTGCTTTGGCTTATTCAACGCGATAGCTCGTTCTGAACGTGGAAGGCTCCACAGCACAGGCTGGGAAGAGGGTCTCCGACGTGAACACTCACTCCTGACGCGATATCAGTTAGCATCAACGTGCTTCCATGGACCGACGCACATTCGTGAAATCGACCCTGGGCGCTCTCGGAGCCCCAGTAATTGGTAGGGAGACTGGTTCCAGCAACCCACTCACGTCGAGGAGGCACTCGCGCGTTCGAGGCACCACGGCTACATTGAGTACGCAGGACGACCCCCGTCCACCGAAGGGGCAGCGACCTTACCAGGAGGACTCCGTTCAAGTCGAAAATCCGGGGATGGGGGTGCCGGTGAGCCTGATTATAGACGATTCCACCTGTCTCGTGAACATGGCCCATTACGGGATTCCTCAGTTTCGGCAGGCGTTTCCGGATCGGTACGGTCAAGATTGGAAGTCCCTCCCCCGAGAGATCCCCGACTCGTTTGTGCGCACGTTCGTGCAGTGGACTCGGGAGCATGGCGTTAAGGGAAAATACAGCATCGTGCCGTACCCTGCCTGTGTGGGCTGGGTTGATCGCTTTCTCCCCGGGTGGACGAAGAAGGAGCTGGAGCAGAGTCTGGAGCTGGTACGGGAGGAAGTGACCCTGGACTGGGACATTCATCCTGAGATGATCAGCCATACGCGCGTAATCGATCTGTCCACGGGACGGCCGTACGCGGAAGCCTCCCCGGCGTACATGGAAAACTGGGAGTGGTCCCAGGACAAGAGTACGGAGGTACTGGCTGAGTACATGGCCTACGCGCTTCGTGTGCTGAAGCGGGCCGGACTCCCCTGCGAGGGAATCACGTCGCCCGGTACGTTCGGTCGACAGAACCGCCCGAACTATGCCCGGGCCGCTCTCGAGGCCGTTCGGGATGTGTACGGGGCCGAGATTCCTCACTTCTTCCGAGACCTCTACACCGATCCTGATCAGAGTGTTGAGCCACAGGTGTTTTTGGCCGACGGACTGAAGTCCGACGATCCCCAGTGTGTGGTGTCAATCATCGGATGTACCGGGGACTGGTTTGGGGGATGGGACGGACTCACACCCGGTTCCGCGGATCGGTTCATCACACCCGACCTCGAGAGCGGTCGCATGGTGGAGGTTATCGAGAGCGGAGAACCGGCCCAAATGGTTTGTCACTGGCCCGGGATCTATTACAATGGAGAAGAGGTGGGCTTCGACATCTTCAAGACCGTGGTTCGCCGCCTCAACCAGCGGTACGACCACCTGACGTGGATGAAGCCGAGCCGGATTGCGCGGTACTGGGCGGCCCGGGAGTTGACGGAGATCCGGCGGTCAGGGAATGAGCTCGACCTCTACGCGCCATTTGCGTCCAATCGCTTCACGGTGTCGGTGCCGGACGATGCTCGATCCGAAGGCGAGCGTCGTCCCCCGTTGCTCTCTCAGCCTCAAGGCGAGACGCGTCGTCTCAGACGGGCCGATTCCGGACCGCTTCTGAACGCGGGAATGTGGCGAAAGGAGGACGGCCGCATCACGTATTGCTTCGATCTTCCGATCGGGGAATCGCGCCTTCGTCTGGCGTAGCTCGGCGGAACGCCCGTGCCGGCCACTGTGCAATTCAGCCACGGTGCGGCGACCCGATGGCCCCACCACTTCTCTCAACGAGAGACCACTACGGGGCGCTAATCTCTATCGGCTGGTCATTCGGCCGGGCTTGGTACAGGACGTAGGACGTTCCGTCCTCCGTCTGCGGAGTGATCTCCTGAGTGTCTTCTCCCTGCCGGACGCGGACGGTCGACCAGGAAGACGGCACGCGTGTTTTCAGGGTAAGGGGCAGTTCGTACCGGGAGCCAAGCGTGTGGGTTAGGCGCACCGTAAGTTCGTCTGCGTCTCGTTTAGAAGATACTTCCGCGTTCATGCGCTCGCGCACGTACTTGGTTGCATCTGCGTAGGTCGCCACCCACAAGTCGTCTGTACGCTCGCTGATGTAGTCGAAGTACTCGGTAATCTCTTTTTCGGATACCGGCTCCCAGCCGATCCCCTCGATTCCGTGAAAGACCAGGACCAGCCAGATATTGTCGTTGGATTGGGTGACGTCGACCCAGGACTTCATTTCCTCCATCGGCGTATCTGAGAGAGGTCCACGCTGCCAGAGGGTGTATTTTGTGCCTGTTGTTTCTGGTTTCACCTCGCTTCTCCGAGGAATCTCCGTGAGAAAGGGTTCCGGCATTCGGTTCCGGAGGGCCGGATACACCTCGTGGCCATACCTCATCACCCGCGGATCCTTCGTGCCAAAAGGAAGTTCCGCCGAAAAGGTATGCTCCGGTCCAAGGTGTTCCCGAATCGCCGCCTTGCTCTTCTTGAGTTCGTACATCATGTTCGCCTCGTCCAGCACCGCGAGGTAGGGATGGGTAACCGTATGGCTGCCGAATTCATGGAAATCCCCGTCGTAGGACTTCAGCATATCCCAGGTGAGAAGAGGGCCTCCGGGCTCCACGACGATTACGCTGTAGACGTAGGGGCTGAGCGGATGGGACCAGCTTCCGTCTGTTGTTTGGACAACCTCCCCATTTCGAACCTTCTGATAGGCTTCGTCGATGGCGTCGTACGCCTCCTTAACCTCCCCCTGTTCATACAGAGAACCGGCCTCGCGGTGGTATCTGTGCACGTCTTCGTAGCCGAGATATCGAACCGCGGAGGCGCGCTCAAAGAAGTTATCCTCGTCGGTCGGCTCGTCGGCCGTCTCCGCAATGATCTCCTCGACGGGGCGGCCCACGAATGTGCCTTTCTGCTCAGAACTGGGAAGCGCACCCGTGGGGATGTAAAACGTCCCCGGAAGATCGCGCTCGTTCATGAGAGGCCGGGCGATCCGAAATTGATTGATTGTGCCGTCGTCGTATGTAATCGATACGGCACCGTCTTTGTCGTGCTGCCACTTGCTGATGGTGGTCCTTCCGATCCGACCGTCCCCTGAGCTGCAGGCAGAGATTGATAGAGTGAAAAGAACCAGGGCCAACAGGTGTCGAGTCATGGGAGTCAGGAGATAAAAAGAGCGAGATTCAGATGACCGAAGATCGTGCAAGTGGCCCGGACGGGATCAGTGGAAGACTCCGCGGTTCGTTACTACCGACCAGAATGAGGCGATACGAGGGAAAAGCTCTTGAGGCCCCTTCCCCGAGCGTTTGAGCATCTGAAGGAGCATTCGGCGATTGTGACGGGCTAGGCAATAACAAGCTGGCAGCCATTCTCTCGAAGTTTTGAGGCGTCCTCACCCGGAACCCCGTCATCCGTGATGACGGCATCGATCGCCGACGGTTTGCAAATCCTACAGAGACCTCGGCGACCGAATTTAGAGGAGTCGACCACGGCGATTGTCTTATCGGCCGACTCAATCATGAGTCGGTTGAGATGAGCTTCGTGATCATCCGTTGTCGTTAGGCCGTGGTCGAGGTCAAAACCATCTCCTGCGAGAAAAAGCTTGCGGAAAGAGTGGTCCCGAAGCATTTCTTCGGCGTAGGGACCTACGGTAGAGGCCGACTTCGAGCGGACCGTTCCTCCCAGAAGAAGAACATTGACTTCGGAGTTCCCCATCATCTCCAGGGCAATGTGGAGCGAGTGGGTAGCGAGGGTCAATCCGCTCGGGTCGTTCAAACTTCGGGCAATTTGAAGGGTGGTCGTGCCGGAGTCCAGAATCAATGTATCGCGCTCATTGACCATCTCGGCGGCTGAAGTTCCGATTCGGCGCTTTTCCTCTTTCTGTCGCTGGGCCTTTTCGTCAAAGGAAGCACTGAAAGCAAATCGATTGGCAGCAATGGCACCCCCGTGCGTGCGGATCAGAAGACTCTGATCCTCCAAAAATTGGAGATCCTTTCGAATCGTCGCGGAGGACACGCTGAGTTCTTCACTCAAGTCGGTGACGGACACGTGGCCGTTCTCTTCGAGTCGATCGAGAGTGTAGCTACGGCGTTCTGCGGGAGTGTGTGAAGCCATCGGGAAAGAGGTTTACAAATAGTAGATCGTTTCGATAGCGAACGGAAAGGGGGGAGTCCGAAAGATAGGAGGGCCAAAAAGAGACGTATCGCGCGAATGACGCAAGGCTGATAAAAGATGAGCTGAACGGACAGATAAAGGGTTGGGAGGCTGAGAAGTGCTTTCAAAGCGCGTCAATAAACCGGAGCGTGAGCTTTCCGGTTCCGGATATACTTTCGTTTCCTTTCGCTTCCTTTTCGTTGCCTTTCGTTTTTGTGTGAAGATAAGATGAAGCAATTGCGCCTTTGGGTCGCTGCTCTTATTAATTCCTTGTAGTTAGTGTTATTACTGAAAGAAAGGCCAGATAATTAGCGGTGAACGCTCCTTCAATCCTCCATCTTGCTGCAGAAACGCGCAAGACAGCGGGGCCGCCGTCTACTCCGTCCCTGCAGGGGCTTCCCTGCGTCGGGTGCCGAAGTGATCGAATCCGGCCGGCACCGGACGACGAGGGCAGACGAGGAATAGAGCCTATCCGCTCCACACCGGGCGGCACGGAAATCCGAAAGGTGAAGTCAGACGCGGCTCTTCTGAGAGAGAGAAAAGCCATCGTCGCTCATTCGCAACGAGTAAAATTTGCTCTTTAACAGCACGTAACCATGCTACACGACACGAATTGGCCGTCTCGTTTGATGTTGTTTAGGCTGTCTGCGGACTGGGCGACCAGCGGGAAACAGTCTTCAGTTTGGAGGAAGAGCGTCCTGTTGCTGTTTGTTTTCGCAGTCGTAGGGATGGGGGCGTCATCGGTCATGGCCCAGCACGAGGTTTCTGGTCAAGTCACCGATGCTGAGACGGGAGGAACGCTCCCGGGGGTAAACGTTGTGGTGAAGGGCGAGCAGATTGGGACGACCACCCGATCGAATGGGTCATACACACTGGAGGCCACGTCACCCGCAGATACGCTTCTGTTTTCATTTGTCGGGTATCAGGACACGGAGATCCCCGTTAACGACCGGTCCGAGGTCAACGTGGCCCTTCAGCCGGCCGTTACGGCGCTCGACGAGGTCGTGGTGAATGTCGGATACCAGGAGCAGGCCGTGGAGACCACGACGGGGTCGTATAGCCAGATATCCGGGGCAGACCTCGACATCAGTCCGGCCGCGGACATAAGCAACACGCTGAAAGGAGAGATTCAGGGCGTGTTTGGAGTCAATCCTGGCGGGCGACCCGGTCAGTCCGGAGCGAGTCTTCGGATTCGGGGTTCCTCGACCCTCAACAACAATCAGCCCCTCGTGGTGGTGGACGGCGTTCCGGGTCGACAGGGAGGCCTTGGCAATATTAACCCGAGCGATATCGAAAACATCACGGTGCTGAAGGACGCCTCCGCGGCTATTTACGGATCACGGGCGGCCAACGGCGTCATTCTCGTTCAGACCAAGCGAGGGAGAGAAGGGGAAACCGACATTAGTATGAGCGTAGAGCAGTCGTACAACCGGCCGACGGTCGTTCCGGAGATGACGGAGGCGTCCACCTTTATGACGATGATCAACGAGCTCAATCAGTATCGGGGCAACGAGGCGCCCTTTTCACAGGAGGAAATTGAGCGGCATCGCGACTGCCCAGCGGATAGCTGGACCTGCCACAACACGGACTGGTACGGTGCGGCCCTTCAAGACTTCTCTGCCCAAACCGAAGCGAATGCGTCCATTACGGGCGGAGGCGAGACGTTGCGGTACCGGACGTCCATTCGGGGACTCACGAAAGAAGGAATTGCCACCAACACCGCTACCCGGTACAATCAGCTCGGCCTCCGAAGCAACTTCGACGGAGACCTTACCGAGAGCCTCTCCCTTTCTCTGAACCTGCACGGTCGGTGGGAGAATCGGGATTACCCGACTACGACCGTCGCGTCGCACTGGGGAGCAATCCGCACGCTGAACCCGACGATTCCTGCACGGTGGCCCAACGGGAAGCCGGGGCCGGACGTGGAGGATGGAAACAACCCGGTGGTCGACGCGAGCGGGAAGACTGGGTTCGACGACAGGCACGACTACTACTTCCAGAGCAACCTGTCGCTGGAGGCAGAGATTCCCGCCGTCGACGGATGGACGGCTGAGGGGACAGTCGCCTACGATTTCAATTCCCTGAGCCGCGAGGAGTTTGAAAAACCGTGGGCCCTCTTCTTCTGGGATGGTGAGAGCCGCGACGACAGCGGAACTCCGATTCTGAATAAGGCGGAGAAAGGGGTGCCGGAACCCCGGCTCACGGAGTCAAGGTCAAGTCAGTCCGACGTACTTTTTCGGGTGACGACCAGCTACGAGAAGACGGTCGGAAGCCACAACGGGACCCTGTTGCTCGGCTCCGAATTTCAGCAGGCCGTGGGTGACTCGATCATGGCCTTTCGCCGCTTCTTCCCGACCGATCAGCTCCCCGAGCTTTTCGCCGGTGGGAATAGTGAGCGAAACAACTTTGGGACATCCTCGAAGTCGAAACGCCTCAATTTCTTCGGGCGGGCAAATTACAACTACCAGCAGAAGTACATTCTCGAGTTGGTAGCCCGCTACGACGGGTCTTACATCTTTCCCGCAGGTGACCGATTCGGGTTCTTCCCCTCGGCCTCAGTAGGCTGGCGACTGGCTCAGGAGGACTGGTTTAACGACTTCAGTGGAGATGTCTTCGATCGCCTGAAACTTCGGGCCTCTTACGGACAGGTGGGGAATGATCGCGTCGAGCCCTACCAGTTCCTCCGGACATTCGGCTTTGCGGGGCAGTATGCATTCGGAAACGACATCGTGACTCGGGTGCAGCCGACCCGTGTACCGAACCAGGATGTGACCTGGGAGGTAGCCACCAAGTTTGAGGTGGGCGTTGAGGGAGCCGTCCTCGACGAGCGTCTGTCGTTCGAAGGCGCATACTTTCACGAAAATCGGGACGACATTCTGTGGTTTCGGGACGCAGCAGTTCCGCAAACGGCCGGCTTCAGCCTGCCGCGCGAGAATATTGGAAAGGTGAACAGTTGGGGGCTGGAGGGAAGACTCGCCTACTCTCAGGATCTCACGTCGGACCTTTCGTTCCAGGCCGGAGTCAACGCGAGTTGGGCGGCAAATGAGATTGAGTTCTTCGCGGAGCCCGAGGGACGCGTGCCGTGGCAGCGAGCGACAGGGAATCCCTTGAACACCGATCTCTACTACATTGCCGACGGCATTTTGAACGACCAGGAGGAGGTTGAGAACAACCCCACCTGGCCGGGGGCCCGACCGGGTGACGTCAAGTTTAAAGACATCAACGACGACGGGAAGATCGATTCCGACGACCGTCGACGCATTGATGAGAATAGCCGGCCCGACATCATCGGTGCGATCAACTTAGGCTTCACCTATGACGCTGGTTTCGGTCGGCTAAACGTGAGGACGAATTTCCAGGGAGCCACTCAGATGAACCGGTACGTCTTTGCCACGTCCGGAGAGAATGGCAATTACTTCCAGAAATTTGCGGACCGGCGCTGGACGCCCGAAAACAAGGATGCAGAGGGCCCGCGGGCCTACAACCGGGTGGATCCCTACTGGGCACAGAATCAAAACACCTACTTCCTGCGGGATGCGAAGTATCTTCGCCTGAAGACCGCGCGGATCGCGTACGCCCTGCCGAGCAACTGGTCTCAGAGTACCTTTGGGATGAGCCGGGCGGAGTTGTACTTGACCGGACGGAACCTCTTCACGCTGACGCCCCTCGACATCTTGGATCCGGAAACTCCGAGCCAAAGCCAATCCAACTATCCGCAGGAGCAGACCTTCACCCTGGGGATTCAAATGGGGTTCTAGAAAACCGCCTTGTGAACGCGCCGGACAGGCGTCCCTGGGAGTATCAGGGGCGCTTGACGGCACGTTTTTGTCATTACTGAGCACGGAATATCTAGGTCTATAGAACCGGTATCCGTATCTCTAGAGGACGACTAAGAGTGCGGGACGTATCGACTGAGATGGAAATCCGTCTCGACGCCCTTAAGGCCTTTCTATTGGGCTGAGTGCTTCTGGCAAGTCGAAGCCCATCTTCGAACGAGGGTCTCCAGAGAAAGGCACCGAAGACGCACCGCAATCGATCTGAAAAGCAAGTGTCAATCAAGTCAATGAGACTACTGACCCGCACCGTTACAGCTGTTTTCGTCGGCATCCTTTTGCTTGTATCCGGCTGTGATACTCTGGATCTGGATACGGAGCCGAGGACGGAACTCTCGTCCAACGCGATATGGCAGGATGCAACCCTCATTAAAAACTATCTGGCCGATATTTATAACAATACCGGCGTGGGGTACGGAGACCCGATGCAGACGCCGGGGGTCGTGGACGAAGCACTAAATATTCACGGGCACCCAGGGGGGGCCAACATACAGTCGAATATGACCGCGGCGGACCGGGGCATCTGGAGTAGCCCTGGGTGGCGTCCGCCCGATAATCCGCCCTACCGGAATTATTACTGGCCGAACGTATACTCCTCGATTCGGGACCTGAATCTCCTTCTGGAAAATGTGAAAGGAAACGAGCAGTTGCCCACCACCGAGCGGGAGACGATTTTGGGAGAGGCCTACTTCCTCCGGGCGTACTTCTACCACAATCTCATGCAGAAGCACGGCGGCGTGCCGCTCATCGACCAGGTCTTTGAGCTATCGGGCGATCTGTCTCAGTACCAGGTTCCTCGTGGTACGTTCAAAGAAACAATCGACTTCATCGTCCAGGACCTCGATCGGGCGGCCGACCGGTTGTCGCTCCAGGCCCGGAAGAAGGGGGCGGCGTCGAAGGGAGCGGCTCTCGCCCTCAAGTCTCGCGTCCTCCTGTATGCGGCCAGCGACTTGTACGAGCCCTCCAAGAGTCCCTTCAGCATGGAAGAGGTCACGTACACCGGCGGTGCAAGCCAGCAGGAACGGTGGGAACGAGCGCGGGACGCGGCCCAGGCGGTGATCGAGTTGGGGCAGTATCAGTTGGTGCCGGCAAGCAGTTCCCGAGAGTACCACAAGCTCTTTACGAAAGGAAATGAAGGAGGGACCATCTGGGCCCGGTACTTCAACGCAGAAGGTGGTTGGGCCCACAATCATTCACAGTTCGTCAGCCCCAACGGCTATAACTCGTGGACAGGAGACGCGCCGACGCAGCAGCATGTGGACGCCTACGAAATGGCAGACGGCTCAGAGTTTGAATGGGAGGGAGCCGATCCCGTGAGTGCCAGTGAGCCCGTCGACGCGAAGAATCCGTATGACGATCGCGATCCGCGCTTCGAGGCAAACATTCTATACAACAATGCGAAGTGGCGACCGCGACCGCCGGCTCTCCGCCCCGCCGAAGGTCAGCTGGGAATTATCCAGACGGGTTCCTATGAGTCGCCAGACGGGAAACTCCGTCCGGGACTTGATACCCGTGGATCCTCCAACCAGAGCTGGAACGGAACGAAGACCGGCTACAACCTCAAGAAATTCGTCGATCGGGACATCAACCCCAACCAGGAGCAGGCCTACAATCCGTACATCTATATCCGATACGCGGAGGTTCTGCTTAACTACGCCGAGGCGCAGTACGAGCTACAGGGAAATGCGACCAGCGTCGGGAGTGGGATGATGAGTGCAAAGGAGGCGCTTGACCGGGTCCGTGATCGGGTAGGGATGCCCGGGGTTCCGCCCGATGGAGGGCCAAACCGCACGTTTATGGAGCGCATCCAACAGGAGCGTGAGGTGGAACTGGCGTTCGAGGGCCATCGGTACTTCGACGTACGTCGCTGGATGATCGGGCCGGAGGCGTACCAGGACGCGATGGCCGTTCAAATTGTGGGCCGCCTCACCGACGAAAGTGACCCGGAGGCTCAGAAACTGGTGAATAATTGGTACGACTACGAATACAACGTCATTGCACAGCAAGAACGCCAGTGGAACGACCCCAATTACTTCGTTCCGATTCCACAGGACGAAATGGATCGGAATCCACAACTGGTTCAGAATCCGGGATACTAGTGGCCTTGCACAACGAGTCTGACAAATTCGAGGTCGACCGTCTTGGAGCCGCCCTGTTCGTTTGGCCGCGGTGAGCAGGCGGTAAGACCTCCTTGTCGACGAAGAACCAGGGGGCGACCCCGTTGCGCAGTCTGCGAGATCCGTCCATCCAGTTGTGCAAGTCCACTGGCAGCGTTCCGGGGCTAATCTGGATCTCACCTCGTCCCTCGCAGAGTCCCGACGGCTCCGAGCGTGCGATCCGAAGAGGTCTGGATTGAAGAGAAACGATCTTTCCCCTTTTTCTTCACCGCTCGATGAAGCGACGCACCTTCTTTGAGATGCTCGGCGCCGGAGTGACGGGACTCGCAGCCGGAGGGGCTCCCACAGACGAGTTCTTTTCGTCGCCCAACACCCTTCCGGCTTCCTCGAGATCCGGGACGTTCGATCGATCCCCCCAAGTTCGGAAGGCCGTGAAGTTTCACATGCTCGAGTCGGAGGCGTCGGTGCGCGAGCGATTCCGTGCGATCCTTGAGGCCGGGTTCGAGGGCGTCGAGTTCCGCAGTCCGAATGACCACGACACCGCGGCCATCGTCGAGGCCCGGGACGCGACGGGCCTCGAGGTGATCGGCGTCGTGGCGGGGTGGAAGAACTTCGGCTCGACCGACGAGGCCGAGCTGAAACGCTCCCACGAGGAGCTGCGCACGGCCCTGCAGGACGCCGCCGACTACGGGGCGTCCCTCGTCCTCCTCGTGCCGGAGACCGTCGACGCCGAGATGCCCTACGACCAGGCCTACGACCGCTCGATCCGGGAGATCAAGAAGGCGCTGCCCCGGGCCGAGGCGCTCGGCGTCCGGATCGGCATCGAGAACGTCTGGAACAACTTCCTTCTGAGCCCCCGCGAATTTGCCTCGTACGTCGACGCCTTCGAGAGCGAGTGGCTCGGGGCGTATTTCGACATCGGCAACGTCGCCAAGCACGGCTGGCCCGAGCAGTGGATCCGCATTCTCGGGGACCGCATCCTGCGGCTGGACGCGAAGGGCTTCAGCGTCGACATCATGAACGAGCGGGGCCCCGGGGCCGGGTTCGAGGCCGACATCGGCGCGGGCACCATCGACTGGGCGGCCGTCCGCGCCGCGCTGGACGACGTCGGCTACCAGG
>Ga0207753_1000671_pt1 | contig 12820 bp, 5 predicted proteins | sample PonA233FremontCA_2_FD_187273 | JGI IMG/M metagenome (GOLD analysis project Ga0207753, IMG submission 187273) | Salt pond sediment microbial community from Fremont, CA, USA - Pond A23 Sediment 3 (SPAdes) | ecosystem: Environmental > Aquatic > Non-marine Saline and Alkaline > Saline | place: USA...
CGTGACCACTTGGACGGTTACGAACAGGTGGCCCGAGCGTCGACCGCGGAGTCGGGGCATTCCCTCGCCGCGGAGGCGGAACTGCTCGCCGCTCTGGGTCCCCTTCGGAATCTCCATCTTTTTCGTGCCGTCGAGGGTCGGAATCTCGACGGTGTCGCCGAAGACCGCCTGCGGGAAGGAGATAGCGTGGTTGTAGTAGAGGTCGTCGCCGTCGCGTTCGAAGGTATCGTGGTCTTCGACCTCGATATCAATGAGGAGATCGCCGTTCGGCCCGCGGTTCTCGCCGGGGGCTCCTTCGCCGTCCATCCGGAGGGTCTGGCCCGATTGGATGCCCGCCGGGACCTCGACAGTGAGCGTGACCCGGTTCTCTTCGATCCCTTCGCCGTGACAGGTGCCGCAGGTTTTGTCGGCGGTCTCGCCCTCGCCGCCACAGCGGGGACAGGTCGACTGCTGCTGGACGCGACCGAACGGTGTCTGCTGGACGCGGGTGACCTGTCCGGTGCCGTCACACTCGGGGCAGGTCGTGACCTCGGCGTCCGAGGGGTAGCCAGCGCCGTCGCACTCCGAGCATTTCTCGGGGCGCGTGATCGTGAACTCCTTTTCGACGCCGTTGTAGGCGTCTTCGAGCGTGATCTCCATCGCGGTCCGGAGGTTCCGGCCCTGTCGGGGCTGGTTGCGGCGCTGGCCGCCGCCGCGGCCACCGCGACCGCCGCCGAAGAACTGCTCGAAGATGTCCTCGAAGCCACCTCCGCCGCCCATACCACCCATCCCGCCCATGCCACCGCCACCGAAGCCGCCCGCACCGCCCGGCCCTTGGCCGTCGAAGCCGCCGCGCTTTTCGGCCTGCTCGAAGCGGTCGTGGCCCATCTGGTCGTAGGCCTGTCGCTTCTCGTCGTCCGAGAGGACCTCTTTGGCCTTTTCGATCTTTTTGAATTTCTCTTCGGCGTTCGGATCATCGCTCACGTCGGGATGATACTCGGCCGCCTTCTTCCGGTAGGCCTTTTTGATCTCGTCTTCGGAGGCGTCACGGGAGACACCCAGCGCCTCGTAGAAGTCCTCGCTCATCAGTTATCCACTGGTATTGGGCGGGACTACTTGAAAAACGCGGCTCTCTCGTTGTGTGTGATACTGACACGTGGGGCGGTCGCTGTCGACCGCGGCGACAGTCGACGTCGACCGCGATGGGAGTCGCTGTCGACCGCGGTGACAGTCGACGCCGACCATGGCGGCCCGAAGGACCGATCAGGGTTCGCGTCGCCAGACGATGGCCCCGCTGTCGACCAACTCGACTGTCGCAGCCGCCTCACCGTCCTCGGCCGCAACACCCGGCGCGGCCAGCGCGACCTCCCAGCCGTCGGTCGGGAGGTCCGGAATCTCGTCGGCGAGGATCTCGGGCGAGGCGTCGACCGGCTGGCCCTCCATGTTGGCCGCGAACAGCAGTTGTTCGTCGCCTGCAGGCGACTCACGCAGCCCGTAGTAGAGCACTGTCCCCTCGGTCGGATGGCGGTAATCGAACGTTTCGAGCGAGTCGGTCGCGTCGCTGGCTGGGTCGGTGGCTGTGCCGACCTCGCTGCCAGCGACATCGGCCCGGAGCCACGGTCGCTCGTGGCGGAAGGATCGGACGGCGAGATCGAAGTCGGTCCGGTCATCGTCCTGCTGGTCGACCCAGTGGCTCAGGTTCGCATACTCGTGAACGTCGGCCATCCACGCCTGGCCGAAGGCTTTGAGGTCTTTGTAGCTGAGGGGGTCGTCCATCGGCGTCCCCATCGACATGAGGAGTTTGGCCATCGAATCGAGGTCGTAGTCGGTCGCCTCAACCGCGTTCAGCAGCGACCGGACGAAGTTTCGGAGTTCGCTCTTGGTCTCGAAGCCCAACTCCTTGAGCCGTGGGAAGAAGCGGTCGTCGGCGAAGGCTTCCTCGGTGAGCTGCCAGTCGACGAAGTAGGCCTCCTCGGCGACGACCTTGACGTTCCACGTCCCATCCGTGTCCCGGATGAATCCCCACGGCCCGCGCATGTTCGCGTTGAGGAAGTCCATCGGGACCCCCGGCAGCATGCAGTGGAACAGCATCGACGAGGCGGGATTGTTGTAGGCCGCATCGAGCGTCTCGGGCAGCGTCTCACCGAGGTGAGGATTCTCCTGTGGGGCGTCCCAGCTGTCGCCGACTGCGACCTGCGTCCCGCGGCGGACGGTGTCGTGGTTGGCAACACCAGTTAACCACTGGCTGCCGAAGTCAGCGACCTCGCGGACGCGCCACCATTTGGTCGCCCAGAACGTCAGCAGTGCGGGCGTGTTGTGGGCGAAGGTGACCGGCGACCACTGGAAGGAGTGGGGATGCTGCTCGATGAGACTCCGGTAGGACGACGCGAGTTCCCAGTCTTCCTGTGGCCACGGTCGACCGTCCTCGTAGATCATCCATGGCCGGTACTCGGTGCCGGCGACCTCCTGGGTAATGGCGTCCATCTCGGCGAGGAACGCGTCGTCATGGATCATCTCGTCGCGCTCGGGGTCGTAGTAGCGGAAGTCTTGGGCCCCGTCGACACGAATCCCGTCGGCACCGAAATCCATCTTGCGGCGCTGGAGTTCGAGCAGGATCGCCCGAACGGTTGGCTCCTGATAGTCGAGATGCTGGCCGTACATCCCCGGTCCCTCGAAGAAGTCGTCGGCGAGCAGTGGGATCGCGCCGTTGTCGGCGTGGCCCAACGCGATGTCGAAGACGATCTTGATTGGGTCGGGGAGGGTGTGGCACGCCGCGATGAAGTCGACGAGTTCGTCGGGTCGACCTGTTTCGAGGATGGCGGGATTGGGTGCTGAAAAGGCGGTGATAACGATGTCGTACCCCCAGTTGATCATATCGGGTCGACCGACCCGGATTTCGACCCTGTCCGACTCCGCGTCGCGGTCGAAGTCCACAGGGTCCCAGAAGTTGTGCTCACCGTAGTTCTGCGTGAGGGGTTCGACCGGCATCAACTGGATCGCGTCGTAGCCGACGAAGTTGCGCTCGGCGGGCGTCAGCTCCTCGTCTGCGGCCTGTTTCTCCCCGATTGCCTCGTAGCGGCGGGCCAACCCCGCGAGGCTACCCGATTCGGTGGCGGTGCCGGGATGGACTTCGAGCATGCTGACCGCGGGGTCGACACGCGGTAAGCCCTCGTGTTCGCTGGTCGAGACGCGCTCGTCGTCGGTCCCCAGCGCCTCGAAGTACTCGCGGTCGGCGCGCTCTGTGTCGAGGCGGTCCATGCCGTAACACTCCGCGGGCGCGTAGACGCCGAACGGGACCGAATCCGCCAGCGGATCAGGGACAATACCCCAGCCGTCGTGGTCGAGGCTGTCGTCGCGGCCCGGCACCTCGCGGCCGTCCTTCTCGTAGACGAGCTGGTAGAGCGATCCCAACTGCTCGCGGGTGCCGACCTGCATGCCCTCAATAACGCCCCAGTGGTACTCGCCCTGTCGACGCATCTGGACGCGGTGGCGCTCGAAGTCGACGGTCGACTCCGCGGCCGCGAGGTCGACCTCGCTGGTCGGCGTGAACACTTCGAGATAGACGTCGGATTCGGGGATTCCGGCGTCGACGATGGCTGGGGTCCAAAACCCGACCACGACAGTCCCGTCGTCCTGTGGGTGGGCCCCGAGGTGTGGGGCGATTTCTTGGGCGGCCGCGAAGGGATCGTGGTCGGCTTCGATGGCGGCCTGCCAATCGAGTCGGTCTGCAGTCGGCTGGGGTCGGAGCTGTGGAGTGGGCATAGATTATAACTGTACGGGTGCTGGTTGGGTACTACTGCTGTAAATAATAACTAACACCTCCGTAATGTAGTTATTGGATATTCGTGATAGACTTGTTAGCGTGATTGCACCTCAGTGGCGGTTTGAAAGCTCAAATAGGACTGTTGACAATTGTTTTGTATTATCTGGGAGAAGGTGCCGGTGATGGCCTCCGCAATCAAACGATTCGTATTCAGCGAGCCTTCCGGTCGACTCAGTGCCGCGATACAGTTTTCGGGGTCGTTGCTTATGCTGAGTATCTACGTGTACTACGGTCTGCTACGTGGTGCCTCAACCAGTTATACACTCGTTCTGGCGGTTGGATTCGCTCTGTCGGGGATTGCTGAATCACTTCCATCGGAGCGTCGACGGGCTGCAGGCGGGTTACGTATCGCCGCAAGCCTCCTGCTAATCGGGTTTATTGGCCTCACCATGCTCGCTCCCGAGATCGTCATCTGACCACGGTAGAGCGATATAAACACGGCTGGTGGACTGTCGACCCACTACCCAGTCGCTAAAAAAGGTGGTACTGCGTCTACTCGTCGACTTCGACAACCGCGACGTTCTCGACGGTCAGTCCGTCTTCGGCGGCGATGGAGTCGCCGGTCACGAGGTTCGTGGCGTCGACGGTTTTGTCGATGCCGACCGTCTCGGTGCCCTCACCGAAGTTCAGGAGGACGACGTACTCGGTGTCGTCGCCCTCGCGGCCGAAGGCAACGACGTTGTCGGCGTCGTTGGCCTCGTAGTCGAGGCGGACGAGATCGCCGTTCTCGCCGAGCGCCGGGTGGTTCTCCTTGAGCTGGATGAGGTCGTCGTAGTGGTCGCGGATCTCCTCGCGGGCGTGGTCCCACGCGAGGTGGTCCCGTCGACCGCGCTGGCCGAGTTCCTGCCCGCCGTACAGCATCGGGATGCCCGGTAGCGTGAACAGCGCGCCCGCGGCGGCTTTGGTCGCGGCGTCGCCACACTCGACGACGTAGCGCGTCTCGTCGTGGTTCTCCATGTAGAGCATGAAGGCTGCGTGGTCGGGGAACGCCGAGCGTTTGCGGCCCTCGACGGCATCGAGGATCGACTCGGCGGGCTGGTGGCCGTTGCCGACCTGCCGAAGGGTGAAGTAGAGCGTCGTATCGAAGTGGATGTCGAACATCCCCTCGTGGAAGTCGGCGATGTAGGGGATCGTCTCGTCGAGCAGCAGGAACTCGGGGTCCTTGCTCTTGAGTCGGTCCCGCATCTCCTTCCAGAAGGATTCGGGGACGGCCCACGCCATGTCACACCGGAAGCCATCGGCGACGTCGGCCCACATGCCGACCGCCTCAAGGAGGTGTTCGCGGACTTCGAGGTTCGAGAAGTCGAAGTTGGCGATATACTCCCAGCCGAAGTAGGTGCCGGGCTCGCCGTTATCCTGCCATTCGTACCAGTCGTAGTACTCCGAATCGGGGTTCTGATAGGCGTCCTGGAAGTAGGGGTGATCTCGTGCGGAGTGGTTCATCACGAGGTCGAACAGCACCGACATGCCGCGCTCGTGGGCGGCGTCGACGAATGACTCGTAGGCTTCGCGGTCGCCCAGATCGTCGGCGATCGAAAAGAAGTCGGTGATGTTGTAGCCGTGGGGTGCGCCGTCGTGCTGCAGGACGGGCGTGAGCCACAGGCAGTCGACGCCGAGTTCCTCCATGTAGTCGAGGCGGTTTTCGAGCGCCTCGAAGGTGTTGTCGGCCTCGTCGTCGTCCGCGGCGTAGCCCCGGACGTAGATCTCGTACAGTGTGACACTTTTGCCCCACTCTGGGGGATCGTTCGGGCGGTGAACCGCGAAGTTGCCGGTCGCGGCGACGCCGCCGTCGGTGACGAGTTCGTCGTCGTTGGTGAGTCGGTCGACGGTGACGCTGTCTGCGACACTGTAGCTGTCGCCGATAGCGACCGCGTGGACGCGAACCTGCTCGCCGATGACATCGAGTGGGATGCGGAGCTCGCGGTCGTCGATCGTGACATCGCCCTCGGTGACGCCGTCGCGGTCGTCGAGCATGAACTCGACATCGAGGTCGTCGGCGTCCTGCGTCGAGGCGGGGTTCGGCGTCGGCGTCGCGGTGATGACGGCCTCGCTCCCCTCGATCGCGGCGTCGAGCCGGATGCGTGGTCGACCGCTGCCTTCGCCGCTGGATTCACCGAGCGCGCCCGAACCGGAGCCCGAGCCGCTGACGCCACCACTCTGGAAGGGTCGCGCCGAGCCGCTCTGGCCGCTGTAGCCGCTCATCCCGCTCATCCCGCTGCGGCCCGCGCCCGAGCCTTCGCCGGTGGGTCGACGGTCGCTCGGGAAGACGCGGATCGTCAGATCGAACCGGTCCGAGGGAGTGCGGAGCGTGGCCGTGTATCGACCGGGGACGTCGGGGACGAACGCCTCGACGGCCTCGTCACCGACGCTCGCCTCGCTGGCAAGCGGTGCTTCGCTGATCGTCCACTCGTAGTCGGCCTCGGGATCGGGGTCCCGCGGTGCGAGCTGTAAGCTGTCGCCAACTGCCATGAACTGCGGAGGTCCTGGATGGTCCATATTCGTACTAATAACACTCCTTCACTTTGGTCTTATGTATTTGGAAACTACTCGAATCGGGGGTATTGGATGATTTATATATATTATTCAGAAATTATCAGCGTTGTTTTTAGACCCTAACCAATCGTCTCAACCCGCGGATTTATACCATTTCTTCACACAATCTGTCGGGTAATCGGGAGGACCGAGCCGCCAATACTTTGTTCTGGACCCCCAATCAGGGATTACATGCGACTTCGCACTGCGTTGAACGAGTACAAGCGCCACAGGGGTCGACGCTTTCCCGAGGAGTGTCGGACCACCGACGGCGCGTTTTCAGCCCACGGCGATCGGCTCGTCTACGTCGATTCCGAGGGCAGTCTCCGCGACTATTCGTCGGCGCTTTCCGGACTCTACGGCATCGATCGGTCACGACTGGGTATCGAAACCGCCGACGGCACCCGGTGGTTCGACGAGTTTTCCACAGTTAGACAACACTACTACCGGGAGACGAACGTCGTCGAAACCGAGTACGACGCCCGGGGGTTCACCGTCCACCAGTACGACCTCACGCTGGGCCGGGCCCACCTCACCCACGTCGAACTCCGGGGGGCGATCCCCGCCGACGCCGAACTCACGGCGTTTCTGACCTTTGCGCCCGAAGGACGAGAGACACAGGTGGGTCGACTCATCCACGAGGACGTCGGCCCCGACGACACCAAGACCGTCGAGGTGTTCCACCGCGCCGAACACGACTACGTGACGGCATCGAACGGCATCACCGACGTTCGCGGCCAGATCCCCGAGCGCTTCGAGGAGGTGCTCTCCGAGGACGCCTTCGACTTCCCTCGGGATGCGGTTATCGACCGCTTCGAGGACACCCACCTCAGCGGCGACGTGGTGGTCAACGCACCGCTCAAACAGAGCGGGCGGGCAGCCAGAACCACGCTCGTCACCCAGCTGTCGGACCACGACACGCTGGGCCGCGAGGAGGCACTGGCCGACATTCGCCGGTGTGCGGAGGCCCACCGAACGGCGGATGACATCCGGGATGCCGGACTGGAGCGTGCCGAAGTCTCGGTGCCCGACTCCGCGCCGAACGGCACGGTCGTCCGCTCGGATCTCCGGGCGCTGTCGCTGCTTACGGCACCGACCGGCGCACACATCGCCGCCCCCGAGTTCGATCCGTTCTATTCGCACTCCGGCGGCTACGGCTACACGTGGTTCCGCGACGAGGCCGAGACCGGCCGCAACCTTCTCGACGCCGACAGCCTGCTGGATCTCGATCTCCAGCGGGACATCGAGACCACCGCCGAGTTCTTCTGTGAGACCCAACGCGAGGACGGCTCGTGGTCCCATCGGGCGTGGGCCGTCGACGGCTCGCTCGCGCCGGGGTGGGCCCACAGCCGCGTCGAGGGCGCGGGCAACGACGAGTATCAGGCCGATCAGACCGCCAGCGCGGTCGCCTTCCTCGCCACGCTGCTGACCGACCGCGAGGAGACGCTCTCAGATGGGTTGACAACGTCGATCCGCGAGACGATCCACGACGCCCTTGGGGTGCTCGACGAGACCCTCGAAGACGACGGGCTTCCGGGCCGGTGTCAGAACCTCTGGGAGAACATGGACGGCCGCTTCACCCACACGGCGGCAGCCTACCTCACCGCGTATGCAACGGTAGCCAACGCCCCGATCGACCACCACACCGCGACCCACGCCCGCGAGCAGGCCGACCAGATCGTCGAGAGCTTCGACAAGCTCTGGAGCAAGAAACGGCAGGTCTACGGGATCCGGCTCAACAAGAGCGGCAAGATCGACAACCGGATCGATTCGGCGACGTTCGCCGTCGTCGAGGCACTGGTCGCCTACGACCGGCTGACCGAGCTCGACGAGGCGACACTCGACCGACTCACCAATCACATCCGACACGTCTTCGACAACCTCTATCGGGACCCCGACGACAGCGAGGTCGCCGGGCTCGCCCGCTTCGAGGGCGATACGTGGCGGGCTGCCGGCCAGTCCGGCGAAAAAGTCTGGAGCGTGTCGACGGCGTGGGGAGCCAACGCCGCGGCCGATCTCGGCGTCCTCTTGGCCGACTACGACCGCGAGGAGGAGGCCGAGGAGTACTTCGAGATCGCCGAAACCCTTTATACCCTCTTGCTGCCGGATGGCCCACTGGCGAGCGAGGCAGGCTATCTCTCCGAGCAGGTCTTCGACGACGGACAGCTCGACGGCGCGGCTCCGCTGGGCTGGTCTCACGCCCTCCGACTCCGGGCGACCGCCGCCCTGCGGGAGCAGAACGCCCTGCCAGGGCCGACGCCCGCGCCATCCGGTCCCGAGAGCCGACCGCGGTGGACGACAGGTGAAAAATACGGCGTCGCTACCGTCGCCGACCACGGCGATGAGGACGCCTCGAAGGTCTGGTATACGCTCACTGAGGGCGCACTCACCGAGGTCCGGTTCCCCCGGGTCGACCTGATGAACCTCCGGACGGTCGACTTCCTCGTCGCCGATACGAGCACGAAGTCCACGTACACCGCCCGAACCCACAACGAGACACGCCGGGACGACGACACCGACACCATCGAGCGCCGTGTCGAGCCGGCCGACGACGACGCGCTGTTGTTCCAGCACGTCATCACCGAACGCGGCGACGGCCGGGGCCACGAGTGGACGCTGACCGTCGAGTACGCCATCGACCCCAACCACGACGCCATCGTCGCCGAGGTCGACTTCGAGGCCGACGACGACAACACCTACGAGCTGTATGCGATGGCCGACATCGCACTGACCAACACCGGCACCCGCGACCGGGGTTACCGGCTCGGCGAGACCGGCAACTACCATCTGGCCGCCCGCGACGCCGAGGCCTACGACACCGGTTCGGAGCCGCTTCTGACCGACGCCAACGGCGACACCTACAGCGTGGCGATCGCCATGACGACCGCCAGCCGGTTCGACTGGGCGACCGTCGGCGCGGCGGGCTCGGACCACCTCAAGAAGCTGTTCTCCGAGGGGAAGCGACCGGTGCCGAACGACCGACTCGACGACGACAACATCGTCCTCGCCGGGCGGCTCGGCACGGGCGACGTGAGCGAAACGCTGGCGCTCGGCTTCGGCGAGAGTGCCGACACCGCCGCCGCCCTCGGCGAGGCCGAGGGCGCACTCGCCAGCGGCTACGAGAACGTCCGGTCGACCTTTGCCGAGACGTGGGCCGACTTCTTGGCCGACAAACCGTTCCCGGATTCGGTCACGGGGGACGACGACCTGCTGGCCCAGTACAAGAGCTGTCTGATGGCCCTGCGCGCCGTCGAGGACAAGACCTACATGGGCGCTGGGATCGCCAGTCCCTCGGTGCCGTGGGGCGAGGCCGTCACTGCCGACGAGCCCAAGGGGTATGGGTACAACTTCGTCTGGTCGCGGGACCTCTATCAGGTCTTCACGGTTTTCGAGGCGCTCGACGACATGAAGACGGCGACCGACGCCCTCCAGTACATCTTCGAGTACCAGCAGGACGACGAGGGGTTCATCCCGCAGAACACCTACGTCAACGGCCTGACGCGGTGGGGTGGCGAGCAGATCGACAACATCTCGTTCCCGCTGATCATGGCCTACCAGCTGGCCGAAAGCGGCGTCGACTTCGGTGAAGTCGGCTACGACTACATCAACGTCAAACGGTCGGCCGACTACGTCGCCCGCAACGGCCCGGCGACCGCCCAAGAGCGATGGGAGGAGGAGGCGGGCTACTCGCCGTCGTCCATTGCGGCCGAAATCGCGGGTCTCGTCTCGGCGGCCGATCTCGCTATCGACGAGGGCGAAGACAGCGACGCCCTGCCGTGGCTTGCCCTCGCAGACGAGTGGACCGAGCGCGTCGAGGAGTGGACGGCGACCGAGACCGGCACCGAACTCCACACTCACACGCCGTACTACGTCCGGGTCACCCGCGACGGCAACCCCGAGGCAGGCCATCTGCGGACCCTCGCAAACGCCGGGCCGACACTCGACGAACGGGAAATCATCGACGGCGGCTTCCTCGAACTGACGCGGTTGGGGATCAAGTCCTACGACGACGAGGTCATCCTGAACTCCCTGACCGAAGTCGACGAGACGATTCGGGTCGACACCCCACAGGGACCGGCCTTCTACCGCTACAACGGCGACGGCTACGGCGAGCGCAGCGAGGAGGCCGAAGGTGCGCCGTGGTCGGTCCAAACAAAGGGGAAGGGTCGACTGTGGCCCATCTTCACCGGCGAGCGCGGCGAGTACGAACTCCTTGCTGGAACCGACTCGGGGGCGCTCGAACCGCAGTCGATGTTGGAGACGATGGCGGGCTTTGCCAACAGCGGGCGGATGATCGCCGAGCAGGTCTGGGACCGCCACATCGAAAACGACTACAACTGGAACATCGGCGAGGGGACCGGGGCGGCCACGCCGCTGGCGTGGAGTATGGCCCAGTTCATCCGACTCGCCCACGGCATCGACAAGGGCGAACCCGTCGAGATGCCGACCGCTGTCGCCGACCGGTATCTCAACGGCGACCGTGGTGAGGAGCCCGAACTCAGAGTCGAGACGCGGATCGTCGACGACAGCCTGCAGGTCACGGGTGAAACCGACGCCGAACTCGTCGCGGTCAAAGTGACCGCCGACAGCGTCATCACCGAGGTCGAAGACGGCGAGTTCGAGGTCACGATCCCCATCGGTCACGGCGAGGTGCCGGTGACGGTGGCGGCGGCCAGCGACACCGATCTGCGAAACGCCGCAACGACGGTCAAGCGGTCGACGATCTGACTGTTATTGCGCGCTCGGGGCGTGATTTTTTGTGGGTTGTTCGTCAGTGCGAGCGGTTGGAAGAAAGGAATAAACCCCGGCGTTGTCACCGGTGTACTATATGGGAACTGAGCAAGAGACGCTCTCGGGTGTCGACGCCGGGGGGACACTCGAACTGGAGACGCTGCAGAGCCATCTCTGGCAGGCGGCGGACATCCTTCGCGGGAACATCGATTCCTCGGAGTACAAGACCTACATCTTCGGACTGCTGTTTCTGAAACGCATCAGCGACCGCTTCGAGGAGGAAACCGAGGAGCTCGCTGCGGAAGACGGGATTCCCAGAGAGGCGGCACGTAACGATCCCGGTCTCCACGACGAGTTCTGGGTGCCCGAGCGGGCGCGGTGGGACCACATCACGGCCCAGGAGTCGGATATCGGCGCGGCGCTGAACAAGGCGCTGGCGGCCGTCGAGGACGAAAACGACGCGATCAGCGAGCGGGTGCTCACGTCGGTCGACTTCAACAACAAAGAGCGGCTGCCCGATTCAGTGCTCGACAAGCTGGTGACCCACTTCACCAAACACCAGTATCGGAACGCCGACCTCGACGACCCGGACATCTTCGGGCGGGCCTACGAGTACCTGATCCGGCAGTTTGCCGACGACGCGGGCAAGAAGGGCGGGGAGTTCTACACGCCGCGGGAGGTCGTCCAGTTGATCGTCAAATGCGTCGACCCCGAGCCGAGCCATCGGGTGTACGACCCCTGCTGTGGCTCCGGCGGGATGCTGATCTACTCGTCGGAGCACATCCAGCAGCAGGGTGCGACCCCCGAGGAGATCTCGCTGTACGGCCAAGAGCGGAACCTCAACACGTGGGCGATCGGCCAGATGAACATGATGCTCCACGAGCTGCACGGTGCCGAAATCCGGAAGGGCGACACGATCAGGGACCCGCAGTTCACCACCCCGAACGACGAGCTGAAGCTTTTCGACCGGGTGATCGCCAATCCGATGTGGAACCAGAAGGATTGGAACAAGCCGTGGGTCGAGGAGAACGAACCCTACAACCGCTTTTCGTATGGCTTGCCGCCGAAGAACCGCGGCGACTGGGCGTGGATTCAGTTGATGATCGCCTCGATGAACGAGACCGGGAAGGCGGGCGTCGTGATGGACAACGGGATTCTGTTCCGCTCGCGGTCCGAAAAGAAGATCCGCAAGCCCATCCTCGAAGCGGATCTCGTGGAAGCCGTCATCGCCCTTCCCGAGAACCTGTTTTACAACACCTCCTCGCCGGGCTGTATTCTGATTCTGAACAAGGACAAACCCGAGGAGCGCACGGACAAGGTCCTCTTTAGTTACGCGGAAGATCAGCAGCTTCGGGAGTCGGGCGTCCGGATGTACGAGGAGTTATCGAGTCAGAACCAGTTGACCGCCGAAGGAGTCGACCATCTCGCCGAGACCTACCGGACGGCCCGCGAGGAGGCCCACCACAGTCGACTGGTCGACCTCGCGGAGATCGAAGACAACGACTGGAACCTCAATGTCCCGCGGTACGTCGACACCACCGAGCCGGAGGAGCCGATCGACGTGAGCGAAAAACTGCGGGAGTTGGACGAACTGGAGGCCGAGCGGGAGTCGACGGCGGCGAAGCTGGCGCAGTATATGGAGGAGTTGGAGTACCGATGAGTGAGGCAGTTCAGCACTCAGAACAGGTCCCGGATGGCTACGAGAAAGTCCAATTCGGACCGAAAACACTTCTTGTCCCAACTGATTGGGAGACA
>Ga0207753_1000672_pt1 | contig 12811 bp, 10 predicted proteins | sample PonA233FremontCA_2_FD_187273 | JGI IMG/M metagenome (GOLD analysis project Ga0207753, IMG submission 187273) | Salt pond sediment microbial community from Fremont, CA, USA - Pond A23 Sediment 3 (SPAdes) | ecosystem: Environmental > Aquatic > Non-marine Saline and Alkaline > Saline | place: USA...
CTACGCCATCCGCGAGGTGCCCGGGGTCGTGTGGGGCGAGCTGGCGCTGGCCGTCTACTCGACCGCCGGCCTCGTCGCCGTGGTCGGACTCGGCGAGTGGGCCGCCGTGCCGTTCCAGGCGCTCTTTGCCCTCGGGTTTGGGCTGGTGGCCGCGTCGAGCCTGCGGCAGGCCCTCACGGCCCAGCAGGCCCCCGCGGCTTCTGCCCCGGCCTCGTCGCCGGCCGCCTGACCCTCGCCCTCTCCCCGGCCTCTTTCGGCGGACACGTGGCCACCGTGCGCGCCCCCGCCGGGAACCCCCGTCCGCGCCCGTCATTGTCCCTGTCCTCTCTTCGGTTCCGAGCGCTCCACAGTGCCCCGTCATGTCGCTGCCCGACCTCCAAGAGCCCCTCGCCCTGCTCGAACAAGAGGACTACGGCGCCGCCATCGCGATGCTTGAGGACACGGTGGCGGCCCTGCCGGCCCACCTGGGGGCGCACGTGCTGCTGGCCCACGCGTACGAGAGCCGGGAGCGCTGGGAGGACGCCCTCCAGTCGTGGGCAGAGGCGCGCCTCCTGATGCCGAACAGCCCGATCGCCGAGACCGGCACGCAGCGCGTCCTTCGTCGCCTGGAGGAGCACGACGGACACTCTTTTACCTTTGCCTTTCCGCCGCCCCTCAGGCCCCAATCCCCGCCCGACGCCGGCACAGACGCGGCCCCGGGCGGCGACGAATCTCCCCCACCCGACGAGCAGGGGGACGACGCCCCGACCGACGAGGACGCCGGCCTCGCCCAGCTGCGGCGTCAGGCCGAGCGGGAGGCCCGGCAGGGCGGCGCCCGCCCGGACCTGTCCGACGCGTCCTCCGCGCCCGACCGTCCGTCGCCCCCCGATGCGTCTCCGCCCACCCCCGAGGAACAGGTGGAGCAGCTCGAGGACGAGGGCGACGCCGACGACCTCGACCACCTCATTGACGAGCTGCAGTCGGCCCGCATCGAACCGGAGCCGGACGCCGGGGCCGACGCGCCGCCCTCTAAACCGGACACTCCAGACAGTGCGGACGACGCCGAGGGCACAGAAAACGAGGACGAAGAGATTGTCTCGGAAACCCTGGCCCGCATCCACGAGGGCCAGGGCGACTACCAGGAGGCTGCCCGCATCTACGCCACGCTGGCCGAGCAGGAGCCCGATCGGGCCGATGAGTTTCGGGAAAAGGCCGGCCAGATGCGCGAGAAAGCCGACGGCACCGACGGCGACGGATAGACAGAAAATCAACTTCAGCACGCGGCTGCTTGACACAACCCCCGTCCGCACCCCCACCACTCGTCGTCCCGAATGGACGCGCTCCTCGCCCTTCATCGTCAGTCGCGCCGTACGGTCGTGGGCCTCATGTCCGGCACCTCGCTCGACGGCGTGGATGCTGCGCTCGTGCACCTCGACGACAGCGGCCCGGATCTGATGATGGAATCCGAAGCGTTCGTTCATGTCCCGTACCCCGGGCCCCTCCAAGAACTCATCCACAAGACGACCTCGAGCTCGTCGTCAATTCGGGACGTGACGCGCCTTGACGCCCGTCTTGCCGAGGCGTACGCAGACGCTGTGGGGAACGTGTTGGAGGAGGCCGGGACGGATCGGGAGGCCCTCGACCTCGTGGGCGCCCACGGACAAACGGTGTGTCACCTTCCCGAGCCGACAGACTGCGCCGGCGAGGCGGTTCGGGCCACCCTCCAGCTCGGCAACTCCTCAACGCTCGCCACGCGGCTGGGGGTGCCGGTCGTCGGCAACTTTCGCGCGGCGGACCTGGCCCTGGGCGGCCAAGGCGCCCCGCTCGTGCCGTACTTTGACCACGTCGCCTTCACCGACGCGGACGAGCCCCGCGGGCTGCTGAACCTCGGCGGCATCGCCAACCTCACGGTGCTGCCCGCGGGGGGGGCGCCGGACGCCGTGCGCGCCTTCGACACGGGCCCGGCCAACATGGTGATCGATGCCCTCGCCGCCCGGCTGTTCGATGCCGCGATGGACCGAGACGGCCGCCACGCCGCGCAGGGCACGCCCGATCACGACCTGCTCGCCGACCTGCTGGAGGGCGACTTCTTCCGCCGCGAGCCGCCGAAGTCCACCGGACGGGCCGACTTCGGAGCGGGCTACGTGGATCGACTGCTGAGCGCGGCCCAGTCCCGCGGCCTGTCCCCGGAGGACACGATGGCCACGGCCACGCTCCTCACCGCCGCCTCCGTCTACCAGGCGTATGCCCAGTACGTCCGGCCCGCGCAGTCCATCGAGCGCCTCATCGTGAGCGGGGGCGGCGTGCACAACGACGCGCTCCTGCGGATGCTGAAGGACGCGTTCGCCCCCATCCCGGTCGAGTCGATCGCCGAGCACGGCGTGGACCCGGACGCGAAGGAGGCCCTCTGCTTTGCCGTTCTGGCCCACGAGACGGTTAACGGCGTGCCTACGAACCTGCCGTCGGTGACCGGGGCGTCGGCGCGCACACGTCTCGGCTCCCTCAGCGTGCCGGGCCCGTAACGATCGACTGAGCGCCGGGCTGGGGCATGGCCTTGGCAAAAAGCCGACGAAAGGCCCGCCTCTCCCAGACTGACCACAAACATGCCCCTGCCGCCGGGATATAGAAGATTCGACAGTCGCTGCCTTTTCTGAACGTAAACGCCCCCATGGACCCCCAGGAGCAGTCCGACCAGACCGCCCTCGCCGAAATCGGCGAATTCGGCCTCATCGCCATGATGCGCGACACGCTCGGCGAGCCGACCGACGACACCATCGTGTCGGGCATCGCCGACGACGCGGCCGTCTACCGCGTCGACGACGAGCGCGTACACGTGCTCACCACGGACACGCTCGTGGAGGGCGTCCACTTCGACCGTGCCTTCATGCCCCTGGAGCACCTCGGCTTCAAGGCCCTGTCGGTCAACGTGAGCGATGTGGTGGCCATGAACGCCTCGCCCCGCTACGCCACCGTCTCGATCGGCCTCCCGCAGAACGTGTCCGTCGAGATGATCACCACGGTGTACGAGGGGCTCAAGCAGGCCTGCGGCGCCTACGACATGCACATCGTGGGCGGAGACACGAACGCGTCCCACGGCCTCTCGCTCTCGATTTCGGTCGTGGGAACCGCCGACGAGGACGCCGTGGTGTACCGCAATGGGGCACAGGTGGGGGATAAGATCTGCGTGACGGGCGACATCGGCTCCTCGTACGCAGGCCTGAAGGTGCTGCTGCGGAATCGAGAGCGGCTCCAAGAGCAGGAGGAAGACTTCGAGCCGGACCTCGACCCGTACTCCTACGTCATTCGCCGTCACTTGGCGCCGCCGGCCCAGCTCAAGACGGTTCGCGACTGGGCGGACGCGGGCGTGCAGCCGACTTCTCTCATCGACATTTCGGATGGGCTCTCTGCCGAGGTGCACCACATCTGCGAGGCCAGCGGCACAGGGGCACAGCTCTACGAGCCGGCCCTGCCCATCGACCCGGAGACCCGCAATACGGCGACGGACTTCGGGGAGGACGTCACCGTCTACGCCCTGTTCGGGGGCGAGGACTACGAGCTGGTGTTCACGATGCCGGAGGACGAGCTCGACGCCCTCGACCCGCAGAGCTACACGGTGGTGGGCGAGATTGTGGAGCCCGGCGACTCCGAGCCCCCAATTAAGATCCAGCGGGCCCACGGCGAGAATGTCCCCCTTCAGCCCGGCGGCTTCGACCACTTCGACGATTCGTCTGCTGCTCCGTTGGCGTAGCCCTCGACCGCTACTCCTCGATGGCCTCCTGGCATGCGTTCCGAAGGGCCTGGAGCTCATCCCTGAGGCGGTCAACCTCGCTCTCCAACGTGTCTAGGGCCGCCGCGGCCTCCGCAAAATTGTCTTCGTAACCCATCTCTTCGAGCACCTGGGCCGCCTCACTGACGGGACGGGCCCGCAGGCTCCCGGCGGCCCCTTTCAGGCCGTGTGCCTCTCGCTCGAGGGCGTTCCCGTCTTCGTTCTCAACCGCCTCCCGGATGCCCTCCATGTAGTCGGGGCAGTCGTCCAAGAATGAGCCGATGAGGGTCGCGATGAGCTCAGGATCGCCGTCCAGCAGGTCACTGAGGGCGTCCCGGTCAAGGGCAGATGTGGCCATGGGGGCTCCGTCGTCTGGATCGAATCAGTACGGCCTCGGCATGTCGAGTGCCCGGCGCGGCGGGGACGACATTCGCCCTCGCCCCACGCAGAGGTCAAAAGGGGCGTCTCTCCGCTTCTAGCAGCCGACCCGGAGAATGCCCTCTTGTCCGCCGAAACGCCGCGTACAGTGCCGTTCCGAGGCGTCGCTCGCGGGGCTACCGTAGCCGCAAGAAGCATGCGAGAAATGCAAGGCTGTCCCCCTATGGTCTTTTTACGGTCTTTGCCGCGCGCAGGGCGACGGGGGCCACTGATTGAGCCAGGCGTGTCGCTGGACGTGGCGACGGTGATAGCCGGGGGCCTGTCCGATGGGAGAACCGGGCGGCGCATCGACGGAAGACGGGCGGGCCGCCGCGTCGTGAGCCCGGTCGAAAAATCGCTCAATCGACGCCTGGATGGCGGTTCGGTGGGCGTCGGTCTCCGCGTCCTGTCCCGGATGCGCGGCAAGCCAGTCCCGGAGCGTGCGCAGGTGCTGTTCGAGGCGGGCCTGCACGGCCGGGGATCCGTCGGCGGCACTGGCCCGGTGGAGGAGCACGTCGGTCCACACCTGCTGCACCGTCCGCTGCACCTCGGCCCGGTACGCATCGGCGGGCGCGTCGGCCTTCCACACCGCGTCGGTGATTTGAGTGAGCGTGCCCCGGAAGCCCGGAAGGTCGGCATTGGCGTCCCGCTGCTCGATCAGACGCAGGGCCCGCTCCGGCACGGTGAGGGCGTCGAGGACCATCGTCGCCGCCACCTCGGCCGGGGCGTAGGGGTCGAACGTCGGGTCTGTACGTCCCTCGAAGAGCTCCCGGTTGTCGGGGTGGCCGGGTGGACGCGGCGGGATGCGGTCTCGGGCGGCCTCGGGCAGCGCCAGCGCTGCGGGCGTGATCGTAGAAAGCAGGGCGTCGAGGGCCGCCGTCTGCTGCGAGGCCGGCACGCGCCCGGACAGCTGCGGGTCCGTCTCTCCGCGCATAGCATACTCGTAGGCCTCGCCGCCCACGAGTTTTGCCGTGGCCGCGACCTGATACCGATGCCGCAGGTACAGCGGCACGAGCACCTCCTCCATACGGGCCAGGGGCTCGTCGCGCTTCACGACGGCCTCCCCGAACCGGTCGAGTGCCACGTCGCGCACCCGCATCTCTCGGTCGAGGGCATCCACCATGTCAGATCCGTTCTCCCAGAGGTTGCCCTTCGGGTGGGCCGCGCCGGACGGACGGGCGTCGGCGTCGGTGACGTAGCGAAGGCCCTCTCGCTCGGCCGCCCGCACGAGGCTGTCGAGCAGGGCGGACTCGGTCTGATTCGGGCCGGGCCGGGCATAGGCGTACTGCATGGCCTTCACGTCCCACCGCTCCATGCCGGTGTCGTAGGCCTCCTCCAGCGTGATCGAGTCCCCCTGCACGCGGACCAGCGGGGCCGGATAGTCCATCACCGAGGCGCGGTCGTTCACCGACGCGGCGAAGTTGTGGGCGAGGCCCAGCGTGTGCCCCACCTCGTGGGCCGACAACTGGCGGATCCGGGCGAGGGCCATCTCCAGCATCGGATCGTTTTCCGGAAGAAATCCGTCGGCCTGAGCGCCCTGATACGGCGCCAGTAGGCCCTCGGCCAACAGGTAGTCCTGTCGCACCCGCTGGGACCCGAGGGTGACGTGGCCCTTCAGAATTTCGCCCGTTCGGGGGTCGGTCACGGAGGCGCCGTAACTCCAGCCCCGCGTGCGGCGGTGCACCCACTGAATGACGTTGTAGCGCACGTCCATCGCGTCGGCACTGTCCGGCAGCACCTCCACGCGGTAGGCGTCCTCAAAGCCCGCGGCCTCGAACGCCTCGCCCCACCACCGCGCCCCATCGAGCAGCGCGCCGCGCACCGGCTCGGGCGTGCCGGGGTCGAGGTAGTAGACGATGGGCTCCTCGGGCGGGCACAGCCCGTCTTCGCCAGGGGCCTCTGCACAGGTGAGCCGGTGCCGGTTGACGGGCTGTTTCGTCATCGGCTCCCCAATCGGCGTCGCGAAATCCATGTAGTCGGCGTAGAAGAGCCCAGAGCGTGGGTCGAAGCGGCGCGGGCTGTACCCGGACGTGTCGGGCAACTCGATGAGCGAGTGGCGCACCCGAAGCGTGATGGCCCGGGGCGTGGCCGCCGTCTGCTCCACGTATTCGCCCGGGTCGCCGTCTGTGGTGAAGGTGAGGCGCGCCTCCAGTTCCGTGTTTTGCGGAAAGGCCTTCATGTTCTCGAGGATGGGCGCACTCCGCCCTTCGGCGAGCGAATACGCCCCCTGTCCGGTGTTTTCGAGGCGACGGCCCACCCCGTGGGCGTCGCGCACCACGAAGTCGGTCGCGTCGACCAGCACGTGGCCGTCGGGCCCCTCGGCCGCCACCTCAAACCCCCACAGGACGCCGGGCGCAAACGCCTCCCGCACGGCCTTCCGCTCGTCCCCGTTTTCGGAGGCGGCACGATAGTCGAGGTTCGGCGCCACGAGCAACACCTTCGGCCCCGCCCGCTCGAAGCGGACGACCTGTTGTCTGCCGAGCTGGCCCCGGTCGAGCCCGACGGGATTGGACCCCAGCCCGGTGGGGAGCGAGCTAACATAGAGCATCTCGGCATCGAGCCGGGAAATCTCTAGCCAAAGCCGGCCCGTTGTTTCGTCCCAGTAGGTAGGAACGTAGCCGTTCATCTTCATCATCCCCTCGGTTTTCTCGGCGATGGTGGGAAGAGCGGCCCCTTCCGTATCCTGGCCCGTCGCGGGCGGCACCGCAGGCCCCATCGCACCGAACAGAAACAGAAGAAGCATCACGCACAGGGGGCGCAGCGAGGCGAACGTGGACGTGGGGAGCATGGATGCGGAAGCGAGTTGACGAGAGGATGGAACGTGGCACTGTTCTGAACCTACGAAACCGTCCGTCGGAAACCGAAATCCCGGCCGCCACGAAATTCCCGGATTCTTTGCGACGCGACCGTGGAATTCTCATCCGCCGCGTGGGCATTTTCCGTCGGCACCCGTTAGGTTTTCGACCATGTAGATTCTACGGTGGACCCGGCATTGTCCGGCGAAGCATCGCCGTCCTGTGCGGCCTCTGGCCCTCTTCTCATCGAATAACGGACCCTTTCTCATGGAAGCAGGAAGCAACGAAGTTAAGGGCAAAATTGTCGAGGTGCTCGGCCCGGTCGTCGACGCCGAGTTTCCGCGCGACGGCGTGCCCGACATTTTGGATGCCCTCCGCATCGACCAGGAGGACGGGCGCGACCTGGTCCTGGAGGTGCAGCAGCACCTTGGCGAGCGGCGTGTGCGGGCCATCGCGATGGACTCGACCGACGGCCTGCAGCGCGGCCAGGCCATCGCAGCGACGAACCAGCCCATCAGCGTGCCCATCGGGCAAGAGATTCGGGGACGCCTCTTCAACGTCGTCGGCCAGCCGATCGACGGCCTGCCGGAGCCGGACGTCGACGAGCGCCGGGCCATCCACCAGGCCCCCCCCGACTACGACGAGCTGACGGGGTCGCAGGAGGTGCTGGAAACCGGCATCAAGGTGATGGACCTGATCCAGCCGGTGCCGAAGGGCGGGAAGGTCGGCCTCTTCGGCGGGGCCGGCGTGGGCAAAACGGTCCTCATCATGGAGCTCATCAACAACATCGCCAAGGCGCACGAGGGCCTCTCGGTCTTCTCCGGCGTTGGGGAGCGCACCCGCGAGGGCAACGACCTGCTCCGCGAGATGATTGAGGCCGGCGTGATGACCTACGGCGAAGAGTTCGAGGAGTCGATGGAGTCCGGCGGCTGGGACCTCGACAAGGTCGACTTCGACGCGATGAACAGCGAGAGCAACATCTCGCTCGTCTTCGGCCAGATGAACGAGCCGCCCGGCGCCCGGGCCCGTGTGGGCCTCACCGGGCTCACGATTGCGGAGTACTTCCGCGACCTGGGGGGGCGAGACGTGCTCTTCTTCCTCGACAACATCTTCCGCTTCGTCCAGGCCGGCCAGGAGATGTCGGCCCTCATGGGGCGCATGCCGAGCGCCGTGGGCTATCAGCCGACGCTCGCCAGCGAGATGGGCGATCTGCAGGAGCGCATTACCTCCACGCAGGAGGGCTCCATTACCTCCTTCCAGGCCGTCTACGTCCCCGCCGACGACCTGACCGACCCCGCCCCGGCCACCACGTTTGCCCACCTCGACTGCACGACGGTCCTCTCGCGCCAGCTGTCCACGCAGGGCATCTACCCGGCCATCGACCCGCTCGACTCCAGCAGTCAGATGCTCAACGAGCGGGCCCTGGGCACGGAGCACTACGAGACGGCGCAGGAGGTGAAGGAGATCCTCCAGCGCTACGAGGAGCTCCAGGACATCATCGCGATTCTGGGCATGGACGAGCTGAGCGACGAGGACAAGCAGGCCGTCAACCGCGCCCGGCGCGTGCAGCGGTTCCTGAGCCAGCCCTTCTTCGTGGCCGAGCAGTTTACCGGCCAGCCCGGCAAGTACGTGCCCATCGAGGAGACCATCCGCGGGTTCCGCATGATTCTCGACGGCGAGCTCGACCACCTGCCCGAACGGGCTTTCCTGCTCAAAGGCACGATCGACGAGGTCATCGAGGCCGGCGAGGAGATGACCGCAGAGGCATAACCCCTTTCGAATTGCGAGTGGCGAAGTGCAAATGTTGCTCGTTCGCCGCCCATTCGGAACTCGTATTTCGTGATTCGACATTGACGCCCCCATGGCCGACGAACTGACTGTTGACATCGTGACGCCGGACGAGCGCTCGTTTCAGGGGCCGGCCAACGGCGTTCGTGCCCCCGGCATCGAAGGGTCGTTTGAGGTTCGCAGGGACCACGCCCCCATGATTGCTGCGTTCGGCATCGGGCCCCTCATTGTGAAGACGGAGGCGGCCCACGAGTATGCCGACATGCACAACGACCGCATTGTCTTTGCCACGAGCGGCGGCTTTCTGGAAATCATCGAAAACAAGGTGATGGTACTCGCCGAGACGGTCGAGCCGGCCTCGGACATTGACGTGGAACGGGCCGAAAGTGCCGAAGAGCGCGCGCAGCGCCGCCTCAGCCAGGAGGTGCAGGCGGAGGAGCGGGAGACCTACGAGGCCGCCCGCGACCGGGCCCGGAACCGCCTGCGCGTCGCCATGGGAAAGGTTGGCACGCGGCAGTCGTAGCGCCGCCGTTCGCCGGACATTGGCCACCGCTCCAGATGCCTCTTGGGGCATCCGGAAGAGCGCCTGCACTTCTTCAGGGGGCTCTCTCCGTCTCGCATCCGGTGTCGCCCATACAGCCCATCCGAGCGTCGCCGGCTCCGCATGTCCGTTCACCGTCCCCCCTGCCTTCGGCCCGGGCACAGATGAAGCGGGCGGGGATCGAGGAGCGAACACGTGCCGCAGTGTTTGCCTTCGCTCTCTTCCCTGTTTCTCTCCTCCTTGCCCCGTGTGCCAATGCGGATTTGGCCTGCCCTCGTCCTTGTTTCCCTGTGGAGTCTCACGGGCGCAGCCGCCCAGCCGATGCCCGAGCGCCCGCCCGACGACCTGCGGACGCGTCCCGCCCTGCAGGCGATTGTGGAGGCGCAGGTGAACCGAAACGGGGCCTTTCTGCGCGAGAAGATCGAGGCCGACGACGCCGCCGTACGGGCCCGGGCCGCTTTTGCCCTTGCCTCCGTGCAGGACACGAGCGCCATTCCGGCCCTCCTCAACCTGCTCGACGACAGCGTCCCGCTCGTTCGCACCGACGCTGCGTTTGCCCTTGCACAAATGCCCTCGGATGTCCCGTCGGCTCCGCTGCTCCGAGCCCTGGGCTACGAACGCGACCCCACGATCCAACGACGCCTGATCGAAGCACTCGGCGCCACGGGCGACGCCGAGTCCCTGCGCGACCTCCTCCGGCTCCGCCCCCCGCCGGCCCGTAGCCCCGACGTCGCCCTGTCGATCGCCCGCTATGGCATGCGCGGCGTAACCGACTCGACGGCCACGACCTGGCTCCTGGAGCACCTGCGGACCGACGACCCGTGGACGCGCCGCAACGCCGCCTACGCGCTGGGGCGCGTGGAGGCCCTCGCCACCGGCCGCGCCGACACGGTTCGTGCCGTGCTCAACGACGTGTCCCCCGACGACCCGGCGGCCATGCACCTGCTTCGGGCGCTGGGGACCGCGGGCGACTCGTCTGATGCCCCTCGCCTAGCCGACTGGCTCCGCACCGCCCCCGACTGGCGCACGCGCACCGAGGCCGCCCGGGCGCTCTCTGCTTTGCCCACCGCCGACGAGTCACGAAGCGTCCTCGTCAACGCCCTAAACGACGGCCATCCGCTCGTGGCCCGCACCGCCGCCGAGACATTGGCCGGCCTGGAGTGGTCCCCCGACCGTCTCGCCGCCGTGGGGGCCTGGCTCGACGCGCACCCGGATCGGTGGCGCGTGGCCGCGCCGCTGCTGCGGGGCCTCGCCCACAACGATCGTCCCACGCGCGTCCTCAACACCGTCGCCCGCTGGAAAACCGAACGGTCGCCCGTCGCCTACGCCGCGGCCCTGCCTGCCCTCGCCCCGCTCGACGCGCCCCGCGCCGATTCGCTGCTGGACGCCGCCCTCCGGCACGACGACCTGCGGGTGGCCGCCGCAGGCGTGCAGGCGGTGGCCAATCGCTGGGAGCACACCCGGCCCACCGGCGTCGACGTGGCCTTTCGCCGCCTCACGACCGCCGTCCGGCGGGGCGACCCGGCCCTCCTCTACCACGGCGCCTCCGCTCTCACCGACTCGGCGTTCGCGCCCATGGGGGCAGCCGACACCCTCGCGGCTACGTACCGCACGCTCGCTACGCCCGACGACCTGGAGGGAATGACGGCCGTGCTGGAGGCGCTCGGCACCCTCGGCGGACCTACGGCCGAGTCGGTCCTGCGCGGCGCGCTCGATCATCCGCACCCCACCGTCCGACAGGCCGCCGCACAGGGGCTGTCCGAAGCGACCGACACGACGGTGACGGCCCCGGCGACACCGCTCCCCGAGACGCCGTCGATCGACTGGAATGATCTCCAACAGCTGGGCCCGCACCCGCGCCTCGTGCTCGAGACCAATCAAGGCACGGTCACGATCGAGCTCGACGCCGAACAGGCGCCACAGACCGTACAGGCGATCACGCGGTTTGCCCGAGACGGGCGCTACGACGGTGTGCCCTTTCATCGCGTGGTGCCGAATTTCGTCGTGCAGGGCGGCGACTTTGCGCGGCGGGACGGCTTCGGCGGCCCCGAACGCTTCCTCCGCACCGAGGTGACGCGCATCGGGCACCGCCGCGGGACCCTCGGCATGGCCAGCGCGGGCCGGGACACGGAGGGCAGCCAGTTCTTTGTCCCCCACAGCATGCAGCCGCATCTGGACGGCAACTACACGGCCTTCGGGCAGGTCACCGACGGAATGGACGTCGTGGATCAGCTCCGCGTGGACGACCGGATTGAGTCGGCACGGGTGGAGCCAACGAGCGATGGATAACTGCCACCTGCCGCGGAGGAACCCCCTCTGACAAACGCCTGTATCGGGCTTTCACAGATCAGTTGCCTCGCTTCTCAACAATGTTCCTCCCCAACCATGGAGGTTACCCTCGACGAACACGGGCGCATTTCAGTACCGGAGGCCCTTCGGGACAAGCTGGGGCTGGAGGCCGGGGCGCAACTTTCCCTTGAGATCGAGGGGGAGACCCTTCTGCTGACACCGATTTCCGAGCGAGGTGTATTGAAAGAACGGAATGGACTCCTAGTCTCAACGGCCGACGTCGATCAAGAGATTGACGTCGAATCCGTGATCGACAAGGTGCGGGCCGACCGGTCTCAGAACATTGCCGATTCCCAAGAATGACACCTCCCGATTCGTTTCTCGATACCTCCGTGGTGGTGTGCGCCGTCATCGAGAAACTGCCCGACCATCAGGAGGCACGCTCCTATCTGGACCGCGCACGCCGTGGCACGGCAGACGTCGCCCTCTCCACCCACGCCCTGGCGGAGCTCTTTGCTACCATCACGGCCCTTCCGACCCGTCCGCAGCACTCGCCGAGGGAAGCCAAAACCCTGGTCGATGGGGTTGCTGACCTCTTGACCGTCACGGAGTTGCGCTACGAGGACTACGCTACAGCCCTCGACCGTATGGTCGAACACGGCCTCTCCAGCGGGGCCATCTACGATGCGCTTCACGTCGTCGCCGCTGAAAAGACCGAGGCCAAAGAGCTCGTGACCTTCAACGGCTCGGACTTCCGGCGGATGCCGCCGAAAGGATCTACCAAACTCACAGTTCTTCCGTCGTAGCCGCTCCGGAATCTCGACCTCCGACCCGCAGCTTATTGAATCATTCGGCACAAAAGCGAGACAATCACTTCGAAGACTGCGTCCGGAACGCCTTGAAGCTCTTGTTCTCGTAGGCGCCCGAGCCAAAATACCGGAGCATCTGAAGGAAGATGGGCCGTTTGATATAGCCCGGCTGCCTCGCGATGGGCGTGCCGTCCGGTGTCATAAAGATCGTTGTGGGCACGCCCCGCGCCCCCAGAGCCATCCCCAGCTCCTTCGACGAGAGCGTGCGGCCGTCGAACTCGTGATCCCCCGCCGTGGTGTCGCGGTTGAGGCGGGCGTACGTGAATCGCCGGTCGAGGTACGACCGGACCTCGTCGTCCCCGTATACCTCCTCCTGCATGCGCTGGCAGTAGGGGCACCACGGCGCGTAGATCTCCAGCAGGATGGG
>Ga0207753_1000673_pt1 | contig 12797 bp, 9 predicted proteins | sample PonA233FremontCA_2_FD_187273 | JGI IMG/M metagenome (GOLD analysis project Ga0207753, IMG submission 187273) | Salt pond sediment microbial community from Fremont, CA, USA - Pond A23 Sediment 3 (SPAdes) | ecosystem: Environmental > Aquatic > Non-marine Saline and Alkaline > Saline | place: USA...
GCTTTTCGGGCGCGATTTTGAACAGGGTGCCCCGGTTGCGGTGCCGGAGCGTGTAGTCGACGTCCATGAAGGAATGGGTTTGAGATGCGCAGTGCCGTACGCCTGACCTCGGTGGGGACGACGGGTAGAAGGGCACCTGTCCCGCCAGGTTAATCAAACCTGCGCCCTCCGTGCCGGATTCAGGAAATGCCGTGCTCCAGCGAGTTCTGAGTTGTTTTTCCCGTTTCGGGCCCTGCTTGGGGCCTGGTTCGTCTATTTTTGTACCCGGACCGGTCTGTACCGCCACGGATCTGGCCCCTTACGCTAATCTCTCACAGCCGACGCCTCGACAGGAGGCGTTTGCTCACCGATGGATCTTCCGTCATCGACCTTTCGCGTCTGCAACGGCCCTCGGGTTCCCGGGAAGGGACGCCCGGTGGCCATCGTGGTGGGGCGGGCTGAAGACGGCCTGCCGCCGGACCCACTGGTTCACCTGGAGTACTACGTGTTCTTCACCCGTGACGCCGACACCTTGGTTGCCCGCGCCTTCCGAACCCTGGGAACCGTCCCCGAGGCCGTTGACCTGGGAGAGGGCCGTCCCGATCTCTCCTACTTTCTCGGACTGGCCCGAGAAGACGCCGAGGCGAGGGTCAGCGAGCATCTCGAGTCGTTCTACGACGATCCCGAACAGGTCCTCGGTGGGCGGGCGGCTCGCCTGGAGTGGACGGACGCTTCCTACCTGGCCGACCTGTATTTCCGCGTGGTCGGCCTGGGGCAGTTCCGGCGGATCGCCGGGACGACCGATTCCCCCGAGCTGAAGCGCTATCTCGACGACCTCGACGCCAACGGAGCGATTCTCGACCGGCAGGGCCTTTCCGCCTAAGATGACCCTCCACGCCGGTATCCCTCAATTCGGCCGGCGGGATCTCGGATTTCTGCGCCCGAGGGCAGCCGCCGGAGCACCTGGCGGGCCAGGGCCTCAAATCGCTCGAACGACTGGGCCTCGACGGTCAGAATTGGGGAGCCACTCGGGTCCGTGTAAAGCCAGAGTGCCTCGGTGGTTACAGGCAGATGGAGCCGCCGGATGTCCTCGAAGTGAAGGACGTTGTCGGTCCGAAGAGGTCGCTTTTTCTGGATCGTCGTCTCCGAGACCCGGATGGTCGCCCGAAGCCCGTAGCTGGCAACCGCGAGGAGCGTGGCGCCCGTGAGCCCCCCGTTGACCAGGGAGAGGTCAAGAATCGGACCCTCATCGGTTCCCTCCAGCACTGCGAGAAGGAGCAGGGCCCCAATGGACAGAAGGGAGAGGCCCCGCTGAAACTTTGAGGTGCGGTACGTTGCCGGTGTTTCGCTACGGTCCATGGCGCTGTCAACCGTTTTGGAGAACCATGCCGTATTGTGAGGCCCTGCCGTTGTGAGGCCCTGCCGACCTGCCACCCACAACCTGGAGTCAGGTGTAGGCTGGGGCCAGGTGTCTCCCCTCAGTGGGTCCCGAGGCGTTTGCCTGTCAAGAATCTCCCCGACGAAAGGCCTCTTGGCAGGGTGCTTTTGCCAAAGAAGAGTTCTGCCGGTATACGGGTCGGATGCCTGGTGTCAGAGGGCAATGAGGAGTCCGACGAGCGCTACCGAAAAGACAGCGAGCATGTAGTCGTCGAAATTGGACGCGTCACGTTTGCGGGTGCGGTCTCTCTGGAGATCGTTGGTCGCTTGCATGGGATCGGGCAGACGGCACTTGTCAACAGAGGGGAGCAGGCGAACCAGGCTCCCGGCGCGTGTGCCCTGACCGAGACATCATCCCGAGCGGTCCGGGACGTGCGACGAGCAGGCCGCCTGGCGCGACGAGCGGGCGCCTTGCTGTTGGCCTGAGGCGAATTTGTCGGGTTGAGAATCTGGGACGTTGCCTTTTCCCTCGCGAGAGGAGCACCTTCTCGGACAGATCGAGAACGATCCGAGGACGTTCGGTCGGAGGAACACACGACCTACGTCACACGGGCTGCCAAACGAAAAACGAACGTGCCAGGGGCGGCACATGCATCCCCTAACTCGGAAGCTCAACTCGTCGGCTTCCGGAATCCGCTCAAGTGTGAGGCCCCGGAAGACTCAGGACGGACAGGAGCGCCGGCGCTCGCCTGAGGAATGGGAATTCAGCCTCTCATCGTACGTCCCGGAGCGTTTCCTCGAGCCGGTCAGTCCCCTCCCGAATGTCGGCCTCGTTGACGGCGGCGTAGCCGAGCACGAGACCCTCCCGGTCGAGAGAGCGTGAGGCGTAGAAGGAGAGGGGCGGAGCGACGACGCCCTGATCGTTGAGGGCGGCGGAGACCCTCCGATCGTCGAAGGCGCCCTTCAGGAACGCAGTCAGGTGCAGCCCTGCCTTGTGGGAACTGACGTCCAGCAGGTCGCCCGTCCTCGCACGGAGCGCGTCAATAAGAATGGACTGACGCTCGGCATAAAGCGTGCGCATCCGACGCAGATGCCGCGTGAAATGTCCTTCTTCAATGAAGTCGGCCGCCACCATCTGGGGGACGAGAGGCGGGCAGCGGTCGACCAGAGACTTGGCTCCTGCGAAGGCCTCGACCAGAGGCTCGGGAACGACCAGGTAGCCGAGACGCAGGGCCGGGAAGAGCACCTTGCTGAAAGAGCCCACGTAAATTACACGACCGGCGTCGTCAAGGCCCTGGAGAGCGGCGATGGGCCGTCCCTCGTACCGGTACTCGCTGTCGTAGTCATCCTCCAGAATCCAGGCCTCCGATTGCTCCGCCCAGTCCAGCAGTTCCAGGCGGCGGGAGAGACTCATCGTCATGCCGAGGGGGTACTGATGGGAGGGAGTCACGTAGGCCAGGCGGGCGTCCGCGCTCCGGGTACGGGCGGCCTCGAGGTCCAGCCCCTCCGCGTTGAGGGGAACCGGGACCGCCTGCGCCCCGGCCCATCGAAACGCCCCGGTGGCTCGAGGATAGCCCGGGTCCTCGATCCAGGCGCGGTCACCGGGGTCGAGCAAGACGTGGGCCGTGAGCGTGATGGCTTGCTGGGTCCCCGAGACAATGATGACCTGCTCTGGTGAACAGCGGACGCCCCGAGAGTCTTGGAGGTAGCTCGCAACGGCGTCGCGAAGTGGCGGGTAGCCGGTCGACTGCCGATAGCCGAGGGTCGAGGCGGGCAGGCTTCGCCACCGTCGGGTCGTGAGCCGGCTCCACGTGTCAATGGGAAACGAGTCGAGGGCCGGCAGGCCGGGCCGAAAGGCGCGCGGGTGCTCGTCGGTCTGGAAGGAAGAGAGTTGCAGGTCGGTCAAGAACTGGCCGCGCCCCGAGAGGTGCGATTCGTCCGGAGGCCCTGTGGATCGCTGAGAAGCGGACGGTTGAAGATGAGACTGGCCGCGCACTCGATCCAGGGCGTCGGGAAGCTCCTGCGCCACGTACGTTCCCGACCCGACGTGGCTCTCCAGGTAGCCTTCGGCTTTCAGTTGTTCGAAGGCATTTATGACGGTGTTGCGCGACACGTCCAACTCCTCAGCAAGCGTCCGTGTTGACGGCAGTTGCATCCCGGGGAGGAGCTGGCTCGACAGGATCGCCTGTCGGAGCCCCCGATAGAGTTGCTGATGAAGGGGCGGATCGGCCACCCGGTCGAGCGTCACGCACCGGCGTACGATGGAGGTAGAGCTGTCGGGCATGGCAGTTGGCTGCCGTTTCCAAAGGGGCAAATTTGCATCTCGTCACGGACGCCCGCGGTCTCGTCCCAAATGTGGCCCGGCCAACCGTGCGGGTCGCGATGGATACAGACGGCGAGAGTGTTTGTGCACTATATTCCCGAGGGAACGACGAAAACCGCTGTTACCGTCGTACGCCAAGTTGTGGGCGGGACAAATATGTTGTGCCGACGCGACCCCCTGGCTCAGAAACTGCCTTTGGCGGGCCGCGATCGGGGGCCCGTCGTCCCCGAGCACACATCGGCAGGAGGGCACAGTTCGGGTCCTATGTCGTCCCGAAAAGAGGCAACGCGGCACCTTTGTGAATCGGTCCCATGCTAAATAGCAAATTGGATCTTTTGGTCTTCTCAGGTACTTAATACTGTGATTACAGTTTGTTCGCGCACTCTTCGTCTGCATGTTTGCCGCCCGCCCGGCACGCGGTTCGGGGAGAGTTCTTTCCCGTCGAACAGCAGACCCCTCCTGCCAAAGCACCACGCTATCATGGTTATGCCTACGACGCTGCGGAATGCATTGACCGCCATGCTCGCTCTTTTTCTGGTGGGGGCGGGGGCCGTTCAGGCACAAGACCGCACCGTGACGGGAACTGTGACGGATGCGCAGAGCGGAGAGGCCTTGCCGGGTGTGAACGTGACGGTTCCGCAGACGACGGTTGGGACGTCTACGGATCGGAATGGCGTCTACAGCCTTACGGTCCCGGAAACGGCCGATTCCCTGGCGTTCAGCTTTGTGGGATACCAGCAGGTGGTACGGGCCCTCGGCCAACGCTCCACGATCGATGTGAGCCTCCGTCCGTCGGTTGCACAACTGGAAGATGTAGTGGTAACCGCACTCGGTGTGGAGCGAGAGCAACGCTCGCTCGGGTATGCAGTGCAGTCGGTCGACGGGGCCGACATCGTTGAGACCCAGGAGACCAACCTGGTGAGTGCGCTTCAAGGACAGGTGGCGGGGGCTCAAATTACCAACACCGGCGGGCAACCCGGGAGCTCGTCCCGCATCGTGCTTCGCGGGGTCACGTCGCTGGACCCGAACGCCGACAATCAGCCTCTCTTTGTCGTGGACGGCATACCGGTCAGCAACGAAACGTTTTCTGGGAGTCGAGGATCGGGCGGATTTGCGTTTTCGAACGGCGCCATCGACATCAATCCTGAAAACATCGAGTCGGTGTCTGTGCTGAAGGGCGCGAGCGCTGCGGCCCTGTATGGCGTTCGTGCGGCCAACGGCGCCGTCGTCATTGAGACGAAAGACGGCCAGGCCGGGCAGACCCGAGTTAACTACTCCAGCTCGATTGGTTTCCAGCGCGTCGGCAAGTATCCGCCCCAGCAACGCGAATTCATGGACGGCTGGCGCGGCGAGTTCGGGTTTTTCGGATTTCCCTCGTTTCACGCGTGGGGTCCGAAGGCGGACACGATTCAGGGATCGGAGTTCTTCCGCAACTACGAGGACTTCTTTGAGCGTGGCGGGATGGGCGAAAACTTTCAGAACAACCTGGCAGTGTCGGGCGGGACGGAGGAGTCGACCTTTCGCCTCTCGCTGAACTACGGGGATCAGACGGGGGTCATCCCGGAGGCTGAAAGCGAGACGTTCTCCGCCCGGGCCTCGGGCCAGCTCGACGTGGCCGACGATCTCCGCGTATCGGCATCGGCGAAGTACGCAAACGCACAGAACACGAAGCTGCCGGTGGACGGGCAGCTCGGACAGCTCCAGTACTACCCGACGAGCGTGAGCGTCGTGCGCAAGTTTAAAAACGAGGACGGCTCCCAGTTTTCGCCACTTCCGTTTCTCAACCACCCGATCTTCGTCGCCAAAAACCACAACCTGACAAACGATCGGGATCGGTTTATCGGAAATTTTGGCGTTACCTACACCCCGACCGACTGGTTTACTGCGGAGTACCGGTTTGGCAACGACCTGTACCAGGATGCACGCGAGGAGGTGATTCCGGGCCCACTGGGGGTGAGGGAGGACGAAAATGCGATCTCGGCGCAGGGCCTGCTGGACCGAGAAACGATCACGAACCGCGAGCTGACGTCCACGCTGCGCCTGAGCGCGTCCCGGTCGCTCACCGACGGACTGGATGCCGAGCTGAGCGTCGGGAATGACGTCTTCGACTCCGATTTCGACCGGGTGAACGTGACCGGCGAAAACTTTGGGACGCCCCGGTTCTTCGACCTGAGCAACACGTCCAACATCTCGACGTCGGAGGCCCAGCGCGAGCGCCGCGTAATCGGGGTTTACGGCGACCTGACCCTCGACTACGAGGACTACCTCTTTCTCACGCTCACGGGGCGCAACGACTGGTCCTCCACGTTGCCGGAGGGAAACCGATCGTTCTTCTACCCGTCGGCCAGTCTGGGCTTCGTCTTCAGTGACGTCGTGGACCTGCCCGACTTCTTCGACTACGGCAAGCTCCGTCTCTCGGCCTCGGAGGTCGGAAAGGACGCGCGGCCGTATCTGACCGACATTACGTTCGGCTCCTTTCCCTTCAAGGGAGAGACCTTGGAGACCCGCAGTGGCCAGCTGGGCGATCCCGATCTGAAGCCGGAGACCACCGTGTCCTTTGAGGTCGGCGCAGACCTCCGGTTCCTGGACGAGCGGCTGCGCCTCGACGTGACGGCCTATCAGTCCAACAGCCGCGACCAGATCATTCCGGTCCCCGTGTCGGAGGCGACCGGCTTTGACGAGTTCGTGACGAACGCGGGCGAGATCCGAAACCGAGGCATCGAGCTGACCACGGACATACGGGCCGTTGAGACGGAGGACTTCACGTGGGACGCAACCGTGAATTGGTCCAAGAACGAAAACGAGGTCGTCTCCATCCGGGAGGGCATCGAGTCCATTACCCTGAGCGGGTCCTCCTTCTCCTACGGCGGAAGCCTTACGATGCAGCTGCGGCGCCAACTCGAGTTCGGCAACCTTTTCGGGCCAGTGTACGATCGCTTCTACGAAGACGCAGCGAACGAGAATGCGTTCGTCGTGGACGAGGACCGTCCTCGCATTATCAGCCGGGACACGGGCTTCCCCACACGCAGCGGGGAAGGGTTCAAGATTATCGGCAACGTGCAGCCGGACTGGACCGGGAGCGTGCAGAATACCTTCTCGTACCAGAATTTCTCCCTGTCCGCCCTCATCGACGTGAAGAGAGGGGGCGACTTGTACAACCAGGTGGCAGCGTTTCACGCCTCCCAGGGCACACTGCCGATCACGACGAATCGGGACGAGGAGGTGGAGTTCAGTGGCGTGTACCCGGACGGAACGCCCGTCGACACCACCGTCGTGCCCGGGCAGGACTTCTACCGCAACGTCTACCGGCGCGTGGCCGAAAACTTCGTCGAAGACGCCTCCTACGTGAAGCTGCGAAACGTGCAGCTGACGTACCGGCTCCCGGAGTTGGTAACGAACAACACACCGCTCCGAGGAGGGAGCATCGGGGTAGGGGCGAGCAATATCCTCCTGTGGACGCCGTACGATGGGTTTGACCCGGAGTCCCGCCAGTTTGACGCAGGCAGCAACACACAGGGCTTTCAGGGACTGCGCACCCCGGCGGTAGAGACCTACACGGTGAAACTCAACCTCAGCTTCTAGCTCCCGTGAAGAGTCCTCTTTTCCTTCGCTGCTTCGATCGTCGATCCTACAACGTCCTATGAACCGCGCTCTCCTCCTTCTTGCTGTCTTCGGGGTTGTCCTTGTTGGGTGCGACGACGGCAGTCTGCTCGTGGACAATACGGACCCGAACGCGACGTCCGACCCCTCGGTGTCCGGCCTGCTCTCCAGCGCCGTCTTTACGACGAGCAACGACGTGATCCCGGGCGCCGCCGGCACCACGTCGCTCTACGTGCAGCACTTCGCCTCCCCCAGCGCGAGCGCCGTCGACCAGCACTTCGAGGCGCGGTTCGGGGGGACGTGGTCCAGCGTGTACGACGTGCTCGGCGACACGCAGGCGCTCATCGAAAAGGCAGAGACCGAAAACTCGCCCTATTACGCCGGCATGGCGCGCGTCATTCAGGCCTACAACCTCGGCCTCGCCACGGACCTGTGGGGCGCCATTCCCAACGAGCAGGCCCTGCAGGGCAGCGACAACCTGACGCCGGCCTACGACCCGCAAGAGCAGGTGTACGGCGACGTCCAGGCGCTTCTGAACGACGCGATCGACGACCTGAACGCCGACTCGTCGAAATTCATCCCGGGCAGCGACGACCTCCTCCACGGTGGCGACCTCGAGAAGTGGAAGAAGACCGCCTGGGCCCTGAAGGCCCGGTACCGAAACCACACCACCAAGAAGTCTGCCTACGACCCGCAGGCCGTGCTGAGTGCCGTCGACAGCGCCTTGACAAGCAACGCCGACGACGCGCAGATGGACTACACGAACGATGACGACTTCAATCCCTGGCACGACGCGTACCTCGCAGAGGATGGGGGCATTCTGCAGGTGCACCTCTCTGAGCAACTGGTGAAGGAGATGGACGGCACCCTCTACGGGGTCTTCGATCCTCGCCTCGAGGTGGCCATCACAGACTCTGCGGAGTCGGATCCGACCGGCTACGTTGGAACCCGGAATGGGGAGGGGGATCGGGAGGCCTACAATCACCTCGAGGCCTCTGGATACTACGCCACCGAAAACGCCCCCATCCACTGGATGACCTTCGCGGAGGTTAAATTCATCGAGGCCGAGGCTGCCCTCCGGGCCGACAACGAGAGCCGGGCGTACGACGCCTACCGGGACGGCATTCGGGCACACATGGACAAGGTGGGGGTGCCGGCGGATCAGCGCGATGCGTACCTGAACGATCCGGCCGTGGACGTGGGACCGAGCAATCTCACGCTCGACCTCATCTTCAAGGAGAAGAACGTGGCGATGTTCTTAGATCCGGAGGCCTGGGTCGACCACCGACGCCACGACTACAACTATCCGGATTTCGAGCCCCCGGTGGATCAGAATTCGCTCTTTGACAACAACCCGAACACCGATCACATCCGTCGCGTCCTCTACCCGCTCTCGGAGGTCGAGCGGAATCGATCAAACACGCCGACCGTGTCGCTCGATGAGTTCCTCTGGTGGGATCAGTCGTAAGATCTTCGTTGCTCGCCGCCAAAGGGCCTGGAGCGGGCGGGAACGACCGGCGCCTCGTTTGGGGGAGGGATCGGTGCGCTGTGCGGTTTTCTCTTGGGAACGGGTCGGATCCTGGTGCCTGCTCTCTTCACGGCTGACGAGCCCACCGAATGTCTCGCAGGGCATCCGTCCCGAACAGGCTGTTCTCCGGAGGTCTTTTCTTCCTCGCTCTGCCCCTCTCCGCTCCTCGTCCGGTGTCCGAACAGCCCCATCTCCTTGACGCTCTGGAACGAAAGGTGCGGACCGCCTTCGACTCGATTGAGGGCAACGTCGCCGTGGCCTTCCGCCCGCTGGGCGCCCCGAGCAAGGCGCTGCTGATCAACGGGCATGCCCTGTTTCATGCGGCGAGCACCATGAAGACGCCCGTCATGATCGAGCTCTACCGGCAGGCGCGCGACGGGCGGTTCGACCTTGGCGACTCCATCCGGGTGAAAAACGACTTTCAAAGCATCGTGGACGGACGCTCGTACGCGCTGACCCCGGAAGACGACAGCTACGAGGCCCTCTACGACCACCTCGGAGAAAAGCGTCCGATCCGCACGCTGATGCGGAAGATGATCACGGCCAGCAGCAACCTGGCGACCAACCTCCTCGTTGAAAAAGTGGGCGCCAGAAACGTCACCCGGACGATGCGTCGGTACGGGGCCGATGGCATCCAGGTGCGCCGCGGGGTGGAGGACATCGTCGCCTACAACCAGGGTCTGAACAACCAGACCTCGGCCCATGATCTGATGGTGATTTTTGAGCGGATCGCGCGGGGAAACGCGGTCAGCAAGCAGGCCTCGCAGGAAATGCTTGAAATCCTGAAGGAACAGGAGTACAACGACATGATTCCGGCCCGGCTCCCCGATTCGGTGGCGGTGGCCCACAAGACGGGCTGGATTACGGGGCTTCAGCACGACGTCGGCATCGTCTTCGTCCCTGGCGGCCCGACGTATGTCGTCGTGCTTTTGTCTCAGAACCTTGACGATGAGGACGCCGGGTGCGCGGTGTTTGCCCAGGTGTCCCGAATGATGTTTGACGCCATGGTGCGCGCCCCGTAGGCCGATATCAGATCGGGGCGAGGCCTTTTGGCCGGGGGCCATGCCCAATCGCAAGTGAAGGACCCGTTGCCATCTTTCGTTTTCATACCCAATAGGCTACACTCTCGTGAATACCCACTCTCCTCTGCGTATTGTTCAGTATGGTCTCGGTCCCATTGGCCAGGCCACCGCCGAGACCGTTCTTACCAAATCCGACGCGATGACGCTCGTCGGGGCCATCGACATTGATCCTGAGAAGGTAGGCCGAGACGTGGCCTCCGTGGTTGGAAATGGCCGGCACAACACCGGCGTGGTCGTCTCGGACGACGCCGGAGAGGTCCTTGCAACCCAGCGGCCAGACGTGGTGCTCCACACCACGACCTCTTTTCTCGACGGCGTGACCGATCAGTTGGTGCAGTGCGCCCGGGCAGGAGCGCACGTCGTGTCCTCCACCGAGGAGTTGTCATTTCCGTATGAGCGGGCGCCCGAGGCCTCCGACGAGCTTGACCGGGTGGCGCAGGACGAAGGGGTCGTCATTGCGGGAACCGGGGTGAACCCGGGCTACGCGATGGACACGCTCCCGCTTATGGCCACGGGGGTGTGTACGGACGTCCAGGGGGTCCACGTAGAGCGGGTCGTGAACGCCAGCGAGCGCCGGCATCCGCTCCAAGAGAAGGTCGGGGCCGGAATCACGACCGAGGCGTTCGAAGAGAAAAAGGCGGGAGGCACGTTTGGGCACATCGGACTTCGGGAGTCGCTGCTGATGCTGGCAGACGGGCTGGGCTGGTCGCTGGAGACGGTTGAGGAGGAGCTCCGGCCGGTCCACGCCGATACGCCGGTCGATACGGGCTTCCGACAGGTCGACGCCGGGGACGTGGCCGGCATCCATCACTCCGCGACCGGTCGCATACAGGGCGAGCCACTGCTGACGCTCGATCTGCAGATGTACGTTGGGGCGGAGGCGTCGTACGACGAGGTGACAGTGGAGGGGGCGCCGCCCATTAATCTTCGCTTTCAGGGGGGCATCTTCGGGGACACCGCCACGGTCGGCATGCTGGTGAACACCGTGCCGCTCGTCGCCCGCGCACAGCCAGGCCTGCAGACCATGGCCGACCTCCCAGTGCCGCGCGCCTTCGCCACGACGCCCATGGTGGAGGCCACTCGGTAATCGCGTCCCGGGTGGGCCGAAGCGATCTCGAGAACTGCGCAGTCGGGCAAAAACAGAGGACGCCCCTCAGATCGCCAGGTTCAGGCGCTGAGGGGCAGGTCTGTCTGTGCGAAAGGGGGGACTCGAACCCCCACGGGGCAAGGCCCCACGAGCTCCTAAGGCTCGCGCGTCTACCAATTCCGCCACTTTCGCATGCGGGATGTGAGGTATTGAGGGCGCCAAAGACAGGAATCGTAACATGGGACCGAGGTTCCAGTGGATCCGCGTCGGCGCCGGGCTGTACGGGCCTCATGTCTGATGCCTGCTCCCTGCCTGTTGCTGATTCCTCTCCCGATCCATGACGCGTCGAGGCATCGCACTGATCATTGGCGTAGCGGGTTTGCTATGCGGCAGCCTTGGGGCGGTAGGGCCTGAGGCGCAGGCGCAGGACCAGGGGGCGCCGCGCTTCGGCCCGGCCGCACCGAGCGACACGGTCGTAGCGGAGGCGTCGGACGCAGGACGGGTCTGGAGCCTCATGTCGCCGCCGGCCGACCGGCTTGCGCGGCGGTACGGAATGGAGGTGGACAGCGCCTGGGCGACCCACTTGCGCCGGAGCGTCCTCCGGCTCCCTGGGTGCACGGGGGCGCTGGTCTCGGCGGACGGGCTGGCCCTTACGACGGCCCGCTGTGTGCGACGGCACCTCGACCCTGAAGGGGACACCGCCGTCGTGGCCGAACGGCCCGCCGATGAGCGCGCCGTGTCGGCCCTGCACGCAGACCGCCTGGTCCGGACGAGCGACGTGACGGCGGCGGTGCGGGCGGCCCGGCAGGATACTGTCGCGGCAGCTGCCGTGTCTACGGTCCAGGGGCGACTTCAAGAGGAGGCCGAGGCGGGTCGGCACGTGGAGGTGTCGGCCGACGGCGACGGCGCATACACGGCGTACACCTACCGGCGCTACCAGGACGTGCGCGTTGCCCTGCTGCCGGACCGGCGAATCAGCGCGTTCGGGGGCACCGACGCGGCGCTGACGTATCCGCGGTCGGCCTTCGACGTGGCCCTGCTTCGCGTTTACACGCCGGAGGGGCAGCCGCTGGCCCCGGACCACTTTTTCGAGCCGTCCACACAGGGCGCACGCCCCGGAGACGCCGTGTTTTCGGCCGGGCCGCCCGCAGCCACCCGCCGGGCGGAGAGTGCGGCGCAGCTCGCCACGCGGCGAGACCTGGTCCTTCCGGAGCGGCGCGACCGCTTGGGGACGCGGGCACAGGCCCTCCGAGCCCGTCTCGATACCGCCGGGGCGATGCCCTCCCTACGTCCGGCCCTCCGTGATGCCGAGCGGGCCCTGAAGCAGACCCGGGCGCGCCTGGAGGCCCTGCGGAACGAGTATGTGCGGGCCCGTCTCGAGCAGCGAGACGAGCGGCTCCGGCGGGCCCTTCGCCGAGACCCGGCCCTCCAGCGGCGGTTCGGGGGGCTGCTGGACAGCCTAGACGCGATTCAGAACGCCAAACGAACGCTTGGTGCGGCTTACCGGGCCTTCGGGGATGTGGAAGGCGGCCCGTACGGCTCGTCGACGTACCGCCGGCTGCTTCGGGCCCGGGCGCAAGCGCCTCCGGCGCGCACCGCGTCCTCGCACGCCTCGATGGCCGCCGCGGACTCCCTCCAGTCTTCGTCAGGGCCGGTCGAGATCGCCCGGCTGGCCGCCCGGCTGGAGGCCCTCCAGCAGCACCTCCGCCCGGACTCTGCCGCCGTGGGCCGGCTCCTCGGGGGGCAGTCGCCCGCTGAGCGCGCCGCCTCGGTCGTCGAGCAGCTCGCGTCGGCCTCGGGAGACGGGACGCATGCATTCCC
>Ga0207753_1000674_pt1 | contig 12794 bp, 11 predicted proteins | sample PonA233FremontCA_2_FD_187273 | JGI IMG/M metagenome (GOLD analysis project Ga0207753, IMG submission 187273) | Salt pond sediment microbial community from Fremont, CA, USA - Pond A23 Sediment 3 (SPAdes) | ecosystem: Environmental > Aquatic > Non-marine Saline and Alkaline > Saline | place: USA...
CTGCCGTCGAGTTCGAGTCACTAGAGTAACACAGGTCACAGTGGGCGTCGCTGCCGGACTCTTCTTCGATCAACGGTCCGATAGCAGACAGCTTATCAAAACAGATTTGTCGTCTCCAGTGCAGGAAAGCATATGGAAACGTGGCGCTTTCTGGTCTCGGTATCCGTGATGATCCTCGTCTGGTCGGTGGTGGTCACGATCGTTTCGGAGCCACCGGGGCCGCTCTCTATCGTTGTCGTGACAGTTCTGTCCGCAGTCGCCCTCTTTCTGAGTGATCGGTTCGTCCAGCGACTGGACAGCGAGTGATCTGTTGAGTATCCGAAACAGTCGAAAATAGAACTCGATCAAACAGTGAAAGCCGGCTCGATCAGTGGAAGGTCCGACCGATCTCGTTCTCGCCGGCCTGGTCGGTGTCGCGGCGACCGAACCGCTCTTCGATCTCCTCGTACCGTTCCCGGGTCTCTTCGTCCACACTCGCGGTCACTTCTTCCAGCGCCTGGTCGAAGTGGGCTGCAGTGACACGGACGTTGCCGACACTGTCGTCGACGTCCTCGGGATCGACGCTGTTGATGAACTCGCGCGTCGCGGCCATCGAGGCCTCGCGGCAGACGGCTTCGATATCGGCACCGACGTAGCCCTCGGTTTCCGCGGCGAGATCGTCGAGATCCACGTCGTCGGCGAGCGGTTTGCCGCGGGTGTGGACCTCGAAGATCTTGCGACGGGCCTCCTCGTCGGGCACCGGCACGTGGATGTGTCGGTCCAGTCGGCCGGGGCGGACGAGCGCCGGATCGATCAGATCCGGACGGTTCGTGGTCGCGATGACCACCACGTCTTCGAGTTCTTCGAGCCCGTCGAGTTCGGTCAACAGCTGAGAGACGACGCGTTCGCCGACACCCGAATCGCCGCTGTGCCGGCCTCGTTCGCCAGCGATGGAGTCGATCTCGTCGAAGAAGACGACCGTCGGGGCGTTCGCCCGGGCCTTCTCGAACACTTCGCGGACGCCTTTTTCGGACTCACCGACGTACTTGTTGAGCAGCTCCGGTCCCTTGATCGAGATGAAGTTGCTCTGGGATTCGTTCGCGATCGCTTTCGCGAGCAGCGTCTTCCCGGTCCCCGGCGGCCCGTACATCATGACACCCTTGGCGGCCTGCATATCCATCTGCTCGAAGACGCCGGGGTATTCCAGCGGCCACTGGATCGTCTCGCGGAGCCGTTCCTTGGTGTCTTCGAGGCCGCCGACATCTTCCCAGGTGATGTCGGGCACTTCGACGAACACCTCACGCAGCGCCGAGGGCTCGATGCCTTTCATCGCCTGTTTGAAGTCCTGTTCGGTGACTTTCAGCTTCTCCAGCGTGTCCGCGTCGATCTCGTCTTCTTCGAGGTCGAGCTCCGGACGGATGCGCCGGAGTGCGTTCATCGCGGCTTCTTTCGTGAGGCCTGCGATGTCAGCACCGACGAAGCCGTGCGTGCTCTCCGCGTACCGGTCGAGGTCGATTCCCTCCACCAGTGGCATCCCGCGGGTGTGGACCTGCAGGATCTCCTTGCGGCCTTCCTTGTCCGGGACGCCGACCTCGATCTCGCGGTCGAAGCGGCCGCCACGACGGAGCGCTGGATCGACCGCATCGACACGGTTGGTCGCGCCGATGACGATCACCTGCCCGCGCTCTTCGAGCCCGTCCATCAGGGAGAGCAGCTGTGCGACGACGCGCCGTTCCACGTCGCCTGAGGTCTCACCCCGTTTCGGTGCGATGGAGTCGATCTCGTCGATGAAGATCACGGCCGGGGAGTTCTCCTCTGCTTCCTCGAAGACCTCCCGCAGTTGCTCTTCGGATTCGCCGTAGTACTTCGACATGATCTCCGGGCCGGAGATATCAGTGAAGTAGGCGTCGATCTCGTTCGCGACGGCTCGGGCCATCAGCGTCTTCCCGGTCCCCGGTGGGCCGTGGAGCAGCACACCTTTCGGTGGCTCGATGCCGAGTTGCTGGAACAGCTCAGGGTGGCGCATCGGCAGTTCGATCATCTCGCGGACCTGTTCGAGTTCGTCGTCGAGACCACCGATATCCTCGTAGGTAACACTCGGGGTCTCGCGTTCCGCGGCCTCCTCGTCGGTGAGCTGTTCGGCGGGCTGTTCGCTGATCTCGATCTCGGTCGAATCCGTCACGACGACGGTGCCGCCTGGCTCCGTGTTCGCGATCTTCAGCGGAATTCGCTGGCCGGACATCGAGGACAGCGGCCCGAGTCCGAAGGAGACGGGCACAGTCTGTCCCTGCGTGACTGCCTGCCCGCTCAGATTCTGTCGGATCATCGGGCCGACGTTGCCGCGGACGCGCAGATTCTGTGGGAGGGCAACCGTGAGCGAGGTCGCCGGCTGGACGTCTGCCTTCTCGACGTTCACCGTATCGTCGATCCCGACGCCCGTCTCCTTGCGGAGGCGGCCGTCGATCCGGACGATTCCCTTGCCCTGGTCTTCCGGGTAGCCGGGCCAGACACGGGCGACAGTGCGGCCGGAATCGCCCTTGACGATGATGTAATCACCGTTTTCGAGTTCCATCTCGGACATCGCTTGCCGGTCGATCGCTGCCAGTCCACGTCCGGCGTCTTTCTGCTTTAGGGGTTTAACTGTAAGCTTCATGAGTCTCCCTCCTCGTCTAGTTCAATGGTGAGGACGCCATTTTTGATAAACGCTTGCGGGGTACCGTCGACGTCGATGTCGTAGCTCTCCCCGTCGGTCACGACGATCACGGTCTCGCCGACGACATCGACGTCGATGTCGGTGGCAGGACCGAAATCCGCTGCCAGTTCCACATGGTCGCTGTACTCGCGTCGGGCGACGTCTGCCCCGCGCTCTGACAGCTGCTTGTCTGCTTCCATACTTACTACAAGTAACCACTACAGGTATATATACTTATCGCCAAATGCGGCAAAGATTGATATCTGTTGCTTTCGTTAGGTAAGTTTGCTTTGTTTGGTGATATTTAAACGTTTTGGTCCGTTCTGCGCACTGCGTCCCGAAACTCCAGGGAGTCATTCTGTAGGGATGCATCTGGCTTTCGACCCCTCACATCGAGAGCAGCGTCACGCCGACGACAGCGAGGACAGCAGCGAGCAGGCGAAGTCGGAAGTGGCGTTCTCCGAGCAAGATCCCGCCGAGGATGACTGCGACGATTGCCTGAGTGTTGATGATCGGCGAGGCGATGCTGGCAGGCAGCGCCCCGAACGCGACGGTGGTCAGATGTTCCCCGACTGCGACGAGCCCACCGGCGAAGACGAATTTCGGGAGATCCGCCCTGTCGACAGCCGGTGGGTTCGAGATCGCCGCGGGCAGCAACAGTACGACGACAGAGACCAGCAGCAGTGGGACGTAGAGACGCTGTGCAATCGCAAGTTCCTGTAAGGCGACGCGGCGACTCACGTCGGAAACCGCAAAACAGATCGCACTGAGCAACGCGAGCTGGGCCGGTCGCGAGTTCGCCGCCTTGATGAAAGGGAGAAAGAAGCCCCCGGGCTCGTAGTTGGCGACGTAGACGGCGAGTGTCGCCACGATGACCCCAAAGACCTGCAGCGGCGTCAGGAACTGACCGAGAAAGACGATCTCCATCGGGAGAACAAACACCGGGACGATCTTGTTGATTGGCGTGACGTAGGAGACCTCGCCCGTCGCGAGCGCGCGGAGAAACAGGACGAGCGCTACGGCGGTCATCCCCGATGCCAGGACGATTATTCCGAGTTCGGGGACGGCGAAGCGCTCGATCGATTCGAGTACCCGGTTCGCATCGTACCCCACCACCGGCAGATACCAGCCGATCGCGAAGACGTTTATCAACACGACCATCCCGGCCGGCGAGTAGCTGTCGAAGGAGCGTTTGAGCAGATAGATGTAGCCACCCCAGACGATGGCTGCGAGGACAGCAACACCGAGCCCGGCTTCCATTGTTCGTCCCGATGGCCCTGCCGACCAAGAGGCGTTCGGTCGCCCGTTCGACTGCCACTCGACCAACACGATCGGTTACCTTCGGGCGACGTCCGGGATCCAGCCCAGATACCCCACAGCGTCTTATCTGCTGGCAGTCGGTATCGGATAATGGTGAGACAGGTCAGTCGACGGACGTTCGTTGCAGCACTCGCACTGACTGTCGCTGGCGGGCCGGCGACGGGAAGGAGGGCGTGTGAAAAGGACCCCGTACTCAATCGTCCCCTGCAGCGGACTGCTCGGCCGGTTCGATTCCGACCTCGATCTCCGCGGCAGCGGCTTTGTACTCCGGAATCTTCGCCCGCTCGTCGAGCACGTCGTTGGTCAACCGGTTGGCGGAGGCGGCCGCGAAGTGCGGCGTCGTCCAGACGACGCCTTCCTTGATGTCCTCTGTGACCTGTGCTTTCAGTTCGATCTGACCACGACGTGATTTCAGCCGGACGTAGTCCCCGTCTTCGATCCCGTACCGGTCGGCGTCCGCCGGATGGATATCGACGAAGTTCTCGGGATGCTGGCGGGAGAGTGTCGGTGACCGTCTGCTCATCGTGCCGGTGTTGTAGTGTTCCACGAGGCGGGCCGTCGTGAGCACGAGTGGGTACTCCTCGTCGGGGGTCTCTTTCGGTTCCTGGTGGACGACGCCCTCGATATGTCCCAGCCCATTCGCTGTCTCGAAGCTGTCCTCGTAGAGGTACTGGTCGCCCTCGTCGCCTTCCTCGTAACAGGGCCACTGGATCCCCTCCTCGCCGAGGGCGTCGTAGGTCATCCCGTGCATGATCGGACAGACCTCCCGGAGTTCTTCGAAGACTTCCTCGGGGTCCTCGAAGTCGAAGCCCTCCCCGAACAGTCGGCTGCCGATCTCACAGAGAATCTCCAGATCGTGTTTCGTGTTCTCGTGGACCTTGCTCAGTCCGCGCATCCGCTGGACCCGGCGGTCGGTGTTGGTGACCGTGCCGCCACGCTCGGCCCAGGTCGTCGCGGGCAACACGACGTCCGCGAGTGTAGCCGTCTCGGTCATGAAAATATCCTGCACACAGAGGAACTCCAGATCCTCCTCGAACCGACGTTCCGTATCGTTGCCGTCGGGTTCGCTCATGATCGGGTTCTCCCCCATGACGTAGAGTCCGTGGACGGTGTCGCCGATGGCGTGTGAGATCTCGACGTTCGTCAGTCCCGGTTCGGCCGGGATCTCGAACCCCCAGACCTCCTCGACGGACTGGCGGGCCTCGTCGTCGTCGACCAGCTGGTAGCCCGGCAACACGTTCGGCATCGCGCCCACGTCGCAGGTCCCCTGCACGTTGTTCTGCCCGCGGAGCGGGTTGATCCCCGTCCCCGGACGGCCGACGTTGCCCGTAATCAGTGCGAGATTGATCTCGTTTTGCACGTTGTCGACGCCGCAGGTGTGCTGTGACATCCCCATGCCGGTGAAGATGGCGGCGTTGTTGGCCATCGCGTACTTTTCGGCCGCCAGTTCGATATCTTCGAGCGGGATACCACACTCCTCGGCGGCAGCTTCCTTGTCGAACACCTCGAGCGTCTCCCTGAGATGTTCGAATCCCTCCGTCCGCTGTTCGATGAACTGCTCGTCGATCCATCCCTCCTCGGGGTTGGCCTCGTGCTTTTCGAGAATCGTCTTGATGACGACGTTCAAAAGTGGGATGTCCGTCCCCGGTTTGAGCTGGAGGTGCATGTGGCGGTCCGTCTCGTCGATTTTGAACGACCGTGTCGTCTTGTTCGCGTGCGGATCGACCTGGATGACCGTCGCGCCTTCCAGCACCGCCTGCCGGAAGTACTGGCTGTTCGCGATCGGGTGTTGCTCCCCGGGGTTGGCACCCTGGATCCAGAAGACGTCGGCCGCCGCTTCGAGATCGGCCATACTGTTCGTCATCGCGCCCATCCCGAGGCTGGTCCGGAGCGCCCAGACCGTCGAGGCGTGGCACATCCGCGTGCAGTTATCGACCTGGTTGGTACCGTATCGGCGGGCGAGTTTCTGAATGAGGTAGTTCTCCTCGTTCATCGTCTTCGATGAGCCGAAAAACCCCATCCCGTCCGGGCCGTATTCGTCCCGGATGCGTTCGAGTTCGGAGACGATGTAGTCGTAGGCCTCCTCCCAGGTAGCCTCCCGGAACTCGCCGTCCTCTTTGATCAGTGGATCAGTCAGCCGATCCTCGTGGTCGACGACCTCCGTCGCTGCCCCCCCTTTGATGCAGATGCTCCCCTCGTTCACCGGTGCGTCGCCCCAGGGCAGAAATCGCATGTCCCCCGGCTCCTCGCCTTCCATTACCTGGATCCCACAGCCGACCCCACAGTACGGACAGATCGTCTTGACCTGTGATGTGTTTTCACTTGACATAGCAGTCCCTCCGTTGATGTCGGTGCTCTAACTAGTTGAATCTTACTTCGGTCGGTGCCGAGGTTGAGGAGACGGAAAGCGAGGCTGCCTTCGCGGGGGACCGGGTTCGAGTGTTCCTCCCGGTAGTTTCGATCGCTCTCTCCTCGAACGAATCGGTGGACTTTGCAGTCAAACAGTCACAGTTGTCTGCTGCTCTTGCAACCTGCTATTCAGATCGAATGACAGCAAAACGTTCACCTGTGGGTGTGTCTTACGGTAACACGATGGAGCTCACGGCCGACCGCGTGACACAGCTCGCAGCGGAGTACGTGGAGTCCGAGCCACTCTCCGCGGTCGAGCAGGAGCACGTAGCGATGCTCCCGGAGACGTTCGCCAGCGGCGAGTACGGTCGGCGGGACGTCGAGTGGGTCGTCCAGTGGCGGTTCAGACGGTATCTCGGCGCCTATCCCGACCGCGAACGCCGCGATGCCGAACAGCGATTCCGGGAGAACGACTTCGAGACCGTGCTCGATACACTCTCGACGGTCGTCGAGGGGCCCGCGGACACTCGAACCAATCTCCAGCAGTTGACTGCCCTCGACGGCGTCGACGTCCCGATCGCATCGGCGTTTCTCCAGTTTACGAGTCCGGAGCGGTACGTCGCAGTCGATCATCGGACCTGGCGTGTTCTCGTCGAGACCGGTGACCTCGACGACTCGTATCCCGACACCCCGGTGATCGACGACTACATCGGGTTCGACGATGCCTGCCGGCGCCTCACGGACCAGTTCGGCGTCGACGCGTGGACACTGTACCGGGCCCTGTGGCGGTGCTGGAAGACAGCGTTCGGCGACGAACCACACGACACAGAGACACCGTCTGTCGACAGGACGTAGGATGCATACCGGTCGCATACTCGCCGTCGACCAATTCGTCGTGAACTGTCGGACCGACCACACTGACGAGCCCTCGAGAGTGGGCAGGAGTGCCGTCCGAAGCCACTGGTCCTCCGGCGTCGAGCCACGAAACCGATACTCCGGCACCCGACGCCAGCGAGACGTTCATGTTGGTTCGGCTGTAACTCCCCTGTCATGCGCGCCCAACGAGAGGCGGTTCTCTTCGTCGATCTTTCGACGGACACGGTCGAGCGGCGACCTGTCCCGGAGGCGTGGCGCCGGCGGTATCTCGGTGGGAAAGGACTGGGTGCCCGGTATCTCTACGAGGAGGTGCCGGCGGCTGCTGACCCGCGCGGGCCGGAGAACGTGCTGGGATTTATGCTCGGCCCGGTGTCGGGATATCTCCCCGGGGAGACGCGGTACGCAGCAGTCACGAAATCGCCCCTCACGGGCACCTTTCTCGACTCCTACAGCGGCGGCGCGTTCGCCGACCGCCTCGCTGGTTCGCTGTCGGACTGTCTCGGCCTACTGATCACTGGGGTGGCATCCAGCCCAGTTCGCATCGAACTCGACTCGGGGGAGTGTTCGATCGAACCGGCGCAAACGTGGGGGTGCGACACCGTCGAGACCGACGATGCGTTCCCCGATTCGGCGGTCGCGTGTATCGGCCCTGCCGGTGAACGGGAAGTGGCGTATGCGACCATCGCGAGCGACGGCGGCGACCACCACGCGGGCCGGGGCGGTGCGGGAGCCGTGATGGGGACCAAGCGACTCAAAGCCGTCGTGGTCCACGACCGTGAACCGGCGATCCCGGACGATTTGGAGACGCTCCACGAGAACTACGCCGCTGCTTACGAACGCGACGACACCGGAACCTGGCTGGCCGCCGGCGGGACCCTCGAAACCGTGGACTACGCCAACGAGGTAGGCATCCTCTCCGCAGAGGGGTGGCAACAGACGGAGTTCGACGGCACCGACGACATCGGCATCGAGGCGGCGACGGCCAGGGCCAACGGGAGAGAGCAGTCGGGACCAGTACCGGGGGATTTCCGGATCGAGACCGAGACTGGCGAGGTCGTTCCGCGCGGGGCCGCACCGATCACGCTCGGGGCCGGTCTCGGTATCGACGAGTTCGACGCGGTCGTCGATCTGGCTGGTTTCTGTGACCGACTGGGTCTCGACGTCATCAGTGCCGGCAACGCGGTGGCGTGGGCGATCCGCGCCGGTGGTGCTGGCGTCGCCGACTGCGACCTGGAGTTCGGTGATCCGGCGGGTGCCCGGCAACTTCTCTCGGCGATTGCGAGACGGGACGAGGGTCCGGAGTGGGTCGCGTCGGGGCTCCCCGACGCGCTCGCGAACGGTGTCGACGCAGCCACCCGACAGTTCGGTGGCGACGAACTGATTCCGACGGTAAAATCGATGGCCTTACCCGGGTTCGATCCCCGTCAGACAGTCGGCATGGCACTCGCCTTTGCGACCAGCGACCGCGGGGCCTGCCATCGGCGTGCGAGGCCGCTGGAACGTGAGCCGCTCGCGGGCGCGGCGTGGTCGATGCAGGACCGAGTGCGTGCGGTCGTTGGCGAGCAAAACGCCCGGTCGGTGCTGTGGAGTCTGGTTGTCGACGATTTCGTCGGTGAGACGCTCTGGGACGATCTTGGCGCCGAGTGGCTGGCGGCACTCGAGTACGATCACGATGTCGAGACGCTGGTCGATACCGGTGAGCGAATCTGGAACCTGGTCAGACTGTTCAACGCCCGTGAGGGGTTCGACCGCGAGGACGATGCGCTTCCGTCGATGTTCCACTCGCCCGTCGGTGACAGCGACGCGGTGATAGACCCCGATGCGTTCGACGAGATGCTGGATCTGTACTACGCCGCCCGTGGATGGGGACCGAACGGTCTCCCGACTCCCGAGACGGTCGCGCGACTTGATCTCACTGCGACAGTCGACGCCGAGACACCCCTCGGTGCGCCCTGGACGGGTGAGACCGACTCCAGCGACCCGAGTGAGAACGAGTAATACTGGTGGCTATCCGAAACTGAAGAATTCTACCGTTCCCGGATTGACAGGGACCCGACCCGGCGGATGCGGTGCTAGTACATCATTATTAATTGTTAAAGTTAATTATCTGAAATTATAATTGTAATAGCAATTTTAATTAGATTTCCTGCTGTATCAAACTACTGGGGGTACACCATGTCAATGAAAGCAGTAGTATACAAAGGCCCACGTGAGGTCGCCGTGGAAGAGGTGGATGAACCGGAAATCGAACACCCGAACGACGTTATCGTTGATATAACGACGACCTGTATCTGTGGCTCCGACCTGCACATGTACGAAGGTCGGACTGCCGCGGAGGAAGGTCTCGTCTTCGGTCACGAGAACATGGGGATCGTCTCCGAAACGGGGGATGCAGTGTCGACACTCGAAGCCGGGGATCGCATCGTGCTTCCGTTCAACGTCTCGTGTGGATTCTGCCAGAACTGCGAAGAGGGGTACACTGGGTTCTGTACGAACGTCAACCCTGGATTCGCAGGCGGCGCGTACGGGTACGTCGCCATGGGTCCGTATCCAGGGGGACAGGCCGAGAAGTTACGCGTCCCGTACGCCGATCACAACGCACTGAAACTACCGGAGGGCGATGTCCACGAGGACGCGTTCTCCCTGCTCGCCGACATCTTCCCGACTGGCTGGCACGGGACGCGACTGGCCAACCTCGAACCAGGTGAATCCATCGCCGTCTTCGGTGCCGGACCGGTCGGGCTGATGGCAGCCTACAGCGCCAAACTACAGGGTGCCTCGGAGATCTACGTCGTCGACCGCGTCCCGAGTCGACTGGAACTCGCCGAAGACCACTGTGACGCGCATCCGATCAACTTCGACGAGGTCGATCCGGTCGACGGTATCATCGAGAAACACGGCGGAGAGGTCGACAAGGGTGTCGACGCCGTCGGCTACCAGGCGCTCGATCCGGAAGATACGGACAAGGGGGACGCTTACGCGTACGATCCTGCGAAGGAGAATCCGGCTGTGGTGATCAACAGCCTCATTCAGGTCGTCCGACCGACGGGAGAACTCGGGATTCCAGGGCTGTACGTTCCGGAAGACCCCGGTGCGCCCGACGAGATGGCGGCCCAGGGTCGACTCGGCATCGACTTCGGCAAACTCTTCGAGAAAGGACAGCGCCTCGGCACTGGCCAGTGCAACGTCAAGTCCTACAACCGCTACCTGCGTGATATGATCATCGAAGGCCGCGCGGATCCGAGCTGGGTCGTCTCCCACCGCGTGAGTCTCGACGAGGCACCGGAGATGTACGAGAAGTTCGACAACCGCGAGGAAGATGACCAGGCCATCACGAAGGTGCTCCTCGAACCCTGACTGACCGTGCCCGGCTTGCCCGGGCCAGCCCTTCGTAGTGGGGAACTCAGACAAATTTACACACAATTTATGTCGACAGAAATTACCGATCAGGTGCCAGTGACAGTCATCTGTGGGCCGCTGGGTGCCGGGAAGACGACACTCGTCAACCGATTACTCGCAGCACCCGGCGGCCGCCAGATCGCAGTGATCGTCAACGACATGGGCGAAATCAACGTCGACGCCGAACTGATCGAGACCGAAAGCGAGGACGGGATCGTCGATCTCTCGAACGGCTGTATCTGCTGTCGCTTGCAGGGTGACCTCGTCGAGCAGGCCCGCCGGCTCTCTGCTGCGCGCGAGTTCGATCACCTCGTCGTCGAGGCGTCGGGCATCTCGGAACCGTTACCAATCGCGCGGACGCTCACCGGGGGTGCGGGGGAGACTGACGACCCGCCGGCCGAGTACGACCTCGACGCCATTGTCGCCGTGATCGACGCTTACGGTTTCTGGAAAGCCTTCGATCCCGACGAGTCCCTGCCCGACGCAGCACCGGATCCGGAGCGACCGCTCACTGACGTGCTCGTCGACCAGATCGAATTCTGCAACGTGTTGCTGTTGAACAAGTGTGATATGGTGCCGGACGACGCGCTGGACGAGATCGAAGCCACGATCAGGGAACTGCAACCCGAGGCCGACCTCCACAGAACGGTCTACAGCGAGCTATCTCCGGACGTGGTACTCGACACTGGCCGGTTCGACTTCGAGACGGCGAAACGGTCACCGGGCTGGAAGCAGGTCCTCGCCGGCGACGGGACTGACACGCAGGCGAGTGGGCACGTTCACGGTGCCCACGACCACCGGGAGCACGGTCAGAGCGACCACGACCACGGCGAGGCGCAGTCGGCCGCAGACAGGCACGGCGTGGAGTCGATCGTCTACGAGCGTCACCGGCCGTTCGATCCCGAGCAGTTCGACGACTGGCTCGACGACTGGGACGGGACCCTGATCAGGGCGAAAGGATTCGTCTGGGTGAGCAGTCGTCCCGACGAGGTACTGGGCGTGAATCAGGCCGGTCCATCGGTACAGGCCGGACCCATCGGCGAGTGGGGGGAGAAAGAACCGGCCACCAAACTCGTCCTCATCGGCCGAGAGCTAGACGAACAGCAACTCGGTGCGGAACTCGATAGCTGTCTGGCCGCGGAAGACGGGGAGGGATCGATGACTGCAGCGAGCGATCCGTTCCCACGTGAAAATCAGTAGACCTCCTCACTCAGTTCGTCCCAGTCCTCGTGGAAGCCGTAGGTCGACTGACTCTCGGCCCGCATCGCCTCCTGGTAGACGTCGTCGTACTCGATCAACTTCTCCCACCCCTCACTGAAGCCGTAGTTGCAGTACTGACACATTGCCGGGAGTTTCGATGACAGGGCAGTTAGCAGTTTCGCTGGTGAATAATTCTGTTTTCTTCTGATATTCTCCAAGAAGTTACTTTATTCTGGCACATGCTAGCAACATTTTTGTATAATAATTTCCTAACCCACCACGATGGTAACCTATCGAAGTGGAAGTTACGTACAAAGCGCCTCGGATCTCGTCGAACGCGACTGCAATCTCTGTGACTGGGAGGCAGTTGCGACCTCGTATCCCAAACTGATCAAAAAATACCAGGATCACCTTCGGGACGACCACCCGAAAGCCTGGCTACGAGCCTAACAACCCCGAGACGCCTACTGTACCGTCGCAGTTTGAGTATCGACATCATATTTTCACGTGCTCCTATCCGTCGCTACCGCTTCGGAGTAGTCGATTGGAAAAAGCCTAGGCCGGAATTTGAATCCGGACTCATAGTGTTTGTTGCGAGTCTTTACCGCCATGGTTCGACGAGACATCGGTTAGACGGCGTGACACGCCGATATCTGTAACATGATCACGAAAGTTACCGCAACAAACACTATCAGACGTGCTCGCTTCGCTGCGCGCGACTGATAAGGATTCAAATTCCGCCGGTAGTCTCGGACGCTCACGATAGTTGCGCGGAGATGAAACTCCGCGCAGTCGGTTCGCGAAAAGAGCCTAGGCCGGAATTTGAATCCGGGGTCTCGTCCTTACCAAGGACGCGCTTTACCGCTAAGCTACCCAGGCACGCAGTTACCGATTGCCGCGAGTTGTCTTTGAACGTTTCGATTTCCACCCGCTAGTCGTCGACGGATGTCGTCAGGCCGTCCCCCGGGCTGCTGTCGGG
>Ga0207753_1000676_pt1 | contig 12762 bp, 18 predicted proteins | sample PonA233FremontCA_2_FD_187273 | JGI IMG/M metagenome (GOLD analysis project Ga0207753, IMG submission 187273) | Salt pond sediment microbial community from Fremont, CA, USA - Pond A23 Sediment 3 (SPAdes) | ecosystem: Environmental > Aquatic > Non-marine Saline and Alkaline > Saline | place: USA...
CGTCGACGGCCCGCACCTCGGCATTCGGAAACGTGCGGGCGACGAAGTAGGCGTACTGCCCAAACCCCGTGCCGGCGTCGAGCACCCGCGCCGGGCAGTCCGCCGGCAGGGCCCCGAGGAGCCGTCGCACCTCGCGCCGCACATACCACGCCCGCAGGAAAAGCAGGTTGAGAAGCCCGTAGAACAGGCGCTGCAGCAGCGGGTGGCGGCTCGCAAGCTCCCCGAGCCGGTCTTTGATCGGATCGTACTTCATGGAGGTGGGTGCGCTCAGACGGGACGGGGCGCAAGCGGTCTCTGGGAAACGAACACAACGAAGGCGTGAGACTACAGTCTGTACCCTAGAGCATCAACTCTGTTCGTCGCTGTTCTTCGTGCCCCCCGCAGCCCTGCCATGACCCATACCGAAACCGGCGTCACGATTGAGCTCACGGCGGGCAGCATCGTGAAGCAGCCCGACGTGGAGGCCGTCGTCAACGCGGCCAACGCGCAGTTGCGAACCGGGGGCGGCGTGGCCGGCGCCCTCCACTCGGCCGCGGGGCCCGGGCTTTCCGACGAGACGCGCCCCATGGCCCCCATTCAGCCCGGTGAGGCCGTCATCACGGGCGGGCACGACCTCCACAACGACCACGTCATCCACGTGCTCGGCCCCGTCTACGGGCGCGATGAGCCGTCCGACGAGCTGCTGCGCACCGGCTACGAGAACGCGTTGCGGCGGGCGGAGGAGAACGACGTCTCTTCGGTGGCCTTTCCCGCCATTTCTACGGGGGCCTTCGGGTATCCCCTCGACGAGGCAGCCCGCATCGCCGTGGGCACGATTCTCGACGCCGCGCCCTCCCTCGACTCGGTCGAGCTCATCCGCTTCGTGCTCTTCGACGCACGCGCCCTGAGCGCCCACGAAGAGGCCCTGTCGGCCCTCCGGGACCTCCCCTCCGCGTAACGCTTGATGGCCGCCACGCCCCCCTGCCCATGGACGCATCCAGCCCCTGGACCGAGACCCTCCCGGTCCGCACCTCCGACCTCACCCCGCACGGCACCGCCGCACTGCCCGCCCTGTGCGTCTACCTGCAGGAGGCCGCGGGCCACCACGCCGGCGCGCTCGGCGTCTCAATGCGGCGGCTGCGGGAAACGAATCAGGCCTGGGTGCTCTCCCACCTCCACCTCGCGCTCGACCGCCTGCCCGGCGCGGGCGAAGCCGTCACCATCGCCACGTGGCCGTCGGGCCTGGAGGGCCTCCACGCAACGCGCGAGTTTGTTCTCAGCGTCGACGACGCCGAGGTGGGCCGTGCCACGAGCCGATGGTTCGTGATCGACACCGAGCGCCGACGCCCCGTGCGCCCGCCCCGCTCGCTCTACGACCTGGACACGCCCGACCGGCCGCCGCCCCTGCCCCACGACTTCGACGACCTGCCCGGCCCGGCCCGCGTCGACCACGAAACGACCTGGACGGCCCGCTACCACGACCTCGACCTCAACGGGCACGTCAACAGCGTCCGCTACCTGGAGTGGGCCCTGGGCACCCTTCCCGATCCCCTGCTCGACGCCCACCGGTGCACCGGGCTCGCGCTGCAGTTTCGGGCCGAGGCCACAGGAGGCACGCCCGTCCGCGCCACCGCACAACTCGACACGAGCGGCGCCCCGAAAACAGCCCGCCACGCCCTGTACCACGCCGGGACCGACGCCCTCTTGGCGGCGGCCCGCACCACATGGGCCCCGCGTGCTTGACCCGTCGCCCCTACCCCTTGAACAAGCTGCGCAGGACAAACCAGACGTTCTCTTTCTTTTCCCGCAGGCGACGCGAAAAGTAGGGAAACCACTCGGTGCCGTAGGGCACGTACACGAGCATGTTGTAGCCGTCCGCCGCCATCTCGCGCTGCGTGCTGCGGCGTAGGCCGTAAAGCATCTGAAACTCAAAGTCATCCCGGTCGACGTCGCGACGGTCCACGAAGGCCTTCGTGGCCTCGATGAGCCGGTCATCGTGCGTGGCGATGCCGGAGTAGTCGGTGTGCTGCAGGAGCCGCTCCATGTAATCGAGGTAGCGCTCCCGAATCCGGCTCATGTCCTGGTAGGCGATCGCCTCGGGCTCCGCGTAGGCGCCCTTGCAGAGGCGCACGCTCACACCCAGCTCGCACATGCGGTCGATGTCGCGGTCCGTCCGCTTCAGCATGGCCTGCAGGACCGGCCCCACGTGGTTGGGAAAGTCGGGATAGACGGCCTCGAAGAGGTCGAGCGTCGACTGGGTGAGGTCGCTGCCCTCCATGTCCAGCCGCACGAACAGGTCGTGCTCGGCGGCCACCTCCAAAAGCTGTCGCAAATTGTCCTCGCAGAAGTCCTCGTCGATGAGTTGCCCCATCATCGAGAGCTTGATTGAGATGCGGTTGCGCTGCCCGTGGGCGCCCCGCTCGGCCATGGTGCGAACGAGGTCGATGTAAGTATCGCGCGCTGCGCGGGCCTCGTCGCGGTCATGGACGTGCTCGCCGAGCTTGTCAAGCGCGACGTGAAGGCCGTCCTGGTTGAGCGCGTCGACGGCAGGAAGCGACGCCTCCAGCGTCTCGCCCGCCACGAAGCGACTCGCAAGGAAGAAGGGGAGTTTCATGAATGCCAGCGTCGGGGTTATTTTCAGGGGTGGAGGGAGCAGCGTGTGTCAGAAATCGTGAGGCGTGATTCGTGATCCGTGATTCGTGATCCGTGATACGCGAAGGGGCCAACGCAAATTCTGCCGTCACGCATCCCGGCTCACGTCTCGACCAGCAGAGCGAGGGCCTCTCGATCCAGCGAGCACGTCTACGGATGTAATACGAAGCAAATGGCACGTTGGAAGCGCTCCCAGAACCAACACCCTGGCCCCGAGGAAGTTGGAGAACGGACGTAAAGCATCTGCGCAAATTTTTAGGGTGCTCCCGCGATGCCTTCTTCCCCCACAGAAACCTCCCCCACAGAAACGACCGCCTGGGTGGCCGGGGCGGACGGCTTTCGGGACGGCTGGATGGTCGTCCTCCACCGCCCTGCAACCGCCACCACGCGGTGCCGCACGGTCGACGGCGCCGACGCCCTGCTCAATCTGCCCGAAGCCCCCGCCGTGCTCGGCGTCGATATGGTACTTGGGCTGCCCGACCGGGCCGTGCCGGGCGGGCGGGCCTGCGACCGGGCCGCGCGGCAACTGCTGGGGCATCCCCGAGGCGCCAGCGTCTTCTCGCCCCCCGCGTACGCCGCCCTCGGGGCTGAGACCTACGAGGCGGCGCAGCGCCGCAATCGCGCCAGCGGCCCCGACGCCCCCGGCCTCACGAAGCAGGCCTTCTATCTGTTGCCCAAGATGCGCGCCTTGGCCGAGCACGTGACGCCGGCCCGCCAGGAGCATGTCCGCGAGGTGCACCCGGAGCTCGCCTTCTACGCTATGAATGGCGACACGCCCGTCGAGCACAGCAAGCACACCGACGCCGGCCAAACGAGGCGCACCGCCCTCTTGACGGCGAACGGCTTTCCGGACGTGGAAACAGTTCTCGACGTTCGTCCGGGCGGTCCGCTCGGTGCCGACGATGTGCTCGACGCCCACGCGGCGTGCTGGACGGCCCGCCGGATCCATCGGGGCACGGCCGAGCGGTGCCCGCCCCGAGACGCTCCTGCTCCCCGCAACGACCGCGGCCTGCGGATGGAGATCTGGCGGTGATCGCGTTGGACGTGGGAACGTTTAACATTGAACGTTCCGACGCAGTATTACCCCCGCGCAACAGATGGCGACGGGGCGAAACGAGGCGTCGCACCGGTCGTTGCGGTTCAGCCGTGTTTGTGTCACAACCTGTGTCAATGCATGTCCACCCTTGCCGACTTGCGCCAGGAATACGCCCGGGCCCAGCTCAGCCGCGAGCACGTGACCGACGACCCGATCGAGCAGTTTCGGGACTGGTTCGACGAGGCCCAGGACGCGGAGCTGGAGGAGCCGAACGCCATGACGCTCTCGACCGCCGCCGCGGACGGGACGCCCTCTGCCCGCATCGTCCTGCTGAAGGGGCTTGACGCCCGCGGCTTCCACTTCTACACGAACTATGAGAGCCGCAAGGGCACCGACCTGAGCCAGAACCCGCACGCGGCGCTCACCTTTTTGTGGAAGCCGCTGGAGCGACAGGTGCGCGTGGAAGGGCCGGTCGAGCGCCTGCCCGAGGAGGAGTCGACCGACTACTTCCACAGCCGCCCGCGCGGCGCACAGCTGGGCGCCTGGGCCTCCCCGCAGAGCCACGTCATCGAAGACCGTGAGGTTCTGGAGCAAAAGCTTGCGGCAGTGACCGACGAGTACCAGGACCGGGACGACATCCCCAGGCCGTCCCACTGGGGCGGATACGTGGTGCACCCCACGGAGATCGAGTTCTGGCAGGGCCGCCCCAACCGCCTCCACGACCGCCTCCGCTACCGCCGAGACGACGCGGACGCCGACTGGACGCTCGAACGCCTTGCGCCGTGAGCGAAGCGAGGAAGTGCTTTTAGAGTGCGCCGTGAGCGAAGCGAGGAAGTGCTTTTAGAGTGCGCCGTGAGCGAAGCGAGGAAGTGCTTTTAGAGTGCGCCGTGAGCGATCCCTCGTGAAGCCCCACTGGGGCCGCGTCTCTCTCGTCCTGCCCGGCGCGCAGGCCCAGCTTACTGTGGACCCCCGAGGGGACGGCCAACCAGGCATCGCCTCGGCCGCTACGCCAGCAGGAAATAGAGGAGGATGAGCGCAACCGCAGCGGCCCCGAGCAGTCCCGCCACGCCGCCCATCGACATCGTGAGGTCCGCCGGGTCGCCCGCCGCGGCGGGCGCGTCTTGCTGCTCCGCGGGCTGCGGCAGGAGGTCGGCGGCGTCGAGGGCCGCGTAGGCATCCTGGGCCGCCCCACTCAGGCCCACCAGCTTCACCCCGTGCGGGCGCTGCATCTGCGGATGCATGCCGCCCGCGTCGTCGGCCTGCACGAACGCCTCGATATCCGCCTCCTGCAGGTATTCTCGGGCCATCTCCGCGTCGCGGCGCGTCGAGTAGATGGCAAACACCGTCGTCTCTTCGGCGGATCGATTGCGGGACACGGCACCGGGGCAGACTGATCAGCAAATACGGACGGGACACATGCAGGGCTGGCGTAGACCCTGTGTTATGGTTAATCGTTTCTTTGCAAAACGTCAACTCGTAGTGCAGGGACCGGACGGCGAGTCTCCCGGCCCAGGCCCCGGGACTGCTCCTGCGTTTCTCCTCCGGACTCCTTACGTTGGCCTTCGCCCCAGCGGGGCCCCTCGCACCTGCCATGGCCAGACGCACCCATTCCGATGACGGTCTATTTCAACGGCACCTTCATGGACAAGGCGGACGTCTCCATCTCGCCCGACGACCGAGGCTTTCTGTTTGGGGATGGGGTCTACGAGGTGGTGCGCGCCGAGGACGGCGCCCTCTTCCGGCTCGACGCCCACCGCCGGCGCCTCGCCCGCAGCCTGGACGCGATCCAGCTCCACAACGCCGACACGGACGCCCTGTGGGACGCCGTCCACAAGCTGCTGTCACGCACCGGGCTGGACGAGGGCCCGGCCAAGGTGTACCTCCAGATCACCCGCGGCGCGGCGACGCCCCGCCAGCACGCCTTTCCCGACCCGCCCGTGGAGCCCACCGTCTACGCCCGCGCCACGGCCCACGAGCCGCCGCTGGACAAATGGGCGAACGGCGTGAAGGTGATCCTGCGACCCGACCAGCGCTGGGCCCGCTGCGACGTGAAGTCGCTCAACTACCTCCCCAACGTGCTGGCGAACCAGGCCGCGCAGGAGGCCGGTGCCTACGAGGCGCTCCTGGTGCGCGACGGGTTCGTGACGGAGGGCAGCCACTCCAGCGTGGCGGCCGTGTTTGACGGCACCGTGACCCTGCACCCACTCACCCACCACACCCTGCCCAGCATCACGCGGCAGGTGACCCTGGAGCTGTGCGACGAGCGCGACGTGCCGGTGGAGGAGTTTCCCGTGGCGGCAGAGGTTCTGCCCAACGCCGACGAGCTGTTCCTGATGGGCACCACCACGGGCGTGATGCCGATCGTGCGGGTGGACGACTGGACCGTGGGCGACGGCACGCCCGGCCCCGTGACGCAGGAGCTGCTGGCGGCCTTTCGGGCGTTGGAACCGACTTGAGACCACGGTTAGGAACGACGAGGAGCACGGCGTGAACGCTGGGATGGAGTGAACCCGTTTTCGTGGACACCGAGCAGCTTTCAAGCTGCGACGGTTGATGGACGCGCCGACGTGCGCTAAGCGCTCTACATGGCGTGCATCCAGCACAACGAGAGAATCAAAACCTACTACCATCGGCTCCTGGACAAAGGCAAAGAGAAAAAGGATGCCCTGATCGCAGCGGCTCGGAAGCTCCTGGTGATTCTCAACACCATGCTGGAGAATCAGACGGCGTGGGATCCGAATCATTCCCCCGCCACCGCTTGATATTCATGACTGTTGCTGGACAGGGAGGGTGTGCTCGTGTCGGGAAGTACAGCGTCGGCGGAGAGGACAATCGAGTCCTGCCTGTTCGTAAACTGGCACTTGGCCCCCATATTGCAAACGTTTATTGCGAGAGTCGATTCTGATTCTTCGCACTTCTTTTCAGCTCGCTACGCACGCTATGCCTTCACCTCCAGCTGGCAACGAAATTAGTACGATTCTTCGCCACGATAGCAAGCAAACGAGCTACAAAATCGCACTCCTGCGAAGCATCAACGACGTCGTACTGAACTTTCCCGATCTGGCCGACACCAACCGTGATGTCGCAGTTCCTCTTCTTTTGATCGCCGATTTTTGGATTGCGTACTACTGGTCGTTCGTACATCCCGAACAGCCGATCTATCAGGGGCCTCGTGCTACGCTGGATGGCACTCCGCGGAACGACATGGCCTTCCGCCCCGAACTTCGTGCTCTCAGACGCACATTCCACCGGCAGCACGGGGGCTCTACGGCATCGGACGGATTCTTCTTGATCAACGAACTCCGAATGCCTCGAAAGCGCAAAACGCTTTCTTCCGAGTTGCTTGAGTCGTATCGAGCGGCGCGAACGAAGGTGGCTCGTACTATTCGGATGCCCATCCGCTACGCGGGCCCGGGGGAATGGCAGGTATTTTCAAAGCCAACGCGGCGTCGAGAGTTGAGCGATGTGGTAGCCGTTCCGGGTACAAGTGGAAATCAAAGCTGCCTCGTTGTCCGCCGCGACCTCTGGCGCTCCTTCCAAGATCTATCGCTCTGGGTCGAGGCGTTGTGTATTCACGAATGGTCGCTGTTCACGGAGTCCGTCGACCAGACGGATGAGAGCTACGGGCGAGGGGACATCTTTTCTCTTCTCACTGCCCGTCCCGACAATCGAGTGTCCCTCACCTGGGAGCGCAATCAGATCGACATTCTTCTCATGGAGGGGGAGCACTTTCTGTGCCCGTGGACCGGCACTGAGATCCGCGAGAACGATTCGTACAACCTCGATCATCTCCTGCCCGTCTCGGTGTATCCCATGAATGAGATGTGGAATCTTGCACCTGCGGATCCACGCGTTAACAAGCAGAAAAAGCGGGATCGTATCCCTTCTCAGGAGGCCCTCAAGCGTGCCCGCCCGCGGCTTGCGCGCACTTACGAGAGGTACCGGGAACTAGAGGCGCTAGATGAGGCGTTTCGCAACGACGTTTCCCTTCGATTCTCGTCTCTGCCCTCCGAGGGTGAGACCGTCTCTCAGGAAGTAGCCAAGGCCGCAACCTCGCTCATTGACCGCATCGGGACGTACCGCAATCTGGCCCGATTTGACCCATGAGTCGTCACCACAATCCCAACGCCCACCTCACGGCGAAAGAGCGCGATCGCCCGTCCTTTCCCACTCGAAAGCTCCTGGGCCTCGGCCACATCGAGGGCCGCGTGCTGGACTACGGTTGTGGCCACGGAGCCGACGTGGAATTTCTGCGGTCGAAGGGATTTGACGTGGAGGGCTATGACCCCCACTACGCCCCGGAACGGCCTGATGGGAAGTTCGACACGATTCTGTGTCACTACGTCCTCAACGTGCTTATGCAGCGCGAGCAGACGGACGTGCTGATGGATGTCTCGGAGCTGTTGCGATCATCCGGCGCTGCCCTCTACTCAGTTCGGCGTGACTTGCGGCGGGAGGGCTTTCGCCGTCACTACAAGCACGGCGTTCCAACCTACCAGACCAACGTGCGCCTTCCGTTCGAATCGACTCTACGGACGAAGTTTTGCGAGATCTATCGGTACCGTCCGTATCCCCAGCTCGCCATCGACGGCTCGACGGACTGCCCGTTCTGCTCGCCATCCGCAAACAGTACACTGGTGACGGAGTCTGCACAGGCATATGCACTCGCGGACAAATATCCTGTCACCGACGGACACACCCTCGTGCTGCCGAAGCGACACGTCAACAATTATTTTGAACTCTCGGAGCGCGAGCAGACCGCGTGCCGGATCATGGTCAATCGGGTCCAATCCCGTCTTCGGGACAAACACGCCCCCGATGGATTCAACGTGGGCCTCAACGTCGGCACGGACGCCGGCCAAACCGTCCCTCATGCGCACATCCACGTCATTCCTCGCTACGCGGGAGATGTCGACGATCCGACGGGCGGTGTGCGAAACGTCATCCCCGAGAAAGGCAATTACCTGAGCGGCACAGCGGAGGACTCATGACCCCGTCTCATCGTCATCCAGTCCCCTTCCCGCCGCCAAACAGCTTCCGCACTTCCTCCAGCTGTCGCGCCAGCTCCTCCGCCGTCTCGGTGAAATAGGGGATGCCGTGCCGATCCAACTCATCGATAAAATCGCTCTTTGTGAGTCCAGCCACTTCGGCGGCCTTGCCCGAGGAGAGTTTCTCTTCCCGAAACAACTCCAGAGCGATTAGCAGCTTGAGCTTGGGTCCAAGTTTCTTTTCCGTCACGTGAAGCGCTCCGAGGAGGTCGCGGGGCAGTTCCAGCTCTACTTTGATGCGTTCCATGTCGACGTGGGGGAGGAGGATGAAGTTGCACGCCTTCCGTTGCACGCAGCGGACGAAGATCCTTGCCATGCCCTCTGCACCGGGCCCAATCCTCCGGGGCTCTCAACTCGCCTCCCGAAGGAGCGATGTGTGTCTCATCGAGTCCCAAGGAGGCAACTCGTCTCTGCGCCGCCGCGACATCGGTCCGTGCAGGCGCCGCCCGAGCGCTTTCGGGCTATTCCTTCACGGCGCTCAGGGGCTCGGGAGGGACTCCCGCGTCGGGTCGTACACGTCGAGCCCGGCCCGCTCCTTCCGAACCAGCGTACACATGACTTCAATGAGGGTCAGGGACGAGGTGGCGACGAGCGGGCCCTACACTAATGCTAATGTTGCTGTGGGCGCGCTACTCGTCGTGCATCGCCGTGATGACGTGTGACGGCTCTACGCCCGCCGACGTGCAGGCTGAGCCCGTCGCGACGTTCAGGTTGTTCAGGGTGCCCCCTCGTCCGCGTTCCGGATGCGCTCCATGAATCGTTGGTGGGCGGCCCGCGCTCTTTTCCCGATAGTATTCGAGCCGCTCTTCCGGGGTCATGTTCTTTACCCGTTCGTATCGCTCGTCCCGGATCCGCCGCGTCATCTCCACAGCATCAATTTCGTTGCCCGTCTCCTCCGAATGATTCTCCATGATGGTTTCCATCTGCCACAGATACTGTCGATCGACCTCCCCTGGGATAGGTGTGCACCCCCAATCTGACTGCAGGACCTTTTCACCTTCCTCCAGCCTCCTCCGGAAATTCGGAAAAGCACGTTATCCTGAGTCCGATTCAGGGGTTTTGGCCTGGTCCTGCCGTTTTCGAAGAGCCTCTGTCCGTTCCTGCCAGTAGGCCAATCGCTCGCTTCGGGACGCACCTTTGAGGCGGTCGTGGATCCGACGGGCGGCCCGTCGCTTCATCTCGACGGCGTCAACGCTTTTCTCCGAGTGTGTCGTCATCATTGATCACCTCACGCGGGGAATGGATGGCAATGGAATTATATCCGTGAAGGGCGTTCACCGCGTTATACTGAGGAATCTTCTGGAAGTGCACGATGTGCTGAAAATTCCAACTGACGGAGGTCACACCCCTGAACAGTTGCCAGGGCAATGTGCAGCGCATCGTCCTCCCAGGTCGGGGTCAGGATGTTCGCATCCAGGTATGCCTGCTGAAGATCGAGGGCCTCCTCCGTAATCTCTACCACCGTTGCTTCAGGGAGGACAGTTTCGTGGATGGACCACACCTCCAGTGGTGCCTCTTCCAGTTCGTCTTCAACCACCGCCGAGATCACGAGCGAAAAGCGACCGGCCCGCGCCTGAGCAAAAAACTGCCGACTGGCCTCTGCAAATTCCTCGTCGTACGGCCCGCCGTAAACGGACGTATCTGCGTAGGTGCGTATCGGCATTGGTTGTCGTGGCTGAGATACGATCCATTCAGTGCGCGCCCCTTTTCAAATTCCTGTTTTTCGAAGTCTCCTTCGGCGCATCTCGGCAACGAAGGGCATCAGTTCAAGATCCCAAAATGAAGACGCAAAGAGCGCCCTTGAAAACCCCCAGACCGGTCCTGGAAATTTAGATTGCCTTGCTTACGGCGCAAAGGCGCGTAGTTGCTCCGCTGCCTCAGCGATCCGCTGCGCGGCTTCAGAAATCTGCTACTCGTCGTTGGCCCGGCTGCTGTGGGCACGTTGCTCGTCGTGCATCCCCGTGATGACGTGAGAGGGCTCTACGTCCGCAAACGTGCAGGCTGAGCCCGTCGCGACAGCCGTCTCCTTCAGGTCCACAATCAGCACCCGGCTTTCAATACGTGTCACCTGTCGAAACTTGATTGACAGATGTCAGTGAACACCGATCCGTCAGGTGCTTTCATCTGCCCTCCGTTGCCCAATGCCGTCGCCCAAGGTCTCCCCAACGGCCGCATCGATTATTCCCGAGATCGGGACCGATCCCGTCGCGGCGGTCCGGGCGGGCCTCCCGTACACCGCGCTGGAGCACGTGCGCGACCACCTCAACGCGTCCGACGACCTGTTGGCCCGAGCGCTTGGCGTCTCCGCCCGCACGCTGAAACGGCGTCGTGAAACCGGCACGCTCACCACCGACGAGTCCGATCGACTGGTGCTCTTGGCCGAGATCGTCGCCCTGGCCCGGAAGGCCTTCGACGGCGCCGAACCGGCGCGCGAGTGGCTTCGCACCCCACACTCCATGCTCGGGGGGGACTCTCCGCTCGATCACATGGATACGGTGACGGGCACGGAGGAGGTCAAGACGATGCTCTACCACATCGAATACGGCATGCCCGCGTAGAGCCGCGGCTCACGTAAACGTCGTTCCATTGTTTTCACCTCCCGTGCGCACCATCTGGCGTCTCGAAAAGGAGCGGTATGTGGACACCGCTTTTCGCGGAAAAGGAAGCCTCAAAACCAGTGGCCGGTGGCACCACAAGGGCACCCAGGTCGCCTATGCCAGTGAGCATCCGGGCGTCGCCGTACTGGAGAAGCTCGCCTGGCTGGGGAGCTACGACGGGGCCCGCGAGAGCAGCTACGTGCTTCTCCCCCTTCAGCTCGACCCGGATAAGCACCTGGAAACGCTCGACGAATCGGACCTCCCTGACGACTGGGACACCTTTCCTCATTCTGAGGCCACTCGCGACCTCGGGACCCGCTGGTTCGAGGAGGAGCGCTCCGTCGTCCTCGCTGTGCCGAGTGCGGTTCTTCCGATCGCCAAGAACTATCTGGTCACCCCCTTTCATCCCGACGTCCACGAGCTCGAGCGCGGCAATCCCGTCCCCTTCTCCTGGAACGCCCGCCTCTTCCGGCGGACACAAGCGTAAACCACACCCGGGGTTCCCGCCGGAATCGGTCTTTCTCTACCGTGCCCTCTCCCAACGCGTCCCCCCGTTCGCCCCCCCAACGCATCGCCGACATCTGGGTGCAGGTCTGGAACCGGCGCGACGCGGACCGCCTGGCCGCCCTGTTCGAGGACGACGCCGAGTTCGGGAACGGGATCGGGCTGTGGTGGCGCGACCGTGAGGCGATCCGCCGGGCGCACGACTCCGGCCTCCGCACCATTTTTAACCCGTCGACCATCTCGCTGGTGGACCGACGCGTGCGGTGGCTCATGGGTGGGCCCAGAACACGGACGTGGGGCAAGGCGCGGAAACGAACGTGATCAACGACCAGGGCCGAATGCAATCCGTTCGCTACCGTGCCCCTAGCGACTCGGTGTAGTATCCAGATGTCGCTAAAACGTCATCGTCGTGTCGTGCGCGGCGGCCTGACGCGCCAGGTCGTCGGCCCCGCCGAACGTGGCCCAGGGCGCGAGGTCGGCCTCCGTGATGCCGCGCACCTCCGCACACGGCGTGCAGACGACGAACTCGTCGAGCACATCGTTGTCCAGCAGGGCATCGAGCACCGCCTGCACAGTGGGCAGGCCCGGCGCCTTGAGCTCGGACAGGTTGGCATGGCCGGGAGCGCCGAGGTAGGTGGCCTCCTGCATCGCAAACATGGCCACCGTCTCGCCGCGGGTCATGGCCCCCTTGCCGGCGATGAAGGGAAGGACGGCCTTTGTGGCGTTGTCGGGGCCGATCGTTGTGAGTATATGCATGGCGTTGTTTCCTGATTGGATAATATGTAAGCACGCAGAAATACGTTTATTCGAGGGTCATTCTGAGCGACCGACGACCGGAGGGAGGAGCGAGTCGACAAATCTTACTGGGTCCAGCGCGAACGCTGATTTGGGAATATACCGGCCTGAAGGTCGCTTCTGCTGATCTTCGAAGAGATTCCTCGACTCC
>Ga0207753_1000678_pt1 | contig 12733 bp, 6 predicted proteins | sample PonA233FremontCA_2_FD_187273 | JGI IMG/M metagenome (GOLD analysis project Ga0207753, IMG submission 187273) | Salt pond sediment microbial community from Fremont, CA, USA - Pond A23 Sediment 3 (SPAdes) | ecosystem: Environmental > Aquatic > Non-marine Saline and Alkaline > Saline | place: USA...
CTCGGGGCCTCCAGCGAGGAGATTGGCCGCGTCATCGATACGATCGACGAGATTGCCAACCAGACCAATCTGCTGGCGCTCAACGCCGCGATCGAGGCCGCCCGGGCAGGAGCCGGAGACGGCACGTCCAAGCACACCGGTCAGGGCTTCGGGGTGGTGGCCGAGGAGGTGCGGGAGCTCGCCGAGGAGACCGACGCGGCCACGACCGAAATTTCCGACATGATCGAAGAGGTGCAGGGCGAGATCGAGGCGGCGGTCCAGGCCGCCCGGCGGAGCAGCGAGCGGGCCGCGGAGGGCATCGAGCTGTCCGAGCAGGCCAGCGCGGCGCTCGACCGGATCGTAGACTCGATCGAGCAGGTCGAGGAGCGTGCGGACGAAATCGCGGCCGCGTCCGAAGAGCAGTCCACGACCAGCGAAGAGATTGCCCGGAGCGTCCAGTCGATCTCGACGGCGGCCCAGCAGTCGGCGGCCGGCGTGACCCAGGTCTCCGAGTCCGCCCACGACCTCGAGGCGCTCGCCGACACGCTTCGAGAGAGCGTCGGGCGCTTCGACCTTGAGGCCCGTTCCGGCGCCCCGAAGACAGTCTCCCCCACGGCCTCCGGAGGGCACGCCCCCTCCCCCGACGGACCGACTCCGTCCCCGGCCCCCAACTGGGACGAAGGCTCGTCGGTCGGCGGCGACGGGCATCCCTCCGACGCGGCTCGCTAACCGCTCCCGCCTCCTACTGTCCCCGAATGCTCAGCGCCCGCTGAACGGCGTCGTCGCGCTCATAGATATCGGCCCGGAAGTGCACGGTGCCGTCCTCGTCCGCCCACGCGGTCCAGTACTGTAGATGAACGGGCACCGGCTCGGGCAAAAACACGCTGCGCTCCGCGGCCGACGTCTTTAAGACGTTCTGGATGCGGTCGGCGGACCATTCTGTTCGGCTGGCCAGCAGGTACTCGGCCAGCTCAAGCGGCTTCTCCACCCGGACGCACCCGGAGCTAAAGCTCCGCTCCGCCCGCGCAAAGAGGCCCCGCGTGGGCGTGTCGTGGAGGTAGACGCTGTGAGGGTTCGGAAACATAAATTTGACCTGTCCCAGCGCGTTGAGTGGCCCAGGCTGCTGACGGAGGCGATACGGAAAGTTGCTCGCCGATAGGCGTGACCAGTCGATGGTCGAAGGGTCGATCGGCTGGGCCTCCGCCCCCCAGCCCCGCAACACATCATACTGCTGTCGGGCGAGGTAGCCCGGATCGTTTTTGATTTCCGGCAGCTTGTCCTTGGTCGCGATCGAGTGGGGCACGTGCCAGTAGGGGTTGAACACGAGGTACGAGATCTCCCCGGAGAAGACGGGCGTCTCCCGGTAGGGCCGTCCGATGATGGCGCGCATCCGGAGCACCGATTCGCCCTGCTCCACAACCCGGAGCCGAAAGGCCGCGATGTTGACGAGGACGTGGCGGCGGCCGAGGGACTGGGGCAGCCAGCGCCAGCGTTCCAGGTTCACCTCCAGCTGCTCGGCCCGAGCATCGGCGGAGACGTTCAAGGCGGCCCGCGTGGCCGGCCCCACCACTCCGTCGGTCTCAAGCCCATACCGCTCCTGAAACGCGATGACCGCCGTCTCCAGAGCCCCCCCGAACGAGTCCGGCGCCGCCGAGCGTTCGGGCGGGAGGTCGTCCGTCCTCGCAAGGCGTCGACGCAGGCTGTCGACGCGAGGGCCGCGGGCGCCCAGCCTCAATGACGCCCCTTCCGGCACCGTGGCCCACCCGCCGGTGGCCGCGAGATGACGGTAGCGCTGCAGGGCCGTCTGTAGGGCGGCGTACTCGGACTGCGGGGGGCGGAGCGACTGCACGGCCTCGGCCACCGCCCCGGTGCGCGCGGCTTCTTGGAGGACGGGCAACAGGTCGACGCGGCGGCCCTCCACGTTCCACGACGGCTCCAGCTCTGTGGGCGACACCCGGCCCGTGAGCAAGTGACTTCCGTATAGCAGAAATGCATCGGTACTTAGCAGCTCCAGGTCCGCAAGGCGCCGTGCATCACTCTCGGACGCCGCGCGGCTCTCATCCAGGAGGGCTCGCAGGGCGTCCACATGGTAGGCGGCCGGATGGAGGCCGTCCCGATCCGCTCGTTCGAGCACGGCGACCAGACTGTCAACCGCGGCGCGCGGCCCCTTGGGCCCCACCCACACCGGGGAAAACTGACGGTCCTCGTAGAAGGCCTGGACGGACGCCGCCGCCTGCGTCTTCTCCCCGCGCACCGCCAGTGCGTCCAGCCCGCGGCGCTGGGCCTCAAGGCGGGTGCGGAGGTGCTGACGGACCGCCTCGTCGGGAGCGAGCTCCGGAAGCACGGGGTGTGCAGTGCCCCCTGGTACGAGAACGACAACACACAGGAAGACGGCAAACAGACGCATCATGGACCGAACGGCACAAGGGGTACAGTGAAGACAGTGTTAACGAAGCCAGGGCGACCGCAGTTCACCGATCATGCTCATCGCCTCACGCTCAGAACGGATTATCGGGCCCCATGGGCTCCGTCGGACGGCGCCCCTCGACCCCGCCACGCCTGAACGCTGAGCACGAGCAGGGTGACGGCCGTGAGGGGGAGAACGAAGGCCCACATGGCGGTGCTGAACGTGGACAGAGCATCGTGCTGGGTGGCGGCCAGGAGCAGGTAGATCGTGTACGCGCCGTAGTATCCCAGGAACAGCGTTCCCTCCCACCGAGCAATCACCCGGCCCGTAAAGAAGATGGGCAGACAGGCCACGGCCGTCGCAATCATCACCGGCAGGTCGAACCAGAGCACCGACTCGGACACCGGCACGCCCCCCGGGGCCACCAGCGCCGAGCATCCAAGCACGGCGAGAAGGTTAAAGAGATTGCTGCCCACCACATTGCCCACGGCGATGTCTCGTCGACCCCGAATTCCGGCCAGCACCGAAGTTGCGAGCTCCGGCAGGGACGTGCCCCCGGCCACAATGGTGAGTCCAATGACGAGCTCGCTGACCCCAAACCGCTGCGCAATGTCGACCGCCGCGGTCACAATCCACCGCGCCCCGAGCACAAGCAATGCGAGCCCTCCGACCACGAGCCCCACGTTCATGGCCCACTGCCCGGCGGACGACGGATTGCCAAAATACGGGGCGTCCGCCCCTGCCCCGTTCGTCGACGCCCCGGACGCCCCCCCTTCGGCGTCGCCCTGGGAAGAGACGATCAGGACGGCGGTGTAGACGATGATCGTCAGCACCAGCACCGCCCCGTCAAGGCGTCCGATCGTGCCGTCCAGCGCGAGCAACAGCGTCCCCACCGCGGCCCCAATGCCCAGCGGCACGTCCAGGCGCACCAGCTGGGACGAGACCGCGATGGGGGCGATGAGGGCCGTGAGGCCGAGGGTGAAGAGAACGTTGAAGATATTGCTTCCCACCACGTTGCCGAGGGCCAGCTCCGTCCGGCCCGCAAGGCTCGACCCGACGCTGATGGCAAGCTCCGGCGCGCTTGTGCCGAGCGCCACGACCGTGAGCCCCACGACCAGCGGCGAGATGCCCACACCCGTCGCAATCTGCGACGCCCCTCGCACAAGGCCCTCGGCCCCGGCGACCAAGAGGACAATTCCGGCGGCGAGAAGAAGAGCCGTCATGTATCTCCGTCAAGCAGTGGGCAAGGAGTCGTTTGGAGCAACGGGCCAGAATGATCCGGCGGCAGTCGACGGTGCAGATCGGCCCTGCCTCGCACCCGCCGACGTCTTTTCTGGGTGTTTACATCTGCCCTGAACCTCCTCTAGGGACCTCTAAATAAAATCTCGCAGGAAGTTTGCAAAACCTCCATGTTGTGATCGTTTTCATCGGCCTTCCACGACGCCCTCTGTCCGAACTGGCCATTCCGTCGTCGATGCGTGTATGGTGGGGATGGACGCATCAGTTGTTGCACTGTTTGCCTTTCTACATAACATGACCAGTGCGCCCCCAGGTACGACTGGCGGTGGAGACACGGACCGCGAATACCGGCACCAGCTTCGCAAGATTCTCGCCCAGCAGGACAAAGGGGCGGACCGACGAATTCAGGACATCCTGCAGCTTGCCGCGGACCGGTTCGAGGTGGAGCTCGGTCTGCTCGTGCAGGTGGACCGGTCCGGCGAGACCTATACCATCGATGAGGTGAGCGCCCCGTGCCCGGAGATCACCCGCGGTCTCACCGGCGACCTGCTCTCCACTTACTGCCGGATGGTGGTGGTTGAAGAGGAACCACTGGCGCTGGAAAATGCCCCGGAGCAGGGCTGGGCGGAGGATCCGGCCTACCAGTCGTCGCTGCTGGCCACCTACATCGGGACGGAGGTGCTGGTCAACCGTGAATCGTACGGGACCGTGTGCTTCGTCGACCTGGAGCCGCGGGACATGGCGTTCGACGAGGAGGATCGAACGTTCCTGGAACTGATCTCCAACGCCGTGGGACGCGTCCTGGACCAGCGCCCCACCGCCCCGTCGAACACGCCGGACACGCCGCAACACCTCTCGAGGGTCGAGCGCCGGTACCGTACCGCCCTCAAGAACTCCCCCATTCTCTTTGCGAAAATCGATACGGACCTTCGCTACGAATGGGTCTACAACCCACACCCGGACTTTGACCCGGACACGGTCGTGGGCAAGCGCGACGATGAGGTCGACGACGGCCCCGGCATCGACCGACTGGTTGACCTGAAGCGACGCACCCTCAAGCAGGGGGAGCAGCTCCGGGAGGAGATTACGTTCGAGCGGTCCGACGGCCTGTACGTGTACGACATGACCGCCACGCCCCTCCGCGAAGGCCCTGGCGACGAGGTGACCGGACTCGTGACCGCGTCCCTCGACATTACTGAGCAGAGGCAGACGGAGCGCAAGTACCGGGAGAGTGAGGCGCGGTACCGAGCGCTGTCCGAGAATTTTCCGGACGGGGCGGTCGGCGTGTACGACCGCGACCTCCGGTACTCCCTGGTGGAGGGCACCCTCGTGGGGGAGGCGCTGCCGTCCCAGGATGCGTTTGTGGGCTCCCGCGTGCCGGACCTGTTTCCCGAAGAGACGGCCCGCGACATAGGGCCCCTCTTCCGGGCCGCCGTAGAGGAGGGCGTCACGGACAGCACCGAGACCCAGTACGGCGGCCGGGACTGGAAGGTGTGGGCCACCCCGCTCCGCGACCGCGACGGGACGATCTACGGCGGACTGAGCTTCGCCCAGGACATCACCCCGCAGAAGCGGGAGGCCCGAAAGCGCACGCAGGTCATCCGCCGCGTCACCGACGCCATCGTGGAGGTGGACGCGGACTGGCGCTTCACGCTGGTCAACGACGCCGCGGAGGCCCTCTACGACATGACGGAGGCCGACCTGCTGGGGCAGAACTTCTGGGAGGTCTTCGACTCGGCCCTCAACACTCGGTTCGAGACAACCTACCGACGGGTGATGGAGACCCGCGAGCCGGAGTCCCTCGTTGAGCACTTTCCTCGGCTGGATGGCTGGTTCGACGTCGAGGTGTACCCCAATGCAGACGGGGGACTCGCCTTCTACTTTCAGGACGTCACCGAGCAGAAGGAACGGGAGGCCGCCCTGCGGCGGCAGCGCAACCTACTGGCCCAGACGCAGCGCCTGGCGGGTGCGTGGGAGGTGGACCTCCGGTCCCGGGAGATCTCCTGGTCGGAAGAAGTATACCGCATCCATGGACTGCCCCCCGACGCCGACATTGACCTTGAGACGGCGCTTTCGTTCTTCCCATCGGAGACCCGTCCCCGCATCGAGGCGGCCCTCGACCGCTGCGTCGAGGCGGGCGAGCCGTACGACCTGGAGCTGCCCCTCGTGACGGCCGAGGGCGACCGGCGGTGGGTGCGGGCGGTGGGCGCTCCCGCCGAGGAAAGAGACGGCGCCGTGACCAAGGTGGCGGGCGCCTTCCAGGACATTACCGAGCGCAAGACGGTGGAGGCCGATTTGCGGGAGGAGCGGGACTTTCTCGACCGCATCCTTGAGACCAGCCCCGACGCCATCGTATGTCTCGATCGGGACGGCACGTTCGTTCAGGCGAGCGACCGGTCGGAGACGGTGCTCGGGGTGGGCACAGACCAGATCATCGGGCGCACCTTCAACGACCCGGCCTGGCACCTCGAAACCCTTGAGGGCGAGCCGGTGCCGGACGAGGACCTTCCCTTCGCACAGATCATGGACACGGGCGAACCGGTGTACGACGTTCGGTTTTCGACGCGAGCCCCCGATGGGAAGCGGCGGTTCCTGTCGGTGAGCGGTGCCCCCCTCCGCGACGATGCGGGGGAGATCGAAAAGGTGGTGTTTCACCTCCGCGACATCACCAATCGGGAGCAGGTGGAGGCGGAGCTGCGGGACCGTGAAGCCCGGCTCCGCGGGCTTGCCAACAGCATCCCCGGCGTGGTGTACCAGTTTGTCGCCCCGGACGACGGCGCCTTCTACTACCAGTTCGTAAGCGAGCACACCGAGGAGGTGCTCGGCATCTCATCGGCCCCGGACACGTTCTTCGAGCGCTTTCTGGAGCGGGTGCCCGCCTCCCACCGCGCCGACACCCGAGAGGCGACCGAGCGGGCCATCCAGGAGGAAACAGCCCTGCGCCTCGAGATTCCTTTCGACCGTCCCGACGGGACGCGGATCTGGCTCCTCTGTACCTCCACGCCTACGCGGGAGGAGGGGCACCTCATCTTCGACGGGGTCATGCTCGACATCACGGACCGAAAAGAGATCGAGCAGCGGCTCCGCGAGGAGCGCGACCGGTTCGCGACCCTCTTCCACAACCTCCCCACCCCCGTTGTCCACGGGGAGCCCGACGAGGAGGGCCGGCTTCGCACCCGGAGCGTGAATGCCGCCTTCGAGTCCGTGTTCGGGCTTACGGCGGAGGAGATTCAGGGGCAGGATATTCAGGACCTAATCGTGCCCCCCGAGGAGCAGGACAGTGCCGACTCCATCCGACGCTGCCTGCTGGCGGGCAGGACCGTGGACCGGGAGGTGCGGCGCACGACGACGAGCGGCCTGCGGGACTTTCGGGTACAGGTGGCCCTGCACGAGGGGGAATCGGGGCCGGACGAAGGCTACGGCATCTACACCGACATTACAGAACGCAAGCGCCGCGAACAGACCCTGCAGGAGCGGCAGGAGAAGGTGGAGGCACTCTACGAGGCCACCGACCGGCTCGTCCGCGCCGAGGACTCGCGCGAGATCGCCGTCTCGATCACCGAACTGCTGAACGAGGTGTTCGGGTACCTGGTCGGCGTCCGTCTCGTCGAGGACGACGCCCTCCTCCCCGTCCAGGTCTCGTCGGAACTGCGGGAGCACGTCCCGGACCGCCCGTCCTTCGACGTGCAGGGCCCGAGCATCGTGGCCGAAGCATTCCGGTCCGGCCACACGATCGCCTTCGATGACATTCGCACCGCCGACGATGGCGTCGACTACGGAGACGTGCGGGCGGCCGCGATCATCCCGATCGGGGAGCACGGCGCCATCTCGGTGGGGGCGCTGGAGACCGGCGCCATCGACGACTTCGATCGGCGCCTGATCGAGGTGTTGGCCACCTACGCGTCCACCTCGCTGGACCGGATTGACCGGGAAGCGGCCCTGATTGAGGCCAAGGAAGCGGCGGAGGCGGCGGCCCGCCTCAAGTCGTCGATGATGGCGAACATGAGCCATGAGATTCGCACGCCGCTCACGTCCGTCATCGGCTTCGCGGAAATTCTATCGAACCGGCTGGACGGCGAACTCGGCACCTTCGCCGAGAAAGCCCACCGGAGCAGCAATCGGCTCATGCGGACCCTTGAGTCCGTCCTCGAACTGTCCCGACTGGAGGCCGGCACGTTCGACCTGAATTGGGAAGCGGTGCAACCGGCCGCCATCGCGAGCGACACGGTGGAGCGGCTTCGCCCGCAGGCACGACGGAAGGACCTCTCGCTCACAGTCGACCGTCCCGATCAGCCGGTCACGGGGCAACTCAACGAAGAGGCCCTCCGGCGCATCCTGGAAAACCTCCTGGAGAACGCCATCAAATTTACCCCGGATGGCGGCACGGTAAGCGTCTGCGTCCGCACGGACGATGCGGACGACACCATCGTGCTGTCGGTGGAGGACACCGGCGTGGGGATCAGCGACGAGGCCCTCCCGGAGATCTTCGAGGCCTTCAAGCAGGAGTCGGAGGGCATGGACCGCGAGTACGAGGGGTCGGGCCTGGGCCTCTCCATCGTGCAGGAGATCACCGAGGCCCTCGGGGGAAGCCTCCATGTGGAGACCGAAAAGGGCGAGGGCAGCCGGTTCATCGTTCGCCTCCCCCCAAACCCGGAGGCAGACCGCTCGGCGGCGTGACGCCCCCCACTCGGGGGACGGAGCGAGGATCTGAAGGATGAATTTAACGTAACACAGGGCCGATTCTCTACTCAGCGGTCCCGTGTCTTCCCTTCGAACCTTCGGAGTCCCCCTCCCCTCGCACCTCCCTCCTGTCTGGCGTGTCGTTGCCTCCAATGCTCCGTTCTCGTCCTTCTGTCCGACTCGTCGCCTGCCTGACCGCCCTCGTCGTGCTCCTTGTCGCCGGGCTGGCGACGGCACAGGCTCAGAATTTCGGCCGCAACAAGGTCGTCTACGACGATTTCGACTTCGAGCGCCTCCAGACGGAGCACTTCGATGTCTACTACTACCCGCCCATGGAGCCGGCGGCGCAGGACGCGGCCCGGATGGCCGAACGGTGGTACACGCGGCTAAGCCAGGTCTTCCAGCACGAGTTCACTGATCGGACGCCGATCATCCTCTATGCCGACGACACCGACTTCCAGCAGACCAATGTCATCGGCGGCTTTATCGGGGAGGGCACCGGGGGCGTAACCGAGGGCGGACGGCAGCGGCTCATCATGCCCCTCACCGGCTCGTACGACGAGACGGACCGCATCCTGGGCCACGAAATGGTCCATGTGTTCCAGTACGACCTCTGGAAGGAAAACCCGCGGGCCTTCCAGCTGGGGGCGCTGCCGCTCTGGTTCATTGAGGGCACCGCCGAGTACCTGTCGCAGGGCCGGACCGACCCGCACACGGCCATGTGGATGCGCGACGCGCTGCGCAACGAAGATGTGCCCACCACACGCCAGTTGACGCGGGAGCAAAACCGGTACTTCCCCTACCGGTACGGGCAGGCCCTCATGGCCTACATCGGGGGCAACTGGGGCGACCAGACCCTGGGCATCCTCTACCGCCGGGCCGGATACGCGGGGCTGGAGACGGCCTTCCAGGAAGTGCTCGGGGTGACGGGAGACGAATTGTCCACCGCCTGGGCCGAGGCCCTTCGGTCCGCCTACGGGTCCCAGATGACGGACCGCACGGCCCTCGGAAGCGTGGAGGTGCGAGTGCCGGTGCTCGGAAGCCGCGAGTTCGGGCTCGTCTCGTTTCCGTACTTGCCGACAGAGCTCGTGGCGTTTGCGGACGGGGGCGTGGCCTGGTCCAGCGACGCCCCGCCCGTCTTCGAGTTCACCCGCGAGTCGGAGGAGCGCATCCCTGTATTCAGCACAGGCCTGAGCGCGCGTGTCAACGTGCTGGGCTTCCTGGTGGTGGAACTGATGGGCGTCTATCCCTTCCAGCGCCCCGACAAAGGGTGGCACTTCGATTTCCAGATCTCCCCGGGCTGGTAGCGCCGGGGCTCCAGAGAGGACGAGGCCGCGCGGAGGACCACGCCTCCCTCCTTCCCCCCGCCGGTGTGGAGATTGTAGAGGGTTCCGTTATTGACACCGTCCGGGCTGGGTCGTTGATTACACGGTGCGGCCCTCTTTTCCGCCCTTCCGTTTCCGCCCATGCCCGACGACGCCCCCTCCGATCCTCCTCAGCTTGAGCTTTCCCTGCGGGAGCTGCGCGACCACCTGCAGGCCTTCCAGGACGACTACCTGGCCGAGAAGAGCGACGAGACGGTGGGCACGTACCGGCGCTCGCTCAACTCGTTTGAGAAGTGGTTCGTGCAGCAGAACAACTTCCGGTTCACGGAAGACGACGTGCGCGACTACAAGCGCTACCTGATGGAGGAGCGCGAGCTAAGCCAGGTGTCCGTCTCCACCTACCTCACGGCCCTCCGGCGCTTCTGCCAGTACCTGACCGACATCGGCGAGCTGAGCGAGAACCCGGCCAAGGGCGTAAAGGGCAATCGGCGTCCGGAGACGCACTCCCGCTCGGTGCTGACGGAATCCGACCTCGAGAAGCTGGAAGCGGTGGTCGACGACGCGACGCAGATCGACAAGCGCGACCGGGCCATCATTTCGCTCATGCTCTACGCGGGCCTCAGCGAGATCGAGATCGTGCGGGCGAACGTGGAGGACCTGGAGCACACCCTCATGGGCCCGGTGCTGCGCGTGCAGGGCAAGGGGCGCGAGGTGAAGGATCAGGAGGCGCCGCTCGACCCGCCCGTGCTGGAGGCGGTGGAGGCGTACCTGGACACTCGGGAGGACGTGCACCCCGAGGATCCGCTGTTCGTCTCCCACGGCCACCGGTCGGCCGGAAAGCGGCTCAAGACCCGCTCGGTGCGGAGCCGGATCAACGGCTACCTCAAGGAGGCCGAAATCAAGCGCAAGGGCGTGACGCCCCACAGTCTCACCCACACGGCGGCCCTCCTCTGGCTGAACGACGGCATGCCGCTCGAAGAGGTGAAGGAGCGCATGCGCCACGGCACCCTGGACACCACGATGATCTACTACAAAAAGCAGGGCCTGCTCAAGCGCGACCCGGAGGAGCTGGAGGACCTGGACGTGTAGGCGTGCGGGGAAGGCGCCCGGTCACGTATTGAGGGCCCGAATGGACCGCCCGGACGCCCGTATTGTGAGCACCGGGCACGTCCCGTGCCGGATCACCGCCTCCGCCACGCTGCCCAGAAAGAAGCGCTCCACCCCCGTGCGGCCGTGTGTCGACATGACGACGAGATGGGTGTCGCGCGCCTCCATGAAATTCGTGATCGTGGGCCCCGGCGTGCCGGTTCGGACATGCACTTCCATCGGAACGCCAAGTGCGCTCACGGTCCGCCCAATGTCCATCAGCGCCCGGCGGGCTCTTCGCTCGGGCCCCTCCTCTGCCTCCCCCGCGTCGTCTGTCTGGTCGGGGGCTGGCGGCGAGGCCCCCGGGACCACGTGCAGCAGGTCTACCTGAGCATTGTACAGCCGCGCCCACTCCACCGCGACCTTCCCGGTCTCCGGCACGTACTCCGCGACATCGATCGGCACCAGAATCCGCTCAATGTGGCCGGGGCTCACCGTCTGCCCCTCCTCATCGCCCCGGACGGTCAGCACCGGGCGCTTCGCCCCCCGAATCACGGCCTCGGCCACACTCCCCCGCCACAGGCGGCCCGCCCCCTCCCGGCCATGGGTGCCCAGGGCAATGAGGTCAATCTCCTCCGTTTCGGCGTACTGATGGATGGTATCGACCACGCCGCCCTCCTTCCGGGACACGCCCACGATCGGGACCGCCAGCAAGTCCTCCTCCGAGGCCACTCCTGCCGCCTGCAGGTCGTCTCGCACCGCTGGAAGGTCCCGGGCCGAATAGGGCTGGTCCGCCCGGTCGGTGACGTGTAGCACGTGAAGCTGGGCTTGCATCTGTGCGGCGAGGGCCAGGCCGTGGCGCAGGACGCGGGTGGAGGCGTCCGAAAAATCACGCGCAATCAGGATCTTGTTGACGACGAGCATGGGCAAACGGGGGCGAGGGGCTCGGGAGACGCCGTGTTCGTTGAGGAACGCAAGAACTGATCCTTCGGCCCACATCGCTTTCTGGGGACGGCATCGTTGCACGGGCCTTCGTCCCCGTCAGGTTCGGAGCAGAGGGCCTGTCCGGCTGCGCCCCTGCCTGAGGGGCCCTGCGCACTCTCCTGGCCAACGGGAACGCAATTCAGTGCCTCCCGTGCCATCCGTGTTGTATTTGTCTGCCGTCCCTGTTGGGACTCGGGTTTTGTTCGTCGCTTTTCTCAGGCACGCGCCCTTTTCGGATACATGTTTGAATGGATCAAAAATCTGTTTGGCGACCCGAACGAGCGAGAGCTCAACAAGCTCTGGCCCGTCGTTGAGGAGATCAACGAGCACTACGAGGAGCTCCGGGACCTGACCGACGACGAGCTCCGCGCCAAGACGGATCAGTTTCGGGAGGAGATCCAGGCATCCGTCGCCGACATTGAGGCGCGGCAGGACGAGATCCGCGAGAAGCTGAAGCGGGCCCCGGGGCCGGAGGCACCGGTGGGCGGCGACGGCCAGGTGGCCGAGATGGACGGCGAATCGCTTTCGCTCGATGAGCGCGACGCCCTGTACGACGAGTTCGACGACCTGGAAGAGGAATGGCAGGACACCGTCGAGGACAAGCTGTGGGAGCTGCTCCCCGAAGCATTCGCCGTCATGAAGGAGACGTGCCGCCGCATGCTGGGCGAAACCTGGACGGCCGGCGGGTCGAAGATCGAGTGGGGCATGGTCCCCTACGACGTGCAGCTTCTGGGCGCCATCGTGCTGCATCAGGGCCGCATCGCCGAGATGAAGACCGGGGAGGGCAAGACGCTGGCCGCCGTGATGCCCCTCTACCTCAACGCCCTCACGGGCCGGGGCTGCCACCTCGTCACGGTGAACGAGTACCTCGCTGAGCGCGACACCGAGTGGATGGGGCCGCTCTACGAGTTTCACGGCCTCACGGTCGACTGCATCAACCGCTACGACCCGCACACGGAGGGCCGCAAGGAGGCGTACGAGGCCGACATCACGTACGGCACCAACAACGAAATCGGCTTCGACTACCTGCGCG